>WNGG01007623.1_pt1 | contig 18168 bp, 16 predicted proteins | sample 5400661 | NCBI WGS metagenome assembly WNGG01 (sample SAMN13153372, study PRJNA577476) | soil metagenome | isolation source: 100 cm soil or saprolite under Garry oak tree replicate 1 | place: USA:California | collected 2016-06-15
TCGGTGCATTTCCAAAGGTGGGGCAGACGATCCAGTTCCAGCTGCGCGATGCTGCCGCGGCGGACCGGGATTTGATAGAGCTGCTGGAGGAGGCGCGTGCGAGCCTGAGCGCCAACAAGCCGGTTGCCGGAGTGCTGTGCTCGTGCAATGGGCGCGGCATCGGGATGTTCGGCACGCACGACCATGACGCTGGCGTAGTTGCCCGGCAGTTGGGGCCGCTGCCGCTGGCGGGTCTGTTTTGCAACGGCGAGATTGGACCGATTGGCGTACGGCCATTTTTGCACGGGTTTACGGCGAGCCTGGCATTGGTGGTGAGGAAAGGTGTAGCAGCAAAAGACCCATCGAGATAAGACAGAAGGATGATCAGACCAATTGGTGCTCCATAGCGTAGCGGGTGGCTGCGGAGCGGTTGGTGACGCCAAGCTTGCCAAAGATCGAGCGCACATGGTTATTGACAGTGAAAGGACGGATGACGAGCTGTTCTGCGATCTTCGCGTCGGTCAGCCCTTGTGCCACCAGGCGCAGCACTTCGACCTCTCGCGCCGTCAGTCCACCGGGATAGGTAGGTGATGACCTGGCTGGTGGAGTGGATGAAGGTTCTGCCGGGGCTGGCGTGGGCACTGTCACTGGTCCCTGGGCGGCGAGAACTTCATCGAGCGTCATGGCTCGTCCCTCGGCCCAGGCAGCGGCAAAGGTTTTCTCACCTAGTTGAGCGCGGGTGGAAGCGACTGCTTGCTCGTAGTCAGCACGATAGATCGGCGGCAGGGGGATCCTGTAGGCTTCCCGCTGGGCTTGCGCCGTGCCCCAGAGACGCGCCGCCCACGTTGGTTCCCCCTGTGCTGCGACCACGGCCGCCAGACCTTCGAGAGCTGGAGCAAGATCCAGGAAAGACAGATTCCTGTTCACTCCCTTCCCTCGGATCAGGCTCTCTTCGTAGATAGCTCGCGCCGCCGCCAGATCGCCCTGGGCAGCGATGACCTTCCCTAACAGGGAGAGCGTCCAGGCAAGTTGTCTCTCGTTTCCTACCTCTCGATAAAAAGCGCAGGTCTTCTCAAGCAGCAGACGGGCAGTGGTCGTATCGCCTTGACAGAACGTAATCTCTGCCAGGACTGGGAGCACTTCCGCTTCAGCACTCCTGGTACCTATTTCCCTCTTCAGCGCGAGACCCTCCTCTGCCACTGCACGCGCTCGCGCAAGGTCGCCTTGAGCAAACAGCATCTTTGCCAAACAGAGGATCGAGTTGGCAATGCCGGTCTTCTCGCCCGACGCTCTGAAGTGCGCGAGACCCTCTTCAAGAAGCGGGCGTGCTCTGGCATACTCCCCCTGTTGGACGGCTATCCCCGCCAGGAAGCTGAGTGCCCAGGCAACGAGACTCGTGTCGCCGACCTCCCTGGCGAGTACCAGGCTCTCCTCGTACCGCGAGCGCGCCGCTGCAAAATCGCACTTCCATTCAGCGATCCATGCCAGCTGAAAGACGGCAGTTCCCATCCCTTTGGTATCTCCGATCGCTCGGAACAGCACCAGACTCTCCTGGCAGAGCACTTCACCCCGCTCAAAGGAACCCAGGGAGCTGGCTAGATTCCCAGCAGACCAGAGCGCCTTTGCCCGCAGCGACGCGGCAACTTCCTCGCTTCCCTCCAGTGCTCGCTCGAGAAAGCCCCATCCCTCATACACATAGTCACTCAGCAACCAGAACCACCACAGAGCGGTACACAGGCGTAAGGTCATCTCGGCTTCTCCCCGCTCGAGCAGCCAGCTCATGGCTGCCCGCAGGTTGTCATGCTCCTGCTCCAGCCGCGCAAACGACACCGCCTCCCGCGGACCTTCCCACTCCTGTTCCGCTGCCTCTGCCAGCGCCAGGTAATACACCGCATGGGCCTGGCGCGTGGCCTCCACTTCCCCGCGCACGGTGAGCGCCTCTCGCCCATACTCGCGGATGGTCTCCAACATCATGAGGCGGGTCTCCTCTCCCTCGGCCTGTTGCAGCAAGTTCTTGTCCAGAAGCGAGGCGACTCCATCCAGGACCCTTTCCGTTCTCTCATCAAGCGCCGTGCAGAGGGCCTCGACAGCCTCCAGGGTACAACCGCCGACGAAGACAGAGAGCCACCGGAAGAGACGTTGTTCCTGGGCACTCAAGAGGTCATAGCTCCAGGCGATGGTGTTGCGCAGGGTCTGCTGCCTGGTTGGAGCATCCTGTGGTCCACTGGTTAACACCTGTAAGCGATGTTCCAGCCGGGCCAGGAGGGCGTGCGGGGAGAGGAGCTTGCTGCGGGCGGCTGCCAGTTCGATGGCGAGTGGCAAGCCATCCAGACGGACACAGATCTCCGCGATGGGACGAGCAGTGGCGCTGGTCACCTGGAACGCCGGTTTCGTGGCCTGGGCGCGCTGGAGAAAGAGGGCGACGGCGGCAGAGTGGGCGAGGACCTCAGGTCCAGGAAGCTGTGTGAGGTCAGGGAGCGCCAAGGGTGGGACCGGAAATTCCTGTTCGCCCTGGACATGCAAGGTGGCGCGACTGGTGACCAGGAGCTTGAGGGTAGGACAGAAGGCCAGCAGGTCCGTCAGGTGTGGGGCTGCTGGCAGGACCTGCTCGAAGTTGTCGAGCACGAGCAGCAGGTGCTTGTCCATCAGAAAAGCTTTGAGCAGGTCCAGCAGGGGTCGCGCTCCGCTCTCTTTGATGCCGAGTGCCTGAGTGATGGCGGGAATGACCAGTTCGGGATCGCTGATGGGAGCAAGTGAGAGAAAGGAGACGCCGTCAGCGAACTCGTCAAGCAGGTCGGTGGCGACCTGGAGAGCGAGGCGAGTTTTGCCGACACCACCGGTGCCGGTGAGGGTGAGGAGGCGCACGTCTGGTCGTCGCAGGAGAGCACACGCTAGCGTCGCCTCCTGCTCACGCCCGATGAGAGGGGTGAGCTGCGCGGGCAGGTTATGTATGATCGCTCGTTTTTTCGATTGAATAGCTACGAGTTTTGGTCGCTGCATGGATGCACTCACTGGGGCTACTGCTCTCGCAATGCCGATGTATAGATATATGCTACTTATGCATCTATTTTTACATCTACATTATAACTCAGCAGAGCGCGGTTGTCATGGAGGGGAACAAGAGGGTCTTTCAGAGGTAGGTTTTTGTGAGGCCACACTGTTCCCCAGCACGGGCGACCATAAAGGCCCACCCATCCGCTCCACTCCACTCTCGCCCCTACGGGTGGTGGGGAGCTTTTCCTTGGGTTGATGCGTATTGGGTGACTGCAAGGGTCGCCATTACATTCAGGTTGCGCGCATGGCTGGTATGTTTTCTTATAGTTGGCTGTAGCGGGGGCGATTGGCTTGTGATAAGATGGGTACAAATGTGATACACAGGCCAGGAGGCGAGTGATTATGCAGAAAGAGACAGGAACAGTACAAGTTAAGCGAGCATTTCCAGAGATGCTGAAGGGTGGGGTAATTTGCGACGTGGTGAACGCGGAGCAGGCGCGCATCGCGGAAGAGGCGGGGGCGTCGGCGGTGATGGCACTGGAGCGCGTGCCGGCCGATATCCGCGCGCAGGGCGGCGTTGCCCGCATGAGCGATCCCGAGTTGATTATTCAGATTAAAGAAGCGGTCACCATCCCTGTGATGGCGAAGTGCCGCATTGGTCATTTTGTCGAGGCGGAAATTTTGCAGGCGCTAGGCGTGGACTGTATCGACGAATCGGAGGTGTTGACGCCGGCTGATGAGCATTTCCATGTCAATAAGCACCTGTTCGCGGTGCCCTTCGTGTGCGGGGCGCGCGACCTGGGCGAGGCGCTGCGGCGCATCGGGGAAGGCGCGGCGATGATCCGAACCAAGGGCGAGGCGGGCACTGGCAATGTCATCGAAGCGGTACGGCATATGCGGGCGATTATGGATGGCATTCGCCGTTTGCAGACGCTGCCAGAAGAGGAGTTGATGACGGAGGCGAAGAACCTGGGAGCGCCATATGAACTGGTGCGCGATATCGCCCGCACGGGCAAGCTGCCGGTGGTGAACTTCTCGGCGGGCGGCGTGGCTACTCCGGCCGACGCGGCTTTGATGATGCGCCTGGGCGCGGAGGGCATCTTTGTTGGCTCCGGCATATTCAAGTCGGGCAATCCGCTGGTGCGGGCAAAGGCGATTGTGCGCGCGACGACGCACTACCAGGACCCAGAGATCCTGGCGGAAGTGTCGAGGAATCTGGGTGAGCCGATGGTCGGCATTAACCTGGATACGCTGCCGGAGCGAGAATTGATGGCACGCCGCGGGTGGTGATGCATGGAAAAGTACAACCTGAAGACACGTATCGGCGTATTAGCATTACAGGGTGATTTTGAAGCGCACCTAAAAATGTTGGCCGAGCTGGGAGTCGAGGGCAAGGCCGTTCGACTCCCTCAACATTTGGACGAATTAAATGGTATAATTGTACCAGGAGGTGAGAGTACCACCATCGGGAAATTGATGGTGTTGTACGGCTTGCACGAGGTGTTGCGACGGAAGATCCAGGAGGGTTTTCCTGTTTGGGGGACCTGTGCAGGACTGATATTATTAGCGCGTGAGACGGATAATGGGCTGGCAGGCCAGCCGTTACTGGCCTCGATGCACATCCGAGTTCGGCGCAACGCGTTTGGTAGTCAGCGGGAAAGTTTTGAAACTGATCTGTCTGTGCCAGTGTTAGGAGAAGCGCCGTTCCATACATTCTTCATCCGCGGCCCGGTGGTTGAGTCGGCCGGACCAGAGGTAGAGGTGCTGGCGACGCTCGACGATGGTTCTATCGTCGCTGTCCGAGAAGGAAACCTGCTAGGCACCGCATTTCATCCGGAGGTTGCTGGAGACCCACGTTTTCATCAGTACTTTCTCCGCATAGTACAGGGCGCTAAGGGGTAAGAGCCCGATTCACCGGCCCGGCGGGCACGATAAATCGGCCGTTACAACCTGGTACGGGAGCACTGGATGATACGACCGGTACTATATGTTGACCTGCCGGGGATCATCTACTCTATGGACCGCCGCGCTCGCAGTAGGCAGCACGAGTTAGCCAATTTCGTCTGCTGGCTCGAGCCGGTAGACAATCGTGTTTCCCTGCCGCCTATCCTACGTGATATCATCCCGCTCAATCCTACCTCGCGCACGTGGATCTGTGAGGAAAACTGGCGTATCCTCGGGTTTGCCCAGGTGCGGGAACGCCCTTCTCGCATTATGTGGGACCTCTCCTACCTTGCTTCTATGGTACATGGTAATGTAGCGAGCGACGAGGTTTTGATGGCCTTGCTCGAATACATGCTGGAAATTGCATCCACGCACGGCATTCTACGTATTTTTGCCAAGGTCGAAGACGAAATTCCGGAGCTGGAGCTGTTCCAGCGCGCGGGGTTTCAACGTTATGCCCGCGAGCTGACCTACATTTATGAGCCGGAGGGGCTGCCGCCGGGGATCGACCTGCCTTCACTACGGCGCTGGAATCGTCACCACGTGTGGGGGTTACACCAGCTATATCGCTCCGTTACTCCGCAGCGAGTGCAGATGGCGGAAATGCTAGAGAATAGTGAAGAATTTGCTCAATTACACGTCGGGTCGCTGCGCCGGCTGCCGTTCTCTCTATCGGGAGGGCGGGAGAACTACGTGTGTGACCTGGGCGTTCGTTTAGGGGCCTGGCTGCAGGTGTTCCGGGGTCATGGCTCGGCGCCGCACCAGATCTCGCTTATTGTGCATCCTGAACATGCCGAACTGGCGGAACCCCTGCTGAAGTTTGGCGTGAGACGGGCACTGGAGGGGGGCGTACGGCGCATCTATTGCCAGGTGCGCGAGTACGAATCTGCTGTTATTGCTGCCCTGCGTTCCAGTGGTTTTGAGCATGCCGGGACGAAGTTGCTGCTGGTGAGGCACCTGGCCTTACTGGCAATGAACCCACGCACCGTGCCGGCGCTGGAGCAACGGGTGGTCTATGGCGTGAGGGGACTGGGAACGGTCAATTCGCGCCAAAATCAAACTACGAGGTGAAAAAACTGCTTATGCAACATGCGATCACTGACGATCTGGAGGCTCTGCTGGGGACACTACCGCCCAGCATCCACGACGCGGTCAATCGGCTTGAGAACCGAAGCGAACTGCTGGAGATCGTGATGGACCTTGGGCGCTTGCCCGAGGGCCGATTCCCGGAAGGGGAGGTGATCCTTAGTACTTCGCCTGTGGGCTATGCCGACCTGGAGTACGTGGTTGAGCGTATCGGTGAATTTGGCGACGATAACCGGGCGGGTATTGAGCGGACACTGCACCGTATCAGCGCGCTGCGCAACCGCAAGGGGAAAGTCGTTGGCTTGACCTGCCGTATTGGCCGGGCGGTACTTGGCAGTATTGCGCTGATTCGCGATATCGTCGAGCAGGGCCAGTCGATATTGATTCTTGGACGCCCGGGTGTGGGTAAAACCACCCTGTTGCGTGAAATAGCGCGTGTCCTCGCTGACGAAGCGAACTTACGTGTCGTGGTGGTGGACACCTCCAATGAGATCGCGGGCGATGGTGATATCCCGCATCCCGGCATCGGGCGCGCCCGGCGCATGCAGGTGGCACGCACGGTGGAGCAGCATGCTGTGATGATCGAGGCGGTGGAGAACCACATGCCCCAGGTGATTATCATCGATGAGATTGGTACCGAGTTGGAGGCGGCTGCCGCGCGCACTATCGCGGAACGCGGCGTGCAACTTGTTGCCACGGCTCATGGGAACTCGCTGGACAACTTGCTCGTCAACCCGACGCTTTCCGACCTGGTGGGTGGGATTCAAACCGTGACCCTGGGGGACGAGGAGGCACGGCGGCGGCATACACAGAAGAGTATCCTGGAGCGCAAAGCGCCGCCAACGTTTGATGTGGTGGTCGAGCAGCAGAGCTGGCAGGAATTGATTGTACATCGCGATGTCGCTGACACGGTGGACAATATGTTGCGCGGGCAGACCATTTTTGCCGAGGAGCGCACGCGGGATGAAATGACGGGCGAGGTGACGCTACGGCGTATCACCGCAGGTGGGATGGAGGTCCCGCAGTGGGGCGTTGGAGGCATGTCACGCCAGGGGAGTGCGATGAATCGCGGCACGGACAATGGCTGGGAGCCAATCCGCCAGATGAGGCAGCAGGGCGTCCACAGCGGCGGTGGAAGCGAGCGCATACGCGGCCGCAGCCAGGCGCAGGTGCGGGCGCTGGCTCCTACGGGCACGGCCCCGGCCGATGTTGGGCATCGAGGCGCGGCCACGCTCGTAGCGGCCAATCACCCACTGCTTGCCGAAAGGGAGTACCTGGACACAGAGGAGGAGGCGCAGCTATTGCAGATGCGCACGCTGCGAGTCTACCCGTTCGGTGTGAACCGCGACCGGCTGGCACAGTCGGCACGGCTGCTGCGCGTACCAGTGGTGATCACGAATGACCAGAGCCAGGCCGATGCTGTGATCACGCTGAAGAACTACTATCGCCGCCAGCCAGAACGGCTGCAACAGGCAGAAGAGCAGCACAAGCTGATCATCATCTTGAAGAACAATACGGTTGCGCAGATGCAGCACGCGCTGGCGCGCATCTTCGATATTCCGTTGATGGATGTGCCACCGGATGATGACGAAGAAAGCGGTAACGGTAACAATGGGAAAGCTACGGATGATCCGACGACGCGAGTGCTGCTGGAGACTGAAGATGCTATTCACCAGGTGTTGAATAAAGGCCTGACGACTGCCGAACTGCCGCCAGCGAACGCTTATGTCAGGCGCCTGCAGCACCAGATGGCGACGCGTTATAACCTGATCTCGCGCAGCCGGGGGAAGGAGCCGAACCGGCGGGTGAAGATTTTCCGTTCGAGGGGGGATTAGTAAACTGGGCGACCGCGCGGTCGCCCAGTTTGTTTATGGCGAGTTAAATATGTTGTCTCCTGTCGCCAGTTGCGCTATAATCCTTTGCAAAGCACCCAGGCAGTGCGGCGTGGGCTCGTTCAATGATGCACGGAAAGGAGTTGTATAGCAAGTCATGCGTTCAATTAAGAGGGATATCCTTAGCGAAACCTCTCCGGATGTAGAGCAGGTGGAAGCGAGACCCGCACCGCTAGCGAAGTCGGTGACCATTGCAGACATCTGGGAGGCGCACAAGCTCCTCATGCCGCTGCTTCATCATACACCGCTCACCCCTTCGCGCACGCTGCATGATAAGACGGGTGCCGATGTTTACCTGAAAGCTGAGAACCTGCAGCGGTCTGGCTCCTTCAAGGTACGAGGAGCGAGCTATAAGATGTCGCGCCTGAGCGAGCAGGAGCGCCGCTGCGGCGTGATCACCGCCTCGGCGGGCAATCACGCGCAGGGCGTGGCGATTGCCGCGGCGCAGTATCATATTCCCTGTACGATTGTTATGCCGGAGACGGCTGCACTCGCCAAGGTGGTGGCCACGCAGGGCTATGGGGCCAGCGTGGTGCTGCATGGTTTTACCTATGACGACGCGTACCAGCGCAGCCTGGAACTGCAGGCGGAGACGGGCGCGACATTTATTCACCCCTTCGACGACCCAGACGTGATCGCGGGACAGGGGACGTTGGGGCTGGAGATGTTGAGCGACCTGCCAGACGCCGACGCGGTAGTGGTGCCGGTGGGAGGAGGAGGTTTGATAGCAGGCGTGGCTATCGCCGCTCGCGCACTGAAGCCCAACATTACGATTATTGGTGTGCAGGCGGCGGGCGCGCCAAGTACCCGCGCGGCTCTTGACGCGGGAGCACCCTACAGCTTGCCAGCTATTAACACGGTGGCCGATGGGATTGCTGTGAAGCGGCCGGGGGAACTGACCTTTTCCATTATCCAGCGCCTGGTGGACGACGTTGTACTGGTGGATGACGAGGCGATTATCAGCGCGGTGCTGCTGCTGCTGGAGCGCAGCAAGATGCTGGTCGAGGGCGCGGGCGCCGTGGGAGTAGCGGCGTTATTGAGCGGCGCGGTCAAGCTCGAGGGCAAGAAGGTGCTGGTGCCCCTTACAGGCGGCAATATCGATATCAACCTGGTGGGGCGCTTTATCGAGCACGGTCTGGCCGTTGCCGGTCGTTATTTCGTGATCCACACGCGCCTGGACGATCGCCCTGGCGAGTTGATGCGCCTGCTCGGTATTATCGCCGAGATGCGCATCAACGTGATCGACGTGAGCTATGAGCGCATCTCCAGCCATTTACCCATCTTGCAGCGTGAAGAAACGATTACGATGGAGACGCGCGACCGCGAGCAGTGCGATGAACTGCTGCGGCGCTTACGCGCGGCCGGGTATATAGTAAAAGAGGCACCGGCGTGGGAGTAGCTGCTACCCCTGCGGTAGGAGTGGCAGGATGCGCTGTTTCAGTTGTTCGTTGATTCGATCGGCGGGCAGGCTGGCATCGATGACCTGGAAATGGTATTCCCCGGCCATGGCGTCGAACTCCTGTAGCAGAAGCGCCTGGTACTTGACGAAACTCTCGAAGAGATCGGCGCCCAGCCGCATGTCCATGCCCGATTCCCAGTAATCGAAGCCGCCGCTTTGCAGGACGCGCGGTATCAGGTCGTTGATGCTCACTTTCAGGTAGAAGATGGCATCGGGCTTCAAGGCCAGGCCGTAGATGGAGCGGATCCAGGTGGGATCGGCGCCGCGCACGAGGGCACGGGCCATCAAAGAATAGATGTAGCGGTCGGTCAGGACGATAAAGCCGGCGCGCAGGGCCGGTAAAATCTGGCTTTCGAAACGGTCTACGAAATCGGTGGCATAAAAGAGATTCAGCGTGATCGAGCCGAGCGTGTGGCCCTGCTTGGCTCGTTTGAGACCCGGCCCTGCCAGGACTGAACGCGTCATCTCCGTGTCGACCACTGCATAGCCAGTGCTCTCCAGCCAGGGACGCAAGATAGTGAGCTGGGTCGAACGACCCACGCCATCGGTACCTTCAATGACGATGAGACGGCCGGGTAAAAGCTCCTCAGTCTCTTTCAGGTGAATGGCGTCGATACCGTAAAAATCGAGCTTTGTCATGGGATTCCTCTCTGTGGCGCTTCTGTGGTGGACGTCTTGACCACTGACTCTCCAGCTCGTTCCCGGTATCCCTGTCGACGCAGGAGCTGCGTATCCTCTGTTTGGGCTGGCCGCATCTCCCGTGCCAGCCCAGCCCATGCTGCCCGCTGCGCGGGCGTGTGTTTATTGCGCGTGCCCTGCAAGTAGGGGCGAATGATTTTGCGCATGCGCCGCTGCTGCTCTGGAATGGGCAATGTGGCATCCATTACGGTTAACCCAAATTCATCGATCATTGCTTCGTATTCGTTGACTATGCGCTGCTGGAAGAGGCGGAAGCTCTCGTGCGGATCATTGCTCAAGCCCAGGTCCATACCCGATTCATAGTATTTGAGTTCGATACGCCCTGTCAAGATGCGGTTGAGGGAGACTTCCAGGGGGACGCGATAGTAGAATGCCACGGTGGGTTTGACGGCGAGCTGGTACAATTCGCGCACCCACTTGCGGTCAACATTGCGCGCAACGTCGCGGGCAAAGGCCGTGTAGATATAGCGGTCTGCGAGCACGATGGCGCCCGCCTTGAGCGGGGGGATGATGTCGTGTTCGGTACGGTCCGCGAAATCGGTGGCGTGGATGAGGCTGAACGAGGTTGGCGTGAGCAGTTGCTTCTTCTTGCCTTTGCTCGTTGTTTTCTTGACGAGCGGTGACGAGTTCCATTCGCTGAAGAAGACGGTGTAGCCTTCGCTGATTAGCCATTGTCGCAGCAGTGCAATCTGCGTGCTCTTCCCGGAGCCGTCGACCCCTTCTACGACGAAGAGGCGACCGGGATACTGGTGCAATCCATAGGTCTCCATGATAGTCCTTTTCATTTTATTTAAGAAGGATGGGAATGATATAGAACGATTATTGTTGAACGGAGGTGTTCTGTCAAGGGTTCGGAACCTCGATTTCGTAAAATCATTATAGGATGGGGTGCAAGTGCTAGCTCTGGATGTTGCTACCCAGGGAGAATAGCTTGAAGGTGGTCTTGTTCCCGCAGCGATTCGTGTTATACTGTGGTAATGTGAGCTATCGATGTGTACTTATCGATGTATGCGGGAAAGGAAAGGGTAGTTATCAGCCAGATACTGCATATCAATATACCTACTGCACAGGGGCACCTGGAGGGTATTCTGAAGCCCGAAGAAGCGGGGGTAAAGCCTCGCTATGCCGCGCTGGTCTGCCACCCGCATCCCCTCGGGGGTGGGACGATGCATAATAAGGTGGTGTTCAAGGTGGCGCAGACGCTGCAATTGCTGGGCATGCCGGCGCTGCGTTTCAACTTCCGGGGGGTGGGACACAGCACTGGATCGTATGACGAGGGGCGAGGTGAGATGGATGATGTACGCTATGCATTGGATTTTCTGAGCCGCCGCTATCCTGGGCTGCCGGTGGTACTCGGCGGCTTCTCATTTGGCGCCTACGTGGGGCTGCGGGTTGCCGCCATCGATGATCGCGTACAGGCCATGATCGGCCTTGGCGTGCCCGCGCGCATGTTTAACGGCGATGCGCTGAAAGGCTGCCAGAAGCCCAAGCTTATTATTCACGGGACGCAGGATGAGCTTGCTCCCTACGAGCAAACGTTGCAGTGGTTCGAGCAATTGCCGGCGCCAAAGAGTATGGCGGCGGTGCGCGGGGCGGATCATTTTTTCCAGGGGCACCTGGAGGAGGTGCAAACGGTCATCGTCGATTTCGTGCGAACGCTATCCGGCTATATTTCATATGCCTCCAGGTGAAGTATTTTGCTCCTAAAAAGCGCTAGTCATCTTCTTGAACGGGTGCTTCTTCGTCGATTATCTCTTCGACTGTCTCTCGAACCGCGGTACCATCGGGCATAGGTGTGGTGGTGCGTACGACGTGTACGCGCCTGAAACGACCTATTCCCAGCCCACCTCGAGCATAGAAACGTACACTTACCACAACGCCCACAATGATGAGTAGGCTGACAAGTGCTAGTGTGACGAGAAATCTTGTGAAAGCTGTATCCCTGGCTTGTATGATGATACTTCTTTCGGTCGAAAGAACACACAGTTTCGCTAGGCGCCGAATTCACTCTCTTTACTAACACGAGAAGGCTGAGCAGAGTGTTTCAGAGGCATATCACGGACAGGAATGATATCCCTGTCATCAGAAGGAACGATACATGAGGAAAGGGATACCTATTTAAAGTGGAGCCGGTGGTCGGAATCGAACCGACGGCCATCGCTTTACAAGAGCGACGCTCTACCGCTGAGCTACACCGGCTAATTACTTGAAGCAGCTACTTCTATGAACAGTCTTGTGAGGCGTCAAGAAGTAATTGACGTAGACGATTTTACCTCTCACGTGCCTGGTGTGTCAAGCGTTTTTTCTACGTGCCCAGGGTTTTTCGAAAGTCACCTCTCGAGATCTTTGCTCGCGCCTGCGGCGCTCGCGGAGTAATAATTGTTGAGTTTGTTGTGGGCTTTCAGCCCACAACAAACTCAACAATTATTTTGCAAATTAACTTGATGACTATGCGGTGGGTCTTGCCTCCGTCTTGTGGCCTAGCGGTCTGGCTCGCTCAACATGGTCACGAGATGTCCGTCGGGGGGGTGAACGGAGAAGATGGACCCGAACGGTTGGTGTACGATTGCTGTTGGCTCTATAGCCTTGTTGATATAAGAGGAACGCAGCCCCTCGAGGTCGTCCGTTTTGAAGTACAATTCGACGCTGCCGGGTTTGGGAGTTGCCTCCGTCGCCTGAACGATACCAAAACCAATATTGCTCTGTCCATCAACAAGGTTGCGGAATACAGGAGAATTCTGCGCTGGATCGTGGCCAAAGCCGAGCTCCTGGGTGAAGTAGGCGAGCGAAGCTTCAAGGTCTGAAACGTAGAACACAATGAAGTCAATTGCTGGTGTGGATGGCATGTATACCTTTCCTTTACTGGCTGCGACAAGCAGTCTGGCTTGCGAGATTGTCGCAGGTTGTCTATCCATACCAACAGTGTAGTCGATGCGAGTGACAACAGTATGTCAGCAGCGTTTCCAGGTTTTGAACAATCATTCGATGTTTTGATGATTACTCAGCATCGCCTCTGCCTCCTCCACCAGGCGTTTACGTAGGGACTCCGGCTCCAGGATATGCACATGGCGGCCCCAGCTGAGGAGCCACTGGAGCACTTCGCTCACCTGCCGTACCTTGAGGGTGACCATCAGCCCCACGGGGGTCTCTTCCTCCGTGACGACGTAGAAGGAGCGTGACTCATGCGCCCAGCGAGCAACCTCCTTATCGAACAGTGCTCGTACGATGATGTTCCTTTCTTTGCCCTGGCGGTCATCCATCTGAAAGTCAGTGCGGCGAGTAAAGGTTCTGGCAAGCAGTTCCAGGTTCTCCATGCGGTGGAGTCGAAAATGGCGTATTCCCTGACGCAGGTGACAATAAGCCACCAGGTGCCAGGCGTGAGAGACATGCACGAGGCTATAGGGGTCGGCCTCGCGAGTGCTTTGCGCATCCCTACCGTCTTCTGCATGCCGTGTGTGATAACGAAAGCGCACAGTAGTTCGCTCGATGATCGCCCGCCGCAGTTGTTGCAGCGTCTCAGGCTCGGCTGATTGCTCCGGGCTATCCATAACGATGAAGCGAATGTTACTCTGAAGGTATTGCACCTCGTCATGTAGTTTCTCGGGGAGCACTCCTGCTATCTTGCGACCCGCCGACTGGGCGGCTGCGCGATACTGCGCGTCGAAGTTCTGGGCCATGAAGTCGCTGCCTAACAGCAGCATCGTCGCTTCTTCCGTGGTGAAGCTCAGGGGTGGTAGGAAATAGCCTTTCATCAGCGAGTAGCCATGACCGGGAAGGGAGATCAGGGGAACGCCTGCCTGACCCAGCGCCTGAATGTCGCGATAGATGGTGCGCTTGCTGGTCTCAAAAGTGGCGGCCAGGTCTTCGGCACGCTGCCTGCCCCTGCCTTGCAGTTCGAGTACGATTGCTAAAAGGCGGTCGGTGCGGTTCATATGTTCACTTTCGTTCGTCCAGGGCCTGGTTGGCCAGGGCGTCGGCAAGGTGATTCTCGGCGCGTTCGATATGGGTGAAGGAGACGGCGGGAAGTTCGGCCACGAAGTGGCGGGCCTCTTCGTAGAGTGGAAGCAGGTCGTCATGGCGGACTTTGTAGCGGCCGTTCATCTGGTTGACGACGAGTTCGCTGTCTATGTAGACGCGAACGGCCGCGGGATGATACTTCGCGACGGCTTTCAGGCCGAGGATGAGCGCCTGGTACTCGGCCTGGTTGTTGGTGAGGCGGCCCAGGTATTTTTTGCCGCGTGCGAGCAGTTTGCCCTGTACATCTTCGATGACGACTCCGGCGGCCGCGTGGCCCGGGTTGCCGCGCGTAGCGCCGTCTGTGCGCAAGATTAATGTCTGGTTGCGTGGAATCATGTATGTCCCTTATCAGCGGTCGTAGTACAGGATGCGCCCGCAGTTGCTGCATGTCTGCAGCTCGGCGCTGGCGCGTACATGCTGCAGTTCGCTGGGGGTGAGAATGACCCTGCACCATTGACACAAACCCTGCTCGACTTTGGAGACAGCGCGTCCCTGCCGGGTGCGGCGGATATTGTCGTAGCGAGTGAGCAGGCCTGCATCGAGCCTGGCTGCCGACTGCTCGCGCTTTGCCCGGGTTTCTTTGCCACGCGCCTCCAGTTGATCACGTCGTGCCAGCAGGGCGGCGCTTTGAGTGACCCAGGCTTCTTCCGCCTGGTCCAGTTCCGTAGCTATTCGCTGTACCCTTTCCTGCATTGATTCGGCGGCTTCCATGGCTTCCAGAGTTTTTCCTTCCTGTTTGTCCTGCTGGAGCCGCAGGTGCAGGATTTCCTGTTCGAGGGCGTTGAGTTCTTTGGGGTTTTTCACGACTCCGCTGTAGAGACGTTGTTCCTGTGCTTTGAGGCGGCGTCCCAGGTCTTCGAGCGTCCACTCTGCATCGCGCTGCGCCTGCAAGGCGCTCTGTAGTTGTTTCTGCGCGGTTTTCTGCTCAGCGCGCAACTGCTGCAGCGCGGCATTACCCTGGAGGGAAGTCGCTACTGTTTGCTGCTCGTTTGAGATGCGTTCCAGTTCGAAATCGAGTTGCTGCAATTGATATAGTGCGGCAGCTATCTGTGTCGTGCTCATAGGCAAGCGATCTCCTTTTACGCGAGCTGATGCCATCGAGGTGAGGCTCTTATTGTATCCTCATATAATAATGAGGGCAAGGGCCGATATGTTATCGTGATATTAACACATATTTTAGTATTAGATCATGTTTTACCCATAGAAGTAGGGTATACTGGAAAGTAAAATCGTCGCCAAACGAAATAATATTGCAAGGAGGAAAGCGATGCAGGTTATTCGCTGGCAGGAGTCAGCGTTGCCTCAAGAGCAGGAACTGTGCAGGCGCATGCAGGAGGAGGGGTTATCACCCTATAGCTGGTCGAATGGGCCCGGCGATAGCTACGCGGTGCACAGCCACAACTACGAGAAAGTACTGTATTGTGTACGCGGCTCGATCCGCTTCACGCTGCCCGATATGCGCGATGCAGGAGGCAATATAAGCGCGGTAGACCTGGCTCCCGGAGATTGCCTGGTCCTGCCTGCCGGTACACGGCATGGCGCGCTGGTTGGCTCGCGGGGTGTGACCTGCATGGAGGCTCCACGTCATCATAGCATGTAGTTGTGATATACTCAGTGCAACGTGACGGGCATGTGCAGCCTGTACGTGGCGGCCAGATTCGATATCCAAACTACAAAAAGGAGTAATGAATGGGACGACTTGATGGACGAGTTGCCTTCATCACCGGGGCAGGGCGAGGGATAGGCGCGGCAACGGCGCTACGCATGGCCGAGGAGGGTGCTCGCGTAGCACTTGCAGATGTGGATACCGAGGGCTCCGAGCAGGTAGCAGCGGAACTTGATCGCCTTGGCACGGAGGGACTGGTGGTGGCCTGCAATGTAGCGGACAGCGCTATGGTGCAAGACGCGGTGGATAAGACAGCCAGCCATTTCGGGCGGCTGGATATCCTGGTCAATAACGCGGGAGTGACGCGCGACAACCTGCTCTTCAAGATGTCGGAGGATGATTGGGATACGGTGATGGGGGTACATCTCAAGGGGGCGTTCCTGTGCAGCCGCGCAGCGCAGGCGTACATGGTGAATCAGAAATACGGGCGTATCGTCTCGCTCTCCTCGACCTCCGCGCTGGGCAATCGCGGGCAGGCGAACTATTCTTCCGCCAAGGCAGGCTTGCAAGGTTTTACGCGCACGTTATCCATTGAACTTGGGCCTTTCGGCATCAACGTGAACGCGGTCGCTCCTGGCTACATCGACACCGAGATGACGCGCGCCACTGCACGCCGGTTGGGGCTTGATCCGCAGGTGATGCAGGAAGAAGCGGCCAAGCGCATTCCGGTACGCCGTGTTGGCCAGCCGCGCGACGTTGCCAATGTGATCTGCTTCCTGTGTTCTGATGAAGCCAGCTTTGTCAACGGCCAGATTATCTATGTATCGGGTGGGCCATCCGAACGCGGTTAAGGGCTTGAAAGGGAGAACATGCAGTCCGCAGAGCGCCGGCAGGCAATTATCGTTCTTGATTTTGGATCGCAGTACAGCAGGCTGATTACTCGTCGTGTGCGCGAGTGCCACGTCTACAGCGAACTGGTAGCGGCGACGACTACGCTGGCGGAACTGCAGCGGAACCCGCACCTGGATATCAAAGGCTTTATTTTGTCGGGTGGGCCAGCGAGCGTCTATGATGAGCACGCGCCCACCTGCGACCCAGCAGCTCGGCGGCCGCGTGGCGCATACAAGCGGGCGGCGCGAATATGGCCCCGCTACGATCGAAGTAGCGGCGGAAGCGGCGGGAGATCCCCAGGTTTTTCGCATTTTCGCGGGGATCGATGGGTCTGCTGGAGGAACAGAACAAGCACAAACAGGAGCGCCAGAGGCAGAGCGGGGGCAAGCGGAAGAGGAGCAAACAGGGCGAGGGGAGGCAGGACGAGGGCAAGCCTCGCCCGTACATTTACCGGCGGTGGCACCGTTGTGTTTACGAGTGTGGATGAGTCATGGGGATAGCGTGGCGAAGCTGCCCGAGGGCTTCAGCGTGCTGGCGAGGACGGAGAATAATCCGGTGGCGGCGATGGCCAATGCGCAGGGGATGGTTGGCTTGCAGTTTCATCCCGAAGTGACGCATACGCCGCGAGGGAAAGAGATTATCCGCAACTTCCTCTTTCGTATCTGCGGCTGCGAGCCTGGATGGACGGTCGGTTCAGTGATCGAGGAGGCGATCGAGCAGGTACGCCAGCGCGTCGGCACGAGCCGGGTGATCTGCGGCCTGTCGGGCGGGGTAGATTCGGCGGTGACGGCGCTGCTGGTCCACCGCGCCGTTGGCGAACAGCTTACCTGTGTCTTTGTGGATACGGGGTGCCTGCGAGCAGGCGAGCGAGAGCAGGTTGTGGAGACGTTCAGCCGTGCGCTGCATATCCCACTGGTGGTTGTGGACGCGAGACAGCGCTTCCTGGCGCGGCTGGCAGGGGTAATCGATCCCGAGCGGAAGCGCAAGATCATCGGCGAGGAGTTTATTCGCGTCTTCGAGGAAGAAGCGGCACGGCTGGATGAGCAGGGCGGTCCGATTAGCTTCCTGGCGCAGGGCACGCTCTATCCCGACGTGATCGAGAGCACCAGTCACGATACAGCGGCGACAGCAACGCGCATCAAGACGCACCACAATGTAGGCGGCCTGCCGGAGGAGATGAGCCTGCAACTGGTTGAGCCGCTGCGCGTGCTGTTCAAAGACGAGGTGCGCGAGATCGGCCTGGCGCTCGGACTGCCGGAAGAGTGGGTGTGGCGGCATCCTTTCCCGGGTCCCGGGCTGGCGATTCGCGTGATTGGGGCGGTTGACGAGGAGAGGCTGGAGACGCTGCGGGCGGCGGACGCAATCGTGATCGAGGAGATTCGCCGCGCGGGAGTGTATCGCGAACTGGGGCAGGCCTTCGCGGTGCTGACGCCCCTGCAGAGCGTCGGCGTGATGGGCGATGGAAGAACGTATGCCAACGTGGTGGCGGTGCGGGCGGTCACGACCGGCGATTTTATGACAGCGGACTGGGCGCGGCTGTCGCCGGAACTGCTGGCGCGCATCTCCCATCGCATTGTGAACGAGGTGCCGGGGGTCAACCG
>WNGG01003625.1_pt1 | contig 18165 bp, 15 predicted proteins | sample 5400661 | NCBI WGS metagenome assembly WNGG01 (sample SAMN13153372, study PRJNA577476) | soil metagenome | isolation source: 100 cm soil or saprolite under Garry oak tree replicate 1 | place: USA:California | collected 2016-06-15
CTCGTCGACCAGCTGGCCGATCAGCCACAGCCCACGCCCGCGAAGGCTCGCCACGGGAGCCGTGCGTGGGGCGGCGGGGCGGCCCCGGTCGCGGATGGTCGCCTCGATCCAGCCGCCACCGACCCTGACGGTCACCGTGACCGGCTGCGCGTCGCCGGACCCGTGCAGGATGGCGTTGGTGGCGGCCTCGCTGACGGCCAGGACCAGGTCGTCGACCACCTCGTCCGGGATGGCACCTGGCACCTCCGCCAAGCTGTGTCGGATGGCGCGCCGCAGCTCGGCAAGGCAGCTCGGCGAGCCAGCAAACGAGATCTCCATGTCCTGCCCCCTACCTGCGTTGCGGCGACTGCCGTGGCAGACGCTCTGGTGTGTGGCCGCGCCTGACCCGATCCCGCGCCCCCCGACTTCCGGGCAGCGGGGCTGGCGGGCGGGGTCTGGGTCCGCCTGGCAAGCCGAAGCGACGACGGCCGGCGCGTCATCGGCGGCGGTCGGCTGCCCGGAAGTCCGGGTGGAGGCCACGAAGCGCCTACGCGTGCGCGTCGACCGGCGGTTGGCTGGCCCGCTCCCGGGCCTCCTGTGCCTGGCTGGACGCCTCGCGCAGCTCCGCCAGTCGGCCGAGGCGCTCCCGCTCCTGGCGGAGGGTTGCGTTGTCGCGTTCGAGCTCGGCGACCCTGCTCTCCAGGTCGCGGCGTACCGCCCGCAGCTGCCGACGCTTGGCGCGCCGGGCGCCCGAGGAGCGCCAGGCAAGCCCCAGCAGCAGCGCACCCAGCAGGCCGAGCCCGGCGGTGACCACCAGCAGTTGGCCCTGGGTGAAGCCGGTAATCGAATGGTCGAAGACGGAGACTGAGCTGGCGCTGGTGTTGGCGAGGACGGCGTCGCCGAGCAGTACGGCGTCGACCACCGCGAGCACCAGGAACAATGCGGCCATGTTGCCTCCAGTGGCGTTGGAGCGGCTCGGTGGTGGAGCCGCCCGCGTTCCTGCTCCCGTGGGTCTTCGCAAACGATTGGCTTTCCCGCACAAGTTGGCGCCCAAACCGGGGCAAGCGGTCGGGGCTGTCCGCACCCGGGTGGATCGGCCACGTTCCGGCGGCGCGCGTGGTGGCTGCTGGCGCGGGCGTGCCGCGCCGATCGTCGTCTGGATGGCAGGGCAGGCGGACTGGGCACGACCTGCGTCGTCCGAGCAGGCCGCGTTCCTCAACAGCGGTGCACAAAGGGTCGGCGCCGATATCTCGGTTGACCGTAGCGGGTCCTTGACGTTGGAGGCGTGGCTGCGACCCGGCGATCGTGGCGAGCTGGCACTGCCCGTCGCCGCCAACCGACGTGTGCTTTAAATTTAGTTGTACGTCATGCCCGCGCGGTCAAGCCGAACAGCCGAGTTGATGGCGGTGCAGCGAGCGCTCGAGTCGGCACGGCTGCGATCGTCTCGGCTGTTTTGCGACGCCTTCGCCCAGCACTTTGTATCCCGGCGGTGGCGGCTGGTCATAAGGGCAAGCCGCGTGGGTGCGGTCCGGCGTGCGGTCGAGGTGCTCTACGACCGGGTGGCGGGCCCGGGCCCGCGCGCCTCTGCGGTGGCGCGGACCCGCCTGATCGACGACCTCGTAAGCGACGCGCGCTCCTGGATCGGCCAGCTCGTCATCCTCGGGGCCGGCTTCGACAGCCGCGCCTATCGGCTGCCTGGCCTTGCGGAGGTGACCGTGTTCGAGGTCGATCACCCGGCGACCCAGCAGGCCAAGCGAGAAGTCCTTGGCCGCGTCCTGGCAGGCATCGTGGCTGGGGACCCGCTGGCCTGGCACGTGCGGTTCGTGCCGGTCGACTTCGAACGCGATGACCTGGGACGGGCACTGCGGGGCGCTGGGTACCGGGACAGCGCGCCGAGCCTGTTTGTGTGGGAAGGCGTGACCAACTACCTGACATCCGATGCCGTCGACCAGACGCTGGGCGCCGTACACGGCCTTGCCGCCACCGGCAGCCTGCTGGTGTTCACCTACGTCGACCGGGCCGTGCTTGCGGGCGATGATTCCCGGTTCCCGGAGGCGCGCCGCTGGATCGGAGGCGTCCGGCGCAGGGGTGAGCCGTGGACGTTCGGCCTGGATCCGGCCGAGGTTGCGGAGTTTCTGGCGCGTCGCGGCTTTGGGCTCGTCCGCGACCTGTCCACCGCCGAGGCCGGCGAGCGGTACTTCCAGCCGCTGGGCCGTCGGGAGCGCGGATCGGCGCTGTATCACGTGGTCACGGCCTCGGTCCTGGCAAGGGCATGAGCTCGCGCGTCCACGGGGTCTGGGCGCGTGGAGGGCGTCGGATGCCGATCGGTGCCGGGGATGGCCAGGCCGGCCACGATCGGCCCCGGTGCCCGCAGCAGGTGGGCGAGCAGCTCGATGGGGTCACAGCCTTGCTGGCTGGCGGTGCGCAGCACACTGGTCGGGACCTGCCAGGTGCCGGCACCAGCCCAGGTACGGTTGCCGCCCCAGAGCTTGCGGCACACGACCGCAGGCCGGATGGCCCGCTCCGCCCGCAGTTGGTCGCCGGTCGAGGGATGGTCGAGGGAGTAAACGCTTGAGCACGCGAGTGTGCTGTTCCTTGTCAGGCCATGTCCCGTGGCGTGGTGTACGAGCACGAGCATCCTGGCGGTGGCCAAGCCACATCGGCGCTCGCGGCCCTGCGGGCAGCACATTTGGGCTCACCCGCCTTTCTCGTTGGGGCGCCGCGCTGCGGATGGCTGGAAGTGGTACAGCGCACATACGAGGGTGTCAGGCCGGGTGGTGGGGTGCAGGCGCCGCGTTGCTGCTGGTCACGGCGCTGCTCTGTGGCGCCATGCAGCGCGTTTCCTGTTTCGGCCGTGCCGAGAGCCATCTGAGGCGGCGGTCGGAGTGATGGCTCGAAGAAGGAGGCGCAAGTGCGCTGTACACGTTCCACACTTGCGGGCCAGCGCGGGATACTCTCGTTGTGACCTTCGTACCCGACCTGGCCGGTTTTGAGGCGACCCTGGTAAGGCTGGCCACGGAGGCTGGGTTCTCCGGGGCGGTCGCCGTCGCCCGAGGCGACGAGCGGATATTTGCCGCCGCCTACGGGTACGCCAACCGGGCCTGGCAGGCGCCCTGCACGCTGGACACCCGCTTCGACACCGCCTCCATCACTAAGCTGTTCACCGCGGTCGCCACCCTGCAGCTGGCGGAACGGGGAGCCTTTGGCCTGGATACCTCGGTCATCGGCTATCTGGAGCTGGACGGAACGACGATCTCTCGCGCCGTCACGCCCTACCACCTACTGACCCACACCTCGGGGATCGCCGACGACGCCGACGAGGAAGCCGGCGAGCGCTACGAGGACCTGTGGATCAGCGAGCCCAACTACTCGGTGGCCGAGACCGCCGATCATCTCCCGCACTTTGTGACCAAGCCGCCCAACTTCGCCCCCGGGCAGGGTTGCCGGTACAGCAACGGCGGCTATGTGCTGCTCGGGCTGATGATCGAGCGGGCCACCGGCTCGTCGTATCGGGACTACGTGCGCGTGAGCGTGTTCGGGCCGGCTGGCATGCGGCGAGCCGGGTTCTTTCGGATGGACGTGGTCGAGCCCGACGTGGCCGAGGGGGTGGAGGCGATCCTCGACACCCAAGGGCGGATCGTGGGTTGGCGACGCAACATCTACTCCTATCCACCGATCGGGACGCCCGACGGCGGTGCCTATGCGACGGTGGGGGACCTGATCGCTTTCCATCGGGCGCTGGTGGATGGGAGGCTGCTTGGACCCGAGCTCACCGCCGCAACCCTGATCCCACACGAGGTGCACAGCCGGCGGTCGGGCTTCACGCAGATGATGGGGTATGGCTTGGAGTTCAAGGTGACCGGCGATGGCCGGGTGCGCTGCTATCAGAAGGAGGGGGTCAACGTCGGGGCCAGCGGTCTCCTGCGCCACTACCCGGACCACGACCTCACCTTGAGCATCCTGGGGGTGGGCGAGCACGCCATCTGGGAACCGGTGAGCGTCTTCGACGACGCCGTCCCCACGATCTGAGCCCGAGCTGAACCGGAGCCATCGATTGGCGTCACCATCTACCGGTGGGTGAAGCGCAACGCGGCCGAGCAGGCCGCCGATGGCTGGATGTGGTACAGCGCACATACGAGGGTGTCAGGCCGGGTGAAGGAGTACCGTCGCCGCGTTGCTGCTGGTCACGGCGCTGCTCTGTGGCGTTATGCAGCGCGTTTCCCGTCTCGGCCTTGCCGAGAGCCATCTGAAGGGGCGGGAGGAGTGATGGCTCCAAGAAGGAGGCGCAAGTGCGCTGTACACGTTCCAAATAGCTCGTCGATGTTGGTCCGGAAGACCAGGTTGTCGGCGACGATGCGAGCCGATGTACATGACCATGCCTGCCAGAGACGCCGTCACACTCCAGCAGCACGGTCGAGCCCTATGCCAAGGCCAGGCAGGGTGAGGTGGAAACAGGCGTCGTCGTTCCCGATCTCGTCTCACTCCGTAGGAGGACGCTGACTTCAGCATGCCGTGAGTTGACCAGACGCAACAGCGCCCCAGAACCGGTCGCCACCACCGGTCGCTTCACTCCTCTGTCAGATGCGCTGCTGTGGCCGTCCGGTGCGCGGCGGCGGCGTTGGTGCGGTCGGTATCGGTGGGATCGCGACTGAGTAGGTTGCGGGCCCAGCGCTCATTGAAGCCTGCCAGGAAGCCCAATCCACCCCACCAGAACCAGGAGGTGATCTGCTCGCGCAGGGATGTATCGCTGCCGTCGATGAGCTTCGCGCTGGGGTCGCTAAAGATGGTCACGATGCCGCCTTTGATAAGGAAGAGGAGTGCGGCGGCAAAGAACCATCCGATCGCCACACGGTAGATCGCGGCACCCCGGTCAATGGTCCGGTAGTCCAAGTGCTCGACGTGGCTCAGGCGCAACAGAACGCTCAGGACCGCCCCTGCCGCGCCGCCCCCGATGCACACCAGCGAGTCACGCAGCGACCAGTACTCGCCGGTGTCGAGGGAGCCCCAGCCGTGCCCTGCGATGCGACCGAAGAGAGCGACGACTCCCATCACAAGCAGGCCCACTAAGGCGAGTAGCGCGACGCTGAAGAGGACGCCGCGCAGCAGCCCCTGTGCGTACGACCGCCGAGCGCGGCGCTCGGCACGTTCGGCGACGTACGCCGAGGCGTGTGCCGCGCCGCTGGCGAGGACCTTCGAGACCGCGCCCGTGCGGTCCTTCGGGTCGGCATCAGTCTGGCGCTGGAGTTCCAGCGCGGCGCGAACTGGGCCGAGGCACCGCTGTTGGCCCAGCGGCCGGTCGCGCGGGCTCAGGAAGCGCTGGCACTCGAGGTAGGTCTCGTCCAGCTGCAGCATCGCCTCGGGGTTGGCCGCCCAGAGCTCGGCGACGTCGGCGGCGGTCACCTTGCCCAGGCCGTCAGGCGGCGCAGAGGGCTGCAGCAACGCCTCGCGCAAGGAGACCAATTCGGGCGGGGCATTGCGCTGCTTGCGCTCGCGCCGCCAACGCAGCGGATGGCGGAGCGGCTGGAGCAGCGTGCCTGCGAGGGATTCGGCATCGGTCATGACCCGATCCTCCCGACAGTTAAGGGCAGCCACACCGTCGTTGAGTAGCGATCGAACTGGTCGAAGGTGGGCTGTTGAAGCTCCGTCGACGGATAGGTTGTGCTTGTCCAGGCGCAGAGTGTCCTTATCACCTGCTACAACGCATCACGCTGTACCGGACCCGATATCACTCCCAGGGGGAGACGGTGATGCAGGTCTTGGCGTCCTCGCCGAGCAGGGGCTTTCTGGCGACCTCGGGGATCGGTACAAAGCCGCGCAGCCCCGCACCGACCGGCTGGACCTCCAGTGGCATGGCGAGTTCGGCGTCGGCAATGGCGCCGGCGATGGTGGAATTCCACTGCCAGCGCGCCCCCTTGATCCGCTCCTCGTCTGCCTCGACGTCGACGACGAGGATGTCCTCCCAATCGGCCATCTGCTCAAGATGATCATGGAACCCGAAGATCCCCTTGTGCTCCCTGAGCGACAACACACGCAGCTGCAATGCGTACCGGCACGTCTGTGACTGGTGGGTGGAGTGCAGCAGGAAGGTGGTCACCAGAGGGATCGGCGAGTCGGCTGTGTTCAGCTTGGCGGCTTCCTCTGCCAGCTGCACCGGGCACCAGTGGGCGGCGAGCTGCTCGTGCATCACCACCGGCAGGCCTCGGACGGATAAGCGCACCTCCCCCTGCCAGGTCGTGTCCTTGTCATCGGGGAGGTGCAGTGAGGTCAGGCCGACCTCGACCTTGAGCGCCCCGAACAGGAAGCGCCGTAGGTTCTGGTAGCCCTCCTCGGAGTTGACCAGCCCGTAGCGGCCGCTGTGGCTGCGGTGCACGTACGCTCGGTTGGCGCCGTGGACGTAAGCGTTGCGGATCTGCACCAGCCCGTCGCTCTTGGCGCCCACCACCCCGGCGGATAGACCCAATGCGGCCGCGTAGTCGCCAGGATCGGTGCCGATCAGGCAGAACACCCGCTCCACCGGGAAGCCGCTGCCGGCCATCGAGCGTGGGTCCCAGCCGTCTGGCGGTCCATCCGCACCAGCGTCGCGGGTGAGGTACTGGTACATGCGGTTGGGGCCGAAGATGTCGGCGCTTTCGGGCCCAAAGGTGTTCATCACCCACTCCAGCACCCCGCCACCGCACTCGAAGTCGATCCCGCCATGCGGGGTGCCGTAGGTGAACAGCTTGGCCACCAGCGCGGCCGGATCATCGCAGTACCTTTGCAGCATGGAGCGGCACACCAGCCCGCCCATGGAGTGCGCCACCAGGTAGACCAGGTCGGTGTCCTTGGTCTTCTGCAGCACCAATCGCACGAAGCCCAACAACCCTTTGGCGGCTTGCTCGAGGTCGAAGCCGGCCGCCTGCCACTCGAAGGTCGACGCAGCGGCGTCATAGAAGCGGTAGATCCAGATGGTGCTCGGGTCGATGGAGTCGTCGGGGGCAGTGGTCAGCAGCGCCTGCTGACTGCCCTCGACGCGGACCTGGTAGCGCTCGTCGAGCATCAGCCGGAGGAGCGGACTCTCAAATTGGTAGAAGTGCGGCAGACCCTTCTCGCCCACGCGGACGTGGGTCGAGCCGTCGTTGAAGCCGTAGAACGGGTCGTCGACCTGCTTGTCGATCCCAGAGGGGCCTCCAGCATATCCGCGCAGGTAGATGATCGGAAGCCGCTCACCCATGGCTACCCCTGACAAGACGCTGCCCGTGTTCCGGACCAACCGGTGTGAATCAACGAAAGCCAAGTGATCGACCGAAAGAAGCCCGTGTAGCTTAACAGCGCATAAGGCGCAGACCGAGGCGCTTGGGTGACAATGACAGGTCAGCTACAACTGTGCCAACCGGATTACAGAGCTTCGCCGATCAGGTTGATAAGGGCGATCCGGACGGGCAGCATGTGGTCATTATGAGAACGGCAATCAAGACAACGAGCACAACGTGCAACGCCGCTGCGGGGACAAGCGCGACCGCCTCCCCGGCCGCCAACTGCTCTCGGATGGCGGCAAGCTGGAGGTCGCGGCCGGCGTAGGTCCGCACTGGCGGGGGGATGTTCCACAGCCGCAGCGTGCCGGGTGCCGCCGAGCCCGATCCGACCTCGGCATCAGCCGGCGATGCAAGGTGGGGGTGTGGACTTCGGTTCAGCTGCAGGACCCCAGCCCCCGCGGCGCACGCGCCCGCGGCCAGCAGCCACCACAGCCGGTCGTGCTTGCTCGCCCACCCGCCAGCGACGCTGATCGGAGCGCCCAGGCCAAGCAGCAGGACGCTGGCAAGCTCTCGCCAGTGGGTTCGTAGCGCGCTGGTTGCGCGTCGCCGGGCGGATGTCGGAGGCGGACGCTCGCAGGCTACCATCACGCCTCCACCACGTCGGATCGCTTGGATCGAGGGTTTGATTACCCGGACATCTGGCGCGATCAAGAGCCACAATGGCGGCTCGGTCAGCCACGGTCGCGTCGCGGCGTTGTCGCGGTCCGGCACTGCTTGAGTCGCCGATGGCGACCATCGATCACAGCCACGTACGGTGCGGGGCGGTGACGTCCCTGGCGTGATGTACGACGCGGTGTACGCGATGAGCATCGCCATCCTCGTCGGGCCCTCGTTGTCGGGCCGTAGTGGTGTTGGTGGCCCGCATCGTCATCGTGGTCGTGTGCCGGCTCGCCCGAGACCTGCCTGCAGCAGTCGCCGGCGTGATGAGGACGGCGCTCAACACGCCCAGAGAGGTTGGAACGTGTACAGCGCACATGCGAGGGTGTCGGGCCGGGCGGCAGAGTGTCGCGTCTGCATTCTTGCTGGTCGTGGCGCTGCTCCGGCCCGTCATGCAGCGCGTTTCCCACCTCGGCCTTGCCGCGGGCCGCCTCAAGCGGCGTAGAAGGCAAGGCTCCACCGAGGAGGCGCAAGTGCGCTGTACAGGTTCCAAATTCGGTGAACAGGGATCGGCAGTCACGGACAAAGGGACACGTCGCCCGTGTCCTGTAATGCCACTGCCATGGGATCGCTCAATGCAACCGCGCCGATCAGAGGGTCGGAGCCCGTTCGCGTCTCGGCCGAGGACCCGCCAGCACGGCGGAGAGGTTGCCCAGAGACATGGCCAGGTCGGGAAGGAAGGCGTCGGGACGTCCGGCAGCCAACGCCCGGTAGTGGGTGACGGCTTCTTGGATGGCGGTGAGGGCCTCTTCGCGTCGGCCCAGGTCCGCCAACCTGTTGGAGAGATTGTCTAGTGATATGGCCAGGTCAGGACGAAAGACGTCGGGACGTTCGACAGCCAATGCCCTGCGAAGCTCAACTGCTTCCTGGATGGCGGTGAGGGCGTCCTCGTCCCGGCCGAGGTCCGCCAACCTGTTGGAGAGGTTGTTCAGCGACGCGGCCAGGTTGGGGAGGAAGGCGTCGGGACGTTCGGTAGCCAATGCCCGGTAGTGGGTGACGGCTTCTTGGATGGCGGTGAGGGCGTCTTCATCCCGGCCGAGGCCCGCCAGGCTATTGGAGAGGTTGTTCAGCGACGTGGCCAGGTTGGACAGGAAGAGCGCGGGACGTTCGGCAGCCAATGCCCGGCGAAGCTCAACGGCTTCTTGGATGGCGGTGAGGGCGTCTTCATCCCGGCCGAGGTCCGCCAGGCTGTTGGAGAGGTTGTTCAGCGACGCGGCCAGGTTGGGGAGGAAGGCGTCGGGATGTTCGGAGGCCAACGCCCGGTAGTGGGTGACGGCTTCTTGGATGGCGGTGAGGGCGTCGTCATGTCGGTCGAGGTCCGCCAATCTATTTGACAGATTGTTGAGCAGGCGAGCGCGGTCAGCTCGTGGCTGGGTGGCGTCATAACCAGCGTTGCGGGCATGGGTGAGCTGATCGAGAGCTTCCTGAGCTGCGAGCTGCGTGGCGATGGCGGCAAGCTCCGTGAGCGCGACGGTGTGGTGGGGGGTCATGTCAATGACGCGGTGGGCCAGTGCAGGTGAGCCGACATGCTCCACGGCTAGTGCCAAGGCGCGTGCCAGCTCGGGATCGGGTGTGGTATGTGCTCGCGCTAGTAAGGGGGCCAGTCGCTCTGCCAACAGCCGGTCCCGGGCCTCCCGGATCGTGGCGAAGCGGGCGGCACCAAGATCCAGCATGCTCACCAAGCGGTGGGCCCAGGACGCCACCGGCTCGTCTAGCAGTCGGTCGGCAAGATCGGGAAGCTGCGCAAGAACCCGGTCAACCACCGCCTCTCCGAGTAGGTCAGGCTGCAGTGGTGGCAAGAAAGTCGACGACCCCGGGTCGAGGTCGTGGAGCCAACGGGCGATCTGATGCACCACCAACTGGGCGGCGTCCGCCAACTCGGGCATTGCGTGTAGCGCCGTGACGGCCTGCTCCTCAGTCGCGGCAGCGGTCAGAGTCGCAACCGCGACGGCCCGATTCCGGCTGATCTGGTCCACTGCAAGGTTTGCCGTTCGGGCGGCCGGTTGCCAGTACCTGCTGTCTTCCCGCCGCAGGGCATGCGTCAGCAGGTCATCGCGCACGTGACCAGAGGGTGGAGGTTGCGGTCCCGGATCGACCGCGGTGAGCGCGGCCAATTGAACGAAGAGCGGGCCATCGTAGATGGGATCGGACATGTCCGGCTCGACCACATGCGCCAACGGTCGCCCGAGCCGACGTGCAAACGAGCGCGCCGCCGACCAGAACTGATTCGTGCGCGTGGCGACATCCGGTGTCAGCGGCGCCAGCCGCATGTGCTCTGCGGCGGCCAGCACATCATCGGCTAGCTTGTTAGCATAAAAGGGCAGGTTGTCCCACCACGAGCCGGCCTCCCGGGCAAGCAGCAGGATTCGGGTTGGACCTGCGGTCAGCATGAGCTGCTCCAACAGCGCCAGGACGTCGCTGGTGCGGCTTTGCGCGTAGTCCACTACCACAAGCAGCGGTCCCTGCCACCCAGCGAGTGCATGTAGGTCCTCCGGTGAGCTGCGGCCCAAGAGGCCGGCAAGCCAGCCACGGTCCGATAGCTGCTGGCACAGCTCTGACGCCAGCCGTGTCTTTCCCTGCCCGCCAGCACCAGTCATCAGACGCAGCCCCACCCGCTCGGCCTTGACGCACCACCTGGTAAGCTCCATCAGCTCATCGTCGCGGCCCGCAAACGGCAGCAGGTGGTAGGCAGCCTGCAACAGGCGCGCCCCCGATTCCGTCTTCGGTGGGCTCTGATAGGCAACAGCCAGCGCGGCGGGAGCATCCGCCCACCCGACCTCCGGCTCGGCTGCGAGCTGCTTGCAGAACTCTGCATCTGCCAGCAGCGGCTCAACCAGGGTCACGTTCAGTCGGTCAGAACCAAAGCTAGCCGGATCTCCGGTCACAATCCCGACCAGCCACGGCCCGCAGAACACCGCAGCTCCCGACATTCCCGCCCACCGGCTCTGCCCAGCCGACGCCAGCGGCACGCTGCCGTGGACATGCAGGTCAGCCACTGGCCGTTTGGCGGCGGTCACTGGATGGATCTGCCCCTGGATGCTGTCCGGCTCCCGGACTTGCCGTCCCTGCCCGCTCTCCCGCGCCTTGGCGTCAGGGAATCCAATCGCACGAGCGTCAACAGGGGTCGTCCCGCGAAGTCGACCCCAACGCACCGGCAAACCTGCTTCTGGGGGCAGCTCGGTGCCCGCGACATCGCCAGCAGAGCCATGTCCGACTGGGAGCTGCGCCACACCGGCCCAACATCGACAAAATAGCTCGTGCCAAGCGGCCGACCCTGCACACGCTCCACACGCCGACCCGTGGGGGCTGCAACGTGGGTGGCGGTCAGCACCAACCCGGGTGCCACGACGTAGCCCGAACCCACCACCCGCTGGTCGGCCCCCCACCAGGCAACCAGCTCCACCACCCGTCGGTCCTCGCGAGCCACGACAAGCTCCCTGCTATCAGTCGATCTCGCCGGTGCCTTCCGAGCCGATCCGTACCTGCTCGTCGGTCCGCGATACCGGGTCGAGAATCAACTTGACCCGGTGAGTCGCCATCGATTTTCGGCCGCCCTTACCGCCGAGCGATACCACCCAGAACCGGACCCCGGCCTCGGTGCCCACCTCGTTGGACACCTCAAGCCCCAGCTCAAGCTCGACCGGCCCGAGCCGGAACTGCAGGTCCTCGTCCCTGCTTGCCCGCATTGCGGCATGTAGCTCCGACCGCAACGCCCTGACCGCGGCATCCAATGGAATCTGCGCATCCACCACTGCCCCTCTCTTCTCGAAACGAGAAGCTATCCCGAAGCACCCATGAACGCCAAGACTTCGAGGGCATCGACGGTGAGCTGGACTCCATGTGCTGCGGTGCATTGTTGGGAATGGATCACTCATTCCACGCCGATGGTTGCGAGGACATCGAGGCTGGGCCACATCCCGTGACGTAGTGAAGGAAGCCGAGGATCGGTCTGTCGATGAGGTCCCGGCGGTGCTCGAGAGAAGCCAGTAGCGCGCGTCGGTTCGCCGGCATGTTCGATGTCGGCAGTTGCGGGACAGGCACACCCATGTATGGCCCATCGAGAGCTGGAACGTGTACAGCGCACATACGAGGGTGCGGGCCGGACGGCAGGAGTTTCGCGTCGGCGTTCCTGCTGGTCATGACGGTGCGCGACCGCCGCACGCAGCGACGTTGGCCACCTTGAGCCGGCACGCGGTTGCCTCGACGCTCGTTGGCGTGCTGGCTCCAGCGAGGAGGCGCAAGTGCGCTGACAACTTCCAAATCGGGGTGGGCGGGGAGGCCTGAGTTGGCGTGTGACCTGTGACCCTTCATGCCGCAGGGGTCAGACTCGCGCACGCGAGAGTTCACGAATGACTCTAGAACGTGACAACTGCGCCGTAAAGCTTTAACCGGCTACTCGCCATTCTCCAGGGCCGCGGCCACGGCCGCAAGATCCACCCGGCTCCGCACGGTGTCGGGGTGGTCGGGTCCGAGGCAGGTCTCGTAGATGGTCAGGGCGCGCTGGTGCAGGGTGCGTGCCTGGTCGAGGTCGCCCTGGTCGGCCAGGACGATGGCGAGGTTGTTGAGGCTTTGGGCGGTGTCGGGGTGGTCGGGTCCGAGGCGGGTCTCGCGGATGGTCAGGGCACGCTGGTGCAGGGTGCGGGCGCTATTGAGGTCGCCCTGGGCGTGCACGACGTTGGCGAGGTTGTGGAGCGCATGCGCGACTTCCGGATGATCTGATCCGAACTTGACTCGAAAGATGGATAGACCGCGTTCATGGGCCGCTCGCGCCTCCGGGAGATGCCCGAGGCTGGAGAGCACGCCTCCGAGGTTATCCAGTGCTCGTGCCACGCCTAGACTCTCGGGGCCATAGGTATCTTCGTAGATGGTTATGGCCCGCTTGTGAGCAGCTCTTGCGCCGGCGAGGTCGCCGAGGGCATCGAGGACGATACCGAGCTTATCGAGGGTGCTCGCCACTCTAGGGTGCCTGGGCCCGAGCCTTGCCTCGTCTATGGCCAGTGCTTGTTCGACCAAGGGTCTGGCCTGCTGGGATTGCCCTCGGCTCCACAAGTATCCGGCCGCTGCACTCAGAAGAGTCGTCGTTGCTTTGGGTTTGGTGTTCAACGCCGCTGCGTGTTCGGCGGCGACCAATCCGTGGGGGAGCAAGCGGGCCAAAGTGGGCCATGCGTTCACGTCGTTGGATTGGTCGGGGAGGGCGGCCAGCACCAGCTCCACGGCGGACTGGGCCCAGTCCCGCCGAGCATGGTCGTCGAGGCCTGAACGGATCACCGCCTGGACCAGACGGTGTACCGACACGCTGTCCGCGGTTGCAGTGATCAGGGAGTAGCGCGTCAGCGTGCCGAGTGCCTGCTGGTAGCTGATCTGGTCTCGGATTGCCGCTTGAAGTCGCGCGGGCAGGACGCCGGGATGATCGACGAATATGCTGCGTGGGATGTCGTCGGGCGCGAGAAACGAGCATAGCTGCAGCAGATCCTCGGAGACGGGTGTCTGCTGACGGACTCGTTCGAGGGAGACTGACCAGGTCGTGGCAATCGTCTCCTCGTAGTTGAACGGCTGTCCGAGGGTAAACAGCTCGGCGGCTCGCTCGCGGAGGAGACTCAGGTACTCGGCTGGCCGAGTCGACGTGGCTTCCAGGTAGGCGGCGGCCTGCTCTAACGCTAACGGCAGGTCGCCCAACGCCTCGGCGAGTGCATCGGCGTGGTCGTGATCGAGGCCGGCGCGGCGTTGTAGGAAGGCGATGGCGTCGGGGCGGGGGAGCACGCCCACCGGAACGGACGCGGCGAAGGGCTGCCAGTAGGCGTTGCGCGAGGTGACGATCACTCGCCCGCCGCTTTGGGTGGCGGGCCAGTATGGGCGCAGGTCGCGGGGCTCTTCGGCGTTGTCGAACACAAGCAGCCAGCGGTCGCTGCGGCCGAGTTCGTCAAGCAGGGTGGCGATGGTCTCTGCTTGGTCGGTGAGTTCGGGGATGCCCAGCCGGTGGGCCAGCGCGAGCAGCCGACCGGGGATCGCGGCGGGCTGGTCGGCCGGGATCCACCAGCGGATCTGGTAGTCGGCGGCGTGCTGGTGGGCGTACTCCGCGGCGAGCTGGGTCTTGCCGACCCCGCCCAGCCCGTGCAGCACCTGGGGCGCTCCGACGTCGTTGTCTTTCCCAGGGGACTGGTCTGGGGGATGGCTGGGTAGGGCGGTCACGGCCACCGCCCCAACCGTGGGGGTGGTGAGCTGCTGGTGGAGGCGGTCGAGCAGGTCGCCACGGCCGGTGAACGCCAGGTTGCGCGGCGGCAGGTTGGCGACCGGTCCAGCAGGGTTGACCGGCCCGGCAGCGCCCGTAGGCGCGCTGACGGGGCCAGTGGTGGTGATGGTGGTGATGTGGAGGTCTCCACCGGCGGTCGGCGCGGCCCCGCCACTGACGGTGCGAGCGTCCCGGCCGGCGGTTTGGCCCTGGGCGCCGGTGATGGTCAGGTCGTGGCCGGCGACCGGACCGCTGTCGGCAGCGTGGGCGGTCGTCGAGCCGGCGGGGGTGGTGGGTTGACGGATGGCCTGCCACACTGCCAGGGCCGCGGCGGTGACCAGCAAAACCAGGACTGACCACCAGCCCCAGCGATGGTAGGGCCGCAACCACCCTGGCCAGTTGTCCGCGTCGCTGGCGGCAAGGGTAACAGCGATGCTGAGCGCGCCGGTGGCCAAGACGCCGAGGGCGACCACAGTCCAGGTGGGAAACCGAGCCAGCACAGATCCTTGCTTTGCGATTGACCGTCGCCGGTCGACGGCACCGGCGCAACCGTATCGCATCAGGCGAACCCACCAGAATCAGCCGTGGATCGAGCTATGGCCGTTACCGGCCCCGGCATTGTTGTGGGAGTGCGTTGTCGAGTTGGAAGGTGGACAGCGCACCTACGAGGGTGCCTGGCCGCGTTGAGGAGCGGCGGTGCCGCGTTGCTGCTGGTCATGGCGATGCTGTGTGGCGTCATGCAGCGCGTTTCCACTCCGGCCTTGCCTGATGACCGTCTAAAGCGACGGCCGGAGCGATGGCTCGAAGAAGGAGGCGCAAGTGCGCTGTACATGTTCCAAATGTGCGCTGTACATGTTCCAAATCCGTAGGTCTCGCAATTCTATGGTTCCCGGACCATGTGGCTAAAGCGCCACGCTGTACGGCATCTGCACGAGGCGTCTCCGATGCCAAGGGGAGAGGTTCATGCCAGGCACGCTCCAGGGGAGGGGAGGACGAACGTGGACACCCGTGGTTCCAACCTCGCCCAACAGGTCCGGCGTCTGAAGCAGCAACGCCGCCGCTACGCTGGGGTGGTCGCGGTTGCGATGCTCGGGATCAGCGCGGCCGGCCTGCTGGATCTCTCCCATCTCCACCGGCCATGGCGCCGCATCGTCGAGATCGCCTGGGGGCTCACGCTCCTCTACCAGCTCATTGTCGTGATGGGCTGGAATCCGGACCGGGATCTCTCAGACGAGTGAGCGATGTCTCGACACCGGCCATGGCCTCGGTCATGCCCCCCTTCTGCAGCAAGGCGGTCAGCATCAGATGGCCGTCGCCCTCCATCCGTCTACAGATAGGCCCTGCCGATTCGAGGATCTACAGGAGGAGAGTGCTGTGCTTTTCGGACGCCGCCGTCTTCGAGTCCAACTTCGCTCTCGGCCCCTGGCGTTGCCGAGGCCTGGTGACTTCCCGCTACCCGATCCTCGCGTGGTCGAGCACCAGGACACGCGAGATGAGATGATGACAGTGGCGCGAGAAGCACGGAGCATCTTCAACGAGAAACGCACGGCTGACACTGCGCGTCCAATGCTGGAAGCCCTACTGCCGAAAACGGTCGGGGTCTCTGTGGAGAACGCTCTTCAGACCTGCCCTGCGCTCATCTTGTCATTCGAGCTGGGTCTCGCGTTCGCCGAGGCGGAGCGACGGCGGGGCTGGAGCAGACCTGGTAGTTGCGATCCTCGCGTCTGGTCAGCTCTTGCTGTGGAAGCAAGGCACCTCTCCGAGCAAGCAACAGGTCAGGAGCTATCGGCGCTGTTCCTGGCCCAGGCTGGCTTTTGGGCTGGCACACAAGGCGATGCTGGGTCGCGGCAGCTCCTTGAGTCGCTATCGAGGCCATAGGGCCACGATGCCTCGTGGTCGTTTTGACCCGACCGTTGTCCATCGCTGTCTTGCCAAATTCATGGTTTGTCTCCGGTCAGCCGCGAGATCACAAGTTGTATGTCGCCGTGTGCTGTATGACGACGCCACCGCTACGATGAGCGCCTTGCCTTTCGCGTTAGATCTTGCTGGGGTCGATGACCTGGAGCTGCAGTTCTGCGTCGTCGCAGGCCCGCTGGGCGAGGTTGATGGTCGATTCCGCAAGAGTCTGCAGGCAGACCATCAGGTGCTTGGTCGCGCCGATCCGTCGGCTGATGTTGACGTCGTTGGCGATCTGTTGTGGGGTGAACGCCGCTGCAGCGGTCTTGGCCTCGCCGGCGAGCACGGTCGTGCCGTCGATGCCGAGCAGGTCGGTCTCGTGGTGGTGGCCGTCGTAGGTGAGGTTCGCGACGAGGATGAGGGAGGCGTCGGGGTGTTCGGCGAGCACGGCGGCTGCGCCGAACAGGTGGCCAAGCACGCCGTTGGCGCTGGCCTGATCCAGCAGCGTGTTGAGCTGGTAGAAGAGGGTGGGCTCGTCCCGGGTCGTGCTCGCGTAGGCGGCTTGGGAGCCGCAGCCAGGGCAGCTCGGGGTCTGTGCGGCGCGTGGCAGGGGCACGAAGGTGCGTAGTTGGCACACGCTGCAGTCCGCGCGGAGCCCGCGGGCGGCCATGTCGGCACCCACCAGCTTGTCCAGGGCACCGGCGACCCGCGGCCGTGGCAGCCCGGTGAGGCTGATGAGTTCGGTGAGGGTGCGGGCGTCTTGTCGGTGATGGGCGACGATCTCTTGCAGTGCCGCGGTGATGGCTTCGGGCCTGGCGCCTTGGGGGATCAGTCGCTCCAGGGTTCTGGTCAGTTCAGGGGAGCGTGGGCTGGTGAGCTTGCCGACCACGGCGATGACATCGAGATCGCGGAAGAGGCGGAGGAGCTGGATGTCGCCGACGCGGTTGCGGACCCCGCGTGCGTAGCGGCCGCTGCTGCGGGGCAGCTAACGCCTCGATGGGCCATGGCGGCGTCCAGGATTTCGGCGGGTGTCGGGAGTTGGAGCGAGAAGCGGTAGCTCCGCGCGATGCCGATGGTGATCTCTAGGCCGCGTGGGCTCAGTTCTGGCGGTCCCCAGTCTGCGTGCTGATGGTAGAGGTGGGCGACTTCGGGCAGTGGTGGTGCGACGAGCTGTGCCGGCCCGGACAGGCGGAGCCGCACCGAGCCGGTGAGTTGTAGTCGTTGTGGGAACTCGATCGGGTGGTCGATGTGTAGCGCCGTCTCGGGTTGGAACAGTTGCACCTGGGTGTCGTGGCGGATGCCGGCGACGCGCTCGCCCACAAGCTGCATGCGTGGGTCGAGGGTGGCCGGCGATGTTGGACGGAGTGCTTGGTGCCGGTGAATGGCTGCAGCCCGAGGGCCTGCCGGACTGCTGTGAGGTCGGTCTCGTCTACGGAATCGCTGCACAGCCAACAGACCCGGTACGGTTCATCACCGTGAGTTGTAGCGGGGCTGTTCGTAGACACCTTGGCATCTGCTCCGCGGTCAAGGTCAGAATCACCGAGATGACAAAGAAGCCGCGTCCAGCGATCCTCGCCGACGAGCACATTCTCGAGCCAGTGATCGAGCCTGTTGACAGGCTTGGCTGGTTCAGGATTCTGCGAGCAGCCCGTGACCGCCGCTTTCGCGGGCGAGACGAATGGGACTACATCCGTGAGCTGCGCTCACTGAACATCGTCTTTCTCACCCAGGACGGTGAATTCGTACGGCATGTGGTCGCCGATCAAGTCCGACACGCTGGGATCGTGTGGCTGCCGGCGGAATGGGATGTCCAGGAGTTGGCTGCTGTGGTTCCTGCAGCGTGTGGGCTTCTTCGCGGATATCTCGACGACGGGGTCCACGGTGTGCACGACATTGTGATCCGAGTCGAGAATGACGGCATTCGCACGATCGTGAACGGGCGGGAGCGGCTCGTCTGGTCACTGGACCAGATGAAGCACGACATCGAGGAGTACCTCGGCAAGCAGATCTTCGACGATGAATAGTGCTCCCGGTGACGGTCCAGGCCAGTCACGACTACCCAATCACATGCGTCGATCCGACCGCGACCTGGTTTGCTGTACGACGGTCGTC
>WNGG01003320.1_pt1 | contig 18158 bp, 13 predicted proteins | sample 5400661 | NCBI WGS metagenome assembly WNGG01 (sample SAMN13153372, study PRJNA577476) | soil metagenome | isolation source: 100 cm soil or saprolite under Garry oak tree replicate 1 | place: USA:California | collected 2016-06-15
TATACGACCTAGCTGCCGACCACTTTTGACCTAGCCATTTCGGTCTTATCGACTTTTCCTGCCATGCTTTGGTCCCCTCGCCCTTTCGGGTCCAGGTAAGGCAGGTGCTTTAAGCACTTTCCTCCAGTGCCGCTGGCTCCCCAGCGAAGGATGATAAAGCTTCTGCGGCGCAATTATGAGTCCCTTGCTCTACCGACTGAGCTACGCCGCCACGAGTTGAGTCTACAGGTCGGTTCAGCAGCTTCCATTTTCTGGAAGTCTCTTGCTCCGCCCACCCGTATCCCTTGCTCTTGCCTCTATATTAGCATATTTGTCAAGACACTTACCGCTAAAGCGGTGGCGAGCGCCAGTGGTTCGATTCCACTCGCCGCTACCCCACCCATCACATAGCGGAGGTTGGCGTGCCTCACCAATCAGTCGGCAGTGTCGTTGACCACTTCAAACGCCGGCGCTAACTCAGTACAGCTTACACTCCAGAAGGGGGTACCCTTCGATAGTGAGTTTGCTACACTGGTGTTCAAGAGAGCGGATAGTACTCTCATAAATACCGACGAGGTAGCCTTCTTATGGATTGGAATATCATATTAATGGTGGTGGCTATTGTATTGTCTCTTCCGAGCGTCTGCGTGAGCATATCCACGTTGGCGGACAAATTGGCGGAACAACGCCGACCACCAAATCGAAGGAGTAAGCTAATGGAATGTACTCAGCAAGAATTCCTTGATGCCTTGAAGGAGTCCGGTCGTGAAGGGTGGACACTTCGCCTAATGACCTCACTTCGAGAGGAGGGTTTCCTTCCTCCTCTCAAGCGGCGGACGCAGCCTGGAACCAACAAGCCGCACTATGTATGGGAGGAGGACGACTTCGATCAGATTGTCGAGGTCTATGACTGGTGGGATTATTATGAGGGGAATCGTGAACCCCTGGCACGCGTCCTCTGGCTGCAAGGGTATGCGGTCCCACTCGATCAACTGCGAGACCCCTACCTACCCGTGATCGAGATGTTGCAGCAGCAATTGACTCATGGACAGACAGAATTGGATGACATACTGGACGCCGTGAGCAAAGCCGTAGTGCGGTGGAGTAGGAAGTTCAGGTTCTCTCCGAAGCTAGCGTCTGAACGAAAAAAAGTGGGGGTAGAGCAGATGGAAAGGATCATTGAACCGATATTCGTGGCACTAGCCGTACCCGAACAGGTGGAGCCAACCTTCGAACTCATACAGCCGTTCCTCTCGGACACAGAAGAGACCTCTGAAGGTTCAACAGATCCCGACGAAGACTTCTTGACCAAGACCCAGATGATAGCCTCCATCTTGCGGGATATCCTTACGTTACATAACCTGCGAGAGGTCCTCGAGACCGCTACCCATGAACAATGGGAACAAGCGCGAGAAGACTACCTTGTCCTCTGCGAGTTACTTGGGAAGTTTGTAAGACAGACAACACGCCCTGAACATTTAGAATCTCTAGAAGAGCTAGCTGTAAATTTGAGGCTGACAGGAGCTGTCTGGTTGATCGTCCCCCTACTCTCTACTCGGTGTCGAGGGCATGGGCACTGGATCGACGAGGGATTCGACAAGATTCAGGAGTTTCTCGATTCCCCTTCATTCCTGGAACTGGTGGAGAGGCAGCAACAGAAATGGGAGAACCATACTATAGAAGCTGATGCTGAAGAACTGGCTCTAGAATAATCATCGTAGGCACAGGTTTCAATAGCGCTCACTATGGCGAGGCAGGCGCCCTGTCAACCCTGTTACAAATGTTCAAATGGTGCGTTATACAAGCAGGAACAACGTGTTCCTGGGATGCGTCATGTTGGCACATCCCCAGTTTTACTATTCCCTCATCAACAAGAAAGAAAGGGCATTAATGAAGAAAAAGTTGGGACCTATCCCGGATCCAGCATGGGTTAAGATCGGAACTCTGTGCATGTGTTGCTTTGGCAACGAAAAAGTGGACGGGCGACCTTGTCCAAAGTGTCACGGATCAGGTGAAAGAGAGGCCGTCGTCAGCCTCAAGACCCTCGCGAATTACATCAACCAGCAGAGGTTTGGAGACGGCCGAGGTCAAGTAAGTCAGTGGTAGTGTTTCATCAGGCCGGATGGTGCATATGTTGTCCTGCGTGATGAGGTACTAGCTTCGCAACAACAAAAATGTAGTAGCTCTGCTTACAGTAAGGTGGAACTATCAACAGAACTACTACTTCATCTACCTCCCCGCCAAAGGGTTTACCTCCTACTCTATTGACGAGCCTACCTTATTATAGTAGTATATCGCCTAACAATGGAATGTTTGTGTGACGATTTAGGAGGGGTGAACAATGGCAGAGACTGAAGCTGAAGTACTCGTGACGTGTGGTCATTGTGGCAACGTAGCAAATAGTAAGGTAAAATCTGAGTACACTCGACACATTACTACTGAGTGGGATGATCACTATGTCACAACGTGGAGGCTTCTTGAATGCCCGGCTTGCAACGGCATAATCTTGCACAAAACGTACCACGATTCGGATATGCCTCCTAAGGAACCGGAGGACGTAACGATACTATATCCGACTGGGAGGACACGTCCCCCCAAACTCCCGATAGAAATTGCCAAAGAATATGAGGCCACCCTGAAAGTGCGAAAGATATCCTCTAATGCATGTGCGGTGTTGGCAAGACGAACGTTGGAAGCCATCTGTAAACAGCAAGGAGCTACTGGTGGTTCACTTTTCCAGCAACTCGATAGCTTACTCAAGTCTGCAAGTATCCCTCCTCTGCTCGCTGACATAGCGCATTTAGGAAGACAAATCGGCAACCTGGGAGCGCACTTTGGCAAGGGAGAGGCTACTGATGAGGATGTAGACGTTATGTTGGACTTTCTCGAGACCATTCTCGAATACCTCTACGTCATTCCTGCAAAAGTCGCCTCAGTCAAGTCTCGGCTCACCGGAGAAGACGATTCCTAGGTACGAGTCAAGAGGTGTTTTGATCGATTCCACTCGCCGTGACGACTGATTTTGGAACGAAACGGAGAACGACTACAAGGGTGTCACCTGGTTGTCACCCTACCAAGTGACACGGCTAATCTCACTGGATACGCAACGACGGGTACGGGGTCTAACGGTTCAGTGTTGCGGTGTATCTTCGCTAGCAATGCGCGGTGTTCCGCATTTTCAATCTCACTATAGCTCTCGCTGCTATCTGTAGATAAAAAGAAGCCCCCAACGCTTTATTGGGGGCTCTGTTAATGATGAGTGACTAGTAGCGGGGGAAGGATTCGAACCCGCGGCCTTTGGGTTATGAGCCCAACGAGCTAACCACTGCTCCATCCCGCGTCAATGCTAGTACCGACCTGTCGAGGAATTGGTAGCGGGGGAAGGATTCGAACCCTCGACCTTTGGGTTATGAGCCCAACGAGCTAACCACTGCTCCACCCCGCGTCGTTTGGTGCCGAATGACAGGTGAGGTTGGTAGCGGGGGAAGGATTCGAACCTCCGACCTTTGGGTTATGAGCCCAACGAGCTAACCACTGCTCCACCCCGCGTCGTTTGCCATTTCTTCGGCTGCCACATAATACAATATAGTTCATGACTTGTCAACCTCTTCAGTACGATAAGTAAGGAAAATAAAAATAGCAGTCTATTGCTGTAATTGCTAATTTCCATAACTTTTTGGTAATCTGAAACGTATTCATAACGTATCTCTGATTAGGATCAGGGCGATTTACAAGTTCTCTTTTACCGCCTTCGGCGGTGGGGAGCAAGGAGTTGTGCGAGGACCCCTCGCGCTCCGGCAAAGGGCTGCTGCCCTCTGCACTCCTGCTCGTTGGCAACTTGCGAGAGGAAGAAGGAGGGATGCGAGGACACCCCAAACCCCGGCAAAGGGCGGCCGCCCTCTGCACTCCTGCTGGGGGGCGACTTTTACATCGCCCTGGATTGGGATCAGAACAGGTAGACGAATGACCTTTAATAAGTGTATCATGAAAATAGATTATCTCGTATTGACAAATCATAGTTCAAAAGTGGGTACCCGCAAGGGACACCCTCTACAAAAGCGAAAGCAGGTCTGACTCATGGATGCTCAGGCTCTCTATATGTATCAACGCAATCCTAATGACCAGGGACCAGGTGGTCTTCCACCTCGCCCAAATAATGGGGGGAATGGGAACAATGGTGGCAGTTCAGGTGGTGGCGGAACATCCTTCCTGTTTCGTACACTGCTGATTGTAGGTGCCATCCTTCTGTCCTGGTACCTCTTCCAATTCTTCACCCAACCGTCGAGTGGAAGTCAGCAAAATGTGGTGGAGATTCCCTATAGTACCTTCTACCAGCAGGTGCAGAACGATAATGTGAAGACAGCAGTCTTCCAGGGTCAGGATGTCACCGGCGATTTTAAGGCTGCGGTCCAGGACCCGAATAATCCTACCAAATCGTCAATCCATTATCACTTCACGCTATTGCCTGTCAGTGATCCCGCACACTATGGGGATCCCTCGCTCATCCAGTTGCTTTTACAGCACGGTGTAAGCGTTCAGGCAAAACCGGCCGGTGATAATAACTTCTGGTTCAACATCCTGGTGGACTTTCTACCCTGGGTGATTCTGATCGCCATCTTCTTCTTCATCTTCCGCCGTGCAACGCAAGGGCAGCAGAACATCTTCAGCTTCGGTAAGAGTAAGGCCAAGGTCATCCTGGAGGATAGGCCGAGCACTACATTTGCTGATGTTGCGGGGGTGGATGAAGCAAAGAATGACCTGGTGGAGATTGTTGAATTTCTCAAAACACCGACCAAGTTCCAGCGCCTGGGTGGCAAAATCCCTCGTGGTGTGCTGCTGGTAGGCCCTCCAGGAACTGGTAAGACGCTGCTGGCTCGTGCGGTGGCTGGTGAGGCCGGAGTACCATTCTTCTCAATCAGTGGTTCCGAGTTCGTCGAAGTGCTGGTAGGTGTTGGTGCCAGCCGTGTCCGTGACCTGTTCGACCAGGCCAAGAAAGCTGCACCCAGCATCATCTTCATAGACGAAGTCGATGCCGTTGCTCGCCAGCGAGGATCCAGCATTAACAGCAACGACGAGCGTGAGCAGACCTTGAACCAGTTGCTGGTTGAAATGGATGGCTTTGATGTTCGCCAGGCAGTTGTCGTGATTGGGGCCACAAACCGTCCAGATGGCCTGGATAAGGCGCTCCTGCGTCCAGGCCGCTTCGATCGACGTGTAACCGTAGAACGCCCCGACTGGAATGGTCGCCTGGCGATCCTCAAGATTCACTCGCGAGGCGTCCCATTGGCACCAGACGTTGATCTGATCACCATTGCTCGTGCCACTCCCGGCATGGTGGGTGCGGATATCGCGAACCTTGTCAACGAAGCCGCCCTGCTTGCTGCCCGGCGTAACCTGGAAGCAGTCACACAGCAATGTTTTGATGAAGCCCTGGACAAGATCCTCATCGGAGTGGAGCGTCCCCTGGTACTGAGCGAAGCAGATTTGAATGTCGTCGCCTACCATGAGGGTGGTCATGCACTGACCGGCCTGCTAACAGAAAATGTTGATCCCGTGACCAAGGTGACGATTGTACCGCGTGGCCAGGCTCTTGGTGTGACACAATACACACCATTGGATGATCGCTACAACTACTCGAAAGATTACCTGGAGTCGCAGCTGGTCACAGCCCTTGGTGGGCGTGCTGCCGAAGAAGTGGCAATTGGACAGATCACTACGGGAGCGGAAAACGACCTGCAGCGTGTCACGGCTATTGCTCGCCAGATGGTCACGCGCTGGGGTATGAGCGAACGCATCGGAGCGCTCTCATTCAGTGAGCGCGAAGACCCGTTCGCAGGCACAGTCCTGGCAACCGGCTCTCGCGAATACAGTGAGAGGACTGCCAGTATCATCGATGAGGAAGTCAATCGCATCGTGAAGCATGCGTATGACCAGGCTGTAGGTTTGCTTAGCGAACATCGTGTAACGCTGGATCGTATTGCTCGCGCACTGCGTCTACAAGAGACGATAGATGCCAAACAGTTGCGCGAGATTTTGATTGAGACAGGTGCCATCAATGCCGCACCTGCATCGTACAGGTAGTGTAAGCAATCATAATGAAACAGAGGCCCATAGACCTCGCGGGGTCTATGGGCCTCTGTTTCATTATGAAGTAAGCAACTCCTGAAGCGTCTTAAGCAAGACATCCTGCGGGCATGGCTTGGTGAGGTAGGCATGCGCTCCCAACTCAAGGGCACGCTGCCGGTATTTTTCTAAAGAGCGCGAAGTTAACATCACAATTTTGAGGTCAGCGTAGGGGCCATGAGCGGAGCGCACTCCGAGCAGCTTGCCTGACTGCGAAGCAGTAGACGCGCTAGCGTCGTTGGCAAGCTGTCTTGGTTCAGCGGAACGCCTGTCATCCTGAGCGAAGCGAAGGATCTCGCGCCCCGCAAGGGTGCGGATAATGCTGAGCAGTTCATATCCATTTAACTTTGGCATCTCTATATCCAGCAAGAGCAGGTCTGGCGGCTCCTCTAACACTTGCTCCAACGCCTCGGAACCATCACGAGCTTCTTTGACATGGTAGCCGGCACGACTGAGAGTTTGCAGCAAAGATTGCCGCATATATACAGAATCGTCAGCGATCAAGATTGTTCGAACTAGCTGCTCTCCTGGTTGTGGTTGCTTTCTTTCGCCCTGGAACGTCTTGCTTGTTGATATTCGTCGCAATATATTTTTCTGTTTTACCAGTTCAGGCAAGTCCAGGACAAGCAGCACATTCCCTTTACCATCAATTGCCGTACCCATAAGACCTGGACGCTGTAAATAGGCTGCAAGTGGTCTCATCACCAGTTCAACTTCCCCTACAATTTCATTCACCTGCACTGCTAAAAGCTCGTGATCGCCCTGTTGAACAATCACATAGGGGTGAGATACCTGTCTCCCAGGTAGAGTGCTCTTAGGGTCACTCTCATGGGACCCATCGGGGAAGCCGAGAAGCTCACAGAGCACCAGTGTAGCGCTCACATCCTTTGTCGCGCTCAAAGTATCTTCACTGGCACTGTCGTAAGGGCCCTCAGCGGAGCGCACTCCTGGTAGCTTGCCTGACTGCGAAGCAGTAGACGCGCTAGCGTCGTTGGCAAGCTGACTTGGTTCAGACGCTCGCGTAGCTGACCCAGCGTCGTTGGCAAGCTGTCTTGGTTCAGCGGAGCGCCTGTCATCCTGAGCGAAGCCCCTGTCATCCTGAGCGAAGCGAAGGATCTCGCGCCCTATTCGCAGCACCTGGGAATAGGGCACAACAACAACCTGACTGCCAGCACGTACAAGCAGCCCCTGTACCATTCCATGCGAACGGGGCAAACCCAGGAACGAGAGCACATCACTATGTACAGAGGTAGTCAGAGAGGTGTACTTTTGTAAAGTACGCTGAAGTTCAGCAAATGCCAGGCGCAATTGTGAAGAAGCCGTAGCAACATCAGCAATTGCTTCACTCAAGGAGCGTACCAGCAGATCACCCTCTGAATAACGATCCATCTCCAATTCATCCCAGAACGGCACTGTCCGCAATTGTCCTAGGGACGGAATATCAGACCCCTCCTGCTCCCCATTATCCTGGGAATAGGTATGCCCATAGCGCTTCTTAGGCCGACGAACCTGGCCAGTACGCTGTGTTGCCTCATCCAGAATACGGGCCACAAGTGAAGATGTGGGACGTACTTCTTCTGCTATCTTCATACTAGACCGACTGTTTGAAATGCTAAGGGAAAGCGGGATAGTGAAGAGCAACGTCTCTAAGTGCTGTAAACGTGCCTGGGCTGTGTGCAGTTCCTGTAGAGCTGCCTCAACCTCTGCCTGGGCGCTTTCCACCGATGTACGTTGCTCCACCAGCTGTTCAACATGCCGTAGCGCTTCCCCTTGACCAGACCCTATGACATCCGTGCCCGTCCCCACCTCAACACCGCCCTGCACCCCCACGACACCCACAAGGGATGTCGCTACATGTTGTGATTCCCCCACCCCACTCTCCAATAGTGCCTCTAGAAACCCAGGAGGGGCTTCAGGGGTGGGGAGCGGGGCCTGGTGAAATGTAGTGGCATCCCTTGTGGGTACCATGGGAGGGGCCAGGGGCGATGCCTGGCTGGTGGGTGCCATGGGAGGGGCCAGGGACGATGCCCGGCTTGTGGATGTCGTGGGCGGGTCCCGGGGTGATGCCCCCCTTGTGGATGCCATGGGCGTATCGGCAGCCTGTATATCTATATTGAGAGCCTGAAGGTCTGCTTCAAGAGCTTCAAGAGGAGCCTGGCTCTCTCGTCCCTCGATAATCGTACCATAGAGCGTCACTTCCAGGGACCGCACGGCATGCACAAGAGCCACTAATCCGGTCATAGAAGGAATAGCACTGCTCTGTACAAGTTTGACTATCCCTTCGATATAGCGAGCGATACGCGACAGAGAATCACAACCAACAGCACCGGCAGTACCTTTTAGTTTGTGGGCACGCTGCTTCAGCGTCACAAGGCTGCTGGAAGTTATAGAGTCATCTTGCTCCAGTTGGTGAAGAGCTTGCCACATGGTTGAAATATCTTCATCCGCCTCAGTAGCAAAGAGCGTAAACATATCTTTAAGTAGATCGAAGGATGAAAGGCTGCTGCCGGGTGTTCCAGCTGCCTGATCTGGCGGAAGATGTTCTTCTTGTGCCGCCGTATTCATGGTATCAGGAGTACCTGCGGTGCCTGGTAGATCGATGACAGGAGCAGATTCAGCACCTTCCAGGTTTTCCAGGGCATCAAAGGCTCGCAAAACGGCAAGGTCGTCTTCAGAGAGTGCATTCGGGTCGAAAGAAGGAGGCGGTTCATTCATCAGAGGCCACCGACCATTCCTATTTGCCGCACTACATCGGCCAGCAGTACTGCCACATCTAACACAAACGCTTCGCCATACATTCCCTTCACCGCAGGTGTATCCGCCGGAGAGGCATCCAACAGCTCAGCTTGAATGCTGATGACCGGGCCAACGGCAGGCACAAGCAAGCCAACCGGCATATCGGAATGGTCTCCAATCAAAAGGTATCCTGTAGCGGCATCCACAAGTGATGCCCTGGGAGATGCCGGGACTTCCAGGTCCATGTCAATGAATTGGTACTCTACATGGGGTGAGTCTGTTAACTGGCTCGTTGGGGCACTGGAAAGATAGGCATCAAGATCAATTACCGCCATCGCTTCTCCATGCCAGGCAGTCAGTCCGAGCATCCAACCTGGGGCAGCAGGCAAAAGGGTAAACTGCTGTGGTGACGGTACAACCTCATAGACTGCAGCTAATGGAATCAGAAAACGTCCACGGCGGCAGTGGCACTCCAGGTATTCCCTGGAATGTTCAGGCTGCACATCTACAGCTACAGGACCTCTCTGCACCTGTTCGCGGGCACGATCCCAAAATTCTTCATCAGTCAACTGCTCAAGAGGCTTTTCATCTGTAGATGGAAAAAAAATCTCGGGGTGTTCGTTCATAAGAAATACAGGTGAAGGCAGTTTCTGCTCGTCTACTCTACCTGCTATACGCGGTATATGCTCTGCGCTCGTCAGACCAGCAAATGCGCAGGACCCCCCAGGTATGAGTGCACAACAGCCATCACATCTTGTGTCCGAAATGGTTTAGTGATATAACCTTTGGCTCCTGCGAGACGGCCCTTGAGACGATCCATGACACCATCTTTCCCAGTGAGCATTACAATGATAGTATCTCTGAATTGTTGCTTCGTTTTCAGGCGACGTGCTATTTCGTAGCCATCCATTTTGGGGAGGCCAATATCCAGGATCACCAGGTCAGGTACCGGATGCCGTTTCTCGCTTAATGCACGTAGGGCCTCAATTCCGTCCGCGTAACTTACGGACTCAAAGCCTTCGCGTTTCAGGCTGGTTTCAATGATCTTGCGTACGGTCAGAGAGTCATCTATGATCATTACCAGTTTGCTCATGCTTCACGCCTTCCTTGCTCGCTTGTCCACCACTACTTCTACCCATCACCTGGATCACTCCCTGCCTTGGATATACCTCACGCTTTAAATATCGAGAGGTCTACTCTGTCATGTGGGCAAACCTCAGAATAGGACAGGGGCAACCCGTAGGTATTTTTAACAAAATAAAACTGCGAGCCTAGAGGCAATGGTACCATAGACTTTGGTGAAGTGCAACCTTTTGACATAAAGATTTGATTAAATTTAAGCGCATCAATTCACGATAACTCCCTTAAAAACTTCTCCAGTACGCGCGTGCGGTACTGGCGTGAAAAGTCTACAATATTAGTGTGTTCGCTACGCGGTTGACTTTGTAGTTCGTTCTGCACCAGTCTTTCCAGAAGTGGAATATCCTCATCCCACGCTACATTCAGAATGATTTGGGGTAAATCCTCTTCAGTGCTACTCGTACGTGTGTCCAGGTATTTGAGCCAGAGGGTAAAGAGACGTTCTAACCAGGAACAACGGAGTGAGGCATGAAGCAATGGGGAGAGCGTGGCAGTTGTTGCATCGAACAGGGTGTTACTGCTTGCATCATTCAACAATGTCTCCAGGGCAGGTGTTGCCTCCTGGATGGCCTCATCCAGGATGGGGGTTAAAGCGGGTGAGCGTTCGAGTAGCCGCTCATCAAGCACCAGCGCATAAATCTCTAACGCGCCAGCATAGTCGTCCTGATCGGCCCGGAGTTCTGCCTCTTCCAGGAGCTGGACCAGGTCTTCAGCAATTACTGCGGGAGGTTCCTTCTGGTTCAGGCGCGTAGCGTAGTTCTCGATACGCTGGCGGTAGAGGTTCCCATCGAGAGGCGGCAAGACAGGCCGGGGAAGTGAATGTACTGTAACCTGTTCATCCCCACCAAAGTCCCAATCTTCTGTTACATCCTCACCAGTGTCCTCTTCGATGGCATTGGTGCTGATTGTCGAGAGGTCATCCAGGGTGGCAGATATCTCTGTGAGTAAGAACGGATAGCGTTCCACAAGTTCCCGTAAAAGCTGGACAAGCTGTTCCTTGCTGATGGAATGTAACCGTTGTTCAAATTCTGAATTCATGATGCTTTCCTCCATGCTTGACCTCGAACGGTTACCCCTCCCTGACACGTTTAGGGGTGCAGGGGGCAAAGCCCTCTGCCGGGGTTTGGGGTGTCCCCAAGCTTCTTTTTCCCTCTCGCTCGCCGCCTGCGGCGGCGAGCGAAAAGAGAAAAAAAGGTTTTTCGGGGACACCCCGCACCCCGCCAAGGGGCGGCCGCCCCTTGGAACCCTGCTTAAGGGGTACCCCTACATCTAGCCTCGAACGGCCACCGGAATGGTGAAACTAAAGGCACTACCCTGGCCGAGAGTACTTTCTACTTCGATGCGACCTCCATGAGCCTCAACAAGATGGCGGGCGATTGCTAGCCCTAAACCACCGCCTCCACCACCTGGGCCGATGAAGGAGGCTTTCGAGCGAGCACGGTCTGCTTTATAAAAACGTTCAAAGATACGGGGGAGTTCCTCCGACCGGATGCCCACACCAGTGTCGCGGACAAAAAAGCGTTGTACCTGTTCTCCTGGTTCGAGCTTGGTTCCAATTACTATTATGCCACCAGAAGGCGTAAATTTAATAGCATTATGAACGAGATTGATGAGTACGCGCCCGATCTGCTTGCTATCGGCGGCGACCAGTGTGCTTCCCTGTCGTATCTCGGTGTGCAAAGTTACGCGATGACGTTGCGCCAATGGCAGCATACGCGCCATGGCCTCACGCACCAGTTTTTCTGCCTCTATTGGTTCGATGACCATGTCAGCTTGCCCCGATTCGATGCGAGAGAGTTCAAGTAGCTCGGATACCAGGCTCGTGAGATATTGCACCTCTGTCTCGATCTTCTCAACGAATACTTGCGCCTTTTCCGGGTCCGTGTCAATAGCATCTTCCAGGGTCTCCACCAAGAGACGAACAGAAGCCAATGGTGTACGTAGCTCATGTGAAACATTGGCAATAAAGTCCCGGCGCACACGTTCCAGGCGGCGCAACTCGGTTAAATCTTCAATGATGATGGCAAAGTAGTGATAGGGGTAAGAAGTCGGTTGTGACACTTGTGACACTTGTGACGGTTGGGACAGTTGGGACTGTGACAATTCTGATCTATTTACCTGATACATCGAATCAGTCGGATCGGTTGGCTGTGATGACTGGGACGGTTGGGACAGTTGGGACAGTTGGGACTTACCTGTTGACGAAGCGGGGTGCTGTTTTTTTGTTGGGAGGGACTTATGTTCGAGTGGAGTGACGCAGATTTTCCAGGCTGTATTATCCTTGTTGTACTTATCGCAACGCGCACTCCCCGTCTGAATGCTCTCCTGTACGAGCTGCAGAATGACCGGATCGCTCACTAATTGATCGAGTTTGGTACCGTGCAGTGATTTGGTTGTCTTAAAAAGCTGGGGAGCGTGCTGGTTATAGTGGTGAATCGATAGGGTGCGATCAACAATGATTATTGGCCAGGGTGCAGCTTCGAGGAGCTGAGAGAAGAAGTGTCGATAGTTGATAGTGGTGTTGCTGGTATTGGTGATGTTGGTGGTGTTGGTGGTGTTAGCCAATTGGGTGATCTCCTAGTGAAGAGGATGAAGAGGTACCGGGAGGGTGAGCCTTGTTTGGAGGCTCCTCGAATAGGATTCGAACCTGTGACCTATTGGGTAACAGACAGTTCATCAGAAAAATGCCGGTTGGTTAATTTATTGCGGCCTGAGAAGGCGGTTCGCATATTTCGAAAAGGTGAAAGTGCGAGAATGTTATTTGGTTATTACCGGGCAGGGCCGCTTGGTCAATGCTTCTATAGAATAGTGTAACACATGAGACCGCACAATGCCAATACCTGCACATCAAATTCCCAACTTCCAACGTTACTCCAGACTTCGCAATTCATCCTGGGTCTCTTCAAGGTTTCTCCCCACTACCTCTGCATGGTAGTCCATGTGCATCAAGGAGAATATTTCGAAAGCGGTCTGGTACAATAGAGGCGTAATCAAGCCTGGTCCATCTAGGGTAGATGAAAAGCGTACAAAATGGAGTCATAAGACACGATGTAGACTATGCCATTAGTGACAGCAGGTGAGGCATGGATGCTTGCCTTCGTAGTGAAGGTCCACAAGGGCTGGCAGGAGGAACTTCCACAGCCAGAGGCATTGAAAGCATAGAGTCTGTGGTCCTCGGAGCCAACATAGACGACACCATTGGCAATGGCAGGCGAGGAGATGATGATATCCCCGGTAGAAGCGGTCCATAGAGGTGAGCACGAAGGGCTTCCACAGCCAGAAGCATTGAAGGCATAGAGCTTATCATCGTCCGAGCCAACGTAGACGACATTATTGGCGAAGGCGGGCGAAGACCTGATTCTTTTTCCGGCGGTGGCAGTCCATAGAGGCCCGCACGAAGGGCTTCCACAGCCAGAAGCATTGAAGGCGTAGAGCTTCCCATCGTCCGAGCCAACGTAGACGACATTATTGGCGACAGCGGGCGAAGACCTGATGAAACTGCCAGCGGTGGCAGTCCATAGTGGTGAGCACGAAGGTCTCCCACACCCAGAAGCCTGAAAGGCATAGAACTTGTGGTCAAGGGAGCCAACGTAGACGACATTGTTGGCGACGGCGGGCGATGATTCAATGTAACCGCCAGTAGAGGCCATCCATACCGGCGAACACGAAGGGCTTCCACAACCAGAAGCATTGAAGGCGTAAAAGTTGTCGTCATCTGAGCCGACGTAGATCATTCCCTGAGCGATCGTGGGCGAGGGGATGATGGTATTCTGCACGGTGGCAGTCCATAGTGGTGAGCACGAAGGTCTCCCACAGCCAGAAGCATTGAAGGCATAGAGTTTGTGATCAGATGAGCCAGCGTAAACGACGCCATTGACGATGGCAAGCGAGGGGAAGATGATATTGCCTGTGGAAGCGGTCCATAGAGGTGCGCAGGAGGAACTTCCACAGCCGGATGCCTTGAAGGCATAGAGCTTGCCTTCAAAGGAGCCGACATAGACGATACCATAAGCAACGACCGGTGAGGAGACAAGCTCCCCCAGGCAACATGTACCTCCGGTGGAACCAGTCCAATCTAGCACTAGCCTGGAGACGTTTGAGGAACTGAGTATGCGTTCATAGGGATTCAGGTGCGTGTGCTGTGAATCGAAGCCAAACATGATCCCATTGGCCTTCACTGCGGTATTATATGCGTTCATAGCCGCGTCTACGGTTGCAGTGAGATCGGCTTTTGCGGTAGTAGTGACTTGTGTCCTGAGCGTATATAGGACACTCGTGCTTGCTATGACAAAAAGCAGGACAAGCGCAACGAGGAGTATTACTCTTCCCCTGGAGAGGCTTTTCCTATGAGATGCAATTGCGCTGTTGTCTGTCATGACCGATGGTTCTGCTGATGAGTAAATGGTAGGCAGAGATGGCTGTATTGCAGAAGGTGAGACAGGTTGGGTCAGCAGGGGTGCTGCTTCTGCTGAGAGGATTTCTGCCTGGGATTGGGGGGAGTGCTGTGATAAAATACTCGCTTCAGGCTGCTGTGACGGTGGTGACGAGACAGAATGTATAGAGCGTTGTGGGATGATAGGAACTGGCTGTATTTCCTGGCTGGCCTGCTCTAGTGCTGTCGCGAAGGCCTTCATACTCGCAAAGCGCTGCTTATAGTCTTTGGCAAGTGCTGTGAAGATCACCTTCTCTACTTCTGACGAGATTGCTGGGATTTTTTCGCCCAACGAGGGGGGTGATTTTGCCATGGATTGTGCAATGATCTCGGCCAGTGAGCCTTGAAATGGTCGTTTACCACAGAGCAATTCATAGACAACTACACCAAGGGAGAATTGATCACTGGCTGGACGAGGATGCTCTTGAATTTGCTCCGGAGCCATATAGGCAATAGTCCCCATTATGGCTTGTGCACTTTGTGAAGAAGTGCTATGGGCAATGGTCGCAATACCAAAATCACTCAGGAGGACCTCCCCATTGAGCCCAAGCAACAGATTTTCCGGTTTCACATCCCGATGAATGAGCCTCTTGCCATGCGCATACTGCAATGCTTCTGCTACCTGCTTCACGTAGGAGACCACTGTAGACAAAGGAACCATTTGTCCCTTGGGATGCCGTTGCCGCAAGGAGCCATGGGGGGCGTAGTCCATCACCAGGAAGGCCACGCCTTCTTGCACGTCAAAATCAAAAACACGCACAATATGTGGATGGACGAGAGTTGCGACGATTTGCGCCTCTCGTCGAAAGTACTCGATATCTTCCTCCACCATCCGGGAATGTAAGATCTTGATAGCAACCTGTGTGTTGAGATGTCGATGAACTCCCAGGTACACCTCTGCGAAACCACCGCTCCCGAGCAGGCGGATGAGGCGGTAGTTGCCTAATTGTTGACCCATGCGACCCGGCATCGTCACTAGCTCCTTGAGGAAAAATAGACGGTCATCGTAGTAGAGTCTATCACACTTTCTCTACAACTGCACAGTAGATAGGATTTGTGGGTTTGGACTAAGGTGTAGACTTTCTGCCAAATCAGGTCGTCAGTGATGCGCTTCGCTCTTATATCAGGAAAGTAGAGGCAGTACGCAGTAACAAGTCGACTGCCCATAGCGCTGTAATCCCTCAAAGCCGTCCAGGGTAAAATCGAGGTAGGCGTAGGGGAGGGCCGCACGTCCATCCGGCAGGCAACATTTTTGAGCAGCCAGGTACTTGATGAGTGTGCTTTTGCCACTGCCTCCCAGACCTAGAAAGGCCAGAATAGGAAGAAGCGGCCAGGGTTTGTTGGGATCACGTCCACGCAGATGGTCAAAGAGAGCGATCGCCTCGCGGCGGTCGGTGAAGGTTGCCATTTGATCGCCTGACATGCTGTGTCCTCCCATCTATTCTCAGTGGCAGAAGACACTTATGGGTGTTGCTGTATTGCAAAAGAGCCAGCAGGGCGACCGCAAGGGATCGCCCCTACCCAGGAACGAGGAACCATCCCCCGTAGGTTGGGTAGGGGCGATCCCTTACGGTCGCCCTGTTAGGTCTACGCAAAAATCGTACGCGCACCCCAGCGAAGGGTGCCCTGCTCGCTCGCCAAATCTTCGGGCACACCCATAGGCTCTCTTAACAAGGCGGACTGGCGAGAGCGCTCAATATCATTATCTAACGCCTGCCTCGTTTGCATATGCATCGTATGTATCGATAGCGTATGCTTCGTTGTAGGACGGAGGGTATGGTTGTCGTTGATCTTTGGCGGTTGATATAGCTGTGGAGCGGGCAATCTTGTACACTGTAGGAGCCATACATAGCGCTTGAATGCATACCGCTATATCCCAGCCCAGGCTCAACCCTGAGACACCTGCGAGATGTGCTCCCAGCGCAGCTAACCCTAATTCGAGGAGACCACCAGCCGCCAGGGGAAGGAGGACCTTCGCTATCCGGTCCTGAATACGACAGATGGTGACATAGAGCTCCTTAATGAAGAACGGGAAAGCCCCGAGTCCCAGGAGGCGCATACTCCATATCCCCTGTTCAGCATAGCTCGGACCAAATAGCCCCAGCAGTTGCTTGGAGCCCAACAGCAAGACGCCATTTGCGACCACATAGCTGATCACTGCAAGGCCAATCGTGAACCGGGTTTTGCGTGCCAGGACGGCGGGCTGGGCAGAGCCGACTGCGTAGAGTGCAGTCACGAGAGCCTGTGGGACGACATACACAACATCGGCAATCAGAAAAATCGGAAACTTATAGCTATCTATTTAGTCTGAACTCGGTATAAACATAACTGCGTACACAAACCCCAACCTCATCTAGAGTTCTAACTTACCTGGAAACAAGGGAGGTGTCAAGGGGATTCTAAGGTGTGGACTCATTCACTATACTAACGGCTCTCGAAATTGATACAATTGTGTGGCTGATTTTAAGCGCTACAAGCCATCATAGCAGAGCGATATCATGGAGTCCAAAACCGGTATTCGAGTCGCCAGTTATGTTTTTCTATTGCAAGGGCTGCTGCATAACCTGCGGGAGGAGTTAGCTTTAGAAGTGACCACCTGGCCACTGCTTGTGAAGCTCCGTTGATATTCAGTAGTTTAGCCGGTTCATTCGGAGACGCCGAGACCTCAACCTGGTCCAGGGAGCGAAAAAGTCCATCTCCAAGTGCTTTCATGAGAGCTTCCTTACAGGTCCAGTAGCTAAAGAATGCCTCTTGCCTCTGGCTCGGAGGGAGTGCTCGAATGGTTGCCCATTCTCTGGCTGAGAAGAAACGCTCGGCGATTTGCTCTATTTCCGAAATGGGACGAATGCGCTCGATGTCAACTCCAATCTCCCGATTATGGGTAACAGCGTATAGCGCAAATCCCGCCGAATGAGAAACGTTAAAACGAAGTGTATCCCCGCCGAGTGTTTCTGCCAGGGCTGGTTTTCCATAGGGGCCATAATTAAACCGTAATTGCTCCGGCTTGACACCAAGATAGCGACTGAGAATTGACCTGAGGATGCCCCGACCAGTAATGAAGTGGTCTCTATCACGCTCGAAATGAAAACGCTCAGCCCTGCTATGCTCGTCTTCAGAAAGCGTTTGTGCTAGCCTCTGAATACCTGGCATTGGCTGAGAGAGAGACGCGTACCAGACATGGACCTCATCGCTCGACAAAGTCAAGCTGGTCGACTGGTGATTCTCAAAGAAATTGCTGCTCATCCTCATGTCCATTACCAAAAGTTCAACTTGGAAAGGGCCGCACGTCCACCCGGCAGGCAACATTTTTGAGCAGCCAGGTACTTGATGAGTGTGCTTTTGCCACTGCCTCCCAGACCTAGAAAGGCAAGAAGATGATGTACTAGCTTTGAAGCACCAGCCACTCTTGCACAGTCTTATCCTCGCTTGCGGAGGCCAGGCGCTTGCCATCGGGCGACCAGGCCACGCTGTGCACAAAAGCAGTGTGTCCTCTGTAGGTGAAGAAGGGACTTCCGGTGCTGGCATCCCACACCTGCACAGTCCTATCCTCGCTTCCCGAAGCCAGGCGCTTGCCATCGGGTGACCAGGCTGCGCTCCACACCACATCCATGTGCTTCCTGTAGGTGAGGAGGCGCTTTCCGGTGCTGGCGTCCCATACCTGCACGGTCCCGTCACCACTTGCGGAGGCCAGGCGCTTGCCATCGGGCGACCAGGCCACGCTGTGCACAGCATTGGTGTGCCCCTTGTA
>WNGG01005607.1_pt1 | contig 18157 bp, 20 predicted proteins | sample 5400661 | NCBI WGS metagenome assembly WNGG01 (sample SAMN13153372, study PRJNA577476) | soil metagenome | isolation source: 100 cm soil or saprolite under Garry oak tree replicate 1 | place: USA:California | collected 2016-06-15
CCGCGTTCGAGTTTCTCGCCGATGCAGCGTCACCAGACTTTCACCCTCTGGTTCGCGATGCGAAGGATGTTGCAGCAGGTGCTGTTCTGCTCACTGCGACTGCCGCCGTGGTCATCGGTTCAATTGTTTTCTGGCCGTATGTTGAAAGGCTATTCTCGTCACGTCAGTAACAATTCGCCGAGGAAACGCAGTTGCAATACTGCGCGTTCAATGGTTGAATCGCGACTTGCGAAGTCTGGAAATCTGAATGGGCTCCCTTAAAAAAAGACGAAAGGCAAAAATTGCCAAGCACAAGCGCCGCAAACGGATGAGGGCGCATCGCCACAAGAAGCGGCTGCGATATAAGGTGTAAATCGTCAGCGCCGGCTCTGGGAAAACGTCCAACACTCAACGCCGAACCCGCCTTCGCACAAGGCTACGGCGTAGCAGGCGGCCCAACGCCCGATGGGAAAGAAGTTCACGATTCGATCTTGGTCTCTTGCTGTAGAGGCGGGCGTGTCGCCCGCATTCCAGATCGCAGCCGACACGGCTGTCTCTACAGATCCAACGCTCGTTTGCGGAGCGCGCGGCTGAAAGTTACACTCTGAAAAGATGAGAGAGCGGATAAAATGCAGTATTTCCGCCTGCGGGACGATTGCTTTCGCGCTTATTTTTCTCGCGGTGGCAAATGCATTTGCCGAGCCAACGGCTAAGAGTTCGTCGGCAAAAATTCCTCGTTCGCGCCAGGCGAAACAAAGTGGGCGCCAGGATGATTCGCTCAATTCAAAACCGGCTGCGGACCTCGCTTTGCGTGCAGGCGGCGACCGCAAGGCTGGCGCGCTCGCGCATTTTGTCGAAGGAATGGCGTTCGAAGAAAATGGCGAGCTGGACCGCGCGCTGGATGTGTATCGGAAGGTGCTCAATGTCGATCCCGGCCAGGCGCAACTCGCCTCGCGTGTGGCGGGTTTGCTAATACAGGACGACGATTTTCCACAGGCAATTGACGTGCTGAAAGACGCAATCAAAGCAAACCCGACTGATGCCGGGCCGTATCAGCAACTCGCTTACATCTACGCGAAGTACCTGAAGAAAACAGACCAGGCCATCGATTATGCCAATCGCGCCATCGCCCTGAATCCGGGAGACGCAGACGCGTACCAACGCCTGGTCGAAATTGAAGTTGCAGCAGGCCAGGAGAAGAAGGCACTCGAAGTTCTAGACCGCGCCACAAAAGTTCGCAGTAACGATCCCACTTTCTGGATGCGCCTTGGAAAGCTTTATGTGGCGATTCTTTTCAAGTCTGACTCGCAGCCGAAACCGGACGAACTGAAAAAGGTCAACGACATATTCAAACGAGCAGCCGAACACGCCGGCGACGATCCGACAATTCTCAAGGATGTGGCAGATTATTATGCCGCATCCCAGCAATTGAAGGAAGCGATCCCGCTGTATTTGCGCGTACTGGAACTGCAGCCGGAGGATGCAAATGCGCGCGAGAAACTGGCGACTGGTTTTATCCTTACAAACCAGCGCGACAAAGCCATCGAGATGCTCGAGCAAATCATCAAGGAGCATCCGGACAAATATCAACCGTACGATTTACTGGCACAGGTACTGGATGATGAAGCGCGATCCCTGCAGCGCGCAAACCGCATCGAGGAAGCAAAAGCGAAGTTTGCAAAAGTCGCCGCGAATTATGAGCAAAGTCTGTTGATCAATCCAAATCATCCCGGCACCTATCTGCATTTGGCGGAGTTGCTTCTTGGACCCTTGAAAAATGCAGCCCGCGGCGTGCAATTATTGGCAGAAGCCCGGCACCGATTTCCCGGCGCGCCGGAGATTGTTTACTATCTGGCGATTGCTCAGCGCGAGGCCAAGCAGAGCCAGCAAGCCGTGGCGACTTTTGAAGAGGCGTTGCACGAAGCGCAACTTGACGAGGACGACGACGTGATAAATGCCAAGTTTTATTTCAACTACGGAGCGGCGGCCGAGCAAGCTGGCTTGTACGAAAAAGCGGCTGAGTTGCTCCGCAAGTCAATCGCGCTCGATCCGGCCAATTCGGCAGAGGCTTGCAATTATCTCGGTTACATGTGGGCAGACCACAACATGAACCTTGATGAAGCTGAAACCATGATTAAGCGCGCGCTCGAGAAAGAACCCAACAGCGCCTCGTATCTGGACAGCCTCGGTTGGGTTGAATTTCGCAAGGGCAAATTTGATCAAGCGCTCGGCAATCTGCTTCGCGCTGCAAAAGGGACGGAACACGACGATCCGGTGATCTTCGAACATATCGGCGACACTTATTTGAAATTGAATCGTGTTCCGGAGGCATTGGAATCATGGCAGAAGGCGCTGGCACTGGATCCGAAAAACAAAAATCTTGCGGAGAAAATCGAAGGGACCAAGAAGACAATTGGCAAAGATTTGCCTGTAAAAACAAATCCGACGTAGTGAGCGCGACCAACGCCGAACATCAAGCAGCGAAGCGGCCTCTGCGCCGCTGCACGGCAGATATCCAACGCTCAACGCCCAACGCCCAACGCCCAACGCCCAACGCCCAACGCCCAACGTCCAACGTCCAACGTCCAACGTCCAAGGAGGCGATGCCACCGTCGTTGGAGATTGGAGGGCTGGACGTTGAAAGTTGAGAGTTTGTCCATCTGACATGAAGGAGTACCCCACGCCCTGGCAGCGTAAGACGATGTGGGCGGCACTTACTGCGTGCTTCGTGGTTCTTCTCATCGTCGTTGTCGGCGCAGCGATCTGGACAGCAGCCAACATCATTAGCTTCCTCCAGCCGATCCTGATCCCCGTAGCCATCGCCGTGATCCTCACTTATTTGCTCGACCCGCTGGTGACGAGAATGTCTCGCGGGACGCTCAGCCGCACGAAAGCCGTGGCTCTTGTTTTTGCCATTGCCTTTTTTTCGTTGGGAGGATTGGCCGCCTGGCTTGTCCCAACGATCTCGATCCAGAGCGCGAACTTTGCGAGGCAAGTTCCGGCGTACACTGAAAGAGCACGGGACTACACCGTCGATCTTATCTATCGATTCGACCACACATTCGGATTGCTAAGCGGAGGGCATCGAAGATCTGCGTCGACCAGCCTGACGAACTGGCTCATCGGCCCCGCTGCATCTCCTTCTGCTCGCGAACAAACGCCGACTCCTGCTGCCTCGCCGCAAGCCGCCACACCGCCGACTGAAGTAATTGCTCCCAGCTCGCCAAAGCTGACCACGGCGGAGCGCCAGCGCATTCAGGCTTACGTGGAAAAACAAATGCCGAAATTGGAGCAAGCGCTCCCGATTGTACTGGAAAAATTCTGGGACATTTTGAAGAGGAGCATCGGCGGATTCCTTGGCGTCACAGGTTTTCTGCTCAGTCTGATCCTGGTGCCGATCTATTTGTTTTTCCTGTTAAACGAAAAGCCGCGCATCGAACAACACTGGAAAGAATACCTGCCGCTGCGTGCGTCGCCCTTGAGAGATGAAGTCGCCGATGTTCTCTCGGAAATCAATGGTTACATCACCGCGTACTTCCGGGGCCAACTTTTGGTGTGCCTGGTGGATGGCATCCTCATCGGAACGGCGCTGACTATTTTCGGCCTGAATTTTGCGCCAGTGATTGGTGCGCTCGTTGTCATTCTCACGATGATTCCATACATCGGCATCATCATCTGCTGGATACCGGCCGTCCTGATCGCCGCGTTTCAATGGGGCGACTGGACGCACCCCATTATTGTGACGGCAATTTTCATCGTCGTCCAAAATCTCGAAGGCATATTTTACGCTCCGCGAATTGTTGGAAATTATGTCGGGTTGCATCCGATGACGGTGATCGTCTCGATCTTCGTCTGGGGTCTGATAATTGGCGGGGTAATAGGTCCGCTGCTTGCCGTGCCGCTTACCGCAACGATTAAGGTCCTCCTCGCACGCTACGTTTGGAGGCGGCGTTTGAGGGAACGCGCTGTCGAATTGCCTGAGGTAGCTCCGGCAGTTCCGGAACCTGAAATAGCGACTCATTCTTAGCGCAGCGGGGCGAAACGCGCGCAGGGATAAGCGAACCGATGCGCGCCGAAAGAGGAGACGAAATGGCGGAACGAACCAAATGCAGCGGGCACGGGAGAATTCGCCAGCTGTTTTTCGGGCTGGAATCTTTTTTCCAACGACAAGTCCGGGTCGCTCGCCTCGCCGTTATAGTTGCGGTATCAGCAATCGCTTTTTTGCTGGGTATTGTTTTGTTCAGTTAACTGGCGGGAAACCCGTTTGCTAGACCGAGCCACTGCGCTGCTACAGGAAGGCAAGCTGAGCAAAGCGGCCCAGACGGCGCGAGAGCTTGTGGCACGACATCCTGATTTTGTGCCGGCGCTTTACGTCTTAGCAGAGGCAGCAGAGAAGCAAAATCGGGAGGAGGCTGTGTCGTGGCGCCAACAGATAGCGCGGCTGCTTCCAACGGACCTGGACAGCCAGCTCAATCTCGCTTCCGCGGCGTTGCGTTTTGGAAAACTCGATCTGGCGCGCCAGGCGCTCGACCGGGTTCCTGCGAACGATCGGGACAGCGCAGCTTATCATGTCGTTGCAGGCTGGCTCGCGCGTGCGGAGGGCAATTTTGCCGGGCAAGAGGAACAATTCGCGGCCGCCGTAAAGAAGGAACCCAGTAACGATCTTTATCAGTTCAATCTCGCAGCCCTGCAAATTCGTTCCAAGGACTCGGAGAAAAGTGCGAGAGCGCGCGATACTCTCCAGCGACTAAGCAAGGTGGCCCCGTACCGGACCGGTGCGTTGCGGGCGTTACTGAACGACGCAGTGGCACGCAATGACCGCGCCGCAGCAGACAGTTTTGCGCAACAACTTCAAATGTCCCCTGAGATCACATTCGGCGATTATCTGCTCTGTCTGAACTTTTATCGGAAGCTCGACGAGAAAAAATTTCGCGTGGTACTCGAGCGAGTAAAGCCCTTTGCAGCGCGTGATCCGCCCAATCTCGCCTCGCTCATGGATTGGATGAATCAAAACGGACTCGCAGGAGACGTCGTTAAGTGGATTGACAAGTTGCCGGCAGCAGAGCTGAATTCGACGCCGACAGCCGTACCAGTCGCTGATGCATATGCGACAACAAAAAATTGGTCGCGGCTGAAACGTTGGACACGGACGGGGGCGTGGGGCGATTCCGAGTATCTGCGTCTTGCATATCAGGCGATTGCCACGCGACAATCACGGCCGCGCACCGGAAATGCCAGCGACGAGTTCGAAACGCTCTGGCGCTCTGCAGAACAATCCGCAAATGAGCAGCCCGAACACGAACTCGCGCTGGCCCGTCTTGCTTCAAAATGGGAACTCGAGAAAGAATCTGAAGAACTCTGGTGGCGCGTGGCAAAAAACGCTTCGTCCCGACGCGAGGCGCTGGAGTGGCTTCGGCGCCTGTATCGCGCGGAGAATGAAACAGCCAAACTTTACGATGTTCTCCAGCGTATTCATGATAGTTCTCCGACCGAGGCGCCGATCACAGCCGATCTCGCCAGGCTCGGCTTAAACGTTGGACAAAATACAGAACAATCACATCAGCTTGCCAAAGAAGCGTACGATCGCGACCCGAACGAGGTTAATTGCGCCGTAACTTATGCGTTCTCGCTCTCCCGGCTTGGAAAGAATGCCGAGGCTCTTGCCATCATGCAAAGTTTGCCGCCTGAGCAGTTGCATGACCCGCATGCAGCCGTTTACGTCGCGCTGTTACTTGCGGAGGCGGGACAGGCCGAAGCAGCGAGCGATTACATCGCGGCCACTGATGACACAGAGATTTATCCCGAAGAAGAAACGCTCCTCGACGAAGCAAAGGCCAAGCTTGCGACGGCATCCGCCAATCCGTCGGCAACCATATCCGCGCTTCCCGCTGAACTGAGCCCGACGCCGACGGCATTGCCACGCTAATTCGTTAAGAAAAGTCACATCGTTGCCAGGTCTGGAATAACTCGCGTTGTAATTTTGTAACGTTGTAACTCTTTTACTGCTTCAGCGCAGCCGTGTCCGGCTCCTTCTCGTCTTTGGCAATTGCCCTCGTCCACTGCGCAATATCTTCGGAATCCATCTGCACGCGTTTTTCCACCCGCGCGTCACGAAATCCCCACTTTCCCACGTCCACCAAATACTGTTTGCGTGAGAGCAACGTCCCGCGACAGACACGCCCCTGCCCCGGTGATTCTTTTCGCAGTCGCTCGATTAGCTCATCCATGACTGACCTCGGAATTCGTCCCTGCTCGCTGGGGTAAATGTAGCCGAACAACACCAGATGGCTGAGCAGGACGCGCCAATCAGGACCAAAGCGCCGAACCAAATGCGGCCAATCGAGTTTGTCCCCGCAGCTCACGAGAAGATGCGCAATGTCGGCGCCGTCGAATCGTTCGCGTTCCATGATGTAAGCCTTCATCCAAATCATCTCCTCAGGCGCACAAAGTTTAACAGGCAATCCCAGGAGCTCGTCATCGTGGGCCCGCGCGAACCACGAATCGTCCACTTCGCACAATCCGTTGCCCGCACGAAAAATCAGATCAACATAGTCCCGCCCGTGCCTGGCTTTGGCCAGCCAATGTGGAGAGGTCACTTCAGTGTTGAACCCGGCGTGGGCGAGCGCACCGAGAGCTGCGTCAACATGATATGGCCGGACATATAGATCGAAATCTTTCGTTCGCCGCGAAACATTTGCACACATCTCCATGACATAGGCGCCGCCAATCAGGAACGGAACATCCGCATCCCGAAGTACCGCCATTGATCTGAGATAAAAGTCATTCAGCCTGCGTTTCGTTTTCGAGGCTGCTGCTCTCGTTACGGTCATCACCCAACATAACGCAACCCAAGCGGGCCACGCGTGCATGGCCAGCCGCGCAGCTAGTTGAAACGTCCATTGGTTGCGCCGATTCCGTTGTTTAAGACAAATGGCTACGCGAGCGTTACGGATCGCCGCTACAGCGGATGTACATTACGCCAAGCACTCGCGCGGGTTGCTGCATGAAGCCTTCGCAGAGATATCACAGAACGCGGATATGCTGCTGCTCTGCGGAGATCTCACCGATTACGGACTTCCCGAAGAAGCTGAGGAACTCGTCGCTGATATCCGGGCAGCCGTAAGAATTCCGACGATTGCAGTTCTCGGGAACCACGACTTCGAATCGGGCCAGCCGGAGTTGGTTTCCAAAGTTCTCGATGACGCAGGCGTGAACGTGCTCAACGGCGAAGCCATTGAGATCGCAGGAATTGGTTTTGCCGGGATCGCTGGTTTCGGGGGTGGTTTCGGCCGGCGAATGCTAAATGCCTGGGGCGAATCGCTCATTAAACAATTTGTGCAGGAGTCCATCAGTCATGCTGTTCGCCTGGAGCAAGCTTTGGCGAAACTCCAAACCGAAAAGCGGATCGTAGTGCTACATTACTCCCCAATTCGCGAGACGCTGCAGGGCGAAGATCCGGAAATTTATGCGTTTCTAGGATCGAGCCGGTTGGAAGAGCCGATTAATCGATTCAAGGTGACCGCTGTTTTTCACGGTCACGCCCACAACGGTATCCTTAATGGCAAAACTTCGACCGGCATCCCGGTTTATAACGTCTCGGCACCTGCGCTCCGCAAAATAGGAAAGCCGTACCGCATCGTCGAGCTATAGGGCGTCTGTGCACCGACGCGTGTGAGACTTTACCGCGGTCAGACGCCAATCGATCGAAGCGATCTTCTCGTGATCACGCGCCAAGCTTCTACATCCGCTCGGCTTTGCGTGGGCGAAATGCAGCGCACAGCTTGAAGTGCATCGAACGTTACTTCCGAAAACGGCACGTTGATCGAATCCGCCAGTTCGCATCGGACTACAGGCGTGATCTTTTTGTAAAGAAGACTCAAGTGTGGATTGAGTTTGTAATCGGCCGAATCTTCGGCAGCACTGCGAACGATCGCATTCAATTGCTGCAAGTTTGTGTTCGGCGCGAACTGCACGAACAGCGCTTTAATGAATTCATCCGAGTGATCAATCCCAAGACCTTTGACAGTGATTGATTGGCATTCGCGCGCCGCTTTTGACAGCGCGTGCTCAGCGGCGTCGATGTGATTAGCCCCGACATGAATCGTTACATGCGGCTCGAAAAGAGGCGCTTCGTACCGGCGCGCGAGATCATTGATCGCTCCCTGAAAAAAGCTGTGGGCCGGCTCGGCAGGAATCAGCCAGTAAGCAATGACGATTCGTCTCGACACGCGAGGCTAACTCCACTTTTGGAGTTCAACAATATTCCCTTCCGGATCGCGCGCATAAACAACGCGAAGCGCGCCGACACCATTTACTTTTGTCGTCGCAATGTCGCCCACTGTGCTGCCGCCGGCGACAATCACCGCCTGCAACGCTTGATCGACGTCGTCGACGGCAAATGCGATGTGCGCGAACCCGCACTGGTTCGCTGCCGGCAGGCCGTGCTCGATCAATTGATCATAGCTGAAAATCTCAAGTGTCGGACCGTCATCACCGTAGCCGGGCAAGCGTAGATGAACGCCGCGAAGATGCGCGTTCGGGACCGCATTCACGCTGTCGAGCCAGTTGCCCGACAAATCGCGTTCAGGGCCTTTGGGTTGGCATCCAAACACGTCGGAATAAAATTGAACCAGTCGTTTCCAGTCTTTCGCAATCAGATTCGTGTGAACGTATTTGGCCCGGATTGGCATTTTCTCCTAGATAAGGTTTACAAATACCACAACCTATCTGCCGATGTCATTGTGAGCAGAGCGAAGAATCTCTGATCTTTCCTGGATGAGTGCGCTAGAAATAAAATCGAGATGTTTCGCTTCGTTCAACATGACACTAATACTAGAGTTGCTGATACTTGTTTATGCCGACGAATGTTCTTGGGACCGAGTTGAAATGTTGTTGTCGCGACCCGCTCACCGGATTTTACCGCGACGGTTTTTGTCGAACAGGACCGGACGACATTGGGCTGCATACCGTTTGCGTTAAAGTCACACAGGAATTTTTGGATTATTCCGTGCTCGACGGCAACGATCTTGTTACGCCACATCCGGAATTCGGCTTCCCCGGATTGAAACCGGGCGACAAATGGTGCGTGTGTGTGACGCGCTGGAAGAGCGCGCTGGATCATAACCGCGCCGCGCCTGTTGACCTTGAAGCAACGCACGCGTCCGCGCTCGAATTCGTCACACTGGAAGAATTAAGAGCGCATGCACTGAAATAGCTTGCGCGTACGTTTGAATCCCGCCGATTTTGCCGCCACGCTAGGAGCGAATTGAACCTGCCATTTAGCCTTTTCCTGGCGCTGCGGTATTTGAAACCGAAGCGCACATTTCTCTCTATCATCACACTGATCTCGGTGCTCGGGGTGATGCTGGGCGTGACGGTGTTGATTCTCGTCATCTCGGTAATGACCGGATTCGACCGCGAGCTGCGCCAGAAGGTGATCGATTTCGATGCACACATTCTCGTGAGTTCCGAGGACGTCTTGCGTGATTGGCGGACACTCAAAACAAAGATCGACAACACAACGGGCGTTGTCGCAACGGCACCCTTCATTCAAGGCCCAGTGATCGTAGAATTTCAAAACCGGCGGCTCGCACCGCTCATGCGGGGCATTGATCCCCAGCAGGAAGAAAAAGTCATTCCACTGCGAAAATTCATTAAATACGGCAAGCTTGATCTGGAAGGCGAATCGACCGTGCTCGGGATTGAGCTCGCCCGAAAACTCCAAGCAAGCGTAGGCGACAAGATAACCGTCTATTCGCCGGGTAATCTTGGTCAGATGCTCGACAGCATTAAAAAACTGGAGAACGCCAATGGCGAAGAAGAGAAAAAAGCAATCGACGCGTTGCGAGAGGTGATTCTCCCGAAAGAACTCACCGTCACCGGTATTTTTGAGACCGGCCACTACCTGCACGATTCCGAGTATCTTCTCGTGCCCGTTCATGTCGGACAGGAGCTATATGGCCTCGAGGATGCGTTGCATGGCATCACCGTTAAGACCGACAACCCATACGGCGCCGAGCGAGTAAAACAGAGGATTCAACAATTTCTCCAACCACCGGAGTACGCGCAGACGTGGATCGACATGAACCATCAATATTTCGAAGCTGTGCGACTCGAACGGTCGGTAATGTTTTTCCTCCTGTTTTTTATAGTGGTAGTCGCGGCGTTCGGAATCATGAGCACACTAATCACGGTGACGGTTCAGAAACGGCGCGAGATCGGAATTGTGAAAGCGCTGGGAGCGAACGTTGCGCAAATCATCTGGGTTTTCCTTGGCCAGGGAACAATCGTCGGCCTTTTCGGAACGCTTACCGGCCTCGGGTTAGGAATGACGCTGATCCGTTACCGCAACGAATTCAGCCACTGGCTGGCATCGACGTTGCATATCGAGATCTTCCCGCGCGAAGTTTATCAATTCTCCTCTATTCCCGCGGAAGTCATCCCGCGAGACGTCGCCATTATCTGCATCAGCGCATTTTTGATCTGTTCCTTTGCAGCATTGATTCCTGCCTACTTCGCTGCGCGGTTGGACCCGGTGAAAGCGCTGCGATACGAGTGATTTTATCTCTTACTCCTGCTCGTGCTCTTGCTCCTAATCGAGTTCAAAGCGCGATCGAAAACACGAAACGCATATCCGTATCCGTCTGCCCACTCGCTTTGACGCGGGCCAGCAACGTTGAGAATCTCGATCTTGTACTTGTGGGTAAAATCAGAAATCAATTTCGCCCCGTTTTCTGGCGAAAACTGCGATGCGTCGATCAACTCGTGTGGCTGTCGTAGCTCTTGGCAGAAGCGGACCGTTTGCTCGGTGCCGCCGCTTAACTGGCCGGGGTGAATGATAACAGTCCCATCTGAGTCCTTGACGTTCTGCAAAGTGCGCTCGGTGAAACCGCCTGTTTCCAATTCCCGCAATGGATACTCATCCGGAATCCTTCCGAACTCATCGAGACGTCCAGCGGGACACCAACCGCCGCAGTCGATTCCATGCTTGAGCGCGACATCGAGTGCCGCCCGATCCACGCCTGTCTGTCCGCCCGAAATTATCTTCACGGCTACTCTATAGTGGCAGGCGTGTCGCCTGCACATTCAGTCGCCAGTCGGAACAATGTCCGCGCGCTCGACCATCAGGATCACTGTTCGCTCAGGTGCGCGTGGGCGATGGCGCACGCCTTTGGGAACAACAAAGCCCTGCCGCGGGCGGAGATCGATAACACCATCTTCAAGGTCGATGAGGAAATTTCCATCGAGAACGAAAAAGAATTCATCGATGTCCTTGTGCTCATGCCAGTGGTACTCACCCTGCACTACTGCCATCCTGACGACGGAATCGTTGACCTTGCAAAGCGTCTGATTGCACCACTTGTCCGTGCACGCATCGGCCAATTTCTGCACATCGATCAGCTCGAGTGGTCCATGCAGAATGTTGAGATAAGTCTTATATGGAAAATCCTGCGGGGATTTGTTTGGTTCCATGACCAAAATCTAACCGCAAAGATCACGGAGGTCGCCGAGAAAAATCTGACCTGCGTCTGCTCTGCGTTCTCTGCGGCCTCTGCGGTAAAGACAGACTTTACTCTTCGCCGTCGAAGTAATCTGTTTCCTGACCTTTTATCACGATGCGATCTGCCGCGGATGATTTATTTACTTTCCACTTCCCGCTGTCAGGATAGTAAGAGGATTCGCCAATAGGATTATCTGCGATGATGTAGTAAGTGAGATCTTCCTCACTTGAATTAATGATCTGATGCGGTTCGTTGGGCCCGAAGATGAACGCGTCGCCGGCTACGACCTCGGTCCTGCCGTCTTTGTGGCGAACAGTTCCTTTGCCCGAAACAACCAGATACAGTTCCCATTGGGCTGAGTGCGCGTGATACGGGAAATTTGGTTTCCCGGGAGGCACGCGACTCCATTCCAAGTCGAAGGGATGACGCTTGGACAAATCGAGCGAGGCAGGTTCGCGCCCGAGCGCTTCCGAAATTCCTTTGAAGCACACGGCGTACTTTTCGCCGGGCGATTGCCATGGATCTTCTTTGATCTCGTTAATATTTACCTTGCGCATTGAAAACTGTAGCTGCGGTCTGTGACCGCCGACCCACGGCTCGGCGTCTGACACAGACGCCGTACAATTCGGAGGTCATTCTTCGCCATCGAAGTAATCGGTCTCAGTCCCCTTCACCACTATTTCCTCCAAGGCGTCGTTTACCACCGCCCATTTGCCGCTGTCGGGATAATAGCAGGAATCCCCAGTCGCCCCGCCGCTGCGCGGATTATCGGCGATCACGTAATAAACGAAATCCTCGTCGCCAGCGTTGCTGAGTTGGTGCGCTTCACCGGGTTGAAACAAGAAGGCATCGCCCGGCCCGACTTCAGTGATTGCGTCCTTGTCGCGTACGCTGCCGCGGCCGGAAACGACCAGGTAGAGCTCGGATTCAGCCGCATGCGCGTGGTATGGACAAAGCGTCTTGCCTTTCGGAATCCGCACCAGCGCGAGATCAAACGGATGCCGCTTCGAGAGATCGAGTGACTCCGGTTCGCGCCCGAGCGCAATGGAAATGTTCTTCGAAAACCTCCCGAACTTTCCCTTTGGAGATTTCCGCTCCTGCTCCGGAACTTCTTTGAGATTTATTTTCCGCACCTTGTTATGTCGAGCGAAGTCGAGACATCTCTAATGATTAACAGCTTCATATCAACTCAACGAGAAGCAGTTCGCCTTCTCGCTGCGATTGAAAAGACAGCTATCCCCGCCCAGATGAGATTCACAAACGTGGAGGGATAGGATCCATAGAAGATAGTGTTTGCGGCTAACAGAATGCTGCCGCTGATATTGAGTAATTGATACGTAGCCGAGTCTCCTTCCAATTTCTTATGGGAAATCATCGCGTAAGCGACAAGGAGAGCAGCTGCCCCTACCCATCCGATCACATCAAACCATAGCTGGCTATTCATGTTCGATAATTGTTTGCTAGATTCAGAGTTTCCACTTTCTCGGCGGCTTTTGTTTAAGGTTTTCGACAGGCTCAAAGAGGTCACCGAGTTTTTCCATGCGGGCGAGGACCTGATCGGAGCGGAATTTCAGAAGTTCAGCATTTTTCTTTTTCAGACAGTTCTCGACTTCGTTCCAGGTGACGGGAGTGGAAACAGTCGGTTCTTCCTTGGCGCGAAGGGAATAAACGCAGATGGTGGTTTTGTGTTCGTCGTTCTGGCTCCAATCGACGAACACTTTCCCTTTGCGCACTGCCTTGGACATGTTCGATGTGACAAGATCAGGATGCTCGCTCTCGAGATGTTGGGCCAGAGAGCGCGACAAACCTTTGGTGTCGTCGTAAGTCACTGGAGTGTTTAGCGGCACGTACACCTGCAAACCTTTTGAGCCGCTCGTTTTCGCGAAGGATTTCAATTTCATTCTGGCTAATAAATCTCGTAGCCAAATCCCTACCTGGCAGCATTGGACGATGTCTGCTGGCGGGCCGGGGTCGAGATCGAACACCGTCATTGTGGGACGTTCGATTTTATCTTTGCGCGAAAGAGATGTGTGCAGTTCGAGGTCCGCCAGGTTAGCGGCCCAGACAAGCGTCGGAAGATCGTTGGCAAGGCAGTAGTGCATGAGCCGCTGATTGCCTTCGCTCCATACCTTGGCCGTCTTCACCCATTGCGGCCGGTGCGACGGACAGTTCTTTTCGTAGAAAAATTCGCCTTCGACGCCATCGGGATAGCGCTTCATCGTGAGCGGCCGATCCTTCAAGTGCGGCAAAAGCACCGGCGCAACGCGAATGAAGTAGTCTATCACATGCCCTTTGGTAAACCTGACCTTGGGATAAAGAATTTTCTCCAGGTTCGATACCGAAAGCTTCCTACCTTCAACGACGAGCTGTGCCTTCTGAGACATGGGTTCCAGAGATTCCTCGACTTCGCTCGGAATGACAAACGCTTAGGCGAAAAAACGCTCAGGCGAGAGCATGGGTTTGGGTTTACAGATCCGCGCGACGCAATGCTCCCAGCTTTCGTGGCCACTCAAAATCTCGATTTCCACCCGCAGAAAATAGATCGGCACCTTTAATTCCGCTTCAGAGAGACGCGGCATCCGCACTGAATCTTTCTCGGTGGTCACAATCATCGCCAGGTCGCGCCGGATGCAGCGATTGATGAAACTGATCAGTTCCGCCTCCGTGTAATAATGATGATCGATGTAGCGCTTCGCTAGATCGACATGCGCGCCAAGTTTCTCCAGCGCTTTTTCGAAGCTCTCAGGCGCCGCGATCGCGCAGAGCGAACCAATGAACGCGTCGTGCAAAGCGTCGAGCGGCAATCGTTCGCCGGTAAAAACATTCTCCAGGTGGAGCGGTTTATGCGCGCATTCGATGACTTCGGCGGTGCGGTTGTAGCGCCGGATGCGCCTCATCAGTTCGAAATTAGGCTCACCGGTATTTTTTGTGATAAAGATGTAGCTGGCGCGACGGAGATTGCGCGGCGTTTCGCGCAACGTCCCTCGGGGAAGCAGAAATTCGTTTCCGAAAGGCGCTTGCCGATCGACGAGCACCATGTCGAGCCGATGCTTCAGATGCAGATACTGAAACCCATCATCGAGCAACAGTGTATCGACCTGCCATTTATCGATCGCGAGCCGGCCGCTTTTTACCCGGTCTTTATCCACCAGCACAATCACGTCCTTCAAATTGTGTGCGAGCATGTAAGGCTCATCGCCCGCGGTCAGCGAGTCGAGCAGCAATGATTTGCCGTCGGAGACAACGCGAGGAGGATCGAAGTCTCCGCGCAGCCAGCTGAACCAATTTCGCTTCCGCGGTACGCTTTTGTACCCGCGACTCAGGATAGCGATGCGCCGTCCACCCGCCTGCAACGCGCGCGCAAACTTCTCAACAATTGGCGTTTTACCGGTACCCCCCACGGTAAGGTTGCCGATACTAATGACCAGACAGCCGAGCGCGCGTTCGCGGAAGACTCTCTTGCGATAGAGATAAAGCCGTACCTGCACCAAGCGGTCGTAAACGAATGAAAGACCGTAAAGAATGCCGCGCAGCACCGATGCTCGGACGCCATGGCGGCGCTCGAGGACCACGTCGATCCCGAATTCCTCTAATTGCTCAAGCCGGCGGCCCATAGGGAAAGTGATCAGTGATGAGTGATAGGTGATCGGAAAAGACGCGCGCCACGGTTATCAGCCTGAGTGATAATGGTGCGGCCCGGAATTTTTGCGGCACGCGCCATGGCAGCCGCAATTCTTTTTTTAGCTTGAAGTGTAATAGCTGCGACAGTCGAACCGCTTCCGCTTAGGAACGCGCCGAGCGCACCCGCCTGCTCGGCAGCGGCAATGACGCGTGGCAGGAAGGGAATCAGTTTCGCGCGAAACGGCTGGTGAACGTGATCGGCAAAAGTGCCGCGCAGTTTTTGGTAATCTTGTGACCCGAAAGCCGCCGTAAGCGCGCACGCGTTCGCGCAATTCTCGACCGCTGCAGTGTGCGAAATTTTCGAGGGCAGAATTTTACGTGCATGTGCGGTTTGAATCTCCATCTCAGGAACAAACAGAACGAAATGCAAGCGCGGGGAAACTGAGAAGCGCTGAACGGCAGGGCATGCGTCCGAGTTTATGGTAGGGACGCCCCGCCGGGGCGTCCGGTTGGCGCAGCGCGCCGACCCTACCACCGTGAACCCGCCGAATGTCGCCGGCGCGGCATTATCGGGATGTTTTTCCAGTTCGGCGCAGACCCTAAAGATCGTGAATCGGTCGAGCGGATCACCGCTGAGCCGGTTGAGCGCAAGCAAAGCACCGAGCCGAATCGTTGCACTGCTGCCCAGGCCCCGAGAGCGCGGAATCTGTTCCATGATCGAACAGGAAAACGAAAAGGCGCGACGACGCGCCTGTTTAAAAAATAGACCCGCTGCCTCGGAGACAATTGGCGGTTGAATCTGCCGGGGCAATTCATCAGGCGCAATTGTAATCGTGTTGTAGATCCGCAGTGCGATACCCAGACAATCGAAACCGGGACCAAGATTGGAAGTGCTCGCCGGAACGCGAACCGCAATTTGTTGCATAGGTGAACCTCCGCCGCAGCGGAGTGCACGCGAAGGTGTTATATAATGCGGCAGTGTAGCTACACGCCCTCTCGCGGCAACCGATCCGTTGTGCGATGGCGATTCGAAATAGCGGAGGAGACTAGCAACGCAGAATGAACTTTAGGTGGATTAATCCAATGTTGCTTCGGGATTTTCACGCAGAGGCGACCGACGCCCACCGTCTCTGCACCATGGAACATGGCTGGGTGGAATGCTTCGGGCAAGACGTGTTGATCTCCTTTAGAAAAGTGCTGACTCGGGAGCGACTTCTCACAGAGCTGCAATCCTGGGCAAGCTCCGTTGGATTTCACGTGCGCCGGGTTTTCGCGAGGTTCGTTCCGCGAAAAAACCAGCAGCGCGAACCACCGCGTCTGGTATGCGGGGATCCTGCTGAAAATTTGGAGACCATCGCGACCGAACGACATTTGAGGTTCGGGATCGATTTTGGAACGGGCTATTCTCCGGGTCTGTTTTTGGATCAACGAGAAAATCGCCGGTACGTCCGCCATCTCGCGCCCGCACGGATGCTGAATTGTTTTGCCTACACCTGCTCGTTTTCAGTTAGCGCAGCCAGCGTCGGCGCGACTACGTTAAATGTCGATATTTCCAAAAAATATCTGACGCGCGGACGCGAAAATTTTGCGCTGAACAGCCTGAAAACGATCGATCATCGTTTCATTGTTGACGACGTGCGTACGGTGTTGCCGCGACTTGCACGGAAAGGTGAGAAGTTCGACGTGATCATTCTCGATCCGCCAACTTTCTCGCGCGCGCCGGGCGGCAAAACATTTCAGATCGAACACGATTTCGAAAATTTGCTCATTGCCGCTCTCCAACTGGCAGAACGGGATAGCCATCTGTTGCTGTCGACAAACTGCTCTACATTGCGCGAGCACGCACTGGAGGTGATGGCGCGCTATTGCCTGAAGGTCGCGCGCCGCGCCGCGACATTTCATCGGCCGCCGCAACTGCCGGATTTTCCACCAGGCGCTGGCGCAAGCTCGATTTGGCTGCGGCTACGGTGAGAGTTGCATGCGCGCACGACACCATTACAATCCGAATCAATAAAAGGAATGAACCAATCAACTGCTGAAGTGGTCGCCGAATTCCCGGAACGCGGCGTGCAATGGGTAAAAGAACAATTCGAGACAGTCGTCAGCGAGACCGGAGATTATGTGCGTCATAAGCCCGCGCAGTCTCTCGTGTGGGCTTTCGTGGCAGGTTTGATTCTGAATCGGTTGCCAATTGGCCGAATTCTCAGCGGTCTCGCTCGGCTCCTGATCTTTGCATTAAAACCTGCGATCCTGATTTATGGCGCCGCAAAGCTGTACCAGACGGCGCAGGAAGAAGAATAATTCGGTAGGGCGCGTCACTCCGCGCTTTTCGCAGCTCCAAGCGTTAAAGTGGTGAACCGGTGACGCGGGTGACGCGCGGAGCTTTATTCCTCCAAAGTAAAACCGATTTTCAACGTCACCTGCCAGTCGCCGATTTTACCCTCATCAATGTTTCCGCGGGTTTCGGTCACTTCGAACCAGCGCATGTTACGAACCGTCTTTTCAGCGCGTGCCAGCGCATTTTGAACGGCTTCCTCGAATCCTTTTGCCGAGGAACCGACTACTTCAATTTTTTTGTAAACGTGATCGGGCATGGCGCATTATCTGATGGCCTGCGCCGGAAAACAATAAAAAGGCACTTCAAGTCGAGCGCACGTCCACAGCATGTCTGATCCGTGGTTTCTCCCCCCTTCCCTTGCCAATGGCGAGGCGAGCCACGCGCAGTTCGCAAATTTTCTTTACAACGGCAGCTAGACTCAGGCACCCTCGGACCGTGCGAAAATCTGTTGCTGCCTGGCTTCTGCTACTGGCTGCTCTCTCCTCCGTACGCGGGCAGGATCAGGAACGCAAACTGGTCGACCGCCTACTCAAGCCCGACATGAGCCTGCAAAATGAGGCGCAAAATAAGAAATTTATGGCCGACGGGGCTTCAACAAATAAACGGGCAAACGTCGGAACATTCTACGTCCAAAAGAGATCCACCTCGAAGAGTTTTCTGGCAATAGGTCAGTTCCTGGCGCGTCCATTCACTTCTCACTCTTACCACAGTAAACGAA
>WNGG01003323.1_pt1 | contig 18154 bp, 10 predicted proteins | sample 5400661 | NCBI WGS metagenome assembly WNGG01 (sample SAMN13153372, study PRJNA577476) | soil metagenome | isolation source: 100 cm soil or saprolite under Garry oak tree replicate 1 | place: USA:California | collected 2016-06-15
TAGTTTGCTCCTCCTCTATATACGCTCGAGTCCGATTCGCGAGAATTCGACGGATCATTTCGCGACCCACTGAGATACAATGCCGCCCGTGAACGTTGCCAGTGCGATGGTCGAAGGTGCGCGTCTAAGATTACGCCGACCTGTGTCTTCCCTGGTTGCTTACGTGGGCTGCTTTTGGTCCATTGAGACTGCCCCCGCCACGCGATTGCGAACACTGCCGGACGCTTGCGCAACCCTTTCCATCGAGTCTGGCCATAGCAAAGCCTTGGAGTGCGCTGCGCATCGCCGGCAATCACATGGACGAAGCCATCGCGAATTACCTGAAGAGAAAATACAACCTTCTGATCGGGGAGCGCACAGCGGAGCAGATCAAGATCGAGATCGGCTCGGCGTATACCCTGGGCAAACCGCTGACCATGGAGATCAAGGGGCGGAGTCTCATCGAGGGTGTGCCCAAGACGATCACGGTGAACGACAGCGAGATCCGCGAGGCGTTGAGCGAGTCCGTCTCGACTATTGTGAGCACGATCCGCATGGCACTGGAGCGTACGCCGCCCGAGCTTTCCGCCGACATCAGCGACCGCGGCATCGTGCTCGTCGGAGGCGGTGCGTTACTCAAGAACTTGGACAAGCGAATCCGGGAAGAAACCGGGCTTTCGATATGCATAGCCGATGACCCGCTGTGCTGCGTAGTACTAGGCGCAGTCAAAATTCTCAGCTACTTCAAACTGTTGCGGAAAATTTCGATCGAATAGGCTTTCCTTGGCTAGGTTTTTACCAGCCTGAGATTTCGCTTGGGCATGGTTAGCCTTTCCATGCAGTAGCTTGGCTGAAGTCCTCGGGCTTGTGCTTTTCCTGAACATGGGCTTGGAACTTTTGTTCCAAGAGCCTTTGGGCGTTATCCTCAGAAGAAGCCTCAGACTTCCTGACAGAGAAGGTGTACCCACAGGAACATTTTCCGTCAAAATGGCCTTCCGGCCATGTGTTGTAAATGAAAGTCGGTTGCACCACACCGATAGTTTCCCACAGGCGATTAAACTTAACTAGCCCTGTGGATTGCAATGTCATACCACATTAGAAATGTCCCCGCATGGGCAAGGCCCCCTTCCTCTGCTTCTCTCGGTCGAAGCGGGAACTTTCGCGGAAGTGCAAACGCTGTCCGCGATAGTGAATGGCAATCTCCCCCACCTCGTTCTCGCGCACCCACACCCGGCTTCGCCTCGGCCAGCCACTTTGGTCGGTATCGAACAAAAATACAGCATTTACCCGATTCAACCAGCCCTGATTGTGCGGAACGGTGATAGCTACGGGATGTTAGGAACTGGCGAGACATTTGCCCATAATGGCTTTTGCCATTGCCCTTTCTTACGTCCCGTTTTGTTTCTCCCCTCAGCGCCAGAGTGACCGCAAAGACGCCTCGGCACTTATTTCATTCTTCCGAATCCGGCTTCTCGGTAGAGAAAGACCCCAACAGCCCCTGACACAGAACGCGGACTTAGCAAGCGGGTCCACAGCGTGGCCGCCCAGCGCCAGCACTAGGATGGGGCTGCGGCTTTTTTCAATTTTGTGGACGGCTCAATTCGGAATCTACAAAGCCCCGTTTCGAAGACAGATCGGTTGGCCGATTGGCTGTTGGTAGGCTGTGTAAACAGAAGTGCTCACCTCACGTGAAAATGGTTATTAAAGAGGTATCGGAAAAGAGGCATGGGAGGAAAATCACTGTCGCATGTCATCGACTGATCGGCATTCTCCGAGCCAAAGTCCTGCTGACAGATGCGAAGTACGTGCTTTGTTTTCATGCGGGAATCCCGGATTCGCCCTGGAGCACCCTTCACTTTGGCCCCCTACATGCCTATAGGTATGAGCGCGACCGGATACGGCCCTAATGGATTGGGGGATCTCGACCGAGCATTGTTCGCCTGGATGAGAGGTTAAAAGTGAGCCATCCCGCTCTGAGCGAAAGAATTGCTGCAGACCAATTTCGAGCAGCGCGATCGGCGTACACCGGTGGAAGTTCAATTCACTTAGAGGGTGAGGCATGGACAACGTTACTCTGATTCGCGTGGGGTCTGGCATTCTGGCTGTGGTGGTATTTTTCATCTTGATTTACAGAATGAAGAAAAAGGCTCCTCGTTAACATTAACCTTCAGCTTTCCATTGGGAGGGGTGCGCGTGTCGAAAAAGCAACGGCAGGTTTTTGTCTACAACAAGACGAGAGAGACCTTTCTGGCCTTTCGTGTCAAAGTCGCCGACTCAATCCCGAGTCGACTCGTGGGCCTGCTCGGTCGAAGGTCTCTTCAGCCGGATAGTGGTGTTTGGATTGTGCCGGCAAGCGCGGTTCACACCATAGGAATGATGTTTTCTTTCGATCTGGTCTTGATCGACGAGAACTTCAAGGTGGTGGCGTTAAGGGAACTGGTGCGTCCGTTCACTATTACCCGGCCCAATTTCCGCGCCGAGAGTGTGCTGGAATTACCCGCGCATTCCATCTTCCGCAGCCGGACGCAAATCGGCGACCAGCTTGTGATCGAACGCTACGAGGCCAGAAAACCTTCCCAAGACAATGGCGATGGGCGAACAGGTCTGGAAGGTCCACCATTGGATTTCGGCCCAACGGGACCTCACGGGCCTATCGTGCAAATTCCGCCGCAAAGCTCCAGGCTGGACTCGCGCAGCTCGAGATTTGCGGATACCAAAACTCGATAGCCAGAGAGCAGTCGGGTTGCAGGCGGTTTAGTTCGCCAGGAAAGAGTAGTTGCCTTAAGGCGTGGAACTCCACCAAGGAGCTGGAACCCCCTGAAAGCGAAAAGTACAAGAAGATTGCAACTGATATGGCCGATCAACGAGCAATCCCCAGGGGACGGCTGGATGTCGCGCTCTGGGAGCCTGCGGAACGGGTCAAATCTTAGCAGCCATCACAGTTTGCCCGGCCAAAAACCTCTCGCGGCCACATCCGGGGGGAGCACCGAGACCCTGCCACGTTTGTGGTTCTGGTTTTTATTTCCGCGGGTTTGTTTAAGCAAGGAAATTGTTCCTTTTGTCATCACACTGGTTTGCGGTAAATGCCCTAAGTTTCATATTCCCGGTCGAGCCTACTACGGACGATCAGCATGCTCCTTCACCGGGCTGGTGCCAATATGTGCCCCAGCCCAGGTAGCGAGCGGCGGCCTCGTGGACGGAGGCTGCCACACTCGAAAGATTGGCGGCCACGTGGTGCTCGAAACCGTTTTCACAGATGAATCGCAGCAATTTCTGTAACTTGGGGATCTCGACAACGCCCGCGCCGCCAAAGGTGTTCAGCGGATCGTCAGTGAACCGGCCCTCTCCCACATAGCCACGCATCTTGCCCGCAATATCATCGGTAGAAAAGCGTGCGAAGCTCATCTTCTCCGGCTTGATCAGACCGACAACGGTCCCGTAAGTATTCTCCTTGCCAACTGTGCCGGCGATGATTTCCTGGAAATCCATTTTGAAGGAACGAAAGAAATGTTTCGGGAGATTCGCGCAATGAAAGCAGACCGCTTTGTTAGGATCCGATCCGTAATTATTGTTCCAGTCAAGCAACGCGGAAGGCGTTCCTGACGCAAGTTGCAGCGCATGCATGCCAAGCACGCCGCAGATATCGACTTCGCAGGCGCTTGACAATAGTTCGTTGCTCATCATGCTCATCACGGTGCACGGCACAACGCCTAGGTTCTCCTCGATTGACGTCCAGCACTGTACCGCGCTGATGGTCACTTCGGTTGCCGCCATCCACTGGTCGATTACGGCCCCCAGTTTCCCCATCTTCAAGAGCGCCGCCGGCGGCACGTTGCGCGAATCCACATATTTTTGGATGGAAGCAAGTTTGGCCTGTGCGAGGTCGTCGTTGTCCTTCATACGATCAATGCGGCCAAGAACTTCGGAGAGGTCGAGGGTCTCGATGGAAATTCCGTTTGCTTCCAGAATTTTCTCGCTGTAGCGCACGGTGTTGAACGCCGCCGGGCGCGCGCCGATCGACCCGACGCGCAGATTGCGGAAGCCGTTTACCACGCGGCAAACGGCGGCAAACCATTGGAGGTCCTTCGCAAACTCCGGTGAATCGGGGCTCTCGGTGTGGAGGGTGGTGATCGAATACGGAATTCCGTACTGCTTCAGGTTGTTGCAAGCTGACATCTTTCCGCAAAAACTGTCGCGGCGGAAAGCGATGGTCATCTTCTTCGGATCATCAGGCGTTGCCTGGACCAGAACTGGCACACGCAGGTCCGCGAGGCGCAGCGTGTCGGCGATGGCCCGCTCTTCGCCGAAGTTCGGAAGGGTCACGATGATGCCATCAATCCGGTCGCGGTTCTTCTTGAACAACTCGGCGCAGCGCCTGGACTCTTCGCGGGTCTCGACTGCCCCGTGCTTGCTCTCCTCGGGCGTCAAGGCCACCACGTCCATGCCCGCAGATTCCAGGACACGTAACATCTCTTCGCGGCCGCTCTTGGCCAAGTGATCCGGGAAGAAGCCCCGATTGCCCACAATGAGACCCATCGTCATCGGCTTCGTAGGCATAGGACACGTTCCTTCTGAAGAGACCATTGCGGCTGTTTCCATCAACTCTGCATGAAGCGGTGCCTCGACGAATCCTTGGCGACAACCGAACCAGGCCATATGAGCTGAGCGGTCGAAGGGCACGGCAAACATTTACCGAGAGAACACCGGATTTTTGAGCGTATTGTCCTCTGCTCTTTCATTCTGCCACCGTCAAAACGGAGGAGCGGGAGCCTCTGGTTTGAGTGCTCCCGCTCCCGGCTACATCACCGTCAGAAGTAGAGGTGCAATCCGAGCTGGATAATGCGGTTGCCGGCCAATCCGGAACATCCGCACAGGGTGGTGCTGATGGTTCCGAAACCAGAACCGCGAGCTATTCCTTTACTGGGATCCACTGCAGTGAAGCCAGTCTTCGGATCAGCATTCGGTTCAGTGAACAAGATCGTCCTAGCGGGCACATTCTTGCTTATATCGAGCTAGACAGTGAACCGGACGCTTTGCCTTTCGAATGTTTGGACCAGCGGAACTGCCCTTAATCAAGCAGTTGCAAAAGACACAGCGTCTTCTCATCAAAATTACCACCCGAGCCGCGCACCGAACTGAATGATTCGTGCTTGGCCTGTAGTTGTCGTCACCTGCCCAAACGTGGGACTAGCAACGGAGATGTCCGGATCCTGGAAATGATGGCGGTTGAAGCCGTTGAGCAGCTCTGCCCGCAGCTGGAGTTTCGCTTTTTCTGCCAAGCTCCAGGACTTCATGATGCCAAAGTCTTCGTTGGAATTACCAAATCCTCGCAGATTGTCGTAGAACCGCTTGCCGTTGCCAAGGCTATTACCAGGGGGTGTAGAGAAATCACCGGGATTGAAGTATGTACTCCCCAACGAGCTACCCGAACTCCACGTGCGACGGATATTGGCGCCCGGCGTGACATCGGCGTAAACGAAACCCTCCCAACCCGCACCTGAATAAGATGGGCTTGGCACGATCGTGACGGGGAACCCAGAGCTGTACCTGAAGATCTCACTAATCGTCCAGTCGCCCAGAACCGTGTCAATAAACCCATTGTTGACAGACCACTTTCGTCCACGCCCGAACGGCAACTCGTAAATAACCATTCCCTTCAGGACGTGAGTCTGGTCGAAAGACGTAACTGTGTTGGCTGCCTCTTTCAAATTGTACATATCCTGAACTGGCGGCACGCACCTGAAGTCGCACGACAGGCCTTGATACTGCAAATCTCCCCATGTTTCTTGCCAGGCGTTCTCGGTGTTGCCTTTCGCTTTCGAGAGATTGTAAGACGCCTCGATTGACAACCCGTAATTCATACGTCGGCTATAACTGACTTGGAAAGATCGATAGGACGAGCTGCCAACTGGACTCTCCACGTAGTACAGTGGTCCATACGTGGCACCAACTTGCGGGAACGGCATTAAGGCAAAGCCCGCGAAGCCCTGGAATCCAGGATACGGATAAGGGACACCGGCTGCGGCCGCGCTTGCCGGATCGGAGACCCACGCCCATGGATTCGCCAATGCTTCCCAGGCATCCTTATGCGGCTGGTTGCGTTTCAACGAACCATCGTGCAAGCGTCTGCCGTCATTACCCATGAAAGCTACTTGAACAATATCTTTGGTTGTAAGCGATCGCTGAAGACTGACGTTGTATTGGTGAGTGTAACCAGGCATAAGTGCGTGTGGATCGATGGAGACCATACCCCATTGAAGAAAATTGGGATCCTTAACGGGAACTTTGTAATTTCCCGGATAGCCACCGTCCCAGTTGAATGCAGGTACGCTTTGCGTCGAATCAAATTCGTCTGTGCCCACCAGTCCGGCAGCCCCCCATTGTTCATATGGAATGCCGTACCAATACGCTAGTCCGATCGGGCTGTAGAAAATACCGTACGAGCCGCGGACCACGGACTTGTTCCCCAGTGCATAGGCCGCGCCTATACGCGGACTAAAATTCGTCCAATCCCTGGGCCCCTCAAAGTCTCGCTTCTGCGGCGACGCGAACTCGAGGGCGCCTTTGACACCAAGGGCGGTGTTGGTAATGTTCGGATTGAAGTTGGACCACACGTTGTCTTTCTCGTACATTGGCTGGGTCTGCTCCCATCGGAGCCCCAAGTTCAGTGTCAGATTGCGGCTGACTTTGTAATCGTCTTGAGCATATCCCGCCACGTAATTACGCCAAACATGCGACGCAAAGGGCACACCTCGCTTTGCGCCATCAACTTCACCCAACAAGAAGGACGCAAAGCCGAATCCGATCTGATTGGAGTAGGCCTGCTGGGGGATACCAGTGGTTATGTTGGCAAAGTTGAAGGTCAAAGCATTGATAGGGGTCGGGTGGCCGGCATTCTGCATGTGCCACACCTCACCACCAAATTTGAAGCTGTGTTTACCGCGGACCCATGTGACTCCATCCGAAAGGATATATGAGGCGGCGACATAATATCCCTCTTCGCCATCACCGCCAATCGCTGTGTCTCCAAGGCCATTTACCGCATCACCGAAGTTAACAGCGGGAAAGCCTTTCTCGCTTGTTCCGGTGATGCCGAGCGCCTGTGGCCAGTTGCCATTTGGCGCATATTGCTTCGACGTGGAAATCCCAGGATTACGGTAACGATTGTACGTTAAGCTCAGATTGTTTATGAGGTTGTGTCTGAGGAGCCAGTTATCGCTGATCGAAATGCGCCTGGATTTCACCTCTTGCTTGCCACCCGTGGCGAGCGGCCCGCCGGCAGCTCCAAACCGCGGATTCCAAATCCCGCCTCCCCAGATCCGTGGCCGCTGCGACATGATGAACGAACCACTCAGGCGGTTGTTGTCAGAGAAATTGTGGTCTGATTTCAGGGTCAATTGACTTTCGTGAAACCACGGCTGTTGGTCCAGCTGGGCGCGATAGTTATTAATCAGGCCCGGAGCCATGGGCTGAGCATCATTACGGTAAAGATTGACTATGTTTTCTGATACGGTGCTGACCCGGTTTGTCGGAATAATGTTTCCTGGGAACGGATCCGACACCCATTGACCACCAACCTGTCGCAACGTTGCAGGATCGTAAATCTGCCCCTGCATTACTGGCCGCCCGAGTGCATCGAAGCAGGGTTGATCATTCGTTGCCCCACACTCTTGCACCTGCTGACCGGTCAAGAGCGCACTGAAGTTCCCATTCAGAAAGCCGGCAGTCGGAACACTCTCGCTTAAATCGCCAAAGTTCAATCTTTGCTGCTCGAACTGTTCGAAGGCGCCGAAAACAAAAGTACGGTTATGGCCGTTGTAAACTCCGGGGATCACTACCGGTCCCCCGGCACTAAAGCCAAAAACATGATTGCGGTCAGCCTGCAGCTTATCGGGACACAGGTTCGGGAAATTTGCAGCTTCGCAGTTCTTTATAGACCCTGCGTAATTTTTGCCTAGATCGTAGTTGCTCAGCCAGCTATTGGCATCCAAGGCTTCGTTGCGTCCATAGTAAAAAGCGCTGCCGTGAAAGCGGTTCGTTCCCGATTTCAGAACGAAATTGAAAAAGCCACCGCTGCTCCTCCCATATTCCGCCGATATCCCACTGGTCTGTACCTTGAATTCCTGGACGGCTTCCATAGTTGGGCTTTGCTCCATCATCTCTCCCTGGATCTGGCTAGTCGTCGAAGCTCCGTCAACCAGAACGTCACGACTGAAGTCCTGCCCACCTCCCATGTAGGTTGTCCAGGGATTTCCTTCGACACCCGGGGTGACCGCGAACGCGAAAGTTTCGACCAGTCGACCCTCCGTCCCAAACGTCAAGGGCATGTCGGTTATTTCATCACCTTGCAATGTCGTGGAAAGCATTGGGTCGGATGTGTCTAAGTGTTGCCCAGAAGCGTTGACGACAACTGTTTCGAGGCTGCCTCCAACCGTCAATGAGACATCCAGACGAGTGGTTTGCGCTACCGTCAATTCAAGGCTGTCTTGCTCGTAGACTTTGAACCCGGATGCATGGACTGCAATGTTGTATTTACCAGCGGGGAGAGTCGACAGCCGGTAAACTCCCGCTTCATTACTTAGTGTTGTAGTTTCAATTCCCGTATCAAGATTCTTGGCCCGAATCTCAGCTTTGGCTACTACTGCACCGCTATTATCGGTGACGGTGCCCGTGATAGCGCCCCGATCAACCTGTGCTAGTGATCCGAGCGGGAGCGCACAGCTCAGTACTGCCAAAACGAGATAGCGAAATAGAGTTTTCATCGGGGCTACTCCTCATTTGTTCGTTTGCTGAGTAGCTTGTGCGCACCTGGGAGGACGACCGAGACTTTCATCGGCAGGACAATCTATGTTGCCCACAGAGCTGCTCGGTAAACGTTTTCTCGGACAGTCGGGAATTGTCACACTACTCATGTGTACTTGTCAAGAAAAAATTGTCAAGAAAAAAATTGCGGAAGGGCTGCGATTAGGTAGTTCGATCTCAAACAGCCGGGGCTTCTGCTGCTTTGGTCTTTCGAGAGCGATTTTCTTGTGCTGATATGGCTTTAAGTCCCCGTATATAGACAATACAAATCAATCATGACTCCAGTCGCTCGTCAGGGTTCGGTAATTTCTTTGAATTGATCAGCGGCCAAGTTTTCCACCCTCTGCTTCGTGCCGGAAGGCCAGTCGATCTCAAGCAACTGAACCCGTGATTCATTGCCTAAACCAAAGTGCACCATGCGGTCACTCGAACAGCCATATCCTACAGCCGTGGTGACGCGGTTCCACTGCTCACCTGCCGCGGTCACTACGTGGACCCGAGCGCCGATGCCATCTCGGTTGCTGCGCTTTCCGATCAGCCGCAACGTGATCCAATGTTCGCCACCAGTGGAGACATTTCTAAGGAGCAGCGGTTGCTGGTTTAAGCGCGTCACTACTACATCAATGCGGCCGTCCCGATCGAAATCACCAAAAGCTGCCCCACGATGGAGAGCCTCCCCTGAGAGGAGTTGAGGTTGAAAAGTACCGTCACCTTTGTTGAGAAAAATGACATTGGGCTGCTTGGAGGAGCGGCTGGAGACGAGCTCGGCATTGTCCATCACGTGCCCACCGGCCACGAACACGTCTTTGAACCCATCATTATTAAGATCGAACAGGCCCGTACTCCAACCGCTGAGCGGCAGGCTTGAAGCAGCGATGCCGCTAACCGCAGCCATATTCATGAATGTTCCGTCACCCAAGTTGCGGAACAAGGGAAAGGTCTCGTTACTCAGAGCAGTAACGAAAATATCTTCCCGGCCGTCATTATCGTAGTCACGGAAGTCGGCGCCCATTGACGAAAGCGCCCTGCCATCTTCGTTGTAGGCAACACCAGCGTCGAGGCCTACCTCCCGGAATTTGCCGTCGCCTTCGTTGTGAAACAAAAAGTTGGGAACCGTGTCGTTGGCAACAAACACATCCAGACGTCCGTCAAGGTCGTAATCACCGAATGCAACGCCCATACCTTTGCCAGCATGTGCGCCGATTCCGGATTCCACCGAAACATCGCGGAATGTGCCATTGCCCTGGTTGTGATAAAGGGTATTCGTGAGTGGCCGGTATTGGCTGGGATGACAGTAGGTACGGTACCCGGGCTTCTCAGCCCCGCAGTAGACCTCTTTCGTAGCATCCCAGTCAACATACCGCACAACAAACAAATCCAGGAGCCCGTCGTTGTCGTAGTCAAACCAGCCAGCAGCTACGGTCCATCCGCTGTTTCCGGCTAAGCCGGCGCGAGCTGTGACGTCTTCGAATGTCCCGTCGCAACGGTTATGGTAGAGAGTGTTGGATTTGACACCGGTGACGAACAGGTCCACGCAGCCGTCGTTATCGTAATCCGCAGCAGCTACGCCCATGGAGTAGCCTTCTCCACCCACTCCCGCGGCGAGAGTTACGTCCGAGAATGTGCCATCGTGATTGTTGCGGAACAAGCGATTAAGAAAAGTAGCGTCTGTTTTTTGCAGTGACGGGATCGCTGCACCGTTCGCGATATAGATATCTGGCCAACCATCGTTGTCATAATCAAAGACAGCGACACCAGCAATCATAGTTTCAATTTGGTGCTTTTCGCCAACAGCGCCGTTCTTCACCACCATGGGGAGTTCGGTCGCTTCGAAGCGCACGGGTGTCACAGATCGTAATGCCGGATTGCCAAGTAAACCGGCCAGGGCACGGCTGACACGATCCACTTCGCTTTTCGCATCGGCTTTGCGTAGGACCTCAAGACTTTCCTTGGTACGCCCCTGTTTGAAGAGAAACTTACCGTAGTCGACGAGCGCCGGCCTTTCCCTGGCTGCGATAGCCTCTTTATAAAACTGCTCAGCGCGAGCCGTGTCTCCGAGAGCCTCACGGACCAGCGCCAGTCCGTGCAGGGGACGACCTCGATCGGGGGTGCTCTTCAAGGCAGTCTCAAAAGCAGTCTGCGCTTGTTCAAACCGGCCCAAGATGTAGTAAACACGACCTAAGTAATAGCAGGCGTTTTCCTCATGTGCATCGATCGTGCAGGCGCGAGAAAGAGGCGGTTCAGCTTTAGGAAATTGTTCTTGTGCGATGTAAACCGATCCCAGAAGCTTCCATGCATGCCCGTTCAGCGGCGCCTCAGCTGTTGCTTGGGTGAATGCCAATTCTGCTGCGTGGAGATCGCCCTTTCGGAAAGCTTCCACACCCTGGTCAAGTGATGATTCGCCAGGTCCCTTTTCGGGAGTCTCAGAAAAACTTGCAGCTATGAAAATCGCGAACAGCGAACATACAAAAACGCAAATCCGCTTTGCAGATTGGGTAACCATGGATAACACATGTGGCAACGCCGCAAATGTTGCCAACTTCGATTGCTGTCCTCCGTTGCGTTTATCGCCGCTAAGCTATCATGGCTCATCCGGAAATATGTTTTGTGCCCTTGACAAATTCACACGAGCGCCTACAATTCGTGCAAACGTTTACTTACTCTAACGTTTACTTACTCTTACGATGATTTCTCCATGGCTGAGCTCCCCGTCAGCTGCGCCAGCAGTATTCGCCGCATGACACTTCCTAGAACTGTAGCGATTATGCTCCTCGTTCTCCACTCGGGCTTGACGATTACTCGTGCCGACACTTACTACGTCGACTGCTCGACCGGATCGGACAGCGCTGATGGAAAGTCGGTTCTGACTGCGTGGCGCACACTTGACAAGGTCGGCGCGACAAGTTTTTTGCCGGGCGATTCTATTTTATTGAGGCGCGGTACTCGGTGCGTAGGCCAGCTGTGGCCAAAGGGTTCTGGCAAACCGGAGCGCCCAATCCGGATCGGCACTTATGCTAGTGGCGCGTTGCCGCTCATAGATGCAGGAAATGCTGATGCCGCAATCAAACTGTTCAATCAACAGCACTGGGTGATCGAAGCCCTGGAGACTACCGGCGGCAATCCCTATGGGATATTCGTCAGTGGTACACAAGGGGAGCTACGAGGATTCGTCCTGAAGAATCTTGTCGTTCACGACGCCACGGGAGAGCCGAAGTCCAAGGTTACAGGGCTTGTGGTGTTCACCGCGCCTGGGGGAACGCAAATGGATGACGTTGTGATTGACGGCATCACGGCTTACAACACTACCGAGTGGGCCGGGATTATCGTCAATGGAGCATCTCGAGAGCACCGCATCCGCAATGTCACGATACGTAATTCGATTGTGCACAACGTCTACGGTGACGGCATAGTGATGTTCTCGGTCGAAGATGGACTGATCGAACGAAGTGCCGCGTGGTTTACGGGGTTGCAACCAACCGAGACGATCGGTACGCCAAATGCGATCTGGACTTGGACCTGCCGGCGCTGCACTGTCCGTCAGACGGAAGGTTTTTTTATCGACTCGCCGGGTGTTGACGGCGGAGTTTACGACATCGATTTTGGAAATGACGATAATGTCGTCGAGGACAATTATGGACACGACGCGATGGGATACTGTGCAGCGGTGTTCGCGGCTGAGAAGCAGATCACCACAAACAGTATCATCCGCAGAAATTTATGTATTGATAATGGCCGCAGCCCGAAGCTCGCGCGACGCCAGGGCGACATGTTCATCTCTACTTGGGAAGATGGCGTGCTCGATGGCGTGGCTATCGAAAACAATACGTTCTACTGGAGCCCACTTATCGATACGCCTGCTGTCATGATGGATCATGCCGATTTCCGGGGCTCGCGGCCGAATATCGTTACTGGGAACAAGATTTTCACGGCTGTATCCAAGCCCATTCACACGAGTAACGCTTTGAAATTCGAGAGCAGTACCGTGGCACCAATTATGGACAGGCTTCCCCCTGTAACCGATCGCCCGAGCCGGTTCCGCCTCGTGCTGACTGGCGCAGATCGAGCTCAGGTGGTCTTTTTGCAAACCGCGCTTGTGCAGTACTCGGACCGCCTTGAGGCAATAGTCGTGGTTCCCGAAGAATCAATGGACTTTTCACACGACTGGAATCTCGGCCGCGTTCGCCTCTCTGTCGGGATCGGTAATCCAGGGCTGCAAGTACTTAATCAAGAGGGCAAGGTTGTAGGGCAATGGTCCGGTTTTGTGTCTCCGGGAGAACTTGGACTGACCTTGCGGCGCAATTTGGGAGTTCCGGCACCCTTCGCAGCGTCAGCTCGCAGCCAATAGAACGTCTCGGAGGAAACGATTCTGCAAACCAATGACGCGAACCTTTCAATTTTGCGCCGAGTAGTGATCCGAGCTTCGCGGGGTAGTACGCAAACGGAATGCGGCTAGAATAGCTAACTTTACAGGACCTGCGAAGACGCATTGAAAATATCGTCGGCACGAGCGGCGTCGCTGAATGGAAGCGGTAATTCGCGAGGCTCTCCTCTTCTTCTTGCTCGTATGTTCCAGCGCAATTGGAACCGGCGCTCAAGATCCTCCGGGGTCGCTCCGTTTTCGGCAGCAATGGACCGGAGCGCTCAACTCGGTTCAGCAAAAACGAGCAATACGCGCTAATGTCACTGTGGTCGATTGCGCGGTCGCCGCTGATGTTCGGAGGCAACTTGCCCCAGTCGGATGATTTCACGCTCTCGCTGTTAACGAATGATGAAGTTATCGGCATAAACCAGAACAGTGATCACAATCGGGTGTTGTTTGACCACGAAGGATTGATTGCGTGGACGGCTGAAGTACCCGGGTCTCAGGGCAAGTACCTGGCGTTTTTTAACACCCGCGAGGAGCACGTCATTGCCGAAAATCACCGCTCTCCGCAAGGGCCAAGCACGTCCGAGAGCCCTGGTGATAACGAAACGCTGCGAAAAGTGTCTGTAAGCTTGTCAGACCTCGGGTGTGCGGGAACCTGCATGATCCGAGATCTCTGGCACAAGAAAGACGTCGGTGAATTCACCCGTGAGTTCGTAACGGAAATCCAATGGCACGGCGGAGCCCTTTACCGGGTTACGCCTAAGAGACCATGACCGTTCTCGTAGACGGTGCTGAGCAATCAAACGAAGCAGTCTGCAACTACAAAAACGATCAGCCAGCTCTTTATGAAAGGTAAAGGCAAATGCCTGCTCTTGACGATCACGCCCCTGCTGAAACAACGGGCGTCACTCGCCGCGAAGCTCTGAAGGGTGTAGCGGCACTCGCCGGCAGTGCACTGTGTATCGACGCTACGCTTGGCAAGGCGCAGGACTCAACTTCCGCTGAAGTTCCCGACGTGCCACTCGCAAATGCACGCGATCAGTCCTTTGATACTGGTTGGTGCTTTCATCTCGGCGAACGCGAAGGCGCTGAACGCCCGGATTTCGATGACCATTCTTGGCAAAGGCTTGATCTCCCACACGACTGGAGTATTGAGGATCTTCCTGTTCGGCCAGAGGCTGGGAATGATTCCGCCATTTGGGCACCCAACAACATTCCCGCGCGTATAGGTCCGTTCGATCGTGACTTGAGCGAGGGCCAAACTGCGACTGGTTTCGTCATGGGAGGTACAGGTTGGTATCGCAAAAGATTCTCGATTGCTGGTCTTCCTGCCGGCCAGCGCTACGAGATTCGTTTTGACGGAGTCCACATGGATTCCGACCTTTGGCTCAACGGGCGTCACTTGGGCAACCATCCGTACGGATACACCAGCTTCGCTTTCGACCTCACCCCTCATCTGTGCCGCGATCGCGAGAATGTGCTCGCGGTGCGCGTGCGCAATGAGGGCAAAAATTCGCGCTGGTATTCCGGATCGGGAATTTATCGGCACGTGTGGCTCACGATGACGGGAGATATCCGCATCCCGCTCTGGGGTATTTACGTTATTACGCCAGAAGTGTCCCCAGCCTCTGCGACTGTACGTGTCCTAACTCAAATTCAGAACCAGCGAAACACCGCGCAAAACACAACAGTTCGTGTCCGACTACTTGCACCCGATGGACACGAGGCCGGTGTCAAGGTAGTGGAGCGCGCAATCGCGGCGTCCAGCACTGAAGGAGTGGAACACAGATTCATAATTGCATCCCCACTACTCTGGTCTCACGAGACTCCAAATATTTATCGTGCAGAAGCCGAGGTGCTCGTGATGAAAGAAATCGTGGACCGCTGTAGTACGACATTTGGCATTCGAAAGGTCGACGTCGACGTGGAACGAGGACTGCGCTTGAACGGAGAAATGGTGAAGCTGAAAGGCGGATGCCTGCACCACGACAACGGGGTGCTCGGATCAGTTGCCATCGACCGGGCCGAAGAACGTCGAGTCGAACTACTGAAGGCCAACGGTTTTAACGCCATCCGTACAAGTCATAATCCTCCCTCGCCAGCATTTCTCGATGAATGTGATCGATTAGGCATGCTTGTGATCGATGAAGCATTTGATATGTGGGAGAAGCCAAATAATCCCCAGGATTATCACCGCTTCTTCGATGAGTGGTGGCAGCGCGATATTTCCAGTATGGTGCGGCGCGACCGCAATCATCCCAGCCTGATCTTCTGGAGTATCGGAAATGAAATTCCCGAGCGTGCTGAACCCAGAGGCGTGGAAATTGCGGGATGGCTGGTCTCCGAGGTGAAGCGCCATGATTCCAGTCGTCCCGTGACTATGGCAGTATGTGAGTTGGAAGCCCCCGGCTCGAAATGGTCGGACACGGATCCAGCATTCCTGCATCTTGACATCGGCGGGTACAACTACAATTGGAAGCAATACGAACCCGACCATCAGCGGTTTCCCAAACGCGTAATGATGGGCACGGAGTCGTTCCCATCCGAGGCCTTCGACGTCTGGCAAGTCATTCAGAAGTGGCCCTACGTGCTGGGCGATTTTGTCTGGACGGCCATGGACTATCTTGGTGAAGTCGGAATCGGCCACAGCACACTTGAACAGAACCCTGATGCCTTTCTGACTGGCTATCCTTGGTTTAATTCCTACTGTGGCGATATCGATCTGATCGGTGAGAAGAAGGCGCAGTCCTATTTCCGAGATGTCTTGTGGGGACGCAGCAAACTCGAGATGGCGGTACAACGGCCAATTCCCAAAAATCATAGCGAAAACATCAGCAAGTGGGGGTGGTCCGACGAGTTGCGGAGTTGGACATGGCCTGGTTTTGAAGGGAACCCGCTGAAAGTGCGCGTCTACTCCTCGGGAGACCACGTACGGCTCCTCCTGAATGGAACCGTGATCGGGACAGAGCCGGTATCTCCCGCGACCAAGTTGAGAGCTGAGTTTACTGTTCCATATGCACCCGGAGAATTGCGCGTCATTGCGCTGCAGAAGGGGAAGGAAATTGCTTCGCTGTGCTTTCGCACGGTAGGGAAACCTGCGAAACTAAAGCTGACGCCTGATCGCACCTCGATCCGCCGGGACCGTAACGATCTTGCCTACATCACCGTCGAGGTGCTCGATTCAGCTGGCGATCTTGTGCCGGATGCTATCGTGCTAGTTAAATTTTCGCTCACCGGGGCGGGTCAGTTAGCGGCCGTCGGCAACGCAAATCCGAAGGATGTGGATAGTTTTCAGCAACCACACCGCCGGACATTCCACGGCAAATGCCTTGCAGTGGTGCGCCCGATCGGTACCCCCGGCTCCATGACTCTACAGGCAGAAGCGACGGGACTCGCTCCGGCTACTGTGACAGTCAACGTTGGTTGAAGATGATCAGTTACCTCAACGCCGAGGGCACATTCCACGAAGCTAACTAATGGCACCGATTTCGCCGCAGGGTCGTACACTGGTTTGCAGCCTACGGTCCTTAACGCATGAATCCAAGAAATTGACAATGTGATGCGTTGAGGACGCTTAGACGGCCGAGCGAGTACAGTATGGAATACGCCTCATACTGACTTCACCTCGTCGGAGCGAGTGGATATTGCTCCGCGGTAGTTTATGAGGCTTGCTGGTGCTGACCCAGGCCGTAGATCGTTTCATCGGGTGCAAGCACTGCATGCCTGTTTGCTTCGCAATGTATGGGATCCTACCTTGCCTCATATTAGCAATTTGCCACCCTCTGGATTCCCCACCAGCCCACTTTTGTCGTAGGATTCGATGCCCCGCTCGCGCGGTTCACGCGCGCTTCTATTTCCTGCGTTCGGACTCGCATCTTCGGCCGTGTCGACCTAGTCCAGCAGGCTTTGCGATTACGGCAAGACTGTTGCCCCGGCCCTAGCTGTGAGTTCCGAAAATTCTGACCGACTCCATTCCGGAAATTCTGGCACGCCTGGCAACAGTGAAAAGAAATAGACGTTAGTCTCCCTTCGTTCCTCGGTCGGTTCGCATGACCGGGGGCGGAGGGAGGAGGATGCTAGGCATGCTGAAACGACACGAAGTTGAGATTTTGCTCAAGGCAGGTCACGCGAAAACCGAGGTGGCCCGTTTGGCGGGAGTCTCGGTTCGATCGGTCCATCGCATCGCGAGCGAGGCTCCGGTTGAGCATAGCGATGACGCTCGCGAGCGGGGGGAGCGGCGGATCGGCAGACCCAACCGGGTGGAGGATTTCCGGAAACTGGTGCTGGCGATTCTGGAAGAAAAGGCAGAGCTGCCTTCGCTGGAAATCCTGCGGCGAGTTCGGGAGGCAGGTTACCGTGGGGGCAAGACCGGGTTGTACTCCCTGGTCGCCTCGCTGCGTCCCAAGGGGATTAAGCCGCTGGTGCGTTTCGAAGGCCTACCGGGAGAATTCAGTCAGCACGACTTCGGGCAAATCGATGTGGAGTTCATCGACGGCACGGTGCGTCGAATCCGCTTCTTTGCTTCCCGCCTAAAGTACTCGCGGTTTCTCGGCGTCTCGCGGGTGAAGGACGAAACAGTGGAAACCTTGGTCCGGACTCTCGCTCAACATCTGAGCCGTTGGGGTGGAGCTCCGTTGGTGTGCGTGTTCGACCGCCCCAGGACGATAGCCCTGAGGTGGAGGAGAAACGGGGAGGTGACGGAATGGAATCCCGTCTTCGCCTACGCCACTCTGGAGATGGGGATCGGCGTGGAAGTATGTTGGCCTTATCGGCCGCAAGAAAAAGGGAGCGTGGAAAATCTGGTGGGTTTCGTCAAAGGATCCTTCTTCAAGGTGCGGCGCTTTCACGATGAGCAGGATCTAGACCAGCAACTCCTGGACTGGCAGCGGGAGGGAAACCAAGAGCGGCCGTGCCGGGCGACAGGAGTGATTCCTGCGCTTCGCCTGGCCGAGGAGGCAGCTCGACTTCGTCCGCTGAAAGTGCGGCCGGAAGACCTGGCTCTACGCA
>WNGG01004467.1_pt1 | contig 18144 bp, 14 predicted proteins | sample 5400661 | NCBI WGS metagenome assembly WNGG01 (sample SAMN13153372, study PRJNA577476) | soil metagenome | isolation source: 100 cm soil or saprolite under Garry oak tree replicate 1 | place: USA:California | collected 2016-06-15
TCTTCCTCTTGCTGTTCCTGGTCGGCTATCCCTTCGTCCTCTCCGTGTGGTTCAGCCTGAGCGACGCCCGCGTCGGCGAGACCGGGAGCTTCGTCGGGGTCGACAACTTCCGACGCCTTCTCTCGAGCGGGATCTTCCAGCAGACCCTGCAAAACTCGATGGTGTTCACCGCGGCCGCGCTCACGGCCAAGACCGTCTTCGGGATGGCGCTCGCCCTGCTGTTGTTCCGGGTCGCGCGGTTCAAGCGTGTCATCCGAGGCGCCGTGCTGCTCCCCTTCATCGTACCGACCGCGCTCAGCACCCTGGTCTGGTGGTGGATGTTCGAACCGCTCTACAGCGTCGTGAACTGGACCCTCAAGGCTCTGCACGTCGTCAACCGGGACATCCCCTGGCTCTCGGACCCGTATCTCGCCATGTTTGCGGTGATACTGGTGAACACGTGGCGGGGCCTGCCGTTCTTCGCGATCACGCTGCTGGCCGGCCTGGTGGCGATCCCTCGCGAGCTGTACGAGGCGGCCGAGTCGGACGGCGCCGGGCCGGTCGGTCGCTTCTGGTACGTCACGGTGCCGCTCCTGCAGCCCGTGCTGGCCGTCGTGATCCTGTTCTCGACAATCTTCACGCTGGCCGACTTCAACATCGTGTACGTCCTCACCAGGGGCGGGCCGATGAACATGACGCATCTCTTCGCCACCTACTCGTTCGCGCTCGGCCTGCAGAGCGGGCAGATCGGCCAAGGGGCTGCCGTGTCGCTGTTCCTCTTCCCGATCCTGCTCGGCGTGGTGTTCTTCCAGCTCCGACTGGTCCGCAAGGCCGCCACGTATGAGTAGCCCGGCCCGCTGGCCACGACGGATCCGGCCGCTCTTCACCCTCTACCTTCCCGTCACGCCCTTCGTCTTCTTCGCGCTGTTCCCCCTCTACTTCATGCTCGTCACATCGCTCAAGAAGAACGCCGAGCTGTACAACGTCGCCGCGGCGCCGTTCGTGATCCGCCAGGGCGTGACCTTCGGGCACTACGAGCTCCTCTCGAAGGATACGCTCTTCTGGAGCTGGTTCGTGAATAGCCTGCTGGTCAGCGTGGCGGCGACCGTGATCTCCGTGGTGCTTGGCATCCTCGCCGCCTACTCGCTGGCGCGCCTCCGGTTCCTCGGGGCCGATTCCTTCGGCGTGGCCATCTTCATCACATACCTCGTGCCGCCGTCGCTGCTCTTCCTGCCGCTCAGCACCGTCGTGAATCGTCTGGGGCTCTCCGACAGCCTGTGGGCGCTGATCGTGACCTACCCGACCTTCCTCGTTCCCTTCTGCACCTGGCTTCTCATGGGCTATTTCCGTACGGTGCCGAAGGAGATCGAGGAGTGCGCCATGCTGGACGGGTGCAACCGGTTCCAGACCCTGGTGAGGATCCTCCTTCCGGTGGCGGTGCCGGGCGTGATCTGTGCGGCCCTGTTCGCCTTCACCCTGTCGTGGAACGAGTTCCTGTATTCGCTGGTCTTCGTCTCACCCGCCGAGCTCAAGACGATGACCGTGGGCGTCTTCTCCGAGCTGATTCGGGGGGACATCTATTACTGGGGCGAGCTGATGGCGGGCGCTTGCCTCGGCTCGCTCCCGATCGTGATCGCGTACGTCTTCTTCCTGGACTACTACGTCTCCGGACTGACGGCAGGCGCCGTCAAGTAGAGGAGGAGCACCATGGCGAGCCCTCGCACCGTCCTCGAGTCACATCGTGTGAGCCGACGTCATTTCCTCGGCGCGGCGGCGGGCGGCGCCGTCGGGCTCAGCGGGATTCTCGCCGCCGGCCGCGCGCCGGCCGTCGCCCAGACCCGTGAGCTCACCTTCCTCACCGTCGCGAGCTTCGTGCCCGAGACCGACAAGGAGCTGAAGCGGCAGTTCGAAGAGTGGGGCGCGAAGAACAAGGTCAAGGTGCGCCTCGACATCATCGCTCACCTCCAGCTCCAGACCAAGAAGGCCGCCGAGGTCCAATCGCGCTCGGGTCACGACCTCACCGCCCTCGGCCCGGGCCTCGGTGACGCCGACCTCTACTACGACTATCTGGCCGACCTGAACGACGTCGCCGGAGACGTCGCGCCCAGGAACGGCGGGTGGCTGAACCCGAACGACTACCTCATCCGGGGCAAGTGGAAGCTGCTTCCATGGTGGACGCCGCCCTTCCCGATGGCGGTGCGCACCGACCTGCTCGAGCAGCTCGGCGAGAAGAGCCCCGATACGTGGGAGGACTGGCTTCGAGTCGGCAAAAAGGGCAAGGCCATCGGGCATCCATTCGGTACCGCCCTGGGTCACAGCGGTGACGCCAACGTCACGCTGCTCTCGATCCTGTGGTCTTACGGCGGCTCCTACGTCGCCAAGGACGGCCGGACGATCACCATCAACTCGAAGGAGACACGGCAAGCGATGGACTTCGTCAAGCGCCTCTACACCGAGGCCATGGACCCTGAGGTGCTCGCGTGGGACGACGCCAGCAACAACCGCTGCCTGAACGCCGGCAAGTGCATCGCCATCCATAACCCCATCAGCGCCTACGAGTCCGCTAAGAAGGACAAGGTCATAGTGCCGGGGACGCAGCGGGAGATCGCCGACGTCATCGACCACGTCAACACGCCGCGGGGTCCCGTGGACCGGAAGGCGACGACCGGCTTCTGGTGCGTCGGGATCTGGAACTTCTCGAAGAACCAGGATCTCGCCAAGGACTTCCTGCGCTATCACTTCCAACCCGACAACCTCTCCAGGTGGGTGGACGCCGGTCACGGGTTCAACATGCCGTTCCTGACGAACCTGACCAAGCACCCCGTGTACAAGAGCGACAAGCAGTACCGCTTCATTCCCGAGGTCGCCAAGGTATCGGTCCCGCCCTCCTGGCCGGGGCCGACGACCGCGGCGTCCCAGCAGGTCTGGGACCTCTACATCATCCCCGACATGTTCGCGCAGCACGCGACGGGCAAGATGACGGCCGATCAGGCGATCGCGTGGGCCGAGAAGGAGATGCAGGAGATTTACGCCGGCCGCAAGCGAAGGCCCTGATCGGGCACTTCGCGCGGGCGCGCCGGTCCGGAGTCAGCGAACCTGATCACCATCAAGGCCTACGCGAACTGCGACCACGCCTACGTGGTGTGGAAGTCCGACAGTCGCATCACCAACTGTCTAGGGTTTGCGCTCTACCGCGCGCACACCAACGGAAAGCAGGACGTGGTCGAGACCTGGGTCGGCTTCGGCACCGGACCCCCCGTGCCGCCCGGGACGCACAAGCCGAGCACCGAATGGCCGATTCAGAAGTTCATGTGGTCGGATTATCTGGCGACGCCGCGCGAAACGCTCCGCTATCGAGTCGTGCCCATGGTCGGCACCGAAGACAGGCTCGAGCCGGAAGCAGCGCTCGGCAGCGACTGGAGCGATCCGGTGAAAGTGGCGAGCACGCCGGGCCCGATCTCAGCCTACTTCAACCGCGGTATCGTCGCAGCGCAGTGGCTGTCCCGGCAACTGGGTCCGGCCAAGGGTACCCGCGTCAGGCAAAAGTTGAGGAAAATCATCGCGACGCCAAACGACAAGACGCGGAATTTTCTCTCGGGCGCCCTGCGCGCCGAGATGGTCGCGCTGCTAGCGGAGGCCAACAGGGCTCGTGTGACGCTCTACGGCGCCCTCTACGAGCTCAACGATCCCGAGCTGATGCGAGCGCTTGCCGCGTTCGGCAAGCGTGCACACGTGCTGCTCGCCAACGGTACGCACAAGACACCGAAGGGAAACGTGGACGAGAATGCGGCGGCGCGGCGTACGCTCCGGAGCCGCGTGAACCTGTCGAATCGCATGGTCACGGGCAATCACCTGGCGCACAACAAGTTTCTGGTCCTCTGCGACGGACACACCCGGCCCCACAAGGTCTGGACCGGGAGCACGAACTGGACGGAGACCGGGCTCTGCACCCAGGCAAACAACGGCATCCTGATCGAAAGTCGACAGCTCGCCACGTTCTACAAGCAGGAGTGGGACCGGCTCGAGGCAGCGGGCGATGGTTACCCGAGCTCGCTCGCTTCGTCGAACGTGCGCCCGGGCACCGCGTCAGCCGGCGCCGCGAGGCTGACCGCCTGGTTTGCGCCGACGCTCAGGCTCGTCGACCTGGCCTTCGCGCGGCGGCTGATTCAAGGCGCGGGCCAGGGTGTGCTCTTCCTCTTCTTCAATCCGGGGCCCAAGGGAACGTTGCTCAACGACATTCTCGCGCTCGACGCCGACAGGCTCTACATCCACGGGGTTGCCAATCAGGACCCCGGCGGGAAAAACACGCCGGTCATCCGGCTCGTGCACCGCGGCAAAGTCGTGAAGGCGCCGCCCGAGGTCGCGCTCCCCGCGGCGATCGACAAGCGGCTGAGATACTGGCTCCCGGAGATGGCCGGCTATAGCATGGTGCGCGTCCACAGCAAGGTGGTGGTCGTCGATCCGTTCGGCGATCATCCGGTCGTCATGACCGGCTCGCACAACCTGGGGCCCAAGGCGAGCACCTCGAACGATGACAATCTGGTGATCGTCGAACACGCGCCGGACCTGGCTGCGCAGTACGCCGTCAACATCATGACGATCTACAACCAGTACCGCTGGCGTTACTTCCGCACCCAGCGGAAGGACCCAACGGGCTGGGACGGTTTGGAGAACAGGGACACCTGGCAGGACCCCTATCTGCGGGCTGGGAGCGACAGACAACGCGAGCTCGACTTCTGGCTCGGGCGCCTACGCGCGAGCCCGTGAACCCACCAGTTATTTTTGAAGCAGCCCGAGCGCCGCGGCGACGCGCTCGGCGGTGAGCGGCAACCGCGTCAGGCGCGCGCCGGTCGCGTCGGCTATGGCGTTGGCGACGGCGGCGGCGGGCGGGCCGATAGGGGGCTCGCCGATGCCACGCGCGCCGAAGGGGCCGAGCCCCTCGCCGGACTCGACGACGATGGGCTCCACGTCGGGGACGTCGGCAGCGCTCGGGATGAGGTACGAGGCGAACGAGCTGGTCAGGTTGATCCCCTCCTCGACGACGACCTCCTCCATGAGCCCGTAGCCGATCCCCTGCACGGCGCCTCCCTGGATCTGGCCCTCGACCGACTGAGGATTGATGGCGCGGCCGACGTCGTGCGCGGCGGCGTACTTCAGCACGCACACCGAGCCGGTCTCCGTGTCTACCTCGACCTCGGCCGCGTGGGCGCCGAAGGTGTAGTCGGGGAAGACCTTGCCCGAGCCGGTCGCGAGATCTACTGGCTCGCCGGCTGGCGCGTGGTAGACGGCCAGGTGGCTCCTCGGCACGCCGGCCTTCGCGCAGTGGCCGAGCACCTCGGGCAGCGGGAGCGCTCTCCCGTCGTGCGTCACCACCGCGCCGTCGGCGAGCTCCAGCGAAGTGGCGTCGGCGCCCAAGAGCGGCGCCGCAACCGCCAGGATCTGGGCGCGCAGCTCCCGCGCGGCCTTGAGCACGGCGTTGCCCGACATGTAGAGCTGACGGCTGGCCGTGGTCGTTCCGGCCAGGGGCGTCAGCGCGCTGTCCGAGATGTGCAGGGAGACCCGATCGAAGTCCACACCCAGCACCTCGGCGGCGATCTGGCCCAGCGAGGATGCCTGGCCGCCGCCGACGTCGGGCACGCCGCATCTCACGACGAGGCTTCCGTCCATCTCGAAGCCGACCCACGCGCTCGACCAGTCGTGGAGCCAGACGATGCGGCCGTAGGGCTGGAAGTTACAGGCCAGACCCCGCCCGACCCTGAGGTGCGGCGCCCGCGGCGGCGGCGGGGAGCCCAGCGCCGCCCACGCGCGCTCGGCCAGCTCCGGCAGCGCCACGTGGGTCTCGATCACCTGCCCGACGGGCAGGCTGTCGCCGCGGCGCAGCGCGTTCACGCGGCGAACCTCGACCGGGTCGAGGCTGCCGAGTGCCTTGGCGATGCGGTCGATCTGCGACTCATAGGCAAAGACGGTCTGCATGGCTCCGAAGCCGCGCATCGCGCTGGTCGGCGGATTGTTGGTGTAGGCGACGCGCGCCTCGACCAGGACGGCGGGGACACGATACGGCCCGGCCGCGGTGACGGTCGAGTAAAGCAGCACGAGCGCGGAGAGGTACGCGTAGGCACCGGCGTCGGCGAGCAGGCTGATCTGCTGGGCGACGATCTCGCCGGTAGCGAGCGCGCCGGTGCGGTAGCGCATCCGATAGGGATGGCGCTTGGCGCGCGCCTGGAGCGACTCCTGGCGCGTCCAGACCATCTTCACCGGCCGCCCGGTCCTGAGCGCCAGGAGCCCGAGGTACACCTCGACGGTAACGTCCTCTTTGCCACCGAAGCCGCCGCCGAGATACGTGCCGATCACGCGGACGCGGTTCTGCGGGACCTGGAGCGCCTCGGCGACGTCGCGGAAATGCTCGATGACCTGCGTCGACACGCGGATCGTGATCACGCCGTCCGAGTCGATCCACGCCACGCCCGCCTCGGGCTCGAGGTACGCCGCGTCCACGAACTGGGTCGCGTACTCGCCCTCGACGATCACCGCGGCCCGCGCGAATGCCGCCGCGACGTCGCCGCGAGCGATCCGCCACTCGGCGAGCAGGTTGCCGGCCTCGTGAACGCGCGGGGCGCCGGGCGCCAGCGCCGCCTCGGGGCTGAAGACGCCAGGCAGCGCCTCGTACTCGACGTCGATCGCCTCGGCGGCGGCACGCGCCTGCTCGAGCGTCTCGGCCGCTACCAGGGCGACTGGCTCGCCCTGGTGACGCACGCGCGCCTCGGCCAGCACGTGCAACGTGGCGCGGAGCGGGCCAACGGTGGTCGTCTGCCCCGGCACGTCGGTGGAGAGCGTGTTGCGCGGGACGTCCTTGGCCGTGAGGACGACGGCGACGCCGGGCATGCGCTCGGCGCCGGACGTCTCCAGCTTCACGATTCGCGCCGAGGGGTACGGCGAGCGAAGCACCGCCGCGTGGAGCATCCCCGGCATCGCCCAGTCCGCCGCGTAGGCGGTCGCCGCCGCCACCTTGTCCCGCGCGTCGTGGCGCGGGAGGGGACGGCCGACGAGGCGAAGCGGCGTGCCGAGAGCCGCGGTGTCAGGCATATCGAGCTCCGCGCGCACTTCTACTCAGATTGAAGCGCCTGCCTCGACGACCAATCATGCGCGTACGCCTCGACGGCGTCGAGGATCTTGGCGTAGCCGGTGCACCGGCAGAGATTACCCGCGAGCGCCCCCCGAACCTCGTCGCGGCTCGCGCGAGGGTGGCGCTCGAGGAAAGCCAGCGCAGTGAGCAGCATCCCCGGGGTGCAGAACCCACACTGGACGGCGCCGTGCCGGACGAACGCCTCCTGGAGCGGATGGAGCGCCCCGTCGCGCTCGAGCCCGCGGACGGTACGGATCGCCCGCCCGCGCACCGCGGCCGCCAGCACGAGGCAGCTCGACACGGGCCGGCCGTCGAGCAGCACCGTGCAGGCGCCGCAAACGCCCTCGCCGCAGCCTTCCTTGACGTCGAAGATCCCGAGCGTATCGCGCAGCATCTCGAGCAGCGTCTCGCCGGGCCGAACGTCCACCTCCCTCGCGCGCCCGTTGATCATCATCGGCGGGGGCCTCGACGGCCCCCTCCGAGGCCGGGGGAAGCGCTCCCGAGAGGGAGCGAACCCCCAGGAGGATTGCGGCGGCAAAGCCGCCGCTCGGACGGCGGCCCCCTCAGAGCTCGGGGCGGCGGACCATGCAACGGCACGGCCGAGCGCGCGACGGGCCAGCACACCGGCGAGCAGCCGGCGGTATGCGCCTGACACGAAGGCGTCCGACTGCGGGTCGAGGCCGTCGCGCGCAATCTCGGCCACCCGCGCCAGGCGATCGGCGCTCGGCTCCTGGCCGCGCAGGGCGTCCTCGGCGGCCGTGGCCCTGACGGGCCGGTCGGCGACACCTGCGAAGGCGACGCGCGCGTCGTCCACGCGCCCGCGACGATCGAGACTCACGCCCGCGGCCACCGCCACCACGGCGAAGTCGCCGGCGCGTCTCGCGAACTCCTCCACCGCCCACCCCATCCCTCGCGTGACGGGCACCGCCATCTCCGTCAAAAGCTCGTCGGCGCCGAGGGCCGTCGAGAGATAGCCGGTGAAGAAATCGCGCGCCGCCACCGTCCGGCGCCCCGACGCGGACGCGAGGGTGAGGCGCGCGTCGAGCGCCACCATCGCCAGCGGCAGCTCCGCGGCGGGATCAGCATGGGCGAGACTCCCGCCTACGGTGCCGAGCGAGCGCACGCGGACGTTGCCGATGAGCCGCGCGACCTCGGGCAGGAGCGGACAAGCGCGAGCGATCTCGGTGAGCTCTTCCAGCTCGTGGTGACGGGCCAGCCCTCCCACGCGCAGCCAGCCATCCTCCGCGCGCACTTGTGCGAGCGGCAGGCCGGTGATGTCCATCACGAGACGGGGCCGGGCAAGCCGATAGTTGAGGAGCGGCACCAGGCTCTGCCCCCCGGCCAGCACCTTGGCCTCGGCGCCGTGCGCCCGGAGCAGCGCCAGGGCTTCCTCCAGCGTGTCGGGCGCCACGTACTCGAACGGGTGCTCGCTCACCACGACCCTACGAACCTGATGATTCGAGCCACTTCGCCCTCTTCCGTATGCGAGATCATGTGACGCAGATGCCCGGCACCGACGCGCTGGTCGATATGCTCGCACGGCTTGGTGTCCGCGTCTGGGTTGTCCTGAAGCCCCTCCGGCGTCGCCTCGAAGTCGCGCCGATTTTCATGCTGCGTCGGGCGGCCCAAGGGCTATCATTCCAAGGGCCGGGGAACTTTCGACCGGCGGAGGCCATTTGCTCCCCGTGACCAGTCATGTCTGCCGGTCCCACCCCTCTCAGAGGAGGCACTCGATGAAGATGCTGACGATTGGACTCGTAGGGCTCGTTTCGGCAGGGCTCGCCGTCGGGAACGCGTTCGCGTTCAGCTGCCCGTCGCTCGTCAAGGCGGCGAACGAGGCGATCGCCAAGGCCGAGCCCATGGCCATGAAGGCCACCGACGAGAAGCAGAAGGCTCGGAACATGGGGATGATCGAGGCGGCGAAGGACCTCACGAAGCAGGCCGAGGCGTCCCACGCCGCCGGCAAGCACGGACTCTCCGAGGCCCAGGCCAAGGCCGCCAAGTACCTCGCCGAGCAGGCGAAGTAGAACCCGCTTCGTCCTTCGCGCTCGACCCCGCTCCCGCGTCGACGGGGGCGGGGTCAGCCGCGCGCCCCGGCGCAGCCACCGATCTAAACATCCCAGCCGCCGTCCACGGTCATCGACTGCCCGGTCATGTTCCTCGAGGCGTCGGAGGCCAGGAAGACGACGGCGTTAGCGATGTCCCGGGCGGTGGTGACGCGGCGAAGCGCCATCTCTTCGACGTACTCGTCGTGGATCCGCTCGGGCGAGGAGCCGCGGGCGCGCGCCTTCTCGCGGCAGAGGCGCTCCATCCGGTCGCCGGCGACGATGCCGGGGTGCAGCGCGTTGACGTTCACGTTGTAGGGACCGACCTCGAGCGCCACGGTGCGGGTGAAGCCGCGGAGCGCCCACTTGGAGGACGAGTACGCCGCGCGGCTCCTGTAGCCGCGCAGGCCGGAGGTGCCGCTGATGTTGATGATCTTCCCGTAGCGCTGGGCGATCATCGTCGGCAGCACGTGCTTGGTCGGCAGGAACGTCCCCCGGAGGTTCACCGCGAGCACGTGGTCCCAGTCTTCGCTCTTGATCTCCCACACCGGCGTCTCGATGGGCCCCGTGACGCCGGCTCCGTTGACCAGGATGTCGATCCGCCCGCCGAACGTGGCGAGGGTACGCTCGACGAGCGCCAACACCGCGGCCTCGTCGGTGACGTCCGTGGGCTGCACGAGCGCTCGGCGACCGACGGCCTCGATCTCGCGGCCGAGGACCAGGAGCGGCTCGGCCTCACGCGCAGCGAGGGCCAGGTGCGCGCCCTCGCCGGCCAGCGCGAGGCAAATCTCGCGGCCCATGCCCTTGGCCGCGCCGGTCACGATGCCGATGCGGTTTTCCAGGCTCCGCGTCATACGTAGGCCTCCCGGCGATCCCGCTCACGCGCCTTGGCCGACCGACCGGCCGTCGGGCCATAGCCGCCTCCACCGCACGTCTCGATCAGCACCAGATCGCCCTGCTTCAGCGTCGTCGTCGCCTTGCCGCCGAAGTCGCGCGCATTCGGGCCCGGGTTGATGGTGATGCGGAACGGTTGGGCGTCCGTTCCGCCCGCCACGCCCCACGGCGGCACCACGCGGCGATCGAGCATGCTGGTCAGCGTGACCTCAGGCGCCAGCACCCGGTACGCGCGGCGAAACCCAAGGCCGCCGCGGTGAGTGCCGTCGCCCGCCGAGCCGGGACGCAGGGCGTGCTCCTCGATGCGGAAGGGGTACTCGGCCTCGATGACCTCGGTCGGCGTGTTCATGACGTTCGACATGTGTACGCGGATCGCCGACGCGCCGTCTCGCTCGGCCGTCGCGCCTTCGCCGCCGCCGTGGACCTCGTAGAGGACAGCCCAGCGCCCGTCCGCCGTCCGCGCGCCGAAGATGAGGACGCCGGAGGTCGTCGGCCCGCCCGCCGCCACGCGGTCCGGCAGCACGGGCGCCAGCGCTCGAAAGATCGCGTCCACCACGCGCTGGGAGGTCTCGTGGTTACCGCCCACCACGGGACGATCGGGGTCCGGGTTGAGGAGCGTCCCGGGCGGCACCCTGACGTGGAGCGGACGGTAGCAGCCGTCGTTCGGCGGGACCTGCGGCGCGACGAGTGCCTTCATCGCGTAGTACACGGACGAGTGGGCGATGAACACGGTTGTGTTCACGGGCCCTCGCGCCTGGGGGGCGGTGCCGGCGAAGTCGAAGGTCGCCTCGTCGCCGCGGATCTCGACCCGTACCCTCACGCGGAGCGGCCGGGCATCCACGCCGTCGTCGTCGAGCCAGTCCTCGCCCTCCCAGGCGCCGTCGGGGAGCGCGCGAATGGCCGCCCGCATCTGCGCCTCCGACTCCGCGTGAAGTGCGTCGAAGCACGCGCAGAGCGTCTCGGCGCCGTAGCGCTCGGTCAGCTCGGCCAGGCGCCGGGCCGCGACGTCATCCGCGGCGTACTGGGCGAAGATGTCGCCCTCGCGCTCGTCCCGCCCGCGGAGGTTCGCGAGGATGAGGTCGATTGCCGCGCGGTCGGGTCCGGCGGCCGAGAAGAGGCGGATGGGAGAGATGCGGAGGCCCTCCTGGTAGCACTCGGTCGCCCAGGGCACGTAGCTGCCGGGCACGGCGCCGCCGATGTCTGCCCAGTGGGCGAGGTCGATGGCGAACGCGACGAGCCGGCCCGCGGCGAACACGGGACGGATCGCCTTCACGTCCGGCAAGTGATTGCCGCCGACCTCCGGGAGGTTGAGGAACCAGACGTCGCCCTCGCGCAACCGCTCGGCGGGGACCCGCTTGAGGAACTCCTTGACCGTGAACGCCATCACGCCCATGTGGATGGGAATGTCCCGCCCCTGGGCGATGAGACGCCCGTCGGCGTCGGTCAGCGCCGAGGAGAGGTCGCCCGCTTCCTTGAGCAGCGGCGAGCGCGCCGAGCGCATGAGGATGACGCTCATCTCCTCCGCGATGGCGTAGAGCGCGTTGCGGACGACCTCGAGCGTGACGGGATGGATCGCGCGGGTCATAGATCGGTCTCGATGACGAGGTTCCCGAACCGGTCGGCCGCGCAGCGCTGACCGGGGTAGACGAGGGTCGTCGACCACTCGTCCTCGATCAGCGCCGGCCCCAGCACCGGGCGCTCGGCAGCGAGCGTCGCGCGATGATACAGCGGAAGCCGGACTTCGCCCGTCTCGGGGAACCATGCGCGCTGAGCGCCGGCGCTCTCGCCGTCGCCGACAGGACCGAACTCCGGCGGCTCCACCCCCGTGTCCCTCACGCGAGCCACCACACGGAGGTTCACGCACTCGACGCTCTCGCCGGTGGCATAGCCGTAGAGCTGCCGGTGACGCGCCTCGAAGGCCCCGCGGAGCGCGCCGGCGTCGCTCCGCCAGGGAACCTGCAACTCGTAGTTCTGTCCCGTGTAGCGCAGGTCCGCGCTCCGCGCGAGGGCGACGCGCTCGGCCGCGATGCCCTCGTCGAGCAGCGGCGCCAGACAGCGCTCCTCCAGCACCTGGAACCGATCCTCTGCGGGCTTTCCGTCCCAGGCGTCGAGGCGCGCCCGCCACGTCTGCACGGCGTCGTACTGGAGCGGTGAGACGAGGCATCCCAGCGCCGAGAAGGTCCCCGAGTGCGCCGGCACCACGACCCGCCCGATCCCCGCCTGCCGGGCGAGCGCGCCCGCGTGCACAGGCCCGGCCCCGCCGTAGGCGATCAGCGCGAAGTCCCGGAGATCGTAGCCGCGCTGGACGGACACCAGGCGGAGCGCCCGCAGCATGTTCGCGTTCGCGACCTCCACCATACCCTGCGCCATCTCGACGGGCGAGAGCCCGAGCCGGCGGCCCAAGGCCTCGACGGCGGTCGCGGCGCGATCGGGATCGAGACGGATCGAGCCGCCGTAGACGCGGCCGGCATCGAGGTAGCCGAGGACGAGGTTGGCGTCGGTGACTGTCGGCTCCGTCCCGCCGAGGCCGTAACACGCCGGCCCGGGCTCGGCGCCCGCGCTTCGCGGCCCGACCTTGAGCGCGCCCGCCTCGTCGGCGTAAGCGATGGAGCCGCCGCCGGCGCCGATCGACTCGACGGCGACCATCGGCAACCGCACCGGGTAGCCGCCGAGCTTGCGCTGCGCGGAAGTCTCGGCAACGCCGTCGGCGATCAGGCAGACGTCGGTCGTCGTCCCGCCCATGTCGAACGCGAGCGCGCGCGCGAGGCCCAGGCGCCGCGCCAGGTGCGCGGCGGCTGCCACCCCCGCAGCCGGGCCGGACGCCGCCATCGCCAGCGGCCGGGCGCGCGCAGCCTGCGGCGACATCATGCCGCCAGCCGAGTGGAGCAGGTGGAGCACCGCGCCCGGAGCCTCCCGGCCGAGCGCCGCGACCAGCTCGTCGAGGTAGCGGCTGGCCAGCGGCATCACCGCAGCGTTGAGGACCGCGGTCGAGGCGCGCTCGTACTCGCGAAACTCCGCGTTGATCTCGCTCCCGATCGAGAGATGGGCGAAATGCGGGGCGAGCGCGGCCTTGAGCGCTCGCTCGTGAGCAGGGTTGGCGTAGCCGTGGAGCAGGCAGACCGCGACGCTCTCGACATCCTCTCGCTTGAGCGCCTCGACGACCGCGGGAAGCTCGTCGAGTGCGAGCGGGAGGAGAACGGCACCGTCGGGGCCCACGCGCTCGCTCACCTCCAGCCGGAGCCGCCGCTCGACCAGGGGCTCGGGCTTTGGCGGGAGCCGCAGGTCGTAGAGGTGGAGACGGCTCATCCGTCCGATCTCGAGCACGTCGCGGAAGCCGCGGGTCGCGACGAGTCCCACCCGGGCGCCCCGCCGCTCGACGATCGCATTCGTGACGACGGTGGTGCCGTGGGCGACCGACGCCGGCAACCCGGCGGGGCGCACGGCCGCCAGCCCGTTCAGCACGCCGCGCGCGAGGTTCGCCGGGGTCGTCGGGACCTTGCAGGCCCGGAGCCGCCCGGAGACCTCGCGCGCCACGAGATCGGTAAAGGTCCCGCCGACGTCGACGCCGACGCTGCTTCGCATGTCGCCCCCTCGACGGCTCCCCACCCTAGCACGGCGTCACGCGTTCCGTGTCGGCGCCTTTCGGGATCGCTTGACAGGGTGGCGCCACACGCAGTCTCATGGCCTGCACCCGGAGGTGACTCTATGCGGTCCGATCGCGTGCTTCAGACGATCGACTTTCACACGGCGGGGATCGGGATGCGGCTCTTGACGAGCGGCCTCGGGCGGCTGCCCGGGCGCACGATCGGCGAAAAGCGCCGCTGGTTCCAGGAGCGTCTGGACCATCTCCGCACGGGCCTCTGCCTCGAGCCTCGCGGGCACCGCAGCCTTCTCATCGCGGTGATGACCGAGCCGGTCACGCCCGACGCCCACTTCGGGCTCTTCTTCATGTATCCCGGGGGTTATTACGTTTCCTGCGGCGAGGGCACGATCGGCGCGGCGACCGTGGCCATCGAGACCGGCATGGTGGAGCGCCAGGGCGCGGAGACTCCGGTCGTCATCGACACCGAGGCGGGCGTCGTGCAGACGATCGCGCGGTGGGACAAGGATCGCGTCAGCGAGGTCACGCTCCGATGGACACCGTCCTTCGTCTCTCTGCCCGGGCAGGTCGTCGAGGTCGAGGGCGTGGGTGAAGTGCCGCTCGACGTCGCGGTCGGCGTCGGCAACGTGTTCGCCATCGTCGAGGCTCGGCACCTCGGGCTCTCCGTGCGACGGGAGCTCGCGAAGCGAATCGCCCAGCGGGGCGTCGCGGTCCGGGAGGCGGTCAACGCTCAGCTCCAGGTCGACGTGCCGGGCCTCGGCAAGACGAGCGTGGAGATGGTCCTCGTCCACGAGCTCCCGGACGCCGACGGCGTGTCACCGAACGCGCTCGTGTGGGGCCCGGGACAGGTCGACGCCGCGCCGTGTGGGTCGGGCACGTGTGCGCGCATGGCGCTCTTTCATCACCGGGGGCTCATGAAGATCGGCTCGACGTTCGTCAGCCGCGGCCTACTCGGACTCGACTTCACGGGCAGGATCGCCGGCGAGACCGAGATCGAGGGGCGGCGCGCGATCCTGCCGGAGATCACCGGCACCGCCTACCTCACCGGCCTGAGCCAGTTCCTGTTCGATCCCGAGGACCCGGTCCGGGCCGGCTACCTCCTCGAGGCATAAGCGGCCGTGAAGACGCTCGTGCTGGGTGGCGGCGTCGTCGGCGTCACCACCGCCTACTTCCTCGCGAAGGCGGGCCATGAGGTGACCGTCGTCGAGGAGAAGGACGGTCTCGGCCTCGAGGCCACAGCCGCCAACGCAGGGATCATCGCGCCCGGTCACTCGTTCGCGTGGGCCTCGCCGCGCGCGCCGCGCATGCTCTGGCAGTCCCTGCGCGGCGCAGAGACGGCCATCCGCGTGAGGCTCGCGCCCGACCTCCGGCTCTACACGTGGGGACTCCGCTTCCTCCGCGAGTGCACGACGGAGCGGGCGCGGCGCAACACGCTTATCAAGCTCCGCCTCTGTCAGTACAGCCAGGCGGTCATGAACGAGCTCGTGCGGACCGAGAGGCTCGAGTACCACGCGATCACGAAGGGCGCGCTCTACCTCTATCGCGACCCGGCCGAGCTGGAGGCAGGGACGAAGAAGATGGCGCTTCTCGCCGAGCACGGGCAGAAGCAGGAGATCCTCGACGCGAGTGAGGTGGCGAAGCTCGACCCCGTGTTCGAGCCGGTTCGGTCCAAGATCGCCGGCGCGATCCGCGACCTCGGCGACTCGAGCGGCGACGCGCGCGTCTTCGTCGAGAACCTGGCGCGCATCTGCCGGGATCGGTTCGGCGTGGCCTTCAGGCTCGGCGCCCGCGTGACGGCCCTCCGGGCCGCAGCCGATCGCATCGACGCCGCGGTGACCACCCAGGGGGCGCTGACCGCGGACAACTATGTGCTCGCGCTCGGCGTGGGCGCTCCGATCGTCGCCCGCACGGCGGGCGTGCGCCTGCCCATCTATCCCGCGAAGGGCTACTCCTCGACGTTCCCACTGAAACCGGGCGGCCTGGCGCCTACGATCCCCGGCGTCGACGAGCAGTGGCTGGTCGGCTGGTCGCACTACGAGCGGGGGCAGTACCGCGCCTGCCTCCGGCCGATGACGCCGGATGGGCCGCCGATCCTCGGCCTCGGGCGCCACCGCAACCTCTTCCTCAACTGTGGCCACGGCCACATGGGCTGGACGATGGCGTGCGGCACGGCACGGACGGTCGCCGACCTCATGACCGGGCGCATGCCCGAGCTCGATCTGGAGGGGCTGACGCCCCGGCGCTGACCGCCCGCGGTAAAGAATCTGGCCTCGCGTGTCGGCGGCTACTACATCATCGAAGTGCCAGACCTCGATAAAGCGCTCGACTGGGCGGCCCGCTGCCCCGCCGCACCGACCGGGGCAGCCGAGGTACGCCCCAACCTGTCCATGTGAACCCAGCTCGGGAGTCATTTGACGCGGGGGACAAACGTCCATACACTGAGGTGTGCGGTTCGAGTGGGATCCTCCCAAGGCGGAGGCGAATCTACGCGCGCCTTGTAACCTTGGGGCTGAGCAGCCTTGGGAACCTGCTCGTCGTGGTGTACATGTATCGTGAGCCTGACATCATCCGCGTGATCTCAGCTTGGAAGGCGAACAAGCGCCAGAGGGTGCTGTATGAAAAAGGTCGCAGCTGAGAAATACCGCGACATTGACTTCTCACGCGCGAAGCGCGGCGCCGTCGTCAAGCCCGAGTCGGGAAAGACGAAAATCTCGATTCGTCTAGACAACACTGTACTGGAACACTTCAGGGCGCTGGTGGACCGAGCTGGCGGTGGGAACTACCAGACCCTGATCAACGACGCCTTGCTCGAGCATATCCATCGACGCTCGACCCTCGATGCTGTGCGCCAAGTGTTCCGAGAAGAACTCTCACAGTACAGGGTCGGGCGGAGTCTACCATCGCGCTCAAGCGGACCGCGTGTTCGCGCCACTCGCAACTCGGCCGCTCGGCGCGAGCGCTGACGAGCCATCGGGAGGGCTCGGTGATGGGTGTCCGAACTTGGTGGACGGCTTGGGGCGAGCTGATCCGGAAGCTCGTAGCACTCGTCGCGTCGTTCGCATCGATGGGTGGGCTCCTTGTTGCCTTCCTCCCCGCCCCGAGCGACTTGCCCTCCTGGGCAGTGGCCCTCCTGGTATCGGCCGCGTTCTTTCTTGTGGTGCTTGTAGTGTTGGAGTTCCTCGACCGCCGAGGTCGGCGAGTCTATGCCAAGAGCGATGCCGACGGGATCAAGAGGTACATGCTCAATTGGATTGAGCATGGTGGCCGGGTCGCCATCTGGACACGGGACATGAGTTGGGCGCAAAATCCAGAGACACGAAGGCTCTTGACTGAGAAGGCTCGGCGTAACGAACTCATCCTATGCCTGCCTGAGCTCAATGAGCTCGCAAGGGAGCTGGCGGGCGCCGGTGCTGAGGTGTGCGCCTACGGAGCAAGGCATCTCGAATCGCCGGCGTCGCGGTTTACAATCGCTTTTTACGGCAGAGATGGGGCGCGCGTGGCCGTTGGACGAGCCGAAGGCGATACTCACGTGATCGACGAGTTTAGTGCTGGCAGTCACCCAGCCTTCCACCTAGCGGAGGACCTTATCACGCTCGTGCGATCGCTACAGGAAAAACAGACTCGATGATGCACATCCGGCCCTGTCCCCCAAAGAGCCTCGGTGAACTGACTAGAGAGTGGGATGAGTTGGCTGAGGAACGTCATCGTCAGATTGCGTCTGGCGAGGATCTCAGCTTCGAGCATATTGTCGTCCCGACAACTTGGAGCCTCTTTGAGGGTGCGGACCGCACAGTTGTCTTGGATATCGGCTCCGGCACCGGCGACTTTACCGCACGGCTCGCTCTGGTCGCGGGGAAGGTCATAGCCGTCGAGCCCTCGAGGGCCAGCATGGCGTTGGCGCGAAAAATCTGTCAGCCCGCACACAATGTACGGTTTGTTGAAGCGTCCCTCGAAGAGGCGGCAAGTAGCCTTGATGAAGGACCGGCAACGGCTGCCGTAGCCGTTATGACCTTGATGACCGCACCAGATCTTCGAGGATTCGCCAAGGCTCTTGCTGCGCTCCTACAGGCGCGAGCACGGTTTGTCGCCACAGTTACCCATCCCTGGTTCTGGTCGAAGTATTGGGGATATGAAGACGAGCCGTGGTTTCGCTACGAGGTCGAGACGTTCATAGAGGCTCCATTCGTAATCTCAAGACGTCGCACTGAGATTAGAACCACGCACATCCATCGGCCCCTCGAACAGTACGTGACCGTGTTCGCAGAGGAGGGTTTTCGTCTCGACGCGCTCGCAGAACCGATGCCGCCGCCGAAGGTGCAGGCCCTCTATCCCGCGCCATGGCGATTCCCGCGTTTTCTGGGGCTGAGGTGGGAGAAGATCGTCTAACGAACCGTTGTTGACGGTCAGACGATCGGCCAGCGAGACCGGGGGAAAGTGACGCCGGTTCTCGCCTGAAGCCGCTCGCCGATCTCCTGCACCTTGGCGAAGAGGCGCGCCTCGTC
>WNGG01003639.1_pt1 | contig 18141 bp, 15 predicted proteins | sample 5400661 | NCBI WGS metagenome assembly WNGG01 (sample SAMN13153372, study PRJNA577476) | soil metagenome | isolation source: 100 cm soil or saprolite under Garry oak tree replicate 1 | place: USA:California | collected 2016-06-15
TGTCTAAGGGTTTGAGGAAATAGGGGTTGTGGATTTCTGTCGCTTTGCCATCGGTGCCGACCGCATAGGCGAAATTTTTGTGATTGGGATCGAGAGCCACCACCTTGTGAGGAGAAAGCGGCTTTGCGTTGGGAAGCCTGCGTTCCAGGCTGAAGACCACACTGTAGATCTGGCCTTCCTTCACGATACGACATTGGCGAATGTGCTCATGGTTGACCCAATGGGGAAGAGCCTCCGCCAGCTCCACCTGGATCCGCAGTTGTTTGCCGGTTGCATCCTGGCCCAGGACCAAGGTCAACGTGCACCCACAGAGGGCATAGCCTTTCCAGGGTTCATCGTACTGCAGCGAGAACCATTTGCGTTTCCAGGCACGAAACTTGGGCCAGTTCACGGCCTTTTTTCGACGTCCATGCTTGCCATCCTGGTAGTCGCGGATCGCCCTGGAAAGCCGGAGGGCCGCATTCTTGAGGACCGAGGAATAGACGGTTTTGAGAAACGGGTGCTCTGCTTTACAGGCGGGGATCAGGTCACGCAAGCCGCGTTCGGTATAGAGCGTTCGGCCCACCTCTTTGTCCTGAGTGTCTCGATACTGCTTTCGTAGCTCATTGGCCACCTCCAGCAGCTTGTTGTAAAGCCAGTTAGCCATTTTGGATTGCGAATCCAGGATACTGGCTTGCTGCTCAGTCACCTCCAGCGCAATCTTGACCACCGATCGCATTGACCACCTCCTTGTTTGACGACAGGCACAGACCCCTCTCCTGAAACAGGTGTTCTTCTATTCTACTCACCAGTACCAAAGGTGTCAAGAATTCTGCAAATTTTCTGTTACTGTTACAACTTCCAGCCTGTACGTTGAATGGCGAGTACACGTTTGCCGTGAACCAGTTGCTCGATGATCTCGCGCTGCCCTGGATGAAAACCTGTAGTGATGCGAAAGCGCTCTTGCAGGAGCTTTTCCGGTGGAGAACTCTGCCACGTACGTGGCAGGCGGGACAGAGTACCACAAAATTGTGCGGCTGATAGCGGTCAAGCAGATTACCGGTGAAATGGACGGTATGCAATTGCAATGCCTCGTAATGTTGCCCACACTCAGGACAAGTATTTTCAGCCTCTTCACTCAAGCTCCGTTTCAAATGGTTCATCTGGCTCATATGTACAACATCCAGGCTGACATGAAAAAGCAGACCCAGCAGAATTAACCAGAGAATTCGTGAGCGAGTACGCGCAGCAATCAGCAAGAGACTCGTTAATATAAGTGGATGGTGCAGGAGGCGTGCCTGTGGCAAGCGGGGCGGATTAGCCTGCCCGAAGTACCGTAAGGCGGCTCGTAAGCTGAGCGTGCGATGGGTGACGACATGCCAGAGATAGTGGTCTACATCAATGAGAAGGCTGGAAGCGAAGGGAATCCAGGTATCTTTCTTTAACCATGGGAGGGCAAGAAGTGCTGCTGCCGTCGATAATTTAACATGTTCCTGTATGCGCATATTTAAACCTTTCCGCATATTATTCAAAAATAACAGTGGAAGTATAAATCGCGAGGTATATGTCTGTCAATGCAGCCTGCCTGGCGATTTCATAACTGCATTTGCATATTTGTAACCATATCTCAACTGATTTTTTATCTGTTCGATAGCCCTTCAATGGTATGCTCTTCTTAACAATTAGCAAGGCAACCCAGGATAGATCAAAGCTTGCGGAAAAACAGATACCAAAGGCATTTTTTGACGATACGATGGGACTTGCTGATGAGTAGGGAGCTCTAATAATATAATCCCTACCCAAGGAACAATCGGCAAAGGAGACGCCTTTCATGGCAACGAAGATAATCGGTGATATTCAGTCAATACAGTCAAATCTGCTGAATGAGCAAGTGGCGGAGGGTGACGAGTATGTGGGGTGTAGCATTGGTATAATGGCATATAACGAAGAAGCTAATATTGCACGCACTATACGAGCCGTCCTTGAGCAACAAGGGCCCTCCATTCGGATCGAAGAAATCATTGTTGTTGCCAGTGGATGCACTGATCGTACCGTCCCAATTGTGGCCGAATTAGCCCTGCAAGATGCACGAGTGCGTCTGTGTGTCCAGGAGAAGCGGGAGGGGAAAGCCTCTGCTATCAACCTGTTCCTGAAACAGGCGAACAGCCCGGTGCTTGTATTAATCGGAGCTGATGTGATTCCCGAAACCTCCGCTATCGAGAACTTGTGCGCTCCCTTCAAAGACCCCAAGGTTGGCATGGTCGGAGGGCGACCAGTGCCGGTGAACGACCCTGAGACATTTATGGGACATACCGTCCACCTCCTCTGGCGCTTGCACGACCGTGTAGCTCGAGTTACTCCAAAACTTGGCGAGGTGATCGCCTTTCGCAATGTCATCTCCGGTATTCCAACCAATAGCTCTGTTGATGAAATCTCTATCCAGGCCCTGATTTCTCAACTTGGCTATCAACTGATCTACAGGCCCGATTGTGTGGTCTATAACAAAGGGCCGGTCAATGTGCACGATTTTCTCAAACAGCGTCGGCGTATCTACGCGGGACATCTCAAGGTACGCACACAGCAGAACTACGAAGCCTCGACCATGAAGGTCAGCCCCATTGCACGCCAGCTTATTGCCTGTCGTGACTTTACGATGAGCAATCCCAGGCAGGCCTTGTGGACGCTCGGAGCAATCACCCTGGAAGGATATGCACGTCTGCAAGGCCACTATGACTACTGGCGCAAACGCGAGCATCATATCTGGCAAATGGTAGACTCTACCAAGGACCTGGAGGCCGGACAATTCAAAGTGCGCCGCATTTGTAACGCTCAGAGCGTGATCGTCTTCCGCTTTATCCTGGAGGGTGCCAACGGCAACGATGTGAACCGTGAGCGGGAAGACCGTGAGGCAACCGAGGTAGCACGCAAGCTCCTGCCATACCTTAAAACCAAGATTCGCAAAGAAGATAAGCTCTCAATCAACGGTCCTGGCATCATGACTGCAGTTATTCGTGCCGAACAGCATGGAGCACAACTGGTGGCCGAGCGTATTAAAGCAGCCGTCGAAGCTTCAACGGTGCGTGTTGGCATGCGTGGGCGCGAGGTCAAAGTAACCGTGGCTTATAGTTCCCTGACCTTTGCATCGAAGGCGACAAATGGGCAAGTAACCGTCACTGGCCCTTTGATCGATGAGGCGATGGTAGCTGCGGCATTAGCAGCAAACGCTGAAGGATAAGATACTGGATCTGATTGGCTACCCCCTTGTAGAACACTTATCTATATGGTACAATATAATTCGGGCGAGGACAGAAGTCCCCGCCCGTACTTATGTTGAGAAAAGCGGCGTTATAACCTATGGAAATTTCCTGGCTAGGCCACTCCTGTTTCCAGTTACGTGGCAAAAATATTACTCTGATCACTGATCCGTTTTCGCCCCAGACCGGGCTTCCGCAAGGAGAACCTCTCCAACTGGGTAAGGTCAACGCCTCCATCGTCACTATCAGCCATAACCATCCCGGACATAACTATGTTCAGGGCGTAGGGGGTAATCCGCGTGTTGTGCGCGGGCCGGGCGAATATGAAATCAGCGACGTATTGATTACTGGTGTAGCCTCCTACCACGATAACAAGCGTGGTCAGGAACTTGGGCGCAACACCATCTATGTCATCCACATGGATGACCTGGTTATCTGCCATCTGGGAGATTTAGGGCATATCTTGCAAGAAGAGCAGTTGGAAGAAGTTGCTGATGCTGATATTCTCTTGATACCCATTGGTGGACCGAATACGATCAATGCTGCACAGGCGGCAGAGGTCATTAGCCAGGTAGAACCGCGTATTATCATTCCGATGCATTATCGCGCCTCGACGGGCGAATCCCCCAACCCTTTAGACAAATTCTGTCGTGAGATGGGGTTTGAAATGGCGAACACCCAGCCCAAACTGACGGTAACGCGCAGTAGTCTACCTGCAGAGACACAGGTCGTGATTTTAACGAGGCGCAGCTAGTACAGGGAATAGTAGATCGGTCGAGACAAAATAAGTTTTGCATCGACCGATTTTTAAGTATGTTCTCGATGTAGGGGCGACCCCCTATGGTTGTCTATCATGCTCAACACAGGGCTTCCCTGTAAGGAGGGCCAGGTATTATGTCAAAATTCATTTTTGTAACGGGTGGAGTGGCATCATCGGTGGGCAAGGGCATTACTGTTGCCTCTTTAGGTCGTTTGCTTAAAAATCGGGGGGTCTCTGTCTCTATTATGAAGTTAGACCCCTACATCAATGTTGACCCAGGGACAATGTCACCCTACCAACATGGTGAAGTGTTTGTCACCGACGATGGCGCAGAGACCGACCTTGATCTTGGACACTATGAGCGTTTCACCGATGAGCCAGCCTCGCAGGCAAATAACGTCACAACCGGGCAGGTCTATGCAGCTGTTATCGGCAAAGAACGGCGTGGCGAGTACCTGGGTGGCACCATTCAGGTGATTCCACATATTACTAATGAAATTAAAGAGCATATGCACAATGTCGCTCGTCGCTCTGATGCGGACGTGGTGATTGTAGAAGTAGGTGGCACGGTCGGTGACATCGAGGGGGAGCCGTTTTTGGAGGCGATCCGCCAGATGCGCAAAGACGTTGGCCGTTCGAATGTCCTCTACCTGCACGTCACGCTCTTGCCATACATTGGCGCAACAAAAGAGCTAAAAACAAAGCCCACACAGCATAGTGTCAAAGAACTGTTGCGCGTTGGCATCCAACCTGATGTGATTCTCTGCCGCTCGGACTATCCGGTGAGCGACGAACTGCGTGAAAAAATCGCCCTCTTCTGCAATATCGAAGCGCACGCAGTAGTTCCTCTCCTGACTGCAGAGACGATCTATGAAGTGCCACTGATACTGGAGGAGGCTGGGCTGGGGAAGTTCCTGGTGGAGGAACTCGGTGTGCGAGAATCCGGAGAGGCCGAATTTATTGCGCCCCAGCAGGAGTGGCGTGAACTGGTTGCCAGGATCAAACGACCGCGTCCCGCACTCACTATTGGGCTTGTCGGGAAGTATGTCGAACTCCATGACGCTTATCTCTCTGTTGCTGAGTCTCTGCGCCATGCAGGCTGGTATCATGATGTCGATGTACAGATTAAATGGATCAACTCCGAGGCCCTGGAAAAGATGGGTGAAGGGTATACCGAGGTGTTAGAGGATGTAGCAGGCATAGTAGTACCTGGCGGTTTCGGCCACCGTGGCATCGAGGGCAAGGTCAAAGCAGCCAACTTTGCACGCCGTATGAACAAGCCCTACCTGGGATTGTGCCTGGGCATGCAGGTTGCCATGATTGAGTTTGCACGCAATGTCCTGGGACTGGAGGGAGCCAATAGCTCCGAATTTGATCCACAGTGCCCCTATCCTGTAATTGATTTAATGCCAAACCAGCGGAACGTCGCAGATAAAGGTGGCACGATGCGTCTTGGCAACTGGGTCTGCTGCCTGACTCCTGGCACAAAAGCCTACCAGGCGTATGGTGAAGCCATTGTCTTTGAGCGTCATCGCCATCGTTACGAATTCAACAACGAATTCCGCAGGCGTATGGAAGCACATGGCCTCGTCATCAGTGGTCGCTCCGCCGATAACAGCCTGGTGGAGATCATAGAGCTGGCAGACCATCCATGGTTCGTAGGTTCGCAGTTCCATCCTGAATTTAAGAGCCGTCCCACACGTCCCCATCCGCTCTTCCGCGATTTCGTAGGGGCGTGCCTGCGACATGCCAGGGAGTCTTTTGAAGTCGCCCTGCCATCAACCGTTCAGTCGGATGGCCGCATCGAGATGTAAGAATCATGTTATACCTGAGTCAACTGCTTGGTGCTCCCCTGGAAGACCTCCAGGGGGAGCGTATAGGCAAACTGAGTGATGTTCTGGTTCCGGCTGCGCAGGTCGGTCAACCTGGGCCTGTCTATCCCAGTGCGTTGTTGATCGAGGGGACTGCGGATCAATCCTGGCGCGTCCCCCCCGATGCAGTGGAATGGCAAGAAAACACTCTGCAACTGCGTCTTCCATTAGAAGATATTCCTGCGCATCCACCTGCTGCACAAGAGGTAAGCCTGGCTCAAGAGGTACTTGATAAGCAGGTCATTGATATTGAGCGTAAGAAGGCAGTGCGGGTCAATGATGTCTGCTTTGGTGATAACTGGGTTATTCTGGGCATTGATAACAGCACCCTGGGCCTGGTACGTCGCCTGGCTCCATCGTGGCTGCTTGGTACCAAGAGTAGAAGAACTTCTATCAATTTGATTCCCTGGGAGCGTATTGAATCGATCGGTACACAACGTCCCGATGTAGAGCCTCAATTCACTGAGCCTTCCCAGACACCACGCACACCAAGTGGTCATCTGGCAGAGCTACACCCTGCAGATATCGCAGACATTGTTCACCAACTGACCCCTGGACAGGGAGCACGCCTGATCGAAGGGCTGGACGATGAGACAGCCGCCGACACGCTCGAGGAAGTCGATACCGAGCGACAGCGCCATATTCTCGAGCAAATCCAGTCTGACCGTGCCGCCGATATCCTGGAAGCCATGGACCCGGACGAAGCTGCCGACCTGCTTGCCAGACTCCCAGAGGAGCGTGCCCAGGAACTGCTGCGCCTGATGACGCCGGAGGAGTCCGAAGAGGTGCAGGAACTGCTGGAGTATGAAGAAAACTCCGCCGGTGGCCTCATGACCACGGACTACATTATCATCGACCAGGCGAAGACGGTTGCTGAAGCCCTGGAAGCGGTACGTACCAACATCCTGGAGCAGGATATTCGTGCTCCCTATGTCTACTGCGTTGCCGACGAGACCCAGGATGAATGCCTGCTACAGGGAGTTGTCTCGGTCTGGGACCTGCTGGTCGCTCCTCCCATGCAGCCTTTGCAGGAGCTGATGGAGACCGATATAATTACAGTCCAACCCGATACCGATCCCCAGGCCGTTGCCGAGATCATGGCAAAGTACAACTTGCTCGCCGTTCCGGTTGTGAATGCTGAGGGGTTCTTGCAGGGCGTTGTGACGGTTGATGATGCACTGGATGTGCTTTTGCCTGCGGAGAGACGGAGAAAACCGACGCGGATGTATTGAGTGACAGAACCCAAAAACCCCCTGAGAGGGCGTTCTTATCGTTGTCAACCCCTTATTCTGTCCTGTGGTATACTAATGCCAAGTGCGTATAGAGAGAATTTAGCTTAATAGCTAGCTCCATTTCACCTTTGGAGGCGAACAGATATGGCAGCACTCCGGATTTCTCACGACTATGAGATTCAAAAAGTAGCCATTGTTGATGATGGCAAAAGCGATGCAGAAATAGCAGAGTGGCAGGTGAAACAAGCAGGCTTTGAACCAATTCCTATTCATCGTTCCTTTAAGAAAATAGAGGACCTGGTTGCCTTCATTAAATCGGAAGCACAGGGAGCATTGTGTGTTCACCGCCTGTCTCGCTATGGCCTTCCAAAGTTTTATGGAGCAAAACTTGTCGCCTCATTGTACGACCTGAAGATTCCAGCTGTTCTTATCACCCAGTATGCGAACATCGACGAGAATGTCTCTATCAGAAGATGGAGAGAAAAAATACCCGTAGTTCTCAGGCACGATGAAGCTGATGCCTACACCATTAGACAGGGTATTGAGAAATGTGCATCAGAATTGCAAGGTGATCTACCAGAATCAAGAATACCATATCGAGAGCTATTGTGCATCACAAATATTGAGAACCAATCCGGTGAAAAAGTGGTAGATGTCATTATCCCTGGCTGGAATCCTCGTCAAGCTGTTCGTTTCCCAGCTTCACTTATCCCCAAAGAGCTCCAAGATAAGTTGGTACCGGAGACCTGGTTTCTCGCCTGGATCAACATTGGAGCCGAAAAGGATGAAGATCTCTACTTCCGTGATTTCGAATTAGCGCCTGAGCCGGATGAGGATGACGGACTTGCCTGAACTGATCGTTTTAGATGTCGGTCACGGGAGTTGCATCGTTTTAAGAGATGTAGAAGGGACTATAATCGTTGATTGCCCACCTGGGCCTACACTAATAGCCACTCTTAGACACTTAAAAATAGATGAAATCTCCAACATACTCATCTCCCATGCTGACGAGGATCATATTGGTGGAGTTATAAGTTTGCTGACGAAGTCGGATATAAAAGTTCGGCATATCTTCTTGAACTCAGACGCATTGAAACGAACCAGGATGTGGGAAGGACTCCGTCATGCTTTAAGGATTGCACGGAGAAATAGAGAAACACAAGTTCATATAGGATTAACAACAGAACAAACTGGACAACTCAGCGCTGGACAGGTCGAGATAGAAGTTCTTGCGCCAACGCCTGAGTTGGCGATGAGTGGTGTCGGTGGGGAAGATTTACAAGGAAACCGATTGACCTCAAACTCCATGTCCGTTGTTTTTAGCTTAATTCATGACGCGCACAGAGTAGCAATACTACCCGGAGATATTGATGACGTTGGATTACGTAACCTCCTGGAAGATCACGATGATCTAAGTGCTGACATCCTTGTGTTTCCCCATCATGGAGGAAAGGCTGGGAGTGCCGATGATGAAAGTTTTGCCCACCTGTTGTGTAGCATAGTGAAACCCAAACTGATTCTCTTCTCTATTGATCGGAATCACCTCATAAATCCACGGGAAGGGATAATCCAGGGCATAAAATCCTCTACTCCACATGCCCATATCATGTGTACACAGTTATCAAGAAGATGTGCAATACAAACACCTGACTCGGACTTTCGTCACCTTAGTAATCTTCCTGCGAAAGGACGGGCAAGTAACAGTTGCTGCGGAGGCTCTATTTCGATCAAGCTCAATGGGAAGGATACAATAGGTGTGTCACTCTTCACCCTCCATAAAGAATTTGTTGGCAGTAAAGTCTCTACTCCCATGTGCTTGCGATATTTCACTAAAGTGAGCAGTTAAACAGGAAGCTCGGGATATTTCGCGATAACCACCACTCCTCCTAATTATTCATCAACCCATGCTCACGCACCGCATCCAGAGCCTCCAGCACCTGCACAATATCCTGGCACACCTCCACCATCACCTGGGGAAGCCAATCTTCTGGACGTGGATTATCAGCCACAATCTCCTCCTCTTCCTGCTCCTCATCATCCTCATCGACTTCACGGAGACGACGAAGATTCCGAGCGGAATGCCCATGGGGATGATCAAAGTCGTGCAGGCCACGCATTCCCTCGGGATGCCAGATTGGCAGTTCTACCCGCTGCTGCAATGTTAATGCCTCTGGCTGCAAACGATTGTCCTGCAGAACCATACTGATCCCTGGACGGGTCTCGTTCGCACGGCTACTGTGCTCGCTTGCTCGCAACTTGAGCGTCTGCGCCAATGAGAGCAAAGTTGTCTGTGAGATCATCGTTCCATTTAGCGTTAGACTATAGGAAAGGTCGAGCACCAGTGGTGGAATATCCCTGGTATGCAGATGCGGGCAATTCTCTCCAGGCTCATGGAAGAAGTCACAAACACCGGCAGGCCCCTCTAGTGAGAGGGCTGTATCCAGTGAACTCCAGGTAAAAGAGAGAGTACAAGAACTACGATTCTCTGAATCTTCACAGCTGCCAGTATGGCAGGTACAGGCAAACTCACGTTCGAGCGAACGCGAGTTGGTCCAGTATTCGGGATGGGTTACAAGCCCAAGATCAGATGCCGCTTTCAGAAAAAACCTGGTCACATCTTCATAAGTCAACATGGGATAACTCCTTGCCACCCCTGACCTCCCCTCAGAATTTTTCGGGCGGGCGTAGGGCCCGCCCCGGGGAGAGGGAGAGAGCGGGGACACCCCGCGCCCCGGCAGGAGGCTTCGCCCCCTGCACCCCCATTACTCATCGAGACCAAACAAAGGGTGAATGCTCTCAAATTCGCTGTCTTATCGTTTTTGCACATTATCAATCTTCCAGTTACCATCACTGTCCCTAATCAGTGCCACTACATCGTTTTCGATGTTTCCAGAAGTATAGACTATTGTAAGGTCTGCTGTCGCACTATCTCCAGACTGATCAGGAGAGCCATGTGTACATGAAGTAACCCTATCTACTGAAAGTGCTTCACGAAACTGCGCTTCTTGAACCCGGTTCTGCAAGGACGTAGAGAACTGAGTGTAGGCTGTATGTGTATCTCCGCTCGTTAATGCATTGCAGAAAGTATCAAGAGTTTTGCCTGGTGAAGAAACATTTGCAAGTGCAATGACACTGACGACAACACAAAGCAGCACCAGCACGCCACCGACAATGCCCAGGGTAAGCCAGAGTCCTCGTTGGCTTCTTCTCGGTTGTACTGGAGCACCATAGCCAGGGTAGGGCGGAACTCCAGCCGGTGGCATAGGAGGCATATATGGCGGCGGTGGCGGTGCATATGGAGCCTGCGGAGGAGAAGGGTAGGCGGGATATGCAGGCGGTGGCGGAGGAGGAGGCTGATACCCCTGTTGTGCACCTTGATTATAGTTGGTGAATGGAGGTGGAGCTGCTACAGTCGGTTGGTAGGCAGGTTCACTGCCGCCAGAGCCAACATCGGCATAGACGGTAGGTGGAATCGCTGAGGTACCACTACCCTCATAAGTGAAGGTCAGATCGCCGATGCGGATCACATCACCTGCATTGAGTCGGCGCGGCACATCGCGAGCGAGCTGTTGCTCGTTAACAAATGTCCCATTGGTGCTTCCCACATCAACGATACTATAACTATCCCCATCTGGCCGAATCTCTGCATGATGTCCTGATGCTTTGGTGTCGCTTATTACTAATTGATTATCTGGCGCACGTCCGATCCTTAACTCAGTTGAACCCAGGACTGTTCGTCCAGTTGGCCCATTCAACACCGCTTCCATAAAGTTACTCCTTAAGACGAAACAAACAGCGAATACTATCAAAGGTGCCTTGTCCCTATAAACACCACTATAGTCTAGCATAGACTTGCGAAATATGTCGAGGTGCAATATGCTGTAGCGTAAAGAATTATTGCAAAAGGAGCATATGTGTGGAATATTCCTCCCTTGAAAACGACAGCAACGTGATCATCAGTACGAGCAGGCTGACCAAAGCCTTCGGCAGGCTGGTAGCCGTCAATGACCTGCACCTGCAGGTGGTGCGTGGCGATGTCTTTGGCTTCCTTGGGCCAAATGGTTCAGGGAAAACAACGACTATTCGTATGTTGCTTGGATTGATTCGCCCAACGGCTGGTCGAGCAACTATCTTCGGCATGGACAATGCCTACCAGCTACCATCTATTCTACCGCGCATTGGAGCCATCGTAGAAACACCCGTTTTTTACCCCTACCTTTCAGGTAGTGATAACCTGCGAACTATTGCAGCCCCCTCTGGCATGCTTTCAGGAGCAACAAGCGAACGTCGTATAGACGAGGTGCTCGAGCTTGTGGAACTCCGGCCTGCCGCAAAACTGGCGTATCGTAAGTACTCACTTGGTATGAAGCAACGACTGGGTATTGCTGCAGCTCTCCTCACCGATCCCGAACTCGTACTACTAGATGAACCAACCAATGGACTCGATCCAGCAGGTGTGTTTGAGATCCGTCAACTTATCCAGCGGCTGGCTTCACTGGGGAAGACCATCTTCCTCTCCAGCCACGTCCTCTACGAGGTGCAACAGGTCTGCAACCGCGTAGCAATTCTCCAACGAGGGAACCTGATCAAACAGGGCGACGTGGGTGAGCTACTCCGACGCGGTGAGCAGATTATCGTCCGTATGAACCTCCCAGAAGAAACCGAGAAGGCACAGGCCATCTTACAGGAGCTACGGCAGCAAGAAGCACAGTGGATTACTGGAATACGCACCGAAACGAATAAGCAAGGCCAGCGTATTCTTCGAGTGGAGGCACCCACCACATTTTCAGCACAGGTCAATGCAATCCTTGCACAAAGGGGACTTTTTGCTGCTGAACTCCACCCCTATGAGGGAAGCCTGGAAGAGGTCTTCCTTGAACTCACAGCTCCACCAGTTCCTGCAGGTGCACGTCCAGGTATGGCAGCCCTGGCTGGTGGTATTGCCCAACCACTGCCAGCCACTGGAGTCGCAAATACTGACACAAGAGAGCGAGGGACACGATGAGTACAAGTCCACAAACACCACCCGCCGTAGGAGCCAGATTTATCCCGCCCCCGGCAAGCGTAGTTTTCGGACGGCAGGACTTCCTTAGCGTCCTGTTCCGCCTGGTCGGTATGGAACTCTACAAGCTCCGCCGTCGTGTCATGTCAAAAGTGCTCAGTATCATCGCTGTTGGAGCAATGGTGCTTGTTTTCCTGGTGATTTTGCTGGTTATACTGGCTAACCTGCGCGGCTCGTCAGCTGCTGGAACTCCTTCCACTATCGACCCGCTCCTTCCACCCACAGCCATGTATGTCGCAGTACAGGTAATACGTAATCTTGGCCCAATTTTGATCATTATCCTTGTCGGTACCATCGTCGGCGGTGAGTACGGCGTTGGAACGATTCGCCTGCTCTTCACACGCGGCCCTACCCGGACACAATTTCTGCTCGCCAAAATCGGTGCAGCCATTTTCTGCATTGTATCGGGAGTGCTGGTGTCGCTTCTGATAGCTTTGCTCGCTGGTCTGTTGTTCAACCTCTTTACAGGTATAACTCCCAGCTTTGATTTCTTCAATGCTACCTGGTTGGGCCAGGCAAGCCTCTATGTGCTCTATGCCATGCTGAACCTGTTTATCTATGCCATGATGGCTCTCTTCCTGGCAACAGTAGGACGGGCAACAGCAGCAGGCGTGGCCGGGGCACTGGCCTGGAGCTTCCTTGAACCAGTAGTAGCCACAATTCTTACGGTCATTGGCAGAGCGACTGGTGGTCCCGGTGGCGATTTTTTGAGAGCCGTACCCGACTACTTCATCAGTAGCAGCATTTCTGCCCTCTTCCAAAACTTGAACCATGAGCTCTTTGGTTTTAACGACGGGACTTCTTCGTTATCAGATGTACACGCGTTACTTGTGCTAGCAGTTTACTTAGCTCTCTTTATCGGCCTGGCATGGTGGATAAATGAGCGCCGAGATGTGACAAACTAATGCTAAACGTGACCACCATCAAAGAGTATGCATATTCGCTCGGCTTCGATAGTGTACGCATTACTACTGCCGAGGCATTTCCAGAGGCCGAGCGTGTCATCAAAGAGCGTATTGCGCAGGGATTGATGGAGGGGCTTCCCTGGTTCACGGCAGAGCGTGCCGCGGTGTCGTGTCACCCGGATGCACTGTTGCCAGGAGCGCAATCCATCATTACCCTGGCGATGTTCTATCTGACAGAGCAACCTGATGATGGAGGGGCATCCACAGGGGATGCCCGTGACACACCTCGCGGGCGTATATCGCGCTATGCCTGGGGTGAGGATTATCACGAGGTCATTAAGCCCAAACTACAACAATTTGCCTCGTGGCTGCGAGAATACGCCCGCGAGGAGATCAGCGATGAAGTCGAGACACGCCTGTTTGTAGACACCGGGCGCATGGTGGATCGGGCAGTAGCACAACGCGCCGGTCTGGGCTGGTACGGTAAAAATACCAACATCTTGACCAAAGGTTGGGGTTCCTGGGTCTTTCTAGCAGAGATCGTTACAAACCTGCCCTTGGCACCCGACGCTCCATTAAAAGCAAGTTGCGGAAACTGCGAAATTTGCCTCCATGCCTGCCCAACACAGGCTTTTCCAGCGCCCTATGTGCTGGATAATACACGTTGTATCTCTTACCTCACCATCGAGCTACGCGGCAGTATCCCCCTGGAACTGCGTCCACTGATGGGCAACCTCATCTTCGGCTGCGACATCTGCCAGGAAGTCTGTCCCGTCAATAAAGTAGCAGAGAAACGCCTTGGCTTCCGTACTGCAGGGGCCGCACACCCTGTAGGGGCCGCACACAGTGCCCACCAATTCATTGCGCCCGGCGGCGTAGGGGCCAAATTTATTGCGCCCCAGGTTCGCCCCCGCGAAGAATTTCGACCACGCCCTGGTATAGGCAGCAGCCCCGAACTGATCCCCCTCCTCTCGTTGACAGAAGAACAATTCCGTGAACGATTTCGCCATAGCCCTATCAAACGGGCGAAACGACGAGGACTGCTGCGAAATGTGTGTGTCGCCCTTGGCAATAGCGGTGATCGCCAGGCTGTACCCGCCCTGATTGGCGCACTGCATGACACCGAGCCATTGATACGTGGACATGCAGCATGGGCCCTGGGCCGCCTTGGCGGTGAACAGGCAAAACAAGCGCTACAAGATGCTCTGCTCACTGAGCGGGATGAAGAAGTACGCAAAGAGATACAATGCGCCCTGGATTCGTAGTATCTGATTGAGGCGGCCCTGCCTGTGCGATGCACAGGCAGGGCCGCCTCAATCAGACATACAAGGTAAAAGAAGTGAAAATTAGCCCGAATGTCCTACAAAGGATTGACGAACATCCCTCTTGTAGAGTACGCTCATGATGTATTGCGAGAGTTAGAGGGGTCAATCTTTGTGGAGGGAACTAATTTTGATGAAATACTTTTTCTGGATCGCCTTTGCCGTTTTCCTGGCGGCATCTATTCCTCATGTTGCCTATTTCTTCGCATCCTTTGAACCATCACAGGGACCCGAGGGAGTCTGGTGGTGGGCAGTAAGCTACGCAATAGCCATCAGCATTGACGTAACCGTCTATCTCCTCTCCTGGACAGCCTTTCAACGGTATCGTCGTTACCGCACAGCCAAAGCGGTCTGGCAGCACTGGCTCCTGATCGTTATGTGTACGGTCTTCTCATGGGCAGTGAACTGGGCCTATGCGAAGCAGTTTCACAGCCCAACGATGTTGAGCTCTGCCGAGAGCACAGCCCCCTGGCTGACGAGCATCTTTCCTTTCATGGCAAGCGCCTTCCCCCTGCTTGGCATTGTCTACACGATGATGGCTGAGACCATCTCAGAGACAGCAGCAGAGGAAAAACAAGAGACGGAGCAACAGCTTGCAGCTCTTGCTGAACTGGCAAAACAGACACACCTGCCAATGGCTACCCTGCGCCGCTTTCTAACAAGTGGATCGCGTTTTAATCCTGCAAGCTTACTGACGCTCACCAATCGTACAAGTGCAGCTAGCGCGGAACCATCTGAGCCCTTAACTACCCCAGCTGCGTCTGCTGCTGCCACTTCTACAGAACCGAAAAGCACGGTTCAACCAATTACTGGCCAGTTTGTGACGATTGGTAGAGACTCAACAGATGGGCAGAACAGCAATCCTGCATTGGTAGCCGTACCCAACGAAGCAAATCCTGATAAACTTCAGATGACCATCGAGGCATTGCGACACAATCCAGACATGACCGACGAGGCACTGGCACAATATCTTTCGCTCAAACGGCCAGCGAGTGCTCGCTTCTGGCGTCTCAAGGCGATTGAGATTTTAAATGCGCCTGGTCGGGAGCCGATCAGTACTACTGGTACGCTCACATCGAAGGAACAGACAACAGGCAAGACTGCTGCTGTCAACACCAGCTGGACAGATGCCATAGGGGTTGTCAATGGTTCAAATGGCAAGCGCTGAATTGTTTCGTTCAGACAAGGTCTCCATTCTTCAGGGGGAAGTTGAGAGATCTACACCAGGCCAGAGTAAAAACCTCACGGAACTCTCACATTTTGTGAAATTCTCCTGAAGAGAGCGCACTTTACACTGATTAACACTGAACGTCACTTGACGTTTACCAAAATGATATGCTACACTTGAATAAGTGTAGAAGCTCATGTTAGTTTCCCTTAGTGGACAATGTCGTCTACAGGTACAATGATTGCCTATCTCCAAGTGTTTAGGGAGGGATCAATGCGGGCCAAGTTCAGTTACGCGACTATATTACATGCCGTTGGTCAGGTACTAGATCAGGTCGGTGTGAAGAGCATCGCCATTCAAGAGGAAGAGGATGGTCTGTTCGTTGAAGGATTCAATAGCGACGGCCAGCTTCAAGTTCAGATGCGTTATGACATCGCAAGTCTCTATGACCTGGTAGCTCGGTTAGAGGAACAGGTTGAAGGGACTGGCGAGTATATTGCCGTAGAAGATGAAGGCGTCCTCCACCGTTTTCTCGCTGACCATCGCCGAGAGCTAGTTGGCGCATCTCACTAGCCTGGTGGGCATTCATCGCCTTGAGCAAATCTACAAGAACCGGGGTTCTGCCCCGGTTTTTGCATAATGGTAGTCATATGGATGGAGAGATTCACTCATTCTTGTTGCACAACCAGCGTTTTCCGTAGTTGCGCATACTCTCAATCACATCTACTAAAGCGTATCCCTTCTCGGTGAGTGTATATTCCACACGAGGAGGCACTTCCGCAAATGTCCGGCGGGAGATAATACCTTCTTCTTCTAGAGAACGTAAGCGATCGGAAAGTGTTTTCGGACTGATACCTTCAAGCGAATGTTCAAGCTGATGAAAGCGAGTGATGCCGGAGGCCAGGTCACGGATGATAAGCAATGTCCACTTCCCACCGATAATTTCAGCAGTGCGGGCAACCGGACAAATTTTATCGTCGATGTCAGTTGATGTTGTTAGTTCCATTGTACTATTGTACCACGCTCTTTTAGATGCCTACCCTTACTTAACTACAGACTATACCATAAGTTGTTACGTCAAGTAAAGCGCAGACCTCTCGACTTTACCGATAAAGTATGATATGCTCTTTGCTATAAGGATTGTTCGGACTGCCGCACAATCCTGGCACCTGAACAATCAGAATGTAAATCTTGGCCTGCGCGGTTTCTCCCTTATGAGAGGAGAAGATTGTGCCCGAAGATATCGCTTTATTCATTGACTTTGAGAACATTCGTTACAGTATGCTGAATATCCAACGACGGGAACCAGATCCTCAGGAGCTGATTGCTGTTGCCCGTCGCTATGGCACTGTTATGGTGGCCCGCGCCTATGCGGATTGGTCTCGACAGCCGGAGCAGTTCAAAGGAAGCCTGACCGCAGCTATGATTGACCGGGTTGATTGCCCTGCGAAACAGCGTGATCGCATTCGTATGGGAACGGTCCATTATACTTCTGGTAATCCTCCCAGTGGTGCGCTCGGTTCGCCGGGGTCTCCTTCCGAGCAACCAACCGGAGGTTTTCCCAATCCCTATCGGCAATGGCCGAGCAGCGTAACCAGTCAGTCAGGATCATTGCCTGCAATTAACCCGCAGAATATGGCAAATGGTTGGTCTGCTTATCAAGACCCATCGCTTCCTTCACAAGCCGAGCTTGATGAAGGTCTCTTGCCAAACGATGATCCAACCACCGATGAAGGTTATAGCGTGCCTGACTATCAGCAGCGCGATCCGTCCCGCCAAAGCTTCCCGTATCAGAACCCCTATGGGCAGGCTCCTAGTGGTCCTCTCGGTCAGAGTGGTGGCACCGGCACCGGTCCGCTGGGATACTCCCAGCCTGGTCAGCATACCGGTAACACTGGTCATATGCCAGCAATCACTGGCAGTAGTGCCAGCACGATTGTGCAGAGCACTGTGGTGCAAAGCACAGTCGATCTAAATATGTTGATGGATATTATCGAAACAGTCTTTGATCGTCCCACCATTTCTACATTCGTTCTGATGACTGGAGATAAGGATTTCACTCGTATTAGTGCGCGTCTGAAGTTACGTCTAAACAAAACTGTTATTGTTGTTGGTATTCCAGGAACCGTCAGCCGAGATTTAATAAGCAGCGCGAATCAATTTGTGCCACTAGTACCGGGGGGGAGCCCGGCAATTCCCACGCCCACAACACAGGGTCTATCTGCCAGTGGAAGCGGATTTGGGCAAATGTCCAGCGGAACAACAGGAGCTATGCCTGCGATCCAGCCGGGAGCACCTGCTGCTCAGCAGTACCAGCCCTATGGCGCTCTGCTCACTATAGATGTCCTTGACCCCCAATTTTTGCAATTTCTTGATTACATTGACCGGAACTGGTCCTGGCGCACGATTATCGGCGTTTCTAACTTTATCGGTGATCCGATCAATCCGAAAAACCGCTTCCGGGGACGGCTCACCCGCGAATCGGCGCGTGAACTGCTCAATACCTGTATTCAGCAGAATATCTTGCTCGTTCACACAGACGCCACTGGAGCTGAGGATCTGAGGCTCAACCGCGCACATCCAGGTGT
>WNGG01005168.1_pt1 | contig 18141 bp, 21 predicted proteins | sample 5400661 | NCBI WGS metagenome assembly WNGG01 (sample SAMN13153372, study PRJNA577476) | soil metagenome | isolation source: 100 cm soil or saprolite under Garry oak tree replicate 1 | place: USA:California | collected 2016-06-15
GGCCGCAGCTCTCCGAATGATTTCGGACGTTCCGGTAGTGGCTTCATCGGAACGGAAATTCGCCTGTGGAGCGGAACGCTCTGGCCCGGAAACGGGTGAAACGGTCTGCTGTGAAGCAGGTACAACGGTGTTGTAAACAGGTTTTACTACATTTTAGGAAGCAGAAGATATATGGTAATCGACTTGCGCAGCGACACAGTAACACTACCAACGCCAGAGATGCGTGAAGCTATGTACCGGGCCGAGGTTGGCGATGATGTATATCACGAAGACCCGACGGTGAACCGATTGCAGGAAATGGCGGCGGAACGGATGGGTAAGGAGGCTGCGCTTTTTGTGGCAAGTGGGACTATGGGTAATACGGCGGCCGTATTATCCCATGCCGGGCGTGGTGAGGCGATCATAGTGGGAGACAAGTCCCATATTTATCACTTCGAAGTAGGTGGAGCATCGACACTGGGTGGCTCTCCTATGCAAGTGGTACCTACTAACGCAAATGGAATGCTCGATCTGCAGCAAGTGGAGATCAGTATCTCGGATGGGAGCGACGAACACAGTGCACCTACGGCCTTGCTCTGTATCGAAAATACCCATAACTACTGTGGAGGCACTGTCCTGAATGTGGAGCAGGTGGAGATGCTTACCACCCTGGCACATGCTCATGGGCTTGCAGTGCATATGGATGGTGCTCGCGTCTTCAATGCAGCTACGGCACTTGGTGTGCCAGTGAGCACCCTGGTACGGACAGTGGATTCGGTGATGTTCTGCCTTTCCAAGGGGTTAAGCGCCCCGGTAGGCTCAATGCTCGTGGGTAGCCGTGATTTCATCAAGCGAGCGCACCGTTGGCGGAAAGCGCTGGGAGGCGGTATGCGGCAGGTGGGTATTCTGGCTGCTGCCGGTATTGTGGCACTGGAGCAAATGGTGGAGCGCCTGGCAGAAGACCATGAGAATTGCAAACGTCTGGCACACGGGCTGGCAGACTATCCACAAATGGATATCGATGTTGAGCGAGTAGTGACCAATATCCTGATCTTCTCGGTACGTAATGCGCAGCAGCAACCGTTGACCGAGGCGGAAACAATGCAGTTTCTGGCAAAGGCACAGGAGTATGGTGTGCTGATGGGTCATATTGGGCAAGGGAGTATTCGCGCTGTGACACATTATGGTGTAGATGCGGATGATATTACGACGGCGTTGGCGGCTATCAGAAGGGCGTTGATCGAGTTGCAACTGTGATGTTTCTTTGACCTTCATCCTTATAACTTTTGACATAGTAGCTCCCACTCTCACATGGAAGTCACAGTATGCAAAATATGTCTTGTGATAGTTACCTCACAACACAGCTTTAGCATATAATGGGGGTAGAAAAAGTGCTTATTCCTTTTTAGAAGGAGGAACATATCATGCGTCAGCAGAATCCGATGCGGGCAATCTCTGGCGGAATTTTTCTGATCGGTCTTGCCTTTGCCTTTATTATTGGAGGGCACTTCTTCCTGCCCCTGCTTTTTGTAGCGCTTGCCGTCTGTTCACTGTTTGGTACATTGAGCACATTCAGGCCGGGAGCTATCTATGGAGGTCTCCAGAGCTTTATCTGGCTTCTGGGCCTTGCCTTCCTCTTCTTGACTGACTGGTGGTGGCCTGGAATACTGTTCATCATCGGGATCTCTGCAATCGCGGGTGCGCTGGCAAGGCCAATTATGGCAGGGATGTTCGGAGCTGGCATGATGGGGGCAGCAACGATGGCAAACCGGCAACCGCCACAGCAATATCAGCCGCCACAGCCCCAGTACCAACAACCCTATCAGCCCTACCAGCAAGGGTATCAGCCACCAGCACAGCAGCAACCCCCAGAAAGTTACCAGGAGGGTGGGAGACAGTACCAATATCCGCAGCAACCTGAGCCGCAGTACGAGCAGCCGCAAGCTCAGTATCCACAAGAGCAGCCACCAATGCAGCAGCAGTAATCGGGATCCCGTTTCTACCGCCTCACGTGAGGCGGTAGAAACGGGATTTAAAATGGCTAATCAGGCTTGACCAGACCCTCATAGATGTCTGCACATTCATCGCACATAATCATGGTTACTTTCGTCACGTACTCCTGCACTTTCTGCTGGTGTTCATCACATATTGGCATTTTGCACTGAGCACAGACTGCGGTGGCCTCCGCCTCACAGACATAGCACTTTGTTGGATCAACCTCTGACTTCTGCTCCAGGGGTATCTTCTCTACAGACATTGTTCCCTCCTGTTCTTTAAATAAGCACCATGGTATTCTCGACGGTGCAGGGGAATCCGGCTTCTGTCTCCTAGAGTTGTACCTTATCTTCTCATTTTTGTCAAGATCACTTGACAAAAATTGTTATATCTCCTCTATATCGCACACAGGAACGACGAAAGCCGGTCATGAGCATTTGACACACGTGCATCCAACGGGATAAGATCAAGCTGTAGAGCACTTCCACAGTTTGATTTTTCATAGATTGGTGAGAGGAGGAGCATTCCATGGCACTAACCAACTTCGCTGGAGCCGTTGCAGTAGTTACAGGTGGAGCAAGCGGCATTGGACTGGCAACAGCACGCGCTCTGCACGCCAGGGGAGCGCATGTCGTTCTGGCAGACATCAACAGCCAGGGATTGCAGCAGGCCGAGGAGCAAATACGGCAGCAGAACTCAGAGGCACCAGGAGGGATACTGTCTATCACCACAGATGTGACAGAGGAAGTACAGGTCCAGGCAGTGATGAACCAGGCTGTTGAAACATGGGGACGGATCGACCTGGTAATGACAAGCGCTGGCATCGGACGCGGCGGGCCAATCGATACGTTCTCAGCCGCCGAGATGCAGACCATCATGAATATCAATTTCATGGGAACGTACCACAGTGTGCGGGCTGCACTCCCAACGATGCGCCAGCAGGGAGCAGGTCATTTCGTCTTTCTGAGTTCGGTGGCGGGTAAAATAGGCACTCCTTTCCTCTCTGCGTACTGTGCGACCAAGTGGGCGATCCGCGGTTTCTCATCAGCGTTACGTGCAGAATTGCATGGCACAGGCATTGGGATCACTACCGTCTACCCGGCCTGGGTGGATACGCCTATGGTGCATCAAGAGGATGACACAATGCCACACCTCAACATCCAAATTTTACTGACACCAGATCAGGTAGCAGCCGAAATACTGCAAGCTGTGGAAGAAGACCGACGCGACCTGACACTGGCCCCTAATCCAGACATCGCGTTTATCTTACAACTCATGAAAGAAGACCCTGATAAAGCAGAGATGTTGCTTGGTGAGTCGTTCCGCCGACGGCTAGCAGAGGCAGCAGGACAGCAGACCCAGTAGTGCATAGAAGGCATAGAGTTAGAACAGGTGGCACGCTGTATGAACGATCATGGCTACTACGGTCCCGGAAGTATGGCCTGGAAGATTGGAAGTGAAGCAGTTCTTTCACTGGGCAGTGCGCGAGCGGTGCTGATGCAACTGGCACATCCACTTGTTGCTACGGGAGTAAGTGAGCACAGCAGCTATCTGACCGACCCCATCGGCAGAACAGAGCGAACGTTTATGCTCAGCCAGCTGCTCACCTTTGGCACTTTGACAGATGCACGAAAAGCCGCGCAAACGATCAATCGCCTGCACTTGCATGTCCATGGCACGCTTCCAGCAGATGCAGGTGCCTATGCTGAGGGAACTCCTTACAGCGCCAGGAACCAGGAATTACTGCTCTGGGTTTTTGCCACTTTGATTGATACCGTTTTGCTCGTCCATCCCTTACTCATCGCTCCGCTTAGCCCGGCTGAAGAGGAACAGTACTACGAGGATTCGAAAACAATTGCCCATCTACTTGGTCTCTTGCCTGATACTATGCCCCGGACAGTTGAGGATTTACGGCAGTATGTCAACGAGATGGTCCAGAGTAATTGTCTGGCAGCTACACCACAAGCGCGGCAACTTGCTCGCGTGGTATTATTCCCGCCTTTACCTTCAATTTTCCGCCCATTTCTCCATCTGCATTTCCAGATCACATGCGCTCTCTTGCCTCAACCCATTCGTGAAATCTATGGATTGGAGTGGAGTAAGCTGCAACAACGGGCATTCGACCTGTCAATGCTCGGTATGCGGACCATCATCCCACGCCTGCCCATGTCCCTGCGAGTGCTGCCTATTACAAGAAGGATGATGCAGCAGACAGCAGGTCAACCGGCATGACCTCACTCGATGGACCAGTGGGCTGAAAACATTGCGCTGGCGCGTGCGACTTCGGCACCGAGCATATGCAGGCGCTTCATCAGGGTAGGATCGCGAGGTTGGCCTTCTGCGTTAAACGTTGAACGACTATCGGGAACTGCTACCATGGTTGGCGCTACCCAGGCTCGCATTGCACGAGCCGCCAGTAACATCGTAGTTAGAGTATTGTTCCCCGTACCGGACGTTCCCAATTGCACTGACAGTATCCCAACCACTTTCCCTTCCAGACGTGGAGGATGATCATCTTTTAGTAACTCCATGAAATCAAGCGCATTTTTGAGGGAACCACTGATCGTATTATGATAGGTCGGCGAAGCGAATATGAACCCTTGTGCTTCGCGAGTAGCGTTCAAGAGTGTTACAATGGCATTACGCCCTTCTGGTGTATAGCCGTCGAGTTCATAGGTACCATTAAATAATGGTAGAGGTATTGTTGCCAGGTCTATCAGGACTGTACGCGCACCTGCTTGCTGGGCACCTGCCAGGGCAATGCGCAGGGCAAGTGCAGTTACAGAGCCTGGACGCAAGCTACCGCCAAGGCCGAGAATTGTTGTCATTTTTGCTCCATAGTTGTAACTCTTCAGGTCACCCTCTCCTTGACTCCTTACTGCCTTGAAATGCGACCCTGCAACGACGCTGGCGCGTCTTCTTGTAAACCATCTCTGCAACGCTGCTGGCGCAGCTAGCTTCGCTCAGCAGAGATGCAAGGACTGCGCTTGCTCTCAGCAGGGTCGTAAGGTAGTGCCTACGGCAGTTCGCAAGGGTTTTTGTGGGGAGTGGGCCTGGCCGCCCGTGGCGGCCAGGCCCACTCCCCACAGGGATGAACGAGCCGCTTCTCTTGCCACCGCTTCCCGGCAGGGGACGGCAGTCTCCCGCACCTCTGTTGGAATAGTTCACTTCATTATTACCCATAATGAGGTGCAGCTTCCCCATACTATATAATAATAGTGAATAGAGATACTAAGATGAAAGGATCGAAGCTTTTATGACGAACCAGGCACAACGAACCTCCGAAAGAGCGGAAACAAAACCCACTCTCCACCTGACATTGGTGGTGAATGGTCAACCCTATGAAGCGGAAGTGAAACCGCAGGATATTTTTCACGAGGCACTTGAATACGCATTGCCGGAGGGACTATTAAAAGGACATCGCATCCGTATCAGTACACCCAATGGTGACGAGGTGTTCCCCGATATGTTCATTGGGGAGAGCGTTGCGCACTTCAACACTCACACATTTCATGTTGAGGCCAGGCCACTGGCCGAAGTGACAAAGGGAGGGGAACAGAGAACGTGGACAAATTTTGGTTTCGACCACCTGGCTATTACTGTGGCAGATCGGGAAGATGCGAAGGCCTTCTTCAGCGAAGTATTGGGGATGAGAATAGTTCGCGACGACCGGCATCAAACGGTTCTGACTACCGGGAATGTCGCCTTGTTCTGTTTCGATGCTGAAAAAGCTCCACTCTCGGATGGCCTTCCGAGTCGCTGGCATCACATTGGCTTTGTGGTGGATAACCTCGATGCCGCCTATCACCACCTTGCACACCATGCGCAATTGCGTCGTGAGCGGGTTGGCGATGGTTCTGGCTCCATTGCATCGGATTTTGTGCTGCTGGAACGGAATGAGCGCTGGTCACTCTACTGCCATTACCGCAATGGTGATACGCGTTTGATGATCCAGCTTTCGGAGATTAAGCCGGAGAATCGCGGCTTTACCAATCCTGAGCACTTCACCGACTATATGTATGATTACTTGAGCGGGCACTACGGTGTTCGCTTTGAGGAGACACCTGAAAAGGAAGCTTAACGGGAGATTGCTCCAGAGGCAAAGAAGACCAGCACGATCAGCCAGCTAATGATAAAAGCAATAAGTAGTCGGGCAGCCCATCCAGAAATAAGCCAGCCAATCCGGCGGGTTGGACGTGGCTGAGCACCGATTCCATTTGTAGCCATGCGATTCTCCATTTTTTATTCAGTTTAACCGCTTCCTGGACTGAAAGCGTCCAGGAAGCGTTCTTGTTCAGTCATAATAAAGGGAGATTTTCGGGGGACGCCCCCGATCCCCCAGCAGGGGGCAAAGCCCCCTGCACCCCCATTCCCTTACGCATTAGTATCGCTCACTACATATAACGGATTCTGTAGCAGTTGCTAACACTTCTTCAGGTATCTATAGCCTTTTTTGTCTGGCAGCCTGGCATTCATCGCACTCACAACTGGCTCGCAGCTTCTCGTAAGTGTAGATACCTGTTCTATGCCCATCTTCCCAGACGGGAGTCAGGCCGTAGCGACCAACAGGCTCGATGTTTACCAGCGTTGTCTCATCAATGCTCAGGCTTTGTTTATTCTGCAACATACCTGGTAGCCCGCCTTCACCTGCACACCAGGCGCAAGGGCAGGCCCAGCGGAGTGCTTCCCAACTATGGATACTTTCATGGTCATCGCTCCAGGTTAAAATGAGTTTACGATGCTCTTCATCAAGCAAAAATGAGGTGGGTACCGGGTGATTATATTGAGTCATGGCTGTTTCCTCTTCTGACGATATAGAACTGTCTCGCACTCTAAATTATAGGGGCTTTCAAGGTTACAGTCTATAGTTATGAAGAGTGTAACTCCCTCGTTACTCTCATACGTGTATCCCGTTTAATGAGTTAGATCAGATTAAATATAGTTTGCGCATAAAACATGAAATAGTGCAGTTGTGCTGGCGATTGGGGGATGGGCAATAAGCCAGCAGGCGCGGAGTAGAAAACAATGCCAGAAATATTGATAGGTATGGGCATCATTGGCTTGCTGTCAGCCATCATAGGCTCGTTGATAGCTCTAAGGATAGAACATCGGAGCCTGGAGAGTATTCATACCCGGCAGCAGGCGTGGGAACGTGCACAGGTGAGTCGTCAATGGCGTTGGGAGACGCTGCAGAAGAAACATATTGTTCAGTTCGAGACAAAGCTAACGGGCCAGGTAGAGCAGATTCAAACCACATGGCGAACATGGGAAGCAAACGATGCTGCACGAGTCGAGGCATTAACACAACAGCATGAAACAGCAGTAACACAGTGGCACCTGGAACGCGAATTAGCCCGGCTGCCGCGCATCGAAGAGGCCCCTCTACTCGCCAATGGTAATGGACAACAGCAAAGGGCTTTCCCCGACTGGCAAGCTGCAATGCTACAGAGGGCCAATTTGCAGGAGCGTGATCTCTCTCATCGTTATCTTGGACATGCTAATCTGCGCGAGGCTCAACTCTCTGGTACACATTTCTATATGGCTGATCTATCAGGAGCCAGCCTGGCAGGTGCTAACCTGTCGGGCGCTGACCTATCGGGGGCAAACCTCACTGCTGCCGACCTGCGAGGGGCAAACCTGACAGGGGCAAACCTGCTTGTAGCGGATCTGCATAATGCTATCTTGCTCAATGCAAACCTGCTTGGTGTGCGCAACCTCACTCCCGAACAGGTATGGACAGCCATCTACGATGGTACGACACAACTTGACCCTGAGATCGATGTGACCTTACCACGCCCACGGATATCAATCGTTCTTCCAAAGACACCAACTACCCCTGCCCCTACAGAGGCGCCCGGCCTATCATCACAAACGCCTGATTCTTCAACCGAAGCGATGGCAGCAGTGACGGCTGCCTCATCAGCACAGACGCCACTACCAGAATCACTCCCTGATATGCCGCCACTTATGCAGAAGTCTCCGGAACCGGTTGCCTTGTTGCCACTATCTTCAGATGACAGCCAGCCCGACCCGGTGGCAACAAATCTTCCAGCAGATAAAACAGAAAATAGATATACTGAAGAATCTGGTAGAGCCACTCCCAGGCAAGGATATAAGGACAAACGACGAGCAAAGGCAAATTAACCAGCCCGGCTAATCTCAGTCCTGTGCAGATCACCCCTTGGAAGAGCAACCTCAAGATAGGATAGGACACGCTGTGAAACCTTCCGAGCCGTCACACAGTGTTAGAGGTACCAGAAGAGAGAAGAGAAGATAGCATACGCTTTCCTATCCATCCGGTGAACACGCGACCGACCCGGAAAGAGAGTAGCCTATGAGCCGGGAAGCTCACAACCGTCACGAAGCCCAGAAGGTCCGCCCAGGCATGACTGTCCAGGCCACGAAAAGTGATCTCGGCCAGAAAGACCTCAGCCTTCCGAAAGTCAAAGCGGTGCAGCGCAATCGGCAGGGAGCCGTGGAAACGATCATCGTCGAGAAGGGAGCGCTCTTCAAGAAAGATCTGGAGATTCCCGCCGACCGCGTCCTCCGTGTGGAAGAACAGCGCCCCCAAGGGCAGGTCACCATTGATGTGCGGGAGGAAGAACTGCAGGCGTTATCGGCGCGCGGACCTCAGAAGCTTGCTTCGGAGCAGCAAGCGGAGCGTGAAGCGCGCCAGGAAAACGAGCAGAAACAAGAGCAGGAAGAGCGCCGGTCCGCCTCGCTCTGGGTGTGGCTGCGACAACTGGGACCCGGACTCCTGGGGGGTCTCTCAGGCAACGATTCCTCTGCCGTGACAGCTTATGCTATCGACGGGGCCCAGGTGGGTTTTGGGCAACTCTGGCTCATGCTGCTGTCAACGCCGATGTACCAGGCTGTGCTCTATGCTTGTGCGAAAATCGGACGGGTGACCCAGCAGGGCTTTGACGAAGTGATACGCAAGCACTATGGCCGTCCATGGGCTGTGCTGGCAGCCCTCGTGCTCGTTGTCGCCAACGTGGCTCTCATCGCCGCCGATCTGGTCGCTATTGGCAGCGGGTTCATGCTCCTTGTCGGCATCAATTGGGCCTGGTTTGTCGTTCCGGTCGCGGCCCTGCTCTGGTACCTGGTGACCTACAGCAACTTCGAGATCATTAAGAAGATCTTCCTGGTCATGAGCCTGGCCTTTGTCGCCTATCTCATCACTGCCATCCTGGCCAGGCCGAACTGGGGCACGGTCCTGCTCGCAACGGTGGTTCCCCAGCTGGATTTCCGCTTCGACAGTATCAGTAGTGCAGTCGCTCTGCTCGGAGCCACCCTCTCTCCTTATACCATGTTCTGGCAGGTACAGGGCGAAACCGAAGAGCGACGGCCGGGGCCATTCAGGCTACAAATGCGCTTTATGACACTCGATATTACCAGTGGGGCGATCGGTGGCAATGTCATTGCCTACTTCATTATCGTCTCCACGGCGGCCACGCTCTTCACACATCATAAAAGTATTACCACGGCAGCAGATGCTGCCGCGGCCCTGGTACCACTCCTGGGTCCGTTCGCTAAGTACCTGTTTGCCATTGGCTTGATCGGGGCGGGCGCCGTCGCCATTCCCGTCCTGCTGGCCAGTACCGCCTATGCGATCACCGGGACGATTGGCTGGCCCGCCGGGCTCTCGAAGCTCCCCTGGGAAAACGAAGGCTTTTATCTGATTCTCACCGGTGCGCTGCTCGTCAGTCTGGTGCTTGCCCTGCTGCATTTCAACCCTATTCAGCTCATCTTTTGGGCTAACGTGCTCAATGGACTGCTCGCTCCGGTGCTGGTCGCCTTCATTTTCCTGATGGCGAACAATCGCGCGATTATGGACAAACACCGCGTGGGTCTGCTCACGAACGTCTGGTTGGTGCTGACCATCCTGGTCTTGCTGGTTGCTGCCGTCTTGTTGGTCTATGGCCTGCTCACTGGGCAATCCGGATCATAGTTGTTCTGGCTCAACGGCAAGCGGCGAGAGCTGCTTTGAGAGAGAAGAACACGCTTAAACCACTCCATGTCTCAACATCTCCCACCAGGATATGCTATACTAGCACCAATGGGGGAAGGGAGAAGCTGTGAGGAACTTTCCGAGGAGAGCACATCATGACCGATGAACAACCACCACCACTAGCAGGCAAGGTTGCCCTGGTCACGGGCAGCAGTCAGGGGATTGGGCGGGCAACGGCTCTAAGATTGGCACAGGCTGGTGCCGACATTGCAATAAATTATCGCAGTAATGCCAGTGCGGCTAGCGAAGTCAAGGAGAGCATTGAGGCACTGGGGAGGCGCTGTGTAGCAGTTCAGGCCGATGTCAGCCAGGAGGAAGACGTTAGCAGGCTCTTTGCTGAGGTGACACAGGCGCTTGGGACTATCACTATATTAGTCAATAATGCAGGTACGACACGCGATAAGCTTATCCTGCAGATGTCGCTGGCGGACTTTGAGCATGTGCTGGATATCAACCTGCGCTCCGCGTTTCTTTGTACAAAGGCCGCTCTGCGTCCCATGATGAGGGCACGTTGGGGACGGATTGTGAATGTCGCTTCCGTTGCTGGCTTGCTAGGGCCAGCCGGGCAGGCAAACTATGGGGCATCGAAGGCTGCTATTATATCACTGACTCTGACGACTGCTCGGGAGATGGCAAGCCGTAACATCACGGCGAATGCCGTTGCACCAGGCTTCGTTCCTACAGAACTGACTTCCATTCTCACAGAGCAACAGCGCAAATTCATGCTCGACTCTACGCCGCTGGGCCGCTTTGGGACGCCTGAAGAAGTTGCTGCAGCAATTGGTTTCCTCTGTTCGCCAGAGGCAGGCTATATTACAGGGCAGGTTCTTCGCGTGGATGGCGGCATAGCAATACATGTCTAGCCAATGAAACAAAATGAGTGCTGATCTCCTCTAAATCGTTAATATTGCTAGCGATAAAGGAGGAGATTACGCTCATGGGTCTGATAGAAACCGAAGAGACCAACAAGTTTTCCTTTGAACCATTTGCAGCGCACCCATTTTACACGGAAATTAATCGTTCCCTCGTTCGGCAAGCACTTTCCAAACTGGCGGGACGACCTGCCAATGCCACACTGACGATTGTGGACATGGCCTGTGGAACCGGGGCGGTTACGCGACTGATTGCAGAAGAGATAGCGCACCAGGGTCGACAGGCCAGGATTATCGGCGTTGACCCCTCTGCAGAAGCACTGCGGCGTGCAGACAAAAGCATGCACGAGATAGGCACCAAAGCCGATTTCATCCAGGGGGAGGCCGAAGGCCTTCCCAGGCTTGTACAGAATGCCGATGCTGCTTTCTTCTGTAATGCTATCCACCTCGTTCACGACAAACTCTCCGCTTTTCAACAAATGGCTACCATTCTCGCTCCCGGCGGTATCTTTGCCTGCAACAGCGCCTTCTACCATGGCACATATGTCGAAGGAACTGAGCGCTTCTATCGCCTGTGGACCCGACGAGCTATAGGCTGGTTGCGTAAAGAATATCCAGAGGTCCGCCCATCCCGCGAGGAAAAGGCCATGGCGATGCAGTGGCTCTACCCGGAGGAGTATGTTAACCTGCTCAAACAGGGCAGATTCAGCCGCGTAGATACTGTACAAGAACCTACCACTATTTCTCTGGATGCCTGGAGAGATTTGGGGAAGTACTGGCTCTTCATTGAAGGAGCACTGCCAGGCGTGCCGCTGGCAATAGGAGCAGCAGCGCTGGAGGCAGCTGTTTATGAAGCAGGGCAAGAGTTGGGTCTGACAGAAGTGCCGCGCACCTGGTTACAGATTGTCGCAACGAAGGAATAAAAAACGTAGAGCATGCGGTCCTGTGTTATCATATCTACGTGGGGCCTGAGTTATCGCGCCCCACTTTGTAGAATCCGGGTATCGATGGCAGAACAGGAGGCACATGCATGCAATGGCAATGGGCAGTGATTACAGCTGCATTTCTAGCCTCGGCAGTTGAGTTTGTTGAGGCGTTCACGATTGTGCTCGTTGTTGGAGTGACGATTAACTGGCGGAGTTCGCTGGCCGGGGCTTTTGCTGCTGCGGCTACGCTTGCGCTTCTTGTCGCTACACTTGGGGTAGCACTGGTCCAGCTCGTTCCGATTGATATATTGCGTCTCGTTGTTGGTGTTATCTTGATTCTCTTTGGCCTGAAGTGGCTCAAAAAAGCAATCCTGCGCTATAGTGGGCTTAAGGCACTGCACGATGAGGAGGCCATCTTCGAGGAGACAATGGCGGAACTGCGGGCACGCGGAGAAACTGTCGTACCACGCCTGGAACCCTTTGGTGTAGCTCTATCTTACAAAGCTGTGCTACTTGAGGGTCTTGAGGTTGCTTTTATTGTGATTACCTTTGGCAGCAGCTCGGTGACAAATGTGTGCACAAGGGCCTGCGGTATCAGTTCTGCCGCAATTGGAGCCGCCGTTGCTGGCATTCTGGTGATCCTGGCCGGAGCAATCGTGCGTGCACCGCTTACGAAGGTACCGGAGAATACACTGAAGTTTGTCGTTGGTATCATGCTCACCACTTTTGGAACGTTCTGGGCAGGCGAGGGCCTGGGAGTCGAGTGGTCAGATGCCTTTCTGCTCGTCCTGGCAATCCTCTACCTGCTGGCATCCTTTCTCCTTGTCACATGGCTCAAAAGTAGTAAACACGAGAAACAGCAACGCTTGGCAGGTGCAAACGAGACCTCTATTACTCTCCCTGAGCAAGAGGAGATACATCCATGAAGGTTATCAAAGCAGTCTACAATTTCCTGGTGGGCGATATGATTATCCTGGTTGGAGTTCTGATCACCGTAATTCTCCTCGCCCTGATAAATGCTGTGAGCGTACTGGCTCCCCTACGCACGGTTTCTGGGATTATTTTAGTTATTGCCGTGCTTGTTGTGCTCACTGCCACATTGAGTCGTGAGGCCAGGGGGTAGAGAGCAGCTACCCAAAAATTGGATATGCCTTGACATGGGAGAGGTTTCGCAGTAGACTAAGGAAAAGTTGAATACATGTTCAAGGAGGTGGCTGATGAAATCCGTCGTCAAGGTCCCGCTTCAAGTGACACCTGAACAGGCTGCCATCCTCGATTCGCAATCCAAGATTGCCAACTGGCTCTACAACAAGCTGCTCGAACAGGCCAATGCGCTGCGCCAGCAGTATCGGGAAACGCAGGACCAGCAAGTCAGCCTGACGCTCTACAGCAAACGTGGCCTGCGCAACCTGATTCCTGGCCTGAAAGTGCAGCACCCCTTTCTCAAAACCGTCTATTCCTCCGTCCTCAAGAACGCCGCCCTGCGGCTCTCTAAAGCCATCAAGGACTACCAGGATGGCAAGCATGGGCGACGGGTCAACCAGATCAACTGGCCCAAGTTTCGCTCCTGGAAACGTGCATGGTTTTCCCTGCAATACGATGAACCACACAAAGGATACACGCTTTGTGGACGTACCCTCACGCTCATCTTGGGCCAGGATGAATCAGGCAGGCAACTCAGGGTGAAGCTGCGGCTTTCCGAGGCGCTTCCACAGTGGGTGAATCACGCGCACATTCGCCAGTGTCGCATCGTCAAAGAAGGCCATCTCTACTCGGTGGTCTTCAGTGTCGAGCGACTTCTACCCAATGGCAAGCCCCTCTCCCCCGACAAAATCGTGGCTTTGGATCCCAACCATAAGAACTTTGCCTATGCCGTCGGCACCGATGGCAAAGGAACCGAGATCCACAATCCCTATTTCCTCACAACCTTCGACAAACGCATCGATCAGCTTAAATCCAAGCGCGACAGGTGCAAGAAAAAATCCAGGTTGATGACGCGCGAAGATGGCTCCCAGTTTTGGCTGCCTTCTCGGCGCTGGCTGATGCTCAATGCGCGCCTGCAAGAGGTGTACCGGATTCGGCGAGAACAGACCAAGCAGTTTCTGTACACCGTGGCCAATCGACTCTATCATGACTACGATGCCGTCGGCATCGGGGATTATGTCCCACACGGCGGGGGCATTACACGCAAGATGCGCCGCGCCATGAACAACCAATCCTTGAATCGGCGCTTTAAGCAGGTGTTGGCCTGGGTGGCCTTGCGATCTGGCAAACAGTATCTCGAATGGGAAGAAGGCGGCTCCACTCGCACCTGCCATGACTGTGGCTTTGTCGTGGAGGGAGGCATTCCGGTCGAAATCCGCGAATGGGATTGTCCTGGACCGGGTTGCACCAGTCACCACATCCGGGACGAAAACGCGGCACGCAATGGTTTGACGCGCACGCTCAAGGCTTTGGCGTTGCCCTGCTCGGGCCGTCGAGAGGTCTCCTCTCGGCGTGCCTGGCGGTTCAACGGGCTAGGACTCACCTCCGGGGTTCGTTGACGGATAGTGCAACAGCTATCGGCTGCCAGGAAATCAAATCGGAACCATGACAGGGTCTGACCCTTCTCTAGAATTCTCTAGATTTGGGAGAGCGGGAAACGGTAGGAAGTCTTCAACAGAACGGTTGACGTTACGATTCTTAGCTGGTATCATGAAGCACAGAAAATGCTTCTATGGACTATTTCAGCAGCAGGATAGAAGATATGCAGCAAGAACCAAACACCTGGCGTGAACTGCTGGGAACCATTATCGCGTCACGCTGACTCGTTGGGCCAATGGTGAATCCGACCCTCGTCCGCAGAACCTGCGCCGTTTGATCAGCGCCTTTCCTCAATATCGCGAGTTGCTCGTTGAACTGATCCCAGAGGAATTTGCAGATTTTTCTGCTGCGGCGGAAGATGATGCCTCAAAAGAAATTCCGGCCAGTTTCTATACACGAGTATTCAACGCCCGCGCAATTACAGGGGAGAATATGCGCTTCTGGTCAATCAGCTCTTTGATCCTGCAGCAAGCCATTGGGCAGCTCGACCCAGACCGCATAGGTATGGCAATGATGATTGCACAGTGTATGCCCCCGCCGAAGGGACAAAAGGTTCGCAGTTTGCGCGAAAGTGCAGGATACGGAACATATCCATGGAGCGGGGACTTAAGCCAGAAAGGGTTATTTCTGGGAGCAGAATCTCTGGCGGGTTATGTCGTAACGACATGCCACCCTGCAGTCATCGCAAATACCGAAAAGGAAACGATGTTCCCGGCCCACCGGGTAGAGTACGAGAAAAGCTGCGCAATCTATCCTATCCTATATACAGGACGTATTGCAGGCTGCCTTATCGCTTCCAGTGCAGAGACAAATCATTTCATTTCATCAACTCGTCTCTCACTCCTCCAGAAATATACAGATCTACTAGCATTAGCAATTGAACCTGAAAACTTCTACGAACCAGAGGAGATCCAGCTACGTGTAATGCCCAACCAACAGACACAGAGGGAGCATTTTGCCGATTTCCGGCAGCGCGTTGCCAGCACCATGATAGAGGCAGCCAGGCGGAACAAGCCTCTGAACAACCTTGAAGCTGAGGACTTTGTGTGGCGAGAGCTAGAAGCGGAACTATTGCAACGAACAGTCGAGGCGGAGGCAGTTGCCACAGGTAGATAGGTTCAAGAAGACGATGGCTATATTTGAGGACTTCACCCAGCCACTTGCCCAACGCTGGACAGAAACCTGTATTGGCGGGGGTTCCCTACAGATTGGCGATTCGCTCCTGCGGTTAGGCTTCGATTCAGCCCGGCAGGGACAATATACTGATGCGCAAATCGATGACTATGCAGGACGAGCAAGGTCAGCTTTTCCCTGGAGGCCTCCAGCGAGGATGGAGGTACGTGCTCGCTCAACTCTCCCTGGTGCGACACCAGCCGACACTGGCGAAAGTGCTGGCATTTTACGAGGCACAGCAGGCTTCGGTTTCTGGAATTACCCCTTCTCCATACGTGGCGATATACTAATGCTGCCAGAAGCTACCTGGTTCTTTTACGCCTCTCCCCCATCGAATATGGCTCTTGTCCCAGACATCCCTGGTTGGGGTTGGAAGGCTCAAGTCGTCCATAGCATGCGTCCAGGTGCCCTGGCTGCTACTGTCCCTATGGCGCTGACAGCCACCTGGGCCCGCCTGACAGGTGAAACGCAGCGAGCGGCTCGCTGGCTACAACGTCTCACCGGAGCACAGGAGGCGTTGCTCAACGTGGAGATGACAGCCTGGCATACTTATACGTTAGACTGGCGATATGACGAGGCTGTTTTCTGGGTCGATGATGAAATCGTACTTCGTGCGCCTGACCCACCGACTCGCCCACTAGGTTTCGTGGCATGGCTCGATAACCAGTATGCAGTTGCCACTCCACGCGGTGTACTGCGCTTTGGAACAGTGGCCAGCGGGCCGCAGTGGCTTGAGATAGACACTATCAGGATTGAGTAAGCGTATTTGGTAGGGGCATCCCTTGCGGGTGCCCTGGAGGCGGGAGGATTAGACTTCTCTTTCCCCAGGCCCGTCGATCACAATAGCCTGCAAGGTCTCATCCTCATCACCTCTTACTTATTTTTCGACAAGTGGCAGCACCTCATCTATGATACCATACTCGATGGCCTCCCTGGCACTCATAAAGAAGTCGCGCTCGGTATCACGCTTGATGCGTTCGAGCGGCTGTCCTGTATGCTTCTGGATGATCTCATTCAGCACATCACGGGTATGGAGAATCTCGCGGGCATGGATGTCGATATCGGTAGCCTGCCCACTCAGACCACCCTGAATCAGGGGTTGGTGGATGTGAATACGAGCATGCGGCAAGGAGCGACGTCGCCCACGGTCGCCAGCCATGAGCAGGATGGTGCCGAAGCTGGCGGCGTAGCCTACGCAGGTTGTGGAAACCGGGCAGGAGAGATAGCGCATGGTATCGTAGATTGCCAGGCCAGCGTTCACCGACCCGCCTGGTGAATTGATATACATCTGGATTTCGCGCTCGCTATTCTCTGAGGCCAGAAACAGCAATTGGGCCACAACCAGGCTTGCCAGGCCTTCCTCAATCGGGCCATTGATCATGATGATGTGTTCGCGCAACAGGCGGGAAAAAATGTCGTAGGCACGCTCACCGCGGCCCGTGGTTTCGATTACGGTTGGAACAACCAGGCTTGATGACATGATGATTATCCTTTCGCATCTCTTTCATTCTTCTCTTACACGAACGAAGTAGTAGTGAACCAGCGAGCTTCTCCCAGTCCTTGCCTGGTCCACTACTCCAGCCAGCAACCAGCCTTCACGGCCCAGTTCGTTTAATTGCGTTGCATCAGGCAAGGCTGCTTCGCTTGTATCAATAGTCAGTACGTGATATTCCCAGCGCAGAGGTTGTGCTTTCTCATATACTCTTGGTATTGGAAAGGCGAAGTGAACATCCTGTTTCCCAGGGATTTCTGAGCTTGGATTAAATGGTCGTGTCATGAGCATACTTCTTTTCTCCTTCTTTGCTTCTCTCCTGGATTCCTGACATCTATTCGTTTTCTCTTCTCTCCTTGCCGCTTGCGCGGCAGAGAAGAAGGAAGATTTGGGGACACCCCAAACCCCGGCAGGGGCTTTGCCCCTTGCACCCCATTTAGGAGCGATGTCAGTTGTCTCCCCTTGAATATAGCATGCTGATAGCCTATAATCATAGAGAGAAAATATGCTGATAGCATGTGTTTTTAGATGGATATGCCCAGAGCATAGGAAGGAGCACTCGGATGGCGGACTTGCAGGAGATTTTAGGTAGAGTGATTCGTAGAGAGCGCCAGGATCGGCACCTGACGATCAAGGAGCTAGGGGATAAAGCTGGTCTCTCTGAAATCTATGTCGGTGAGATTGAACGAGGGCAGAAATATCCCTCTGCCAGGGTGCTGGAGAGTTTGGCAGAGGCACTGGAGATGGATGTTGCTGATCTGCTAGAGGCAATGGCAGAGGAGATTCGTAGTGAGCGCGAACCAGAAGTGAGGAATGCTATTGGCTTTGTGCTTCCTGCAACTCCTGGTCAGCCGCGCCGGATGGTGGTCAAGAAAATGGTTAATATGCTCGACGAGGGAGATGTGGAGAGCCTGGCAAACTTCAGTGCTTTTCTGCTCTCCAAACATCTCCCCTTCAATCAAGGTTGATCGTTCAATTACCACAACCAGCGACGGCGTCGTGGACGACGGGCATAGGTTCCGCGCCGATAGGAGTAGCGTGAGTAGTACGGACGGACGCGATGATAGGCAAAACCGCTCCAGATCGCAACCAGGATTGCGGCTGCCAGGA
>WNGG01003333.1_pt1 | contig 18140 bp, 19 predicted proteins | sample 5400661 | NCBI WGS metagenome assembly WNGG01 (sample SAMN13153372, study PRJNA577476) | soil metagenome | isolation source: 100 cm soil or saprolite under Garry oak tree replicate 1 | place: USA:California | collected 2016-06-15
GCGGAGGCGGCGGCCGCGGGGCCCGATCCTCCGGGCGCAGCTCGATCGACCCGATGATCTCCGCGAACGTCGGCGCGGCCGGCTTCCGCCGGGCAGGCTCGGCGGGCGGCGAGGCGGGCTTCTTCGGCTCCTTGCGCTCGGGCTCGGGCGGCCGGGAGGCGGCCTTCATGATGTCGTCGAACGACGGCGGCTTCGACTTGTCGGGCATGCGCTGATCGCTTCCGGAGGCGAGAGCCGGGCGTCATACCACGCCCGCCACGGCAGTGTCAGTCGCCGCCTGCAGCCGCCGCCCCCGAAGGCGGCGCTGCGCTTTTGAGAGGCCGTCCGGCGGCGCCGTGCTTTTGGACCGCGCCCTTTCGCGACCTGGTTCAGGGGCGAGGCGCGGCGCGGCGGCGCCCCACCATCTCGATCTGCTGCTGCAGCTCGCGCATGCTCCGCAAGAGCTGCACGTCCTCGGGGAGCGGAATCCGCGCCATCCCCGTCCCCCCGACGACCACCCGGCCCCCGCCCCCGCGAGCGGCCCGGGCCGCCAGGTCGACCTGGTCCTGGAGAGCGCGCCCTTCTGGCGGCAGGGTGGAGGCGAGCGCGACCAGCTGCGCGCGGCTGCGCTGCACCAGGTCGGCGAGGTCGGTGGCGGGCGTGGCCGCCAGCGGCGCGAGCACCTCGAACCCGCGAGCCCGCAACAGACACGCAGCCATGCGAGGGGCCACGTCGTGCTGCTCGCCGGCGACCGCCGCCACCACCGCCGTCCCGCGGCCGCTGCGGTTCGGCTCGCCGGGCGGCTCCGCCAGGGGCTGCGCGCGCGCGATGGCATCCACCACCGCCTGGGTGGCGACGTGCTCCTCCGCCACGCTCAGCTTGCAGGCTTCCCAGCGATCGCCGATGCGCTGCAACGCGGGCGCGACCACGTCGTCGAAGATGGCCGCGAGGTCATGACCACGAAGGCGCAGCGCGGCCATCTGCGCGACGAGGGACGACGCGTCGCCGGCCAGCGCGCTCTTCTCCACCGCGGCGACGGCCTCGTCGCCTCCCGCCTCCTCGCCCGGCGTCAGCTGCGCAGGCAGCGTCTCCGCCACCTGGAAGTTCCGACGCTGCACGAACGCGGTCACGTCGCGCAGCCGGAACTTGCGGTGCCCGCCGGGAGTGCGGAAGCAGTCGATCTCGCCGGCGTCAGCCCACCGCTTCACCGTGGCCTCGCCCACTCCGAGGAGCTGGGCGACCTGCCTGGTGGACAAGACGTCGGTCTTCACGGCGGGTTCGCTCCCGTGTACCAGGGGGTCCATCATGCCGGCCTCCGAGCGTTTCGAGCGTTCTGGCGCGGCTGTGGACGTCCTGGATTCAGGAAGCCAGACCTTGTTGATGTTCGTTCGCTCACGAGGATGCTCCCGGTGACCCAGCGCGGGCGCTTCGCTCCGAGTCCTACCGGAGAGCTACACCTGGGCAACGCGCGGACGGCCATCCTTGCCTGGCTCTGGGCCCGGTCCGAGGGGGGCGGGTTCACCCTGCGCGTCGAGGACCTCGACCGGCCCCGCGTCCGCCCGGGATTGGCCGAGCGCCAGCTGGAAGAGCTGGCCTGGCTTGGGCTCACCTGGGACGAGGGGCCCGACCCGCGCACCGGAGCCGATCTCGGCGGGCGCGGTCCCTACCGCCAGTCCGCGCGCGCGGCGCAGTACGAGGAGGCGCTGGCGAGGCTGGGCGAGCACGTCTACGAATGCTTCTGCTCGCGCGCCGAGATCGCCGCCGCCAGCGCGCCGCACGGTCCGCAGGACGACGGCCCCCGGTACCCGGGCACCTGCGCGCGCCTCACCGGCCCGCAGCGCGCCGAGCGCCGCCGCACCCGGGCGCCGGCGCTGCGGCTGCGGGTCCCGCCCGGTCCGGTGAGGTTCCACGACGAGCTGCAAGGCGAGCAGGAGTTCGATCCTCAGGCGACCGTCGGCGATTTCGTGCTGCGCCGCGCGGACGGCATCTTCGCCTACCAGCTGGCGGTCGCCGTCGACGACGCGGCGATGGGCGTGACGCAAGTGCTGCGCGGCGCGGACCTGCTCCCGTCCACGGCGCGGCAGATCCTCCTCTATCGCCAGCTGGGCCTGCGCGAGCCGCGCTGGGCGCACGCAGGCCTGGTCGGCTCGGCCTCCGGCGAGCGCCTCTCGAAGCGCGACCGGGCCGCCTCGCTCTCCGCGGTTCGCGCGGCGGGCCGGGACCCGGGCGAGGTGGTCGCCCGTCTGTGCGCGGCGTCCGGTCAGCCGGAGCTGCCGGGCCGCGGCCTGGCCGATCGGGTCGAGACGTTCGCGCTCGACCGGGTCGGCCCGGGGCCCGTCCTCCTCGACCGCCCTTGAAAGCTGCGGTTGCCCGCCCGGGATGAGCATGGTACTGCGGCGCGTCCACAGGTCCGGAATCTTGGCAGGATTGGCGAAGCTCGGGTAAAGACGGGGCGGCATGTCGGAGAAAGAAGCAGGCATCGAGGTCGAGGGGACCGTGCGCGAGGAGCTCGCCGGCGGGAACTACCGCGTCGAGCTGGACAACAAGCATTCGGTGCTGGCCTACGCCTCCGGGAAGATGCGCAAGTTCCGCATCCGCATCCTCCCTGGCGACCGCGTCAAGCTGGAGCTGTCCCCGTACGACCTGACCCGCGGCCGCATCACCTACCGCCAGAAGTAACTCAGGCGATGCCGCGGAGGCGGAGGAACTTCTCCAGCGCCAGCGCGATCAGCTCCGGTTGCTCGACGAGCGCGGCGTGGCTGCCGCCCCGGACGACGAGCAACTCGGCGCCGGGGATCTGCGCCGCCAGCTCGCGGGAGCGGGCCATCGGGGTGAACAGGTCGCGCTCGCCCGCGATCACGAGCGTGGGGACGCGCACCTCCGAGAGCAGCGCGGTCGCGTCGTGCGAGAGCAGATCGCGCGCCAGCGCGAAGTAGGCGCGCAGGTCGAGCTGCAGCAGGTGCTGGAAGTACGGCTCGAACTCCTCCCGCGGGCACAGGTCGGGATGGACCACGCCGAGCGCGCGGACCGCCTCCCACACGCCGGGGAGCCGGAGCACCGTCCGCAGCGCCTTCTCCGCCAGGGACGCGTTCCGGGCCGCCACCTCCAGGAGGAGCGTCAGCAGGGGCGTCAACGCGGAGCCGCCCAGGAAGCTGGAGAAGACGCCTCCGGCCGCGCCGAGCACCGGCACGAAGGCGCGCACTCCGCCCGGGCGCAGGCGATACGCCTCGAGCGAGACCTGCACGCCCATGGAATGCCCGAGGAGCACGGCCTCGCCGACGCCCGCCCGCTCCGCGACGATCCACAGATCGCGTGCACACTGCGCGATGGTCACGCCTTCCGGATGCTCGGGGACGGGCGTGCGGCCGTGCCCGCGGTAGTCCCAGGTCACGACGGTGTGGGTGGGGGCGAAATGCTCCGCGAGGCGGCGCCAGAAGAAGGTCGAGACGCCGATGCCGTTCGAGCAGAGGAGCGCGGGGCCTTGGCCCTCGGCGCGCCACCACAGCACCGCGCCGTCGGGCGCCTCCGCGGTGCCGACGCGCAGCGGCGGGGTCACTGCCCGCTGCCGGGTGCCTTGGGCGGAGCGGTCTGCTCGGGCGGAGCGGTCTGGTCGGGCGGCGCGGGCTGGGGAGGTGGCGAGGCGTCGGCAGGCGGCGCCGGCTGGGCGCGGGGCGCCGTCTGCGCGGGCGGAGCAGCCTGCGGCGGAGCGGCTCGACCCGGCGGGCCGGCAGGCGCCGGGGCAGGCTCGACGATGCGGAACTCCACCCGCCGGTTGGCGGCGCGCCCGGCGCGGTTGGTGTTGGGCGCGATCGGCCGGGTCGGGCCGAACCCTTCCGAGACGATGCGCGAGCGCAGCACGCCCTGGCGGACGAGGAACTCCTTCACCGCGTCGGCCCGGCGCTGCGACAGTTTTAGATTCCGGTCGCGCGACCCGACGTTGTCGGTGTGCCCCTCGACGCGCACGGTGACGCCCGGCGCGTCCTTCAGGGCGCGGGCGACCTGCCGCAGGACCCGGTAGCTGTCCTTGAGGATGACGGCCTTGCTGGTCGCGAAGTGGATCTGCTGCTTCAGCTCGATCCGGTCCTTGCGCACGACGATGAGCGTCTGCTTGCGCGGGCAGCCGAAGTTCTCCTTGGGCCCGGGCTCGTCGGGGCAGCGGTCGTCCTTGTCGGCCACGCCGTCGCGGTCGCGATCCGGCCAGGGGCAGCCGAAGTTGTCCTTCGGCCCGGGCTGGTCCGGGCAACGGTCGATGTCGTCGGTGATGCCGTCGCGGTCGCGATCGCCGCTGAGCGGGCACCCGTGATTGGACGCAGGCCCGGGCACCTCGGGGCAATAGTCCTCGACATCGGGCACTCCGTCGCCGTCGGAATCGGTCATCGCCACCTTGGCCGTCTGCGGCTTCGGCTGCTCCCGGATCAGCACGCTCACGGTGCCGCACTGCTGCGAGCCGGACACGGCGGCGCGCGCGGCACGCTGCGCGACGGCGACGTGCTCGTCGGCGCCGCCTCCGTTGCCTTGCGAGAGCTCCACCTCCGCGAAGCGGAGGTTCGCCTCGGCGGCCGCGAGATCGCGGGGCGCGCACTGGTCGGCCCGCTGCTTGCGTGCCACCGCCAGGTCGTTCTCGACGGCGCGCATCCGTTCGCGCACCGCACCCCCGGTGACGCAGGAGCAAAGCGCGAGCGCCGGGACGAGGAGGACCCGCCGCATCCTACGGCTTCCTCGGCGGCGGCGCGGGCTGCTCGGAGGCGGGTTGCGGCCGTGTGACCGTCGCGGGAGAGGCCGGCGCGGGCGCCGCCGCGCCGCGGCTGCGCTGCTCGCCGGCGCGCTCGACGGCCTCGCGGGCGAAGCGGACGCTCTGCTCGGCCAGGTCCTCGGCGGCGCCGTACTGGGCGCGTCCCTGCTGCTCGCGCGCCTTCGCCAGGTAGAGCTGCGCCGAGACCGTCTGGTAAGGAGCGAGCCGCTCGCCGTCGGCGGCCCGCGCCTGGGCAAGCGCCGCCTCGGCGTCGCTGATCACCGAGGTGGCGCGGACGGGTCCACACCCCGCCGCGAGCAGGACGAGCAGGCAGCCGGCGGGTCGGCAGATCGCGCGCACTGCAACCTCGCTAAAGCATCGGGTCCCCTCTGTCAAAGAACCGGCCGCGGCGAGCCTACAGCGCATGACATGACGTCCGCGGTATCAAACGCGCAGCGCCCCCCTATCGGCGGCGGCTGGCATTGGCGGGTGCCTGCCCGGGCGGTTAGGCTGCTCGCATGCTCGCGCGCGCGGTCCTGCTCGCCACCGCCCCCGTGCTGCAGATGTCGGAGCAGCAGCTCGACCGCGCCATCGCGGACGCACATCTGGTGCCCGCCATCGGAGAGCGCGTCGAACGGCTTTCCGCGCTGTTCGTCGGCGTGCCGTACGGCGACTACCCCCTCGGCGAGGGGAGCGGCGTGGAGCCGCAGCCGCGCTGGCGCGTCGACAAGGTGGACTGCCAGACCTTCGTGGAGACGGTGCTGGCGATGGCCAACGCGAAGTCGCTCGACCGCGCACGGACGATCCTCGACGACATCCGCTACACGGGCGACCCGCCCAAGGTGGGCTTCGCCACCCGGAACCACTTCACCGAGGCGCAGTGGCTGCCGGCGAACACCGGGAAGGGCTACCTGGGCGAGGAGACCCGGACCATCGAGCCGCGCGCCGAGTCGACGACGCTCTCGCTGCGCCGCAAGCAATGGGAGAAGGTGCCCGGGCTCCGCCGCCTGTCGCCCGCGAAAGTGCCGCAGGGGGAGTTCCCCATCCACTACCTCACGATCGACCAGGCCAGGAAGCGCGCCGCCAGCATCGAGCCCGGCTCGGTCCTCCTGGTCGTGCGGCAGCACGATCCCAAGCGCGTGGTGCGCGTCTCCCACATGGGGTTCGTGGTGCGCAAGGATGGGCGGCTGTACGTGCGGCACGCCTCCTTCGGGTCGGAGCACCGGGTGATCGACCTCGAGTTACGTCAGTTCCTCGCCAGGCAGCGCGAGTACAAGAAATGGCCCGTCCAGGGGATCGCCCTGCTCCTGCCCCTCGACGCCCAGGCCCGCGTGACCCAGCTCATCTCCGCCCGCTGACCCTACCGTTCCGCCGGAACCACCGGGTGGATACAGGGGCCATCTCGGCGCCCGTCCGAAGGGAATAGGTGGAGGCTTCAGTGCCGCATGACGCACTGGGTGGACAGCAGGTCAAAGACGGCCTGCGCCCCAGCGGCGTCCGATGGAATCCCGTGGGAAACGCCCGGCACGACGACGATTGCGGAATCGCTCGTGATGGCGTCTGCGTAGAGGCGTCCGAGCGTAACCGCCTCGGAGCAGTCGATGCCTCCGTAGACGAAGCGCATCGCCGTCTGCGGATACGACAACTGCGCCTGCGGAGAGGCCACGCTGTCGGCGAGCCACGTCGCCTCCATGGCGGGATCGCGAGTCTGGCAGCCGGTGCCACCGCCATAGGTCCCGTCGATGACGAAGCTTCCTCCTCCAGGACTGACGCCTGGCGGAGCGACCCAATACTCGCAGGCGGCGGTCCCGCTACAGACGTTCAGGCCCGCGCACTGGGTGGCCCAACTCGGGACCTGGTCGACCCCGAGACAGCCGTAGTCGATGCGGCCCATGGGCGGGCCCGAGGTGGGCACCCCGAGGTCGATGAGTCGGCCCATTCCGTAGTGCGCCATGGCGTAGGAGACCTCCGCAGACCCGCCGCTGTTTCCCGTCACGCAGAAGGCGGAGCCGGTGTGGATGTCGGTGGCGATGCGGTCGAGCAGCGTCGCGTACCGACAGGCGAGGCGAAGCGTCCCTCCCGGGCCGGCGAGCCAGCCGGCTCCCGCGCCCCAGGAGCGCTGCACCACCCGATAGCCCTGGGCGAGCAGCGGCAAGAGCGCGCAGTTGACCGCCTCGGCGCCGAACTGCTCGTACATGCTCCCGCCGCTCCCTCCGCTGCCGAACACTATGGTTCCTTTGGCCGTGCCGGTCGGATCCGACACCTTCACCAGCGCGTCCAAGGGAGCGATTCCCGGGCAGGTGACGTCAATCTGGTAGCAGCGCGATGTCGGGACGGTCGTCGTGGGTCCGCACATCGAGGCAGCGAGCGCGCTGATCGTCGAGGTTCCGAGCGGAAGCGAACCACCCGCGTCCGCGCCTCCAACGGTACCGGCATCGGCTCCCGCGTCAGCCGTGGCACCTGCACCGCCAGACATGCCGGCCGTCGTACTGCAGCCGAGCGCCACCACGACGAGCCCAAACGATGCGCTTCGAAGCACTAGCCACCTCCCCGGTCGACTAGTACGAGGGCCAAGATGGGATGAAGCGGCTGGCCGCCACCGGCGTGGTGGCCGAAGCCCCACAATGGTGCGCGCGGTCGTGAGCCGCAAAGGTGGAGGCCAGCCATGGAGCATATTGGCATCGACGTACACAAGGTGGAAAGCCAGATCTGCATCCTGACCGAGGGCGGCGAGATCATCGAACGCCGCATTCGCACGCAGCGGGAGCGATTCGCAGTGATGCTCGGCGGAAGGTCGCCGTCGAAGATCGTCATCGAGGCGTCGACCGAGAGCGAGTGGGTGGCCCGCTGCCTCGAGCAGCTCGGGCACGAGGTAGTGGTGGCCGACCCGAACTTCGCCGCCATGTACGCGACGCGGAGCCGCAAGGTGAAAACGGATCGGCGCGACGCGCGCACGCTGGCCGAAGCCTGCCGGCTGGGCGCGTATCGGCCGGCCCATCGCACCTCCGACGGGCAGCGGCACGTGCGCGCGCAGCTCGCGGCGCGCGAGGCGCTGGTGCAAACGCGGAGCCGGTACATCTCGCTGGTCGGCGCGGTGCTGCGCAGCGAGGGCTTGCGGGTCGGGACCGGCAACGCCGAGGGCTTCGTCAAGCGGGTCGAGAGGCTCGCACTCCCCGGTCGCTTGAAGTCGGAGATCGCGCCGCTCCTGGCAGTGCTGCTCTCGGTCAACCACCAGCTCGAGTGGCTCGATGGCCGCCTCGAGCACCTCGCGCAGAGCGACGAGACGGTCGCGAGGCTGTGCACCGCGCCGAGCGTCGGGCCGGTCACCGCGGCGGCTTTCGCCGCGACCATCGACGAGGTGAACCGATTCCGGAACGCGCACCAGGTGGAGGCCTATCTGGGGCTCACCCCCTGCGAGATGAGCTCGGGCGAGAGGGAGCAGAAGGGCCACATCACCAAAGCGGGCAACTGCCGGATGCGGCGGCTCTTGGTGCAGGTCGCGGTCTCCATCCTGCGGCTGCGCAGCCCGCGAACCGAGGCACTGAGAACCTGGGCGAGCAGCATCGCAATCCGGCGCGGGAAGAAGATCGCCATCGTGGCCCTGGCGCGGCGCATGACCGGAGTGCTCTATGCAATGATGCGCGACGGGACCTGCTACGCGGCGGCGCAACCAAGGGAGGTAAGGCAGGCCGCCTGAGCACAATCGAGCGGTAATCGATCGATTGATTCCGCAATAAAGGGCTTTCCGACGAGACGAAAAAGGCGGGCGAGCGCGAATCTGTCCTTGGCTGCAACTGAGTGCCGCGACAAAGATGGCGCCTCCGCCGATCGAAACCCACCATGCGCCGGCGAGCTCGTCTCGCCATCCCGGAGCGCGAACAGAAGGGTGAACGAACCTCGCGGAAGAATCGAGAGCGGAGTCAGATCGGCAAGCGAAGGAAGGGAGCTTGACTCGGGGGTGCCGCTTCACAGAAGGACAGATAGATAGAGCGCCTTTCGTCGCCTGCTCTCATGCTACTTCTCTTCTGATGAAGGTTTGCAGTGCCGCGCGACCTACACTCGGATTCCACCGCGCGCGCGCCGAATCCGCGTGCGGCCGCCGATGCTGAACCAGGGGCCGCCCTCCCGACGGTCGATTCAGCTACGGGCAGACCCTGGTGAGCGGCTGGTATTGCGCGCAGATGCCCAACGGCACCACCGGGGGAGGCGCCTTCTTCTTGGGCCGCGTGCAGCCCTGACCCGCAATGGCCGTCTCAATGGCCGGCGTTTTCCTCGGCGGCTTCTGCTTCTTCGGCGGCGCGGGCGGCGGAGTCGGGGTCGGATTCCAGGGCGGCGCGGTGTTCTTCCAGGAGAGAGCGAGCGCGGTCGAGGTCGCGCGCCGGCACCAGGAGGCTGAACAGATCCACCGGGGCGTCCAGCTTGCCTGCGAAATCGGCGCGGGGGGAGCGGACGATCGCCGGGATTCCCGCGTCCTCCAGCGCGCGCCAGAGGAGATCCGCCTCGAGCGCGTCCGCGGCGGTGCCGGCCACCTCGAACTCCCCTGGATCCTCGGGCGCTTCCTGCACGTCGTCCTCCTCGGCCCCTTCGGGGTGCAGCAGGTCGGCCATCGCGCCCTCCGGACGCACAGATAGCTCCGCGCGGTGCGCGCGACAAGCCGGCGCCTCCTGCGCCTCAGCCGCCTCCGTCCGCCCCCGGGAGGTCGAGAGCCACCTTCCACACTCCGTCCTCCCGCACCACGCGAAAGGTGCGCGCGCGTCGCGATTGGTCGACCACCTCGACCTGCGCCACGTCACCCTGCCGCGAGATCTCGCGGACCTCGACCTTGCCCTGCGGCAGCGCCGAGCCGAACAGCATCTGGCGGCCCGATTCGGGCACCCCGCCGGCGTCCCCACCCGCCGCTCGCGCCCGCGCGGCGATCCGGTCCGCCTCGCGCTGCGTGCGCGTGGAGAGGAGCGCATAGGCGGCCGCCGCGTCCCCGCGCTGGAGGGCCGCCGCGAATTCCTGCACCGCCTCCACCGGCCCGGCCGCGCCCGGAGGAGGCGGCGCGGCCGCCTTGCAGCCGAAGAGGCAGAGGAGCAGGGCCGCGCGTCGCACGGGTGCGCAGTACCCGTTGCCCGCGCGTAACGCAATCACTTCCGGCGCACGTCCGTCCACTCGCGCCCGGTCCGCCCGGCGGGATCGAGGCGCAGCTCCCCGGCCGGCGGTCCCGGGTTCACGAACCGCGCCCGGTACACCGGCTGGCCCGTGCGCGCGTACTTCTGCTCGCGCGTGGAGAGCACCTCCGGCGCCTCGCCCCACAGCCGCCCCGGACCGGCCGAATTGGCGAAGCCGGCCTCCTCCCAGGTGGCGACCGCCGCCTCGGCGTAGGCGCGCACGTCGGTGCGGAAGTCGACCGCGCCCCCTTCGCGCAGCAAGACCCGCATCCGCGCCGCCAGCTCGACGTCGACCATGCGCCGCTTGCCGTGCCGCTTCTTCCACCACGGATCCGGGAACTGGACGTGCAGCGCCGACAGCGACCCCGGAGCGAAGAGCCGCGGCAAGAGGAGCTTCGCGTCGCCCTGGAGGACGATGAGGTTGGCAAGGCCGCGCCGCTCCGCGCGCCCGCGGATCAGCTCGCAGTCGCTGCGCCGGGTCTCGATGCAGACGAGGTCGACCTCCAGGTGGGCGGCGGCGTGACCCAGCGCGAATCCGCCCCGCCCGGGGCCGATCTCCAGCTCCAGCGGCGCCGCGCGGCCGAAGTCGCGCGCCCAGTCGGGGAACGCCTCCCCGGGGGCCGCGCAGCCATGCGGAACCACGGCGGTTTGCAGAGCGGGCGCGTCCTTGCCAGCCATCGGAAGTCTTGATACCTGTCTCGCGCCCTCCGAGACAACGAGGTTGCTCCCATGTGGCAGCGTTTCAAGCGCGCAATGCGTTCCATGTTCGGCTGGATGATCTCCGCCGCCGAGGATCCCGAGCTGATCCTCGAGCAGAACATCCGCGACCTGAACGACCAGGTCCCGAAGATGAACGAGTCGATCGCGATGGTGAAGGCGAACGTGACGCTGCTCGAGAAGGAGAACCAGAAATACAAGAACGACAGCGTCGACTTGACCAGCAAGGTGAAGGCCGCCCTGCAGGCGGGGCGCGAGGACATCGCCACCACCTACGCCACCCAGCTGCAGACGCTGCGGGGGGCAATGCTCCGCAACGAGCAGCAGCTCTCGGCCGCCCGCCAGGCCTACGACAAGGCGATGCAGGTCAAGCAAGCGTTCATGCGCGAGAAGGACCGCAAGACCAACGACGCCATGCAGGCGCTGCGGGACGCGCGCCGGGCGAAGTGGCAGAGCAAGGTTGCCGACGCGATGGAGAGCTTCCAGGTCGCGGGGATCGACGCCACCCACGACGAGATGCTGCAGAAGATCCAGGAGACCACCGCCGTCAACGAGGCGCGGATGGACATGGCGCTCTCCAACGTCGACACCCAGGGGCTGAAGATCGAGGAAGAGGCGGAGAAGATCCGCGCCGGCGAGCTGCTCAAGCAGTTCAAGCAGGAGATGGGCCTCGAGGCTCCGGCCGAGACCGGCGGCGGCGACAAGACGATCGGCAAGAAGGTCGGCGTCCAGTAAGGCGACATGGGTTCCGGCGAGGGTTACGTCAAAGAAGCCTTCCTGATGAAGCCCAACCTCGTCGGGCTGGGCGTCGGAGTGGTCGCGGCCGCGATGCTCCCCTTCACCGGGCCTCTGCTGCTGGGCGTCGCGGCGCTGGAGGGCGCCTACCTGTGGTCGATGAGCCGGAGCCCGCGCTTCCAGCGCATGGTGCGGTCGCGCCGCGGCGGGTTCTAGGGACGGGCTGGATGCGGCGGCTGTTGCCGGCCCTGCTGGTCTTCGGGGTGGCCTGCGCACGCGAACGGAGCGCCAGGTCGGCCGAGGAGCTGCTCCCCGAGCCGGCCCAGGGCGCGCTGGTGACCGCCCCGCTAGCGGGCCTTGCCCAGGATACGTCCGCGCTGCTGCAGCGCGCTGCACAGCTGCCGGGAGGCGAGCAGCTCGGCGACGGACGGCGCTCGGTGTCCGCGCAGCTCGGGTTCGATCCGCTCTCCCGAGACGGTCAGCTCGCGGCGGGGCTCGACCCGGACCGCGCCGCGGCGATGGTCCTCTTGCCCGCGGCGGGCCGGCCGGGGTGGGTCGCCGCGCTGCCGCTCACCAGGCAGGACGTGTTCGCGCAGACCGTCGATCGCCTGCTGCGCGAGCGCGCCGCGTTCGCCGTGCGGCACGACGAGGCGCGCGGGAAGACGCGCGTCGCCGTCTATTCGCGCGAGGGCGAGACCGACCGGGTGGCTTTCGCCGTGGTGCGCGGGTACGGGGTGCTGGCGCGCGGCACGGACCCCGCCGCGGACGTCGCCGCGACCGCCGAGCGCGCTCCGGAGCGGTCGCTCGCGCACGATGCGAGGCTCGCGGCCGCCCGCAAGCAGCTGGGCGGGCAGGACCTGACCCTCTTCGCGCCGGCGGGATCGGGCCTGCTCCAGCGGATCACCTCGCGCCCGCTCCCGGGAGATCTGGCCGTCGGCCTGACGGGGACTTCGGGTGGCCTCTCCAGCAAGCTCTTCTTCCAGGCGCCCGCGGCGGAAGCGAAGCGCATCCAGGCGGCGCTTCCGGGCGGCGCCGGAGCGCTGGTGCGGTTCCTGCCGCGCGATGCGCCGCTGGTCGTGCGCGCGGGGCTGCAGCCGGCCGAAGTGCTCCGGGAAGCGCGGCGGGTGCCCGAGCTGGCCCAGGTCCTGGCTCGCCTGGGGGATCCCCTCGCGCAGGAGATCGCCGCCTCGCTGCGCCCGGGCGCCGCGGTCTCCGTGGCGCTCTCTCCGCGCGCGAACCTCGGCGCGCTGGTCGACTTCTCCCTGCTCGACTGGCGCCGGCGCAGCCCCTTCGAGACCTTCCAGCTGGTGGCGCTGGCGCCGGTGGGGGACCGCGCCCGGCTCGAGCGCGCCTTCGAAGCGGCCGCCAGGGCCTTGCCCACCCTCGGAGCGCAAGCCTCGCGCAGCGGATCCGGCTGGCAGGTCCGCTATCCCGGCGGCGAGGGTCCCCGGTTCGGCGTTCGCGAGCTGGGTGGAAGCCCCGTCGCCTATCTCCTCGGCGGTGGAATCGCGGCTGAGCACCTCGCGCCCGGCGAGCCGCGCGCCCCCGTGCTGGAGCAGGACGCCGGCGCCGCCCTGCTGCTCGATTTCGGCAAGCTCGCGGGGTCGGTTCGGGCGCTTCCCGAGAGCGCCTACGGGTCCGGGCCGCAGGCGTACGTGGCGCGCTCCGTGGTGAGCCAGGTGGTGGAGCCTCTGGCCCCGCTGCGCCTCACCGCGACGGCCGTCCCCGGAGCGCAGGGAGTGGACGCGGAGATCGGCCTCGCCATCGCCCCGGGGAAGCCGTGAGCGCCATCGAGCTGCGCGGGCTCCGGAAGCGCTATCCGCCGCGGGAACCAGGCGGCGCCCCACAGGACCTGTGGCGCGGCCTGGACCTCACCGTGGACGAAGGCGAGTTCGTGGCCATCGAGGGGCAGAGCGGGACCGGCAAGAGCACGCTGCTGCACGTGGTGGGCGGGCTGGACCGCGAGTACGACGGCGAGGTGCAAGTGCTGGGCGAGCGGCTGCGCGCCCTCTCCGACGCGCGGCTCGCGGCCCTGCGTCATGGCCGCATCGGGTTCATCTTCCAGAGCTTCAATCTCCTCGCCGAGCTGACCGCGCTGGAGAACGTGCTGCTCCCCGACTACTTCGGCGACGGCGTGCCGGAGGCCGGGCGTCGCGCGCGAGAAGGGCTCGAGCGGGTCGGCCTCGCCGACAAGGCCTCGGCGCGGCCCACCGCGCTCTCCGGTGGCGAGCGGCAGCGGGTCGCCATCGCGCGCGCGCTGCTCGCCCGCCCGCCGCTCCTGCTGGCCGACGAGCCGACCGGCAACCTCGACGCGCGCACCGGCGAGGGCATCATCGACCTGTTCCGCGAGCTTCACCGCGAGGGGATGACGCTCCTGGTGGTCACGCACGAGGTGCGCGTTTCGCGGGCGGCGAGCCGCGTCCTGGTGCTGCGCGAAGGCGCCCTCTTCCCCGATCCGCGGATGGAGGGGTCGGCGTGAGGCCCGCGCGGCTGTGGAAGCTCGCCAACGCCAACCTGTCCCGCGAGCTGGCGGCGCTGGCGGTCAGCGCGGGCGGCGTGGCGCTCGGGATCGGCTGCCTGGTGTTCTTCCTCGCCCTGGGCCGCGGACTGCAGCGCGTCGTGCGGGACGTCTTCCCCGTCTCCGCGCGCGAGCTGGAGGTCGTGCTCCCGCAGGTCGGCATCGGCTCGTTGTTCGGCGACGTGCGGCTGGACGACGCGGCGGTCGCGCGCCTGCGGCAGATCCCCGGCGTCGCGGAGGCATTCCCGCGGCTCGCGCTACGGGTCCCGGCGGTCACGCGCTACAGCGGGCCCTTCTTCGGCCGCGAGATCCGCATGGGCCTCGAGGTGGTGGGCGTCGGCATCCCGTCCGAGCTGATCGGCGGCGACGCGCGCCTGCCCTTCGTCGACCCGGGCGAGGGGGTGCCCATCCCCGTGGTCGTGAACCGCCGGCTCCTGGAGATCTACAACAAGGTGTTCGCTCCCCAGCGCGGGCTGCCGACGCTGACCGAGAGCATGCTGGTCGGGTTCGAGTTCCCCATCGAGCTGGGCCGCAGCTACGTGGCCGAGAAGACGCTCGCCGGGGCGTACTCCGCCCGGCTGCGGCTCGCCGGGTTCTCCGACCGCGCGACGCTCGCCGGGCTCTCCATGCCGCTGCAAGCGGTCCGCCGGATCAACGCGCGCTTCGGGCAGGATACGGCCGGCTACTCCAGCGTGCTGCTGCGCGCGCAGCGCTCCGAGCAGGTGGGAGAGATCGCCTCCGCGGTGAAGCGCATGGGCCTCGAGCTCGACGAGAGCGAGCGCAGCCGCGCCCTGCAGATCGGCGCGGCCGTCGAGCTGGTCACGCTCGCGCTGTCCTTGCTGGCGGCGCTCATCACGGCGCTCGCCGCCGTCAACATCGCGCAGGCGTTCCACGCCGAGGTCCGCGAGCGCACGCGCGAGATCGGCGTGATGCGCGCGGTGGGCGCGACGCGCGGCGACGTGGCGACGCTGATCCTCGCCGAGGCCGCCGTCACCGGCATCTTCGGCGGCGCGATGGGGATCCTGCTGGCGCGGGTGGGCGGCTTGCTCGTCGATCGACTCGCCCGCAACGGGCTGCCGCAATTCCCCTTCAAGCCGGAGACGTTCTTCGACTTCCGCCCCACCCACGTCGCGCTGGGCGTCCTGATCGCGGTCGCCGCCTCGCTCGCCGGCGCGTTCCTCCCTGCCCGCGCGGCCGCGGCGCTGGACCCGGCGCGCGCGCTTTCCGAGGGGTGACGCCCTCAGAAGCCAAGGCCGGCCAGCTCGCGCAGGATGTCCTCGTAGAGCCCGACCGCGTCGAAGCTGAGCGACCAACCGATCTGCGCCCAGTGGTCGGCCTCGACCTCGCGGATCACCTTGCCCCAGCTCTGCGAGGCGGAAGGGACCAGCCCGTCGTTCGCTCCCGACCGCGCGCTCAGGTAGGCGTGGCTCGGCCACAAGAGCGGGTTCGTCTGCGTGAGCGCGCTCCGGCCAACGACGCTGCAATAGGCGACGCCCGGCGCGTCGGGCACTTCGCGGTTGAACCGCTCGAGCGCGTCGGTGGTCAGATCGTGCAGCGCGCGGACGTCGAGCACCTTGGCCAGCGCGCGCGACACGCCGGCCGGGACGATCCCGGCCCCCAGATCGGCCACCGGCGTTCCCTGGTGGGGCGTGCCGATGGTCACGAGCGACGCCACCCGGTCGCGCAGGCCGAGGCGCGAGATGGCGTAGCGCGCGTCGAGCCCGCCCATGCTGTGGGCGATGACGTTGACCCGTTCGCCCGGCAGCTCGTCCACCAGGGCGCGAAGCTGCTCGGCGCGGACCGCGATCGGCGCCGCCGCGGTCACCCGTGGCGTATGGAACTTCGCGTCCAGCCCGCTCAAGGCGTCGGTGATCTTGCGGAAGTACTGGTGCCGCCGGCCGGCCACCGCGATCTCGTCGAATCCGAGCATCCCGTGCGCGAGGATCACCGGATGCCGCAGCCGCGGCGCGCGGCGCGCCAGGATGCGGTCGCGCAGGCGGGCGCGCCGGCTCCACCCGACGCCCACCAGCGCCAGGACCACGAGCAGCGCGGCGAGCAGGAGGAGTCCCCAGCGCATGCCGGCAGCTTAGACGCGGCGAGGCGCGCTTTGCGACGTGGGGAAATGGGCGCCGGCGCCTCCGCCGGGAGGATTTGCGCCCACGCCGGTGGCCAGATACACAAGCCCCTCATGCCTCGCCGCAGCAAATCGCAACCGGATCCTCTCGCCACCTTCCCCGAATGGGCGCGGCGGCTGGCCGAGCGCTACTACACGAAGACCGTCTCCACCTTCATCCTGCACGGCGCCGTCAGAGACCTGCAGCCGGCGACGGAGGACGCCGGGTCCCCCGGCGGACGGGCGGAGGCCGCAGGCCGTAGCACCGGTGACGGAAAGGGCGGGCGCAAGTTCGTCCCGCTGCGGACGTTCCTCTCGGACGAGCTGTTCGGGTCGCGGGACCTGGTCGTGTTCTACGACCGCTCCAGCGGCATCCGCCTGGCCACGCCCGAGATGCAGAAGGACTTCATGGCGGCGGTCGCGGGCTACGACTCGCTGTTCGGCACCGAGTACGCCAAGGCGGTCCCCAAGGACCCGGCGCGCGCCTTCCCGCTGCTGGAGTCGTACGCCCGCGTGCGCATCGCGGACGGGAAGAGCATCGCCTTCGTGATCGACTTCGCCGAGACGGTCGCGCCGGCGGGCGACCTGAGCTTCATGCCCGGCGAGGACCGCTACGTGCTGGTGACGCTGGTGAAGTGGGCGCAGGACCCGCAGTTCCTCGCCGCCGACTTCTCCGTCTGCCTGGTGGCGGAGAACCTGGCCGAGCTGAACCCGCGCATCGGGCGCAACCCGTACGCCTCGCAGATCGAGATCCCGCTCCCGACCGAGAAGGAACGGCTCGACTACATCGAATGGAAGCTGAGCGGCCGGCCCGTGCGCGAGGTGAGCGAGGTCAACGCACAGGCCATGGCGCAGATGACCGCGGGCATGAGCCGGGTGTCGCTCGACCGCGTGCTCACCGAGGCGATGGGCGGCGCGAAGCTCACCGCGGACCGGCTCAAGGAGAAGAAGAAGGAGATCATCCAGGCGGAGGTCCACGGCCTGCTCGAGTTCATCGAGCCGCAGCACTCCATCGACATGGTGGCCGGCCACGGGAAGGCGAAGCAGCTCCTGCGCCAGGCCGCCAAGGCCATCCAGACTGGCAAGCGCGACGTGGTGCCGATGGGCTTCCTCATCGCCGGGCCGATCGGGACCGGCAAGACCTTCCTCGCCACCTGCTTCGCGGGCGAGATCGGCATCCCCTGCGTGAAGTTCTTGAACTTCCGCTCGCAGTGGCAAGGCGTCACCGAGGGAAACCTCGAGAAGATCTTCAACCTGCTCAAGGCGATGTGGCCGGTGGCGGTGATCATCGACGAGGCCGACGCGTTCCTGGGCAACCGCAGCGCGCAGGGGGATTCGGGCACCAGCGCGCGCGTGTTCAGCCAGATCGCCTCGTTCATGGGCGACACCAGCTACCGCGGCAAGATCGTCTGGTTCCTCCTGACCAGCCGCCCCGATCTCCTGCCGGTCGATCTCAAGCGGCAGGGCCGCGCGGAGGAGCACCTCGCGCTCTTCTATCCAGAGTCCCACGACGAGCGGCTCGAGCTGGTGCGCACCATGGCGAAGAAGGCGCGGGTGCAGTTCGACGGCGATCTGGGCGAGGTGCTGCCGGCCGACCTGCCGAAAATGAGCGGAGCCGATCTGGAGTCCGCGCTGGTGCGCGCCAAGCTCCGGGCCGTGACCGACCGCCGCGAGAAGGTGAGCAAGGAGGACCTGAAGGAGACCTTCGCCGACTTCATCCCGCCCAGCTATCCGCTCGAGGTCGAGCTGCAGACGCTGGTCGCGGTGGCGGAGTGTACCTCCCGAGAGCTGCTCCCCGAGTCCTACCGGCAGAAGCCCCGCGACGACGTCACCCGCCGCATCCGCGAGCTCAAGCTGCTTCTCTCGGAGCAATGACATGCCGACGCGCGATCCGGAGGTGGGGGCGACGGGGCAGGTCGAGATGGTGGTCGCCGAGCAGGACCTGGCGAGCGCCCTGAACCACATCACCGGCGACACGTACCCGGCGGTGTTCGCCACCACCCGCGCCATCGCGCTCTGCGAGCTGGCCGCGGGGCGGGTGCTCGCGCCGCTTCTCTCGGAAGGCGAGCTGTCGGTGGGAGTGGTCGTCGACGTGAAGCACACCACGGCGACGCCGACCGGCGCGCGCGTCTCCGCCACCGCGCGGTACACCGGGCGCGACGGCAAGCTGTACGCCTTCGAGGTCTCGGTGAA
>WNGG01004637.1_pt1 | contig 18132 bp, 21 predicted proteins | sample 5400661 | NCBI WGS metagenome assembly WNGG01 (sample SAMN13153372, study PRJNA577476) | soil metagenome | isolation source: 100 cm soil or saprolite under Garry oak tree replicate 1 | place: USA:California | collected 2016-06-15
AGATCGGCAATGATCAAATAGCTGCTAAAAGGGATGACCACGAAGGTGGCGACAAAACCCCATACCACCAGGTAAGGAGCAAAAGCGAAGAGCGGTCGGTCGGCAGCATCAGGGATGATGTCTTCTTTAAGCAGATTTTTGATCCCATCGGCGAGCCACTGCAGAAACCCCTGTGGCCCTACCCGATTGGGCCCGACTCTGGACTGAATGCGCGCCCATACCCGGCGCTCCAGCCAACTGGTGATACCAGCCACTGGCATGATGAAACCGAACACCACCAGCCCCCCAAAGAGGAACATCATCAGGGCATAGACCTGCTCTGCCGGCATCCCAGCAAAGCGGCCGTTTGCTATCAATCCGTCAACAAATTCTTGCATAGCGTCCTGTGCGTACCTGACTCGCTTATTCTTGTCTAGCGGTCAACCTCAGGGGCCACCACGTCAAAGCTGGCGATCAGCGCGATCAGATCGGCGATCATCAGCCCACGGCTCACCTTATCGACGATGCTCATAGCAGCGAAGGAACCGGTCCGAATCTTGACACGATAGGGGAACTCGCTGCCGTCGCTCACCAGGTACCAACCCATGTCCCCGCGCGAGCCCTCGACCCGGACGTAGGCGTCCCCCACTGGCGGCTTGAGCCTGCGCGGCACTTTGGCCAGGACCGGTCCGGGCGGCATCAGCTTGAGGCACTGGCGCACCATCTTACAGCACTCCCGCATCTCTTTGATCCGCACCATGTAGCGATCAAAGCAATCACCAAGCGTCCCCATCTCTCCGCTACCGACCGGCACGTCGAACTCTAACTCCGCGTACACCGAATAGGGCTCGTCACGTCGCACATCATAGTGAAATCCAGTGGCGCGCAGGTTCGGGCCAACCAAGTTGTAGTTGATCGCCTCCGCCTTGCTAACCACCCCAACGTTGGCCAAGCGTTGCACGTAAATCTTGTTGTAGGAGATCAGATCATTGTACTCGTCGATGAGCGGTTCAAACTGGTCGAGAAAGGCCGTGACCTTCTCTGCGTACCCGGCCGGGAGGTCCCAGGCCACGCCGCCGATGCGCATGTAGTTGAAAGTGAGGCGTGCTCCGCACAGCTCTTCCAGCAGGTCGTTGATCTTCTCTCGCTCACGGAGCGCATGGAGGAACGGGGTGTAGGCACCGATGTCTTGGACCATCGTCCCAACTGAGAGCAGGTGGCTGGCGATGCGGCCTAACTCACACGCGATCACCCGGCAGAATTCCCCGCGCCGGGGCACTTCTATGCCGGCGAGCCGCTCGCACACCATGGCCCACCCCTGGTTGCACTGCATGGCCGAGACGTAGTCGACACGGTCAGTGTACGGCATAAACCCGTGATAGCCGACCTTCTCAGCAATCTTCTCGATCGAACGGTGCAGATACCCGACGTCCGGGATGGCGGTGCGCATAACCTCGCCGTCCGCTTTGACGATGAAGCGCAGCACTCCGTGTGTACTGGGATGCTGCGGTCCCATATTCAAGGTCATCTCTTCGGTCGCCAGCCCGCCGTCGCGTTGCACCTCGACTTCATAGCCCATTAGGCTCATGGAATCCTCCAATGCGGGATAATCAAGGAAAACGCCGCGGAGTCAAAAGCTCATCCGCCTCACTTGAGGAGACTCTCTCGCCGTGTGCTGATACCATGATATTCTTCGGGCTCAACAAAATCTTTACGCAGCGGGTGCCCAATCCAGTCTTCCGGCATCAACAGCCGACGCAGATCGGGGTGGCCGGTAAAGACCACACCGAGGAGGTCATAGATTTCGCGCTCCTGCCAGTTCGCGGCTTTCCAGAGCCCCTCCACCGAGGGCATCGTGGGGTTATCGCGCGGGACGTCCACCTTCGCCACGATCTGGTGGCGGTGGGTGTAGGAATAAAGGTGCAAGACTACTTGAATTTTGTTGTCTTTCAGATAGTCCACCCCGGACATATTCGACAGGCAATCGAAAGCTAAAGCCGAATCTTCTTTGAGGAAGCGGCATACCTCGACCGCGGCTGCGGGCTTGACGACGATGTACGGATCAAGGGCTTTGTCGTTGAACGACTCGATCGCCTCGTCGAAACGTTCTTTGGCCTTCTGGTACACCTCTGCCGGTGTCATAGCCTCACATAGGAGTTCAGGGGCGGACCGCACTCCGCCTCGCAATGCCACGAGTGCTAGTGTCTACGCGCGTGCCGCCGCCTCGGCCGGAGCTGTCTTCACCAGCCAGCGTTCCTGCATCATTTTCTCTTGCAACTTGAGCAGCCCTTCAGTCAAAGACTCTGGTCGGGGTGGACAGCCGGGCACGTACACATCGACCGGAATCACTTTGTCCACACCGTCGCACACCGAGTACGCGAGCTGGAAGAGTCCCCCGCAGTTAGCGCAGCTCCCCATCGAGATCACGTACTTGGGGTCAGGCATCTGATCGTACAGCACCCTGGTACGCAGCGCCATCTTCAGGGTCAAGGTGCCGGCAATGATCATCATGTCTGATTGCCTGGGTGTGGCGCGGGGCACCGCGCCAAAGCGCTCTAGGTCAGCCCGCGGACCGCCGGTCTGCATCATCTCGATCGCGCAACAGGCTAGACCAAACAGCATATACCAGACCGAAGACTTGCGGGTCCAGTTGAGCATTTCATCGACCTTGGTCGTAATGACCATCTCCGGCATGGTATTGATCAGTGACATGCATCCTCCCGACTGAAAGTCGTTTGTTACGCAGCTCTCGGCACTCGTTCCTCTACCTCGGCTTGCGGGATTCGCTTGAGCCACTCCAGGTCCCTCTTGGCCCAGATGTATACCAACCCTACCACCAGGATACCGAGGAAGAGGAGAATCTCCGTCAGCGCAAACAGTCCCTGTCCTTTTAACACCCAGTCTCGGAACACCACCGCGACAGGGACAATGAAAGCGATCTCTATCTCGAAGATCACAAACACCAGAGCGATGAGATAGAACCGGATATTAAAGTTTATCCAGGCACCGCCGGTCGGCGGCTCTCCACACTCGTAGGTAGTGAGCTTCTTCGCTTCCGGATTATGGGGGCGGAGCAGGCGCCCGAGCGCCAAGTGGATAGCACAGAGACCAAGCCCGAGAATGGAGAAGACCAGAACGTTTGCGAAATGAAAGTACATGCGTGCAGTTCCCGCCTACTAGCTATTGTGTCCTGCCTCCCGCAGCTGCGAACCCAGGGACTCCGGTTGCGCAGGCTCTCTATACCCCCCTTGCCTCCAATGGGCAAGCTCCTCCCGCAGCCCCATTTTGTCGGCGACCTGCCCCAGAGATACCCCGGCCAGATAGCTGGCCAGTATCCGCTGGGCCTCGCGCCAGACCGAAATCTGACTGCATACCCCACAGTAGCGACACGCCCGTTCCCCTTCTTCGAGGCATTCCATGAGCAGGAGCGGCCCCTCAAGACATTCATAGACCTCTTTGAGGCTGATTTCTGGGGCGGGCTTCTTCAGGGCGAACCCCCCATGCGCTCCCATGTAGGAGTGCACCAAGCCGCCGCTCGCTAGCTGCTTCATAATCTTCGAGAGGAAATGGGCAGGAACATCCTGCTTGCTCTGGATCTCACGCCGCGATACGGCCTTATCAGGGGGTTGAGCCGCCAAGTAGGAAAGGGCACGAATAGCGTAGTCTACCCGTCGGCCAATGTTCATGAGGGAGCTACGCGCGGTGGAATGGTGGTGTGCCCCTTTCCCCATAATCGCTGCCTTAGTCTGGCTCGCCGTAAGGCCTCTCCCGGCTCAGGTAGCCTCTCCTCGCCACCCGTGAGCGCGAGTCATTCCTCCGGCAGACCCAGCACCCTCCGCCCCGCGGGGCTGATCATACCGGGGTCCCAAGGCGGCTCCCAGACTAGCTCGACCTTCGCCTCTTCCACGCCGGGCAACTCCAAGAGCTTTTCCTCGGCCTCAGAAGCAATGTACCCCCCCATGCCACAGCCGCGGGCAGTCAGGGTCATTTTCACGTCGATCTTCCGCTCAGCAACCTGCACGCCATAGACAAGCCCGAGGTCAACAATGTTCACCGGAATTTCCGGATCGTAGCAGGTGCGCAGCACGTCGTAAACTTCTTCTTGCGTAGGCATGGGCTCCCTCTTCTCTCTGCACTCAGCTCAGCGCGGTTACACCGCAACGCCACGTCTCTTTTGCTTCTCACCCTGAATTCTGCGCTGCAAGGCCATCAGGGCATCGAGCACATTTTCCGGGCGGGGCGGACAGCCAGGCACATAGACATCAACTGGAATGACGCGATCAATCCCGGCCAGGGTGGTGTAGTTGTCGTAGAATCCGCCGGTTGACGCACAGGCACCGAACGCCATCACCCACTTCGGCTCGGCCATCTGCTCGTAGACCCGCTTGAGGATCGGCGCCTGCCGGCAGGTGACCGTACCAATGACCATCAGTAGGTCGGCCTGCCTCGGGCTAAAACGGGGCAACAAGGCGCCAAAGCGGTCGATATCATAGGGGGTCATCGACAGAGACATATACTCCATGGCGCAGCATGCCGTGGCAAACGGGTAGGGAAAGATCGAGTATTTCCGCGCCCAGCCAATCGCTCTGTCGAGCTGTGTGAGGACGACCGCGTCGCCGAGCAGTACCTCATCACCCTGAGCCCGCACGAGTGCATCTGTAGCTCTATCGTTCCCCATGGCGTCCCTTCTGAGCAAAAAAATAGCAGCGCTTCGTTCCAGTTACTTCATCTGGTCCAATCAGTACCTCAACACTTTTTCTGTATAGGCCATCGCATACACTTCATCACCACTGGGAACAGCGTCTTACCGATCTTTTGTTTTAATATAGATACATAAGGTCCAATTTGTCAACCATAACGCTGCGTGCTCGGGAGGCTACTCATAACCGGGTTCACCAGTAGGAGTGTACATTGTCGGTGAGGGTGTGCACCCTGTAGGAGGAAGCTGTGTCCAGGCTGCGGCATCCCCTGTGCCGCGCAGACCCGTATATCTCTGTAGCGGCCGGGGCCTCTCCGCTCCGTTCACAGCATGCCAAGCTCTAGCCTGGCCGCTTCGGTCATCATGTTCGGGTTCCAGGGCGGATCAAAAACCACTTCGACATCGACGTCCTCGACACCGGGCACGCTCAGAATTTTATTCTCCATGTCCGTTTTGAGCACCGCGCCCATGCCGCACCCTGGGGCCGTCAGCGTGAATTTGACCTCGGCCCTGTTCCCACCCTCGGGCAAGGGCGTGACCTGACAATGATACACGAGACCGAGGTCAACGATATTGACGGGAATCTCGGGATCGTAGCACGTCTTCAATTGTTCCCAGACCAATTGCTCCAGGTCTGCCGGCCCTACGGCCGCGGCGGACGCTTCAGTCTGCGACACCGTGACCGCCTCTTTGCCGAGAGCATCGGCGTCCTTCCCGGCGATGCGCACCAGATATCCATTGTTGGTCATCACGGTGTACGTGCCACCCAATGACTGCGTGATCCGCACCTGGACACCGGCAGGAAGCCGGACTTTCTCGCCGCTGGGAATCCGGACCGCTTCGCAATCGTGGCTCAGAGTGATCAGTTCGGTCGTTTTCATCGGCTTGTTTCCTCCTCTTTGGACAGAGGTCGGTTCCTGCTCAAGGGTTCACTCCGTCGCGACGGTTCACTCCGTCACGACGGTTCACTCCGTCGAGACCGGGGCCCCCTCCCCTTTCAGCGCAGCATGCAGAGTATGCCAGGCCAGGCTCGCGCATTTCACCCGTGCGGGGAACTCCCACACGCCCGAAAGGACTGCGAGTTTTCCCAGTTCGTGTGGATCGACTCTCGTACTGGGCTCTTTAGTGAGCATCTTATGGACCCTATCGAAAAGCACTTCCGTTTCGGCCCGCGTCTTTCCCTTCACGCTAGTGGTCATCAACGAGGCGGAGGCCTTGGAAATCGCGCAGCCAGCCCCTTGAAAGCTGATGTCGCTGATCACGTCACCTTCCATGCGGAGGTAGACCGTGATCTGGTCGCCGCACAACGGGTTGTACCCTTCCGCGGTCCGGTTCGCCCCTTCCAGCTTCTGGAAGTTGCGCGGCCTTTTGTTGTGGTCAAGGATGACTTCCTGGTAGAGTTCGCTCAGGTCAGACATTAGCTGAACACCTTCATGGCTTTATGAATCGCTCTGACAAGAGCATCCACTTCTTCTTTCGTATTATAGAAAGCCAAAGACGCCCTGACTGTGGCCGGCACACCGAAGCGCTGCATCACCGGCATCGCGCAGTGATGGCCCGCGCGGACGGCGACTCCCTCCTGGTCCAGGATAGTGCCGATGTCGTGGGGGTGAATGCCCTCAAGCACGAAAGACAGGACGCTGGCTTTCTCTTTTGCCGTGCCGATGATTCTCAACCCCTTAATCATAGAGAGCGCTTCCGTCGCATAAGCCAGCAGCTCGTGCTCGTAAGCGGCTATTGCCTCTAGCCCGATGCCATTCACATAGTCGATCGCCGTGCCCAGCCCGATGCCACCCGCAATGTGAGGCGTCCCGGCCTCGAATTTGTACGGCAGAACGTTATAGTGAGTTTTCTCGAAGGTCACCAAACTGATCATATCGCCGCCCCCTTGATACGGCGGCATGGCCTCAAGCAAGTCGGCCTTACCGTACAGTATACCGATGCCGGTAGGGCCAAACAGTTTGTGGCCGGAGAACGCATAGAAATCACAACCGAGATCCTGGACATCCACTGTGACATGAGGCACCGCTTGCGCCCCATCAACCAGTACCGGGATGTTCTGGCGGTGTGCCATCTCGATGAGGCGCTTGACCGGATTGATAGTGCCGAGCGCATTCGACACATGAACCACTGCAACCAATTTCGTCCTCTCGTTCAGCAGCCGCGCATATTCGTCAAGCAATAACTCACCATCGTGGTTCATGGAGATGACGCGGAGTCGGGCGCCAACCTGCTCACACAAGAGCTGCCACGGGACAATATTGGAGTGGTGCTCCATGGCGGTGATGATGATCTCGTCACCCGCCTTGAGGAACGTCCGGCCGTAGCTCTGAGCGACGAGATTGATGCCTTCCGTGGTCCCACGCACGAAGATGAGCTCTCGCGAGTCCGCAGCATTGAGAAACCGCCTCACCGTGTCGCGCGCGCCCTCATAGGCGTGGGTAGCCTGTTCGCTCAAGAAGTGGACCCCGCGATGGATATTCGAGTTTTCCGCCGCATAATACTGGGTGATCGTATCGATCACGACCTGCGGCTTCTGGCTCGTGGCCGCATTGTCGAGGTAGACGAGCGGCTTCCCGTGGACCCGTTGCTGCAGAATGGGGAAGTCCTCCCTCAGGCGCCATACGTCGAAAGAACGTTGTGGCACTTCCCGGCTTTTCGGCGCAATGCTCCGCGTCGTAGTCGTCATAGCGTTTCCTTGAGACTCCTACCTTTCTGGAACCGCGTGGATAGTAACTCTTCGAGTCGAGCCCGGATCGGCTCGATTGGGATTCGATTGATCATCTCGCTGGCAAACGCATACGTCAGTAGGCTGCGGGCAGCCTGCAGGCCGATGCCGCGCGAGCGCAGGTAAAAGATCGCCTCCTGGTCAAGCCAGCCGATCGTCGATCCGTGGGTGCATTTCACGTCGTTGTTGAAGATCTCCAGCTGCGGCTTGCTGTCGATGAGGGCGTCTGCGGAGAGCAGCAGATTCTTGTTCGTTTGCTTGGCGTCAGTTTTCTGGGCGGCCTTATGCACGTAAATCTTACCGTTGAAGACCCCCCTCGATCGGCCATCGAGGACCCCCTTGTAAAGCTCACGGCTGGTGCAATGCGCCTGTACATGGTCGATCCGTGTGTGGTTATCCACATGCTGCTGGCCTGTCGCCAGGTAGAGGCCGTTGAGGGTGCACTCACCACCTTCCCCTTCCAGCACTGTGTTGACCTCATTGCGCACCAGGGCGCCACCCAACGCGACGGAGTGGGACGAGAAATTGCTGCTGCGGTCCTGTTGCACCTGCAAGGTCGCGAGGTGGAACGCCTCCTTGCTCTCCAACTGCAGCTTGGCATGCTCGATCACCGCGTTCTCACCCACGAACAGCTCGGTCACCGCGTTGGTCCAATAGACATGGTTCTCCAGGCCAACATAGCTCTCGACAATCGTCGCCTGGCTGTCGTTCCCCACGACGATGAGGTTACGAGGGTAGGACACGGTGAGCTTCCCGTGCGTGGTGGTAAGGAACAGCAGGTGGATCGGCGCCGCCAGGATCAGGCCCTGCGGGATGTACACGAACGCTCCGTCCTCCATGAAAGCCGTGTTGAGGGCGACGAAGGCGTGGTCCTGGTAGCCGGCGTATTGAGCCAGGTACGGCTCTACCCACCTCGGATCGGCCTGCACGGCCGCTGCGAGACTCCCGGCTTGCACACCGTCCGGCAGCGACCGCAAGAACGAGAGCTCCTGCGAGTAATAACCATTGACAAACACGAGCTGAGCGCACGTCCCCTCCCTGAAGGTGTTCCGTGCGAGCCTTTCAGCCGTCAGCCCATCAAGCTCGTAAGCAGCGGGCTGGAATCGAACCTTCACCAGAGGGGCTACATTGGTATACTTCCACTCCTCATGCCGAGTAGTGGGGAACCCCAGGTCGGCAAAGCGGGAGATCGCCGCTTTGCGAAGCTGGTAGACCCAGGACGGCCCCTTTCCAGCGCGGTTCTTCTCGAACTGCTCAAAGTCCGAGAGATACCTCTCTAGTTCTGTCGCGACGTGCACCATTGCGCGAACTATCTCCTCTTAGCGACCGCGCGCGAGGCGCTCTCGACTTCCACTTTGATCCAGTCGTACCCCTTCTCTTCGAGTTCCAGGGCCAGCGCCTTTCCCCCTGACTTGACAATGCGACCATCAAAAAGCACGTGCACGCAGTCGGGGACGATGTAGTTCAGCAACCGTTGGTAATGAGTGATCACGAGCATGGCGCGGTCGTTGCGCCGCAGCGTGGTCACGCCGTTGGCCACAATCTTCAGGGCATCGATGTCGAGACCCGAGTCAGTCTCATCGAGAATGGCGAGCTTAGGATCGAGCACCGCCATTTGCAAGATCTCGTTGCGCTTCTTCTCGCCGCCCGAAAACCCTTCGTTGATCGAGCGACTCAGGAGGCTCTGGTCCATCTCAACCAACCTCATCTTTTCCTTGACCAGGGTCAAGAAGTCCATGGCATCGAACTCTTCGAGACCGCGGTGCTTGCGGATGGCATTGAGCCCCGCCTTCAGGAAGTAGGCAGTGCTAACCCCGGGGATTTCGACCGGGTATTGAAAGGCCAGGAAGATGCCCTCGCGAGCGCGGTCTTCCGGGGACATCTGCAGCAGATCCTTCCCTTCAAAGCGCACCTCGCCGGCCGTGACCTCATAGGATTCCCGTCCAGCGAGGACATGTGCCAGGGTGCTCTTGCCCGAGCCATTCGGACCCATAATGGCATGGACCTCGCCGGCATTTACCGTCAGATCGATTCCCCGCAGGATTTGGTTGTCGCCAACCTTCGCGTGTAAATTTCTAATTTCTAGCATCCATCATCCTCAAAAACAGTGATGAGTAATGAGTGAAAACAAGGATCCAATCGCTCAATGATTCAATGACTCAATGATTCAATCCTCATCACTCATCACTCAGTCCTCTTAGCCGACGCTGCCTTCGAGACTCACGCCCAGCAGTTTCTGGGCTTCTACGGCAAACTCCATCGGCAGTTCGCGAAAGACCTGCTTACAGAAGCCGTTGACGATCATCGAGACGGCATCCTCGGCGGCAATGCCGCGCTGCCTACAGTAGAAGAGCTGATCCTCACCAATCTTCGAGGTCGAGGCTTCGTGCTCTACCTGCGAGGAGTTGTTCATCACTTCGAGGTAGGGGAACGTATGGGCGCCGCACTTGTCGCCGAGCAGCAGCGAGTCGCACTGCGAATAGTTCCGGGCACCGGTCGCCCCCTTCAGGATCTTCACCAGCCCGCGGTAGGTGTTCTGCCCGTGGCCTGCGGAGATCCCCTTGGAAATGATGGTGCTCTTGGTGTTCTTTCCTATGTGAACCATCTTGGTGCCCGTGTCCGCCTGCTGGTAGTTGTTGGTGAGCGCTACCGAGTAAAACTCTCCGATCGAGTTATCCCCCTGCAGGATACAGCTCGGGTATTTCCAGGTGATCGCCGAGCCAGTCTCCACCTGCGTCCACGAGATCTTGGAGTTTTTGCCGAGGCACTTGCCGCGCTTGGTGACAAAGTTATAGATGCCGCCCTTACCCTCCTGGTCGCCTGGATACCAGTTCTGCACGGTCGAGTATTTGATCTGGGCGTTATCGAGCGCGATCAGTTCCACGACTGCCGCATGCAACTGATTCGTATCCCGCATCGGCGCGGTGCAGCCTTCCAGGTAGCTCACAGAGCTCCCTTCGTCGGCAATGATCAGCGTGCGCTCGAACTGGCCAGTATCAGCGGTGTTGATGCGGAAGTAGGTCGAAAGTTCCATCGGGCAACGTACGCCTTTCGGGATATAGCAGAACGATCCATCACTAAAGACAGCCGCATTCAGCGCCGCGAAGAAGTTATCAGTGTAGGGCACCACTGACCCGAGATACTGCTCGACCAGTTCCGGGTGATTCTGCACCGCCTCGGAAAAGGAGCCAAAGATAATCCCCAGCTCAGAGAGCTTCTCCTTAAATGTGGTCGCCACGGAAACGCTGTCAAAGACCGCATCGACCGCAACGCCAGCGAGCCGTTTTTGTTCCGTCAGGGAAATACCCAGCTTTTCGAACGTCTCCAGCAGTTGTGGGTCCACCTCATCGAGGCTCTTGAGCCCTTTTTTCTGCTTCGGCGCCGAATAGTAGATGATGTCCTGATAGTCGATCGGCGGATAGTGGACGTTTGCCCACTTCGGCTCTCCCGCCGACTTCTCCAGCTTCGCCCAATACCGGTAGGCTTTCAGTCGCCACTCCAGCATAAACTGGGGTTCGTTCTTCTTGGCGGAGATCAGACGAATAGTGTCCTCATTCAGCCCCCGTGGAGCGACATCCGATTCGATAGCTGTAACAAACCCGTATTTATATTCCCGGTTTGTCAGGGCTTCTATCGTCTTTGTGGTTGTCGGCATCATGTCCTCCTGGTCTGGCTAAGGTTCGCTGCGCGATTCCAATCTTTTGCTGCGGCTCCCGAGAGACGCAAAACCCTAGAGGTGAGGTTAGTGCTCAACGCTTAACTGCTGCTTTGCTCTATTCTCCAACTGGCCTAGCACCTGCTCCGCTATCTCCACAAACGCCCGACTCTGCGGGTGCCCTGGCTGCGCCACCACCAGCGGGGTGCCAGCGTCGCCGTCCTCGCGGATCTCGCGTACAAGCGGAATCTCCCCGAGAAACGGCACACCAAACTGCTTGGCCATCCGCGCCCCACCGCCATGGCTGAAGATCTCTGCCCGGTGCCCGCAGCGGCCACAGACGTGATAGCTCATGTTCTCAATCACCCCCAGCACGGGCACATGGACCTCTTCGAACATCCTCACCCCACGCCTGACATCCAGCAGCGCCACGTCCTGCGGCGTGGTGACGATCACTCCTCCCGACAGCGGCACCTTCTGCACCATGGTCAGTTGCGCGTCGCCTGTCCCGGGTGGGAGATCGACCACCAACACATCTAACTCTCCCCACTCGACATTCTTGATGAACTCGGTCAGCAGTTTATCAATCATCGGTCCGCGCCAGACCACCGCGTGGCCGTCCGGCACGAGAAACCCCATCGACATGACCTTGATTTCGTACTTGGTGATGGGGATGAGACGTTTATCGTCGGTGCTCCGCGGCCGCTCCCTAAGCCCCAGCATCAGTGGCACACTGGGCCCGTAGACATCCGCATCCAGCAGCCCCACCCGCTGGCCGAGCGCCGCGAGAGCCGAGGCTAGGTTGACCGCGACGGTCGACTTGCCCACCCCACCCTTACCGCTGGCCACGGCGACGATGTGCTGGACCCCAGGGATCCCAGGCTTGGACCGTAGCGGCGCCGCAGTAGCCGGGCGCTGGATGACGACCTCAACCGGGACCTGGACCAAGGGCCCCAGGGTGTCGATCACCCCCTGGTGGATCTGGGCAACGACCTCGGCGTTGTCGGTTGGGGGTGCGAGTTGGACGGTCACGCCGGCACCGCCCACCGCAATATCTTTGACCATGCCAAAGGCGACAATGTCACGGCTGAACCCCGGGTACTTGACCTGCTTGAGGGCTTCCAGAAGCTCTTGAGGGGTTGGCATACCCTGGACGTTATCCTTTCATTGTTCTCTGACTCTCACAGTCAGAGCAAGCGCACAGACTTCTCAGGTACTCAAAGGTGTAGATGCCCGTCTGGTGGCCGTCGCTCCAGGCCGGGTTTAATGCGTAGTTGCCTACCGTACCGATACTGACCAACTGCGGGTTCTCAACATGGACAAAACGCCGCTCTCCCCCATGCCCTTGACAGACGGCGCAGGGGCACCAGCCGCGCAGGTACGCGAAAGGATAGTCACTGAGATGATCGTCATCCCAGAGAATACGGAGCACTTCTTCTTCCTCTATGGGAGCAACCAAGGCAGGCCTAGGCATAGAGCACCTCCTCACATCTCCTGGCTTGCGACTCGCTATGGCCGCTGTCCTTGCTGCCAGAGCGTTGCCCCGTCAGTCTGCATGAGGCGCGCGGCGATGGTGCGAAACACCTGCGCCACCGGATGCTCGGGGTGTTGCACGACCAAGGGTTTACCTGCATCACCACCAGTGCGTAACTCTTCGACAATGGGCACTTCACCGAGCACCTCTAGGCCAGTCTTTCCGGCCCCGCCGTGGCCAAAGATCTCTTCTCGCTCGCCGCAGTGGGGACACACGTAATAGCTCATATTCTCGATGACGCCGAGGATCGGGACATTGACCTGACGGAACATGGCAATACTACGCTTCACGTCTAGTAACGCCACGTCCTGCGGGGTGCTGACGATCACGCCACCACTTAACGGGACCTCCTGCGCGAGCGTCAGAGACGCATCGCCAGTCCCCGGCGGCAGGTCGACCACGAGATAGTCGAGCTCGCCCCACAACACATCTTTGAGAAACTGACGGACAATGCTCATCACGATAGGGCCACGCCAGATCACCGGGGACTGGTCGTCGAGAAAAAACCCCATCGAGATCAGGCTCACTCCATACTTTTCCACCGGGTAGATTTTCTTGTCCTGGCCAGCACGGGGAGTGGCCTCGGTCCCCATCATCAACGGAATGCTGGGTCCGTAGATGTCAGCGTCGAGGAGCCCCACCCGATTGCCCAGGGCTTTCAGTGTTAACGCTAGATTCACCGCTACCGTGGACTTGCCTACCCCTCCCTTGCCGCTGGCCACGGCGATGACCCGGCGCACACCGGGAAGCGGAGCCTGGGCTGGAACTGAGACGGGGCTTGGTTGTGCCGGCGCGCCCCGGGGGCGGCCGCTGTGGACCGCCACCTGCCTGACCCCGGGCACGGCTGACAGGGTAGCGGTGATTGTGCCGGTGAGGTGGCGCAGGACCTCTTCAGTAGCACTGGAGGGACGCAGATGGACGATCACCGTGTCCTCTTTTATGAGAATCTCCCCGACTAGCCCTAGCGACACGATGTCACGCCTGGACCCCGGGTAAGAGATGCGCTTGAGATGCGCGCGGATCTCCTGTTCGCTGACCATGAATGTCCCTCACCTGCGCAATATGATTGACTCTTTCATCCCTACGATCTTCCCTCGTGCTGATCCTCACCCCTTCTGCAGTCTAATGTAGAGCTATAGAGTCCAACTTGTCAACGGCAGCCCTGCTCACTCGGACCCTAACCGGCGTCGGGTCTCCGCATCCAAGGGAAGGATATGGACTTTTCCAGTGAGGTCGTTGCGGCCTATGTAGACTTCGGTCTCGTACACGGTCTTGATATTGGCGTAGGTCAACACTTGCTCGGGCGTCCCCAGGCAAAACAAGCGACCGGCTTTGAGCAGCGCGAGGCGATCGCAGTATAGAGCGGCAAGGTTCAGGTCGTGCAGGCTCGCTACCACAGTTAAGCCGCTCTGCCGGCTCAGGTTTTTCACCAGGTCATACACCTCAACCTGATGTTTGATATCGAGGAACGCGGTTGGCTCATCGAGCAACAACACTCGGGGGTCCTGCGCCAGAGCTCTGGCCAGAATCACACGCTGACGCTCCCCACCGCTCAGTTCATGAATTTCACGCGCCGCCAGTTGATGCACCCCGGTCTGCTCCATGGCCCGGTAGGCGATAGTCAAATCCAGAGCCCGCTCAAAGCCAAACCTCCCCAGGTAGGGTGAGCGGCCCATGAGCACAACCTCCAGCACTGAAAACGGCAGTTCGATTGCCGTCTCCTGCGGCACCACGGCGATCTGCCTGGCCAATTCTTCCCGGCTGTACGTCTCTAAATCCTGACCAGCGAACCTCACCCGGCCACTATGTGGCGTGAGCACACGGCTCAGGAGCCGCACCACCGTGGATTTACCAGAGCCGTTCGGGCCGAGCAGCCCAAGGATTTCTCCCTCGGCGACAGAGAAGGAGAGGTCTATGAGCGCCTCGATGGTCCCGTACGCGAAGCTCACCCGGTCACAAGCGATCAGTGCCGCCTCAGACATGCTCACCAAGCAAACGCCTGCGTTCCTCTTTCTTCAGCAAGTAGAGAAAGAACGGTCCCCCACACATCGCGGTCACCACACCGACGGGGAGTTCAGTCGGGCTCACGACCGTACGGGCCAAAGTATCGGCCCAGACCAGAAAGATCGCGCCGCCTAGAACCGAGGCAGGCAAGAGCAGGCGATGGTCAGCGCCGCAGAGCAGACGCAGCAGGTGTGGCACGATTAGGCCGACAAACCCGATCATGCCACTCACGGATACAATCGCACCGACCAGCAACGAGGTGGCAAGAAACGTCCTGCGCCGTAAGGTTTCTACGTCTACCCCAAGCTGCGCCGCGCCCTCTTCGCCCAAGCTCAGGAGGTTGAGCCGACGACTCTGTGCGATCAGCCAGCCTGCGCCCAGTAGCACATAGAACCCGATGGCACCGACCACCGTGTAGTCTTGCGCCGCTAGACTTCCCATAAGCCAGAAGAGCACTCCATGGCTCTGATAGAAGTCCGTCAGCGAGTTCACCAGCATGATAAGCGCCCCGCAGAAGGCGTTAAACACCACACCAGTCAGCAGCAGGGCGTAGGGTTGCAGCCGTCCGTGATTCAGCGCCGTACGGTAAATTAACACAGTTGTCCCGGTGGCGCCGAGAAAAGCGGCAAGCGAGACGAAAGAGATGTGCAGGAACCCGGGCAGGCCGGCGGTGGCCGTTCCAGCAACCACTAGGGCCACGATGCCGCACAACGACGCCCCGCCTGAGACACCGAGGATGTGCGGACAAGCCAGAGGGTTATGGAGTAGTACCGTCGCCAGCAACACGCGCGGCAAACGGGTACGAACAAGAATGACGTAGTCCGGGTTATCCAGGGACGGCACGTTCCACGCGTGGGCCAGACTCACTGGCACTGTACCCACCGCCGTGCAGGCGATGATGGTGCCGGTGAGGCCGAGCACGAGTCCACAGTTGACAAGCAGCCACTTACGCTTGGTGAGATACGGCATGGGCACGCGGAGAGACGGATGGGCGCCCTTCTTCCTTACCTGAGGCCGCTCCATCTGTCAGCCACCGTCTACTGAAAGCACTCGGGGTGGATGAGGCGGGCAAGCTCCTCAAACCCCTCGGCCAGGCGCGGTCCCGGCCGCAGCAGGGTATCCGAACGGCGGCCGTAAAGCCGGCCATTGCGGACGGCTGGCAGCGCGGGGAAATTCCGCCAGATGCCCAAGCGTTGGGGCTTGCCTGTTTCGTCTGAGCCCATGGAACTGTCGATGATGACCTCCGGCTGGCTAGCAACCGCAAATTCCAGGCTCAAGCGTGGCCACTGCTGGCCCGTACCGGCAGCGAGGTTGACCCCGTGGGCCTGCTCGATCAACTCGTTCAAGAAAATACCGCTGCCCACGGCGATGAGGGGGTTCTGCCCAACCAGCAGCAGCACACGACGCTGCGGCGCGTCGTCCAGGCGTGCACGTACCGCAGCCATATGCCCATGCACCCCTGCGAGGAGCGCCTCGCCTTGGGCGTCTCGCCCGGCTTCATGGGCGATCGTGCGCATCGCGGTTTCGATCTGTTCGATCGTGTCCACCTGCACGATCACTACTCTGCGCCCGGCCCGCCTGAGCGCGGCCACTGCCTCAGGATTATTCGGCGGCACGCCGATCACTACATCCGGCACCTTGGCAACGATCGCCTCCACGTTGGGTGCGAGATAGGAACCGACCCGGTCGAGGTGCTCTACTGCACGCGGGAAATCACAGAAAGTGCATACCCCCACAAGCTGCTCGCCGGCCCCCACCGCAAAGAGGGTTTCGGTGACCGAAGGGGCAAGGGACACAATACGCGGGAACGTGGAGTTGGTCGTCTGCTCACCCCACGCTGCTCCACTGAGCGCGCAGAAAGCCAGGGCGGCAGTCAGGATTTTTCTAACCCCGGAGGTTCTGTTGCGCTGCAGCACCATAGTGTGACATCCCATTACACTCTTTTGAGAGTAGTGATATGGTCTCACGCAGTCTTTCGAGAGAACCGCTATGGCAGAAAAAGGCGACGTCACAATCAAGATTCCCCGCCAGCTCTATACCAAGCTCCAGGTCATCATCGCCGGCACGGGGTTTCACTCAGTCACCGAGTTTGTCGTCTACGTGCTGCGCGATCTCGTGTCCACCGAAGCCGCCACAGCGGCGCAGAAGCCCCAGCCAAAAGACGAACCTCCCCTCCGTCCAGACAAGGAACTCAGCGCAGAGGAAGTGCGCCTTATCCGCAAACGCCTGCAGGATCTGGGTTACCTGTGAAACAGCAACCTGATCCCATCGACGAACATGACTACCGCCACAATAAGCAACACCCACCCCTGCACCCGGGGAGGCAGGAAAACGTCGGAGAAAAACAAGTCAGGGGCGTCTTTGGGAGTATTGTTCTCGGCCTCGTGCGCATCCATAGAGTAACCCTCCAGACCACAAAGATAATAGGGCGTTTTGTACACTCTTATCAGAGTGTAAACAAGCCCTCTTACACTCTTTAAGGAGCCAGCAGGGCTGCTCTGGTGACTAAATCGAACCACACAACATCGGCACCTTGAACCGCATGATCTTCTGTCCCAATCTTATGCGGTCCGATTTAGAACGTTACTCTGACACCGGCGAGGTAATTAAGAGGCGGCGACCTGAAGCCCAGAACCTCCTGGTAGGTGCGATCAAAGAGATTTGCGATCTTGCCATAGACGGTGAGGCTGGAGAACGAGAAGACGCTAGAGGGAAAAGTATACGAGACCGCCACGTCGGTCCTGGCATACATGGGGTTAGTACGAAACCCGCGTAGGGGATCAACATCGTCACGGTCGCCGACCACCTTGAGACTAACGTGGAGGTTCAGCAGGTCGTCGGCGCCGCGCAGGCCCCGGCGTTCGTAATGAACTCCCACCGTGCTATGCTCAGACGGGCGGCGGAGGAGACGCCCGTCTTTGGTGGCAAAATCGAGAAAGGTGAAACTGCCACTCAGCGTCAGTCCCGGCAGCAGGCGCAGAACCGGAATGACCTCTACGCCCTGTACGTCCACCCGCCCCAGATTTTGCGCCTGAAAGGTGAACGTAGCTGGATCGACCAACACCCCTGCAATCAGGTCCTTCACTCGGCGGCTGAAGTATACCGTTTCCAGCGAAAAGCGCTGGCCCCATAAGTTCTGCTCAAAGCCCACATTCCACTCACTGCTCAGCTCGGGTTTGAGGTTCGGATTGCCGAAGCCCACCGTGTGGCCAGGCAGGGGTGGGAAAAACAGCTCATTAAAGGTGGGGGCGCGAAACCCTTCGGCAAATCCGCCTTTGAGTTTGGTGCCGGTCCGAGGAATCAGGTACGCGAATGACCAGGCGGGGGTGACCTGGGAGCCGAAGTCTTCGTTGTCATCGACGCGGAAGCCACCGACCAGAAAGAGGCGCTCGTTCAGCAGGCGCAGGTGTTCTTGCAGGTAGTAAGCGAAGTTGTAGCGGCTCTTGTCGTAGGCCGAGCGAGAACTGCCAAAGCTTGACTCGCTATGGGATTGGAAATCGGCGGACTTTTCCTCGAACTGGAAGCCAAACGTG
>WNGG01009098.1_pt1 | contig 18127 bp, 20 predicted proteins | sample 5400661 | NCBI WGS metagenome assembly WNGG01 (sample SAMN13153372, study PRJNA577476) | soil metagenome | isolation source: 100 cm soil or saprolite under Garry oak tree replicate 1 | place: USA:California | collected 2016-06-15
AGCAAAATCAAAATCACTCGCCTTTGAGGCTGCGGTTCTTTTCTTGTTCCGCCCGTACTTTTCGTTCGCTCTCAGTGAGCTGTCGCCGGAGCAGGTTCATCTGCTCCCGCATGGCGGTTATTTGTTGTTCTTGTGAATTGAGTTTCATGACGAGGTCGCCATCCCCGTTAAAAAGTGCGATCTGGGCACCCGTCACGCTTTTTGCAGGAACACTCGCTGGCTCAGCCGGTGCGGTCCTCGCGTTTCCATTTGTGGTCGGTGCTGTAGTTTTTTTCTGCCCAGTTGAGGTCCGCGGGCGTGAGGCCGAGCCATTAACGTCGGGAGCATCGGTCGGCAACCGCAGGGCGGATTCCCTTAATGCGGAAAGGGACTGCATGAATCCTTGATTTCTCTTGTTCGCCTCTTCTACCTGGCCCCTGGCCCGCGTCAGAGCGTGCTCCAATTGCCCCAAGGCGTCTGCCGCCATCCACTCACTGCGAGTGTGTCGCTTCTGCTGATAGCCGATGATGATAAACAGGCAGCCAAGCAGCCCCAGGGAGACCAGGTTGGACCAGAAATAGCCATTCTCGAGGCTTTCAGTGAGCAGAAGCTTACGGTTCTCATCAACACATTGGCCGTAGTCTCTGTCCGAGGGGTTGATCCTCTTTAGCGTAAAATCCACGAAGCCTGGTCTCGGATTCGAGGGCCGGCCATTGGCTGCGGGATCGTATGTCGACCTGGTGCTTTGAGCCCGACATAACGGTGATAGGCTTGTGGCCAGGAACAAAGCCAACGCGGCAGATGTTGTGCCTCTCACATCCATCCAATTCTGCCTGTTCGTGCCGCCAGGCGGCCATTTCGCCGGATAAGGTCCGGATCTTTGAAACGTAGATTTGCGCCTTCAACGTGCGCCACGGAATGAAGCCTTGGGTAGATCGTGGGCTCGAATCCGGGAAAGCGGTAGTTGCGAGGGACGCGCACATGCAGGTGCGAGTGCAGCGTCCCCTGCCGATTGTCGGTCATCAGGATTTCCATCTGGCCTACGGGCAAGTTCTTGATGTGCTCGTCCTGTGAACGAGTGTCCTTGATGTCGGTCTCGCTTCCGAATCCAATGGGTCGATACTTTTCCTCCAGCAAACCCGTGCGCTGAACGGTTAGCGTCCGGCGTTTCTGTTTCACCCGCGCCGAAGCCTTAAGGAAATACTGTGCTGTTTCCTCGTCACGCGTGCGGAGCAACATCGTGGTATTCGGCGCGGATGACACATCGTCGCGGAAGCCGCGGCCGACCATCAGAAGCTGTGGCAGAGATTGCAACGCGAACAGAAATGCCGTGTTGGTGCCGCGCGCAGTTTGAAGAATCTGCGCAAAATTCGAGTACGCAAAGGGCGCAAACTCATCGAGGATCACGCTGACCATCGGCCGGTTCTGGCGGCGCCGTTCCTGCTCGTCTTCATACCGCTTGCCGATGATGAGCTGCATGTTTTGCAAGAGCATCCTGCCGAGCGCGGTGACGGCCTTTGAGTTTTTGTTGGTGTTCAGCGAGACGAACAGGATCAGCTCTTTTTCGATCACTTCATCAAGTGACAGCACTTCATCGTAGGCCCCGGTAACGACGGAAAGATCGTCCTCCAGAAAGGTCATCAGCTCATTGAGAAGCCCTTGAATTTTCGGCACCCTGTCCCGGTCTTCGAAGGACTGCTGCAGGTTCCGTATGGACATTTCAAGATTGAGCTCGCGTTGGTGAGTCATGCCAGCCTGAGCGGAAAGCCGGCTGCGTGCGAGCGCGATTTGTTCTTTCAGAACCCTTTCGTCCAGCGCTAGTACGAGCACATCATGGATGTTGAAGCGCTTGCCGGTGTGCGCCAGCACTCGCACGAGGTCGCTCAGATAAGTAGCCTGATGCCCGTGAAAGAAGTCTTCCTTGAGATCGAATGATTCAAAGACAAAGTTCGCGTGCTCCTGGTAGAGACCATGCTCGCTGAAGAAAGGGTTGTAGCGTACGGAAATGTCCGGCCGCGATGGATTCAACATCCGCAACTGGTGCATGCGGCCCGCAGTTTCGATGGCCGGAAGCAAATCAGAAAGGAACTCCTGGTCACCCTTGCCGTCGAAAATCAACATCGGAATGCGGTGATGGTCATTCGACGGGCCAACCGTACGAAACAGATCCTGGGTAATGATGTTTTTGAGCAGCGTTGTCTTGCCTGATCCGGTAGCGCCGAATACGACCGATTGCATGACGCGAGTTGCGTCGGGCCAGAGCCACGGCTTTCGGTGCACGTCATACCCGAGAACGATTGCATTCTGGTCATAGGCGGTTTGGACGGCCTTCCGGTCTTTTTCCGGGGTTATATATAAAGGAGGGTGAGGCCAAGGGGTTTCGCGGCGCCGCGGCAAGGTGATCATGTACCAGGCAACCGAGATGCACCCAATTGACGCAAAGAGCAGGTAGAGTCCGCCCTCTAACAGTTGCGCTGGACGTATGTGAAAGCGGTCGACCAGGATGTAGCAGCCGGCAGCAAGCAATACCAGGGCAACTAATACCAGGACGATACCGAGGCTCTCCTCCTGATTGTGATGATAGGCACGCCGGCCAAGACGATATTCGTTTTCAGACGTCATAAGCCTCCAAAGCTGAAGTACAAGAACGCCCCTGCGCTGAACGTGGCGAGCACAGCCAGCAACAGCAGAATGGGGTTCAAGCGAAAACTGCCGTTCTCGGTCCGCGGCTTAAGAGGATCTTCGGTCCAGTGCCGCAATGAGGCGAGAATGGTATCCTCGCGCGCTTGCGCGACATAGCTCTGGAGCCTCTCGCGCATGGTTTCGATTTGCGGACTTCGTCTCATGGTCACATCACGACGGTGGCTTTGGCTCCGGAGTCAAATACCAGTTGAAGTACCGCCTGCCCCTTAAGATCTTGCCGGATGGCAACAACTCCCTGGGCCGACGAGCCCGGTTCCAGCTGTTCCAGTTCGCTCTCAACATGGCCTACAGCCAGCGGCAACGCCTTCGCGGTGCCGAGCTTCTTCAACCCGCGAGTATCCAATTGGGTGTGCGCGATGCTGCCCAATGAGACGGACGAATGCTCCGGCTTTAGTTCAAATGCGCCTAGCAGGGCCGCGCGGTAGCTCGCTTCGGTGTCATTTTCGATTGTGTAGTGGACGTAAATCGTGCTCCGCGTCCTGAATATCTGTTCGATACGAATGTTGACCTCGTTCGGCCGTGTCCGCGCGTTCGAACGAATCTGGACTGCTCCCAGGAACGCGCGTGTCAACATCATGTCAGCGAGTTCGTCCGCGCTGGTGCTTACAACCGGCGGCGGAGCAGGAATGGCAGCATCAATAGCAAAGTTCATGGTCTTTACCTCTTCGGTGGTTTCTAGTTCGTAGGCGAAGCGCCTGGATACGGTCCAGACAAGAAGGTCAGTGGACACTCCGGGCTTCATCGGCTTTACGAACACTTTGTTGTCCTGGCGCTCGATCTGGAAGTCCGAACTACCGGCTGCCGCCATCGTGACCGGCTCGTGAAATTCAAGGACTGTCAGATGGTTCAGAGCCGTAGCAATATGGAGCACATTCTGAGCTGGAGCCTGTGACTGCTGTGCGGCCAGTGAGACGGTAAATAGGCCGTATACAAAGGTAGAGAGAATCCGTTTCATATTTTCCTTTTTTCGACCCTGAGCAGAACCCGCGAAGGGTTCCGCCCAGAGTGGTTACGGCCTCACATAATCCAAGGCACATCGTTAACGTCCCCATCTGCCGAGACGCTTGGAAACTCCACGTCTTCATCAACTCCCACAGCTTGCGCCGCGGTAGTCTCTTCGCCGTGGGGTTCGGTTGATCGATCCGCCTGGGTCTGTTCGGGCTTGTCGTCGAGGACGATGTTCCCATCTTTCAGCTTGAACAGGAACGTATGTTTCTGTCCTCCGTTGATGGGATCAACCAGGAAAACCCGGCCGGAGGAATCAGTACGAACGAATCCCTCGTAAAGTTTGGGTACGTGCACGCGGACGAACTTGCCTCCGGTGCGCTCGGCCAACTTCACGATCAGTTCCTGCGGAAAGGCGAGAAAGAGAATCGAGCCGCTGGAGCGCTCGCCCTCATATTTGCCGCGTTCCTCGTCAAAATGGCATGCGCCATAAGACTGGTTCATGGCAAACAGCTTCTGTCGCCGCAGTTCCTTGTCGGGACTCTGCCGTACCTCATCCCACTCGGCTTTGGCTTTCTTTAGTTGTGCTTTTAGGTGTTCACGCCGCGCGGCAATCTTCGCGATCATTGCTGCATAAGCCTGATTGACGAACCGGCATTCCTTCATCATTTCGCGGGTAACGTTTTCACCCACGACGAGCGACTTGAATGCCTCAATCGAGGCCTTGTTAGTCAACAGATCTTCGATCTCCTTGCGGACGTGGTTGTAGAGTTTCCCGATGCGGTCTGACTCTTCCACATCGAGATGCAGCGGTAAATCAGATACGCGGCGTTCGTTCTTGCAGAGAAGCCAGGGTGCTTGACGTACCTGTTGGCGTATTTCGGAGACGAGCTTCAAATCCGGCTGGACTTGCCACTTGAGGCTATCGAGCGCGTTCTGGAGTTCCTTGGCCAATTGCTGGGCAAGATCTTCTTTGCCCGATGCGCGGCAGGAGGTCATCAGATCGGTGATTGAGCCGATGTGATTTCCCCGGGCCTTCATGGCCACGTGCTCCAGATTGAACCAGGGATCCTTGGCTTTGTTGGCCTTGGTCTTGCCCTGTTGTTGGCCGAGGCCTCGCCCGAACCGGTGTCCGAAGAAGCGTGGAAACCTGTCCTCTTCGACCACGCAGATCCAGTCAAAATCAAAGTCGCCGCCGTTTTTCTTTGCCGTGCCGGAATGAAGAATGTACGTGCCCTCCAGTCGGAGTTGCCGCGCGACCAGGTCCCGCAGCTCGGTTTCGATCAGAGCGCAGTCCTGCTGGCAAAGGTTTCTATCGAGGTCCGCGATGATCTCCTCGTCCGAGAGAGTTCGAAAGGGGAGAAGATCGTCGATCATGCGTATGGGATAGCGGACGCACAGACCGTGTTTGGAGGCAACTTGAACGATGGCTGTGTGCTCGGAGATCCAATCGGAACCACAGAACACTTCGCCATCTTTCAGGAAGAGATATCCGTCGTCCATCAATGCAAATGCCGGCAAACGGAAGCCTCCTCCGGTGGTTACCTTGAATGCCCAGCGGGCAAGTAGTTTATTTATTTGATTGTTGACGTAAGGATGACGAACGATCTCGCCGCTCGCGTCGGCCAACAACAGGCCTTCGACGATTCTGAATTCTTCGCCAGTGTCCTGGTCTGGGTCCGGAAGGTTCTCCGGATGCCGTCCCAGAATCTTAAGAAGTTCTTCATAACGGCCCTCGCTTACCGCTCCACTCAGCTTGCGCACCTGCTCCATGGCCTGTGGTAAAATTTCCAGCTGAATTGAGTCCTCGGGTGCATGTTCTAGCAACGTGTAACTGGACTCAAACTCGAGCTGGCGGGAGAATTCGCGGATGCCCACCACGGTCAAGCCGCGAAATCTTCTGCCCGGCCCGAAGATCGAGTACGTCACCGCCGGAACCTTCAACCCTGGTTTGACCGCGCTCTCCGGCAGAATGAAATCCGCTTCAAGCGTGTCGGCAACATCATCCTCCATGATTTTGAATGAGCCCTTCGCCTGGATATTGGAAAAGGCCATGCGAAACTGGTAGAAGCGGCCGTCCGGAAGGACTTTCCGGCGTACCTCCTGTTTCGCAATCTGGGCCAGCTCTTGTCTTTCCTGCTCGCCCAAAAGTTCCTGGTCGGGAGGCTTGTCATAGCGATCCCGGAGGAGCCGGTCGATTTCCTCCATGACGAGTTGCTGCTCATGCGTTTGTTGGAGCTTCAGGAAGAATGAACGCCTGATCCATCCCCGGCAGTCGTTCGTTCCCAGCTTCCCGTCGGGTACGACGAGCACGCGTGCATCGGGTTCCTCCATCATCACCTTGCATGAGGAAACGAGGATCCCGAAATAGACGATCGCTGCCTGCGGCCAATGCTGGAAACGTTCGGCAATCGCACGGCTGTGCTCCTGGTCGACAAAGTAAAACTTGCCCTTCTTTGCCGAACCACTCGCGCCGACTAATTTGTAGTGAATTCCGTTCCAGACAAGTTTTGCCAGCCGGTTTTCGACCTGCGATTCCTCAAAGTCATCAAGGATCTCGGTCGGCACGTTGACACTGGCCACCTTGATTCCGGGATAGAGCACGCTGAGCAGCGTGTTCTTCAAGGGCTCAAGATCGTGCAGCCGTGGCGCTACTCTGCCATTGCGGTCGATCTCAAGGTTCTGAATCTGATCAGCCGGGATTCTGTAATTCTTCGTCGTTGTATTCTTCGTCATTGTGATTCTCCTTAACTAATTTGTTCCCGCCGGAGACCCGGAGAGAGTTAAGGAGTTTGCGTAACCGCAAGCTCTCTCGTCGTCTCGCCTGGCCGCCTGTTCGGGTTCGCTCGGCCAGGCCCTCGACAGCGAGAAGCCCGGTCAGCACATCTCCCCACATCAAGCCGTGGGGCGCTCAAAGGACCAAATCACTTGCCTTGGTCATCTGAGAAGTCGAGTGCTGTGTTATTAAAGAGAAACTCAATTTCGCGTGACGGCCTGCTTCACGATCACAGGACTGCCACCGCCATTTACCTCCGGAACCGCTTTCCAAGCCGCCAATGTGTAGAACGGCTGGCTGCTCTTGAAAGACTGAATCAGTGCCTCACCTTCGCTTGCTACTTCTTGTCCTAGTTCAAGTGAATCGGGCGAAGAGCCCGGCTTTGGCAGGAAGTAGCGTAGAACTGGGTCAACTCCGTTTCGTCGCTTGCGCCGAGTGCTTCCGTTGTTTGCTGGCGGCGCCGATGCTTCTGCCAATGGTCGGTTTTCCATTGCAATGCTCCTTTATTTCTGTTCAGCAAAATCTGCCTGCCGCAAAACCCAGTCACGTTTCTCGCCCTCGATCGCCCGCTCCCAGTACTCGCCAATGAGCAAGCCACTCGGGTTCCGCTCCGACCGTTTTTCGACCACCAGGCGAACGTGGAACTCACTCACAACTTTGTCCACGGTTTCGTTGTGGTCGTGGATGCGATGGACCTCCTTCACTCCGAAGGCGGTGTAGGTCAGCGGATCGTCTTTTGTGGTTTCAAGTGAACGAATTTGAAATTCCGAAGTGGTCTGATCGTCCTGAATCTTGCCGACCAGGTTCTCTTTCTGCATGCCTCCAAACGCCGTGCGTCGAAGGTTGGCGGTCATCATGTTCAGACTGTCCGCCCAGTTGCGGCTTACGTTTGTGGGTTTTCTCAAATTCGCTCGGCTCAGCGGCTGCTCCCTGCGTGACAGAAAGCGCCAGCTTGCTCTGTCCGACCACGGCGGCCTGCCCGTTCTCGTCCACGCGGATGACCGTGGGCGGCTGCAGGCGAACGTAAACGGCAAAGCCAAGCGCCAGCATGGTCGCGGGCACGCATAGAAATGCCAGGACCATCGCGCGGTTTGCATATGCGCGCAGAACTCCATCGTGTTCGTAATAGCGGCTGTAGCTGAGTTTTTCCGGAAGCTCAGCTTCTTGCTCTTTGTTCTTTTTGAACCACATATTCATTGCTTCCTTACTGGCCTATCTGCGGCGTCTGAACAGAAGGCCGAACAGTTTGCCGATGTAAAAGAAAATCAGGGTGGTGATGCTGTAAGGCCGGAACTTCGTTCCTTCCGGCTCCCAGATCGGCGGTTGTCTCCACATACAATCCTCCAGGCATGTCAGTTCTCCTCCGGTTTTTGCCTTCCTGCCGCGCGTCCCAAGGCGCGCGCAATATTGAAGGTGACGGCCTGAGTCACTGACCTTGGCGAGTAAATGTAGCCCGATCTCGCCTGGCTGACCGCAGCCTGGCGAGTTCCATTCTGGTTACCGGAACTTCCATTCATCGTTCCACTTACCACCGGTGTAACCGGACTGCTGTTGCTGTTCATGGCGCTCGATAGCCCCGATTGCAGGAAACTCGCCATTGATGTCGCCGGAGTTGGAGGAGGCATCGATGAACTCATAGCCATGCTGGACGAACCGCCACCCCCGCCTGCTCCCGCCGCGGCGGGAGTTGCCGCTGAGCCTGCGCCGGCCCCGGCGGCAAATCCACCGACCGCCGCCAATGCCGCACCTGCCGCAGCGGCTGCGGCGCGGACCAAAGCGACTGCCGTCGATCCCACGTCGCCCGAGATGATTCCTTTGGCAATAAATGGGACCATTGCGATGGCGAGGGCGTAGAAGATGCTCACCAGGCCTAACATGGCCGAATCAGGCACGCCCTGCAGAAATCCGAGAAATCCATTGCCGAGAATGTTATTGACCTGGTTGAAGTGAATGGCCGTAATCAATGCACCAAAGACGGAATAGAGAATGCCCCAGGCATTCCAGATCATCAGATTGATGCCGTAAGTTCTTCCAAGCTGTCCGATCCCGGAGATGGGAATGAGCGCCAACACCAGCGGTCCGGTCACATACAAAACAGTGCCGTACAACGTGTAGAAGAAACAGAAAATAATGATCGCCAGCGCATAGATAATGTAGGCAATCAAGAGAAGTCCGACGGTTATCGTTCCCGAAATATCGCCGGTAATCATGTCCCAGAACGTGAGGTTGGGATTGGTTGTCGCCTGCTGCTGGAGCTGCGTCATCCAATTCATGAACATGTCGCCGGCGCCCGAACTGTTCGACACGAAATTCGCAACTGCGGTGAACGATCCATTTACATCGCGGAATACCGTGGCCCAGTTCGACAGGATCATGGCAACCACGATGTATTTGATTGCCGTTACTGCCAGCGCGTGAAGATCGCCGCCACGAAGCGCCGCCTGATACAAGCCGACCAGGAAGCCAATCAGCAGGATCGCGAACGCCATATTCGTGATGGTCGGGATGACTCTCGTACCATCAATCGCGCCGAGCGCCGTATTCAAGAGGTGCTCAAAATAAAACACGGTCAGTGCGCTCCCTGCAGTAGCTGGCTTCCGCTTGAATGCAAATTGGTGGTATGGGCCGTCGAGAACTTTAATTGCGCGCCCTGGTTGGCCAGTTCTATCGAGCGGACTCGCACCAGTTCAGCCATGGCCGATTGCGTGTAAGCATTCGCTCGAACCAGCCACGCCGAGGTCTGTGCTTCGAGAATCGGCGCGCTCCCTGGAGCGGCCATCTGCAACTGCTGGTTAATCTGCTCTGCCGCCTGGAGCTCAAGATCGGCCAAAGCATCGATCTCGACTGCTTTTTTCATGGCTGCCTGGGCCTCGGCATCCGTCATATCAACCAAGTCCCGCACTTGTGGCGGCGCATCAGTTGCGGGCATTACCGCGCCATACAGGGCTGCATAGTTGCTGGTAATCTGCGGGACTGAACCCGGATTCCGTGAGAGCAGGCTCTGTTCGAGCTGTTGTGGCATCGGCAGGGTTGCGCTCGATACGGAGGTTTGAAAGGTCTGCCGCATCTGCACGAACTGTCCCTGGAACTGAGTGGCAAGACCTCGGGCTTGGGTGATGGCCGTTATGGGGAAGACCACCTGTTGCTCAAAGTTCGCGGCTTGCTGCTCAAGCTGCTGAATCGCGCCCAACGGTTTCGCGACAGCGCTCGTCAGCAGGTTGGAAATCGTGCTCAGACCGGCCGAAATAATGGCGCAGCAGGGATCCAGTCCCAGCTGGCTCCGAGCTTTGGTGGGCAGCATCATTACCACCACGGCAAACGCGAGCACCAAGGCCACGGCGTTCCGCACAAATCTCCAGGCACGAATGAACGACTTCGGTTCCATCTCTTTCTCCTATGGGTGCGTCAGCACCTGCTGTATCTGGTTCTGTAAATTGCGCGTCGCCGCTGCGCTTTGCTTAAGCAACGTGTTTTGGTGCGCGAGTTTTGCCGCTTCCTGGCGGAGTTCGGACGCAAGAACTTTGGCGAGATACGCCTGGCTCTCAAGACTCGCCACCTGTGCTTGGGCTGCAAGCATTGGTCCCGATCCTGGCGCGGCGCTGCCGCTCTGCTGTTCGAGCGAATCGGCGAGCGCGAGCATGCTTTGGGTTGTCTGATCAGAGAGCACGGACGTCTTCAGAGCCCCCATCGCCAGTGCATCATCGATATCCATCATGTTTCGCTGGATCGGCTTGGCATCGGTCGCTAACGGAACAGGTGTATACACGTTCGTGTACAGCGGCTGAAATTGGCCGAGATGTGACGCCTGTGCGCCGCGGAACATCGACTCTAGTTGTGTCGGATTTGTGAGCGTCGCGCTGTTGTTTTTGATCGCGTGGATCTGTGACATCAGGTTCTGATACTGCGCCCGTGTAGAATTCACAAAGCCCTTCGCTTGATTGATCGCCGCGACGGGCCAGATGACCTGCTGCCGGAAGCTGTTGATAGTGGAATTGAGCGTCTGAATTCCCGTAAGGACACCGCCAATTGCGTTCTGGATCGTGCTGGTGATAGTAGTCAACAGCGTGATGATGTCGGTCAGCCCCGCCGCACGCGCGGTGCCAGGGAGCAAAAGCAGCGCGATTAGAGAGACAGCAAGCAACCGCTTTCCACGGCCAAGTTTTGCCGGAATCGCTTCCAAATGGCGAAAGTACTTCTTCATCTGACAACTCCTTTTGCAACTTCTCCTGAAAACTCCTCTGGCAGCATTTCGAGATCAGCAAGGCCGAATGGGAAGCGGTCCGCGAGGTCCCGGTATATATCCATCAACGGCTTGCCACTGTGCTGTTCGAACCACCACGAGCGATATAGCCTCTCGCGTGCGTAGGTAGTTGTGATCCAGTAGTCCACAGGAGTAGGCGACATACGGATCGTGTGCGTGGTTTCAGCCTTCTCGCCAATCACAACCAGGGCATCGGCGCTTTTTCCCTTACTGGGTGCGCTGAAATGCTTGATCTGGTTGAGCGCCGTGTTATTCAAATGCAGGTGCTCGCGCAATGCGGTCATGTCCCCAGGCTGCTGGCCGATAATCTTGGTTGTCGTATTCTTGACGATCCCTGCGCCGTGTACGCGCGGCTTTGATTCCGTGCCTACAAAGTCCTCGGCCGTCTGGCTGATGCCCCAAACACTTGCATTACGCTTCCTGGCCGTGCGGAATAGTTGAACGACCTCAGGGGCGAGCACGGGCGAATCGAGCAGAAACCAGCACTCATCGAGCACGGTGATGCTTCGGCGGCCGTCCTTGCCTGAGGCCCGCCGCGCCGTGGCATGCGCGATGAGCAGGCTCATCGCTGTTTCGAGCCGCGGGTCGTCACTCAACTGCTCTACGTTGAAAAACAGCCACGGGTTATCGAGCGAGATCGTGGTCGGGCGATCGAACAGTTTGGCGTACACACCTTTGTCGCCTGTCCAGCTGCGCAGTTTGATAGCGGCAAGGTGCGCCTCGTCCATGACTCGTTCGTTCTTGTCTTCATCGCGCCACTGAGCCAGCTCATCCCGTAGATCGGAAAATGTGGGAATGGGATTGGACGGCCGTATCGCCGCACGTTTGTAAGTCCTGAGGGTGGCCTCAGTGATTAGGTTGTCGAGCAGTTCCGTATCTTCGGCATGGCCTTCACCGAGCATGTGACGCGTCAGGTTCTTGAGGAACGCAACCTGGTCTTTGCTTGGTTCTTTTTCCGATTCCGGAAGGTCCCAGGGATTAATCGTTTGATCGGCGTCGAGGGACATGGTGATCATGCGCCCACCCATCAGCTCAACCAAAGGGTGATAGGAGTCACCGCGTTCGATAATCGAGATCAAGGGGTTGTCACGTGCCGCCATCAGCAGAAATTGCTGCACCATGAACGTTTTTCCGCCGCCCGACTTGGCCATGACGAGCATGTTGGCGTCGCTTAGGCCGGGATCGAACAATGAAAAAGGAATGAGCTGGCGGTACGGCGTCTCAAACAGGAAAAGTGGGGAGCGGGGCGTTCCGTTCCACGGCGCCTCGACCGGCAGCAAATCGGCTGCATTTGATGTGAGCAGGTCCTGGTCTCGCTTGTCGGCCTCGACCATTCCCGGAAGCGAACAGAAGAACAGCCGGCGCTTGGCCAGTGTCTCGGCTACTGCTTTGGCCCCGTTCATGCGGGCGATTGCATAAAGGAGTTGCTGACGGCGATTGTCGATTGTGCGCTCGGCCTGTTCCAGTTCAGATGTTGTCACGGCACGTTGAGAACTGCGAGTCCCGATGGCCAGGCTCAGCTTCGCCGCCTTCACCGAACTTGAAATAATGTCCTGCTGGACGCGAACGAGTTGTTCCTCGGCAACCCGCGCCTCGACGTTGATACGGAGGCCGCCGTTCGCGTCCTTTTGTGCTGCCTGCATCTTGCGCAGCCGACCCTTGTAGCCCTTGAGCACCTTCGCCTGGTCGGGAATCGTGATCTGCGCGTTGACGATGATGGGAAAATCAAGACCAATCAACTCCCGCAATACGCCAGGGAAGGTTGCATCAGGCAATTCCTTCAGGCTGACAAAGGAGTACAAGAGGCCGCTGATATTCAAGTAACTATCTGTCTCATCGACGATGCTTACGTCGGCAATCTGTTCCCGCGCGCTCGAATATCTGAGTTGCTCCTCCGGACGGCGATAGGGGCGGCTGTCAGGAGTAAGGGGATTGAGGGCACGCTTGAGTTCGAGGAACAGTTCGTGATCGGTGAGTCGTCGAGCGCCCAATTCGGCAGCCTGAAGAGCCGTTTCGACGCCGTGAAGCAGACTCTCAAATTCGTCCAACAGGTCTCGGTGCTCTTGCCGGGATCGCTCAATGCATTTGCGTGCCGACAGGCTGAGTATCTCGCCCTTAGGTCTTAAAGGTTTGCCGATAATGCGATGATGCAGGACTGGATCCCAGATGAAGTACACGTGCAGGACCGGCCGTGTATACGCGCCCGCCTCTTCCTTGGTCTTCCATCGCTCCACACGCAGGGCGTCGAGTTCGATGACCGCGCTGGATTCGGAGCGTTGGCCGCTAACATAGTCCACAAGAACATCACCCAAGTCTTCCACCACTTCGTATCGGAACTGCACGCGCATGCTCTGCTCGGGCAGAGATCGCAATAGGGCTTCGAGCATCAACTTGCCCCGTTCGCGGCCCTCATCACTCGCGAAATAGGTAGTGAGTCCGTTGAGTTCGTATCCGGCCACCAAGCTGCCATCGATGCGAACCATGATGTTGTCGAGGTAATCGCGAACCGGCAGTAGTTCACAGATTGCTGGGTCTTGAAGACTCTTCTCGTGTTGTGTCAGAGTGAGTGGCACGTTTACTCCTTCCGCAAATACGCGGATTGCAGTTGCCGGTCTCGTGCCAGCGCGCAATAGGCGCGTGGCCTCAAGTACCAAAAGGCGAGATCGCGAACATATCCACGCGGTTTCCCGTACTTGAATGCCATCAATACGGGCACCATGAACAACGGCACGCCATACTGCAGCACCAGGTTCATAGGCATGCCGGCGATCTCCCCTCCAACGAAATGACCTACGACATTCATCACTGCTGCGGCCCCGAGCACCACAAACAGGTCCTCAAATTCCAGGAACATGAACGTCACCCGCGTCTGCAGGTTTCGGTTGACCGGTGTCACTTGTAAAGCCATTTCTCGAACTCCTCGTTAAGGCACGCCAGCCGTGCCATGTTGAATCCAGAACTCCCCCAATCGCAGCAGTCCGGACAATCCGAACGAACACATTGCTGCAACGAGGTTTCGTACCCATGCCTCGCCGATGGTCATCCTTTCCAGCAAGCCGGCGTAGTGCGTTACCGCCAGCACCACCTGCAACACGCCGTAAAGCGGCAGCAGGACATTGCCCACCCAGTTCACCAGTGTCAGAATCGAGATCCAGTACCGATCAGGATTGTTCCAGGCTGTCTGGTTGCTAAAGGATTCGAGCGCGCGCAACAGGCCCGAGCACATAAGCGAGGCCAACGCTGCGTGCGCGAGATGCTGATAATTTCGGCCCTTGCTGAAGTGGTAGATCGCTGCGGCGGCAAACAAGCCGGCCACGGTCGGCATAATCACATTACCCACCCAGTTCGTCAGGTTGAGCAGCCCGTTTGCGAAATTCACCTTCAACCTCCTTTCCGATCAGCCGACCATGGCCTGAACCAGTTTCCAAATTCCTGAAACACTCAGGAATGCCAGCCCGGACGCAACCAGCGGCATGAACGGTCGGTGGCGCGCGTAGTTGAAGATCGCTCCTGCCACTGCCAACCCGGCAGCTTCCGGGAGAATCGTTCCGGCCAGGAAATTCCAGGCCGAAGTAAGCATGTCCGTCGTCGCAAAAGTTGAGCCGCTGTTCCAGCTCTGCATCAACTGCACCGTGCCGGACACCGACAGCAGAAAGATCCCGGCGATGATCGATCCGAGCGGGCTATGTCCCTCCGCTGCATCAAGCGCCGCCTTCAAAATGCAGAACGCGGCCAGTACCGGCGTGAGCCGTGCAACGACAACATTCGAAATGAATCCTGTAAAGCTGGTTTCAACGTTATTCACCCAAGGGCTCGAGATGTTCCCGCCCTGGGGCGGCATCGAAATGCCTTGTGCCGCGAACCAGGACAGGAACTGGGGGAGGGTGAGCATGATGACCGACCACAATGCCCAGCGCTGAAACCTTCCGCCGGTCTCGAAATTCACGCCGCCTTCCTGTCGCAACGCCATTCCGGCGAGCACCATCGTGCAGATGGCTACTGGAACTGCCATATCGAACAGCAGCTTCATCAGGTCGACGAGAATTTGTGGCAATGTCATGACTTAATCACTCAGCGAAACCCGGGACTTTCTACTGCACGCCGGCTGTGCCTTGCGCGATCCAGAACTCAATCAAACGTGTGAGCCCGGAGACCACGAGCAGCCCACCTGCGGTGACTGCCCAGCGCATAGCGCCGCGTCCTTGCGAATAGGCGACGACTGCCATCACGACAGCCAGCGCTGCTCCCACCGGCGCGATTACATTCCCGACCCAGTTGACCAGGTTCAAAACGGTGCCTTCTGGTTGGGCCGCGGTTTGTCCCTGTACCGCTTGGCCTGTTGCCGGCTGTTGCCCAAGGTTTTGCGCGTAGGACATCAACGGAGAAAGTTGAAGCGAAACAATGGCCAGGAGATAAAGAAGAGCGAAGCGCCTCCGCGTCGCTCTCCAACTCGAAAGTTTCATGCAGTTCCTCTTCTGCGACGCGTTGAATCAATTTCTCGCGTTGCAGGCGAGAACATAAGTCGGTTTCAGATTTCGATCAAATGAGGAGCAAGCCAAGCGGAGTGTTCAAAAGCCGATATGGACCGGGCAATGGGGGCGAGACGATCTGAAGCCGGTCGTGGTGTTATGACCATTCGTGGTTTTCAGTGAGACTGATAGGAATGGCAGTTCAGGTGGCTGCCGCTCAAACGAAGATATGAGATGAAAATCTGCCGAAATTTGCTTCATCTCATAAGCCGAGATAAGGAGCTCTCGATGATAACCAATTGGAAGCGCCGCAGGTCTTTCGTCTGAGTGAAAGTTAAACTGCATTCGCCGGGGTGCAAGATGATATGAGATGAAAATCTGCCGAAATCTGTTCCATCTCATATTGACAGTCCTACTTCAACTCGGCTCTCGTGAAAGCTGCGAGAGTTTCTTTCTCGGATGGGGGATGAAGGACGTTGCGCGCGGCAAAGACCTCGGCCTGGGGGTATGTGGTGCTGCGAATGCGGTCGGCGGCTCGAGCAAGATCGTAGCGAGTGTGCCGGAGCTGAATATCGGAGTCGAGCAGCAGCCAATCGGCGCCGGGTTCTCCGAACGGCATGCCGACGCTGCCTGCGTTCACCACTCGAGTCGTGCCGACCATCCGGTCAAACTGAATGTGGGTATGGCCGCAGACGACCAGGGAGACGCCGAGTCCTTCGAAGATGGGCAAGAGGCGGTCATCGGGCGTGAGGCGTGTAACGATCTCGGTATCGTTGCGCGGTGTCGCGTGGCAGAAAAACACATCGCCGAAGCCGGGAATCTCGACATGGCATGTTGGCGGCCAGCCTTCTAACAGCCGCTGATGCTGGGCGTCTAGTTGCTGCGCCGTCCAGCGCACCGGCTCGCGCCACTCTTCGGGCGCAGTGCGGTACCAGTCGGTCTCTACGCCTGACATCTGCGCGAGCACTTCGCGGTCTCCGTTGCCGTGGATGAACTGTGCGGGAATGCCGAGGTCGAGCAGACATTGGATGGTCTCACGCGGCAACGGGCCGGGAAGCACGTCGCCTCCGACGACGATGCAGTCCACTCTGGACTGACGGATTTCCTGGAGCACCGCCTCAAGCGCGGAGAGGTTGGCATGAATGTCGTAGATGGCTGCGATGCGCATGACAGGATTCCTCTCACAGCTCGACGAAAAGTTCGCATTGAAAAGAATACTGCATCCGCCCTAGCCACCTCGACCTGCCAAAAGGTAAACACCTTCGAAACAGGACCGGTTGAAGGCGAACCCCTTTAAAGCGTTCCCCCGACTTTTTCAGCAGTCTGCTAGATGTTTAAACTTTCGTCGATTTGGAGAATCTTTCCAGAAAGCATGTCACTGATTGTTTGTGCCGTTCTGTTTCAACTCCTGTTGCAAACGCAAGAGCTGTCGAAGCTGATCCACACTCTCCGAATTGGCTCCTTGCTCTTCTGACGTTGACGCTCTAACACCCCGAACAGATTTTGACGATTGCTCGAGCACAACGTAGACGGGAGTGCCGGCTGAAACGCTGACTACGATACGGGCTGTCACGGCGAACCTTGATATTTGCTCATCGGAGGCCTGCCCGATGTTGTTGCTCACCCGCTCTCGAATTAGGTCGGATTCGCTCAATGGTTGGTTTAGGCTGCCACGGCCGAGAAGCATGGTGCCCGCTTGGCCTATTCCCGACAATGAACGGACGAGCACATTCTTTCCGGTATTCTTGCCCTCCACCTTGCCTTTAACTGGATGCATCGCGAGATCAGTCGCGGCAGCCTGGATCGGAATGGTGGCTCCATCCGGCAGTATTAGGGAGTCGAATTGGATTCTCATATAACCGGAACGGTCTGCCTCCTGGATCTGCCCCACCGCTTTAGCTCCTGCGGGAATGACAATTTCGCCATCGCGTTCATAGTTGTATTCAATCACTGCCAGCACCGGCGTTCGTACTGCGGTGCTGGCTGACGATTCCAGGCGTGCGCGAAGCCGCGTGCCTGTTGGAAGCCCCAGCCCATATTCAGTCGGAGCAGTCGTATCCTCGCGGCGTTGGGCGGCAGGCTGAGCGCCGGAAACATTTCGGACAAAGATCAGCGATGATTTCTCTAATGCCTCGTGCTCGCTCTTATCTTGTGCGGTCTCGGACGCAACATTCGGCGCCATCCCAGGCTGATAAGGCGGAGCCTGCCACGGCTGCTGGCCAAACGGCGGAATGGAGCCTAGTGTGCCGGAAGTGTTTTCAGACTGTGCGGGCTGCGTAAAAGTTCTGGTAGGCGTTCTCTTGGTAGCGCTTCGCTCGAGATCCTGCTCGTTCAGATACCCGTCGTGACTTTCTTTGGGAACTGGACGTCCTGAGTCGGTGATCGGGAGAAGGCTTTTGTCGCCCAAAGATGCCATCGCCTGGGATTGCGCGTCTTGATTCCCATTCGCAGCATTGCGCGATGCTTTCTGCGCGCTTCCACTGCGCGGAACCGACATGCGCGGAGCAGAGACAACAGCAAAGATGAGTAGCGCAAATACGACTGCACCTGCGGCAACAATCACGAACCGGTTCTGTCGGATCTTTTGTCTGGCGCGCAGTTTGGTTCTTGTAGCCAATTCGGCTTCTGCTTCCAGATCTGACTGCACGGTTGGCGCGCTCACCTGTGGTGAACTTTGGTCTTCCATAATGAGGGTCACGTGATCGCTTCTACTTTCATTGTTCTGCGTCATCTCGCGCCTCCTTTGGCAGCCGGAACAAAAGACACCGCCACCAGCACGGGGCGATCTACCTGTTCGACTTGTGCGACTTGCAGCATCAGACGTTCCGACGATGCTTTAAATGCGGGTCTCTCGAACATGGCAACGCCATCGGCCCTCTCGCCAGGCGCCAATTTGCGGGATGTCAGTCGGTAGCTCTTGATGGCCACCGGCTCTGCCTTAATCGCCTTGTGGTGACGGTTCTTCGTCGTATCGGTTAGCTCAATCTGTGGTGG
>WNGG01008946.1_pt1 | contig 18108 bp, 15 predicted proteins | sample 5400661 | NCBI WGS metagenome assembly WNGG01 (sample SAMN13153372, study PRJNA577476) | soil metagenome | isolation source: 100 cm soil or saprolite under Garry oak tree replicate 1 | place: USA:California | collected 2016-06-15
CGCGCCTCCGGCATCTGGGACCCGGACGGCAAAGGGCTGGGCGTCGTCTGGTTCGACTACGACGCGGACGGCGACCAGGATCTCTACGTCGCCAACGACGCCACGATCAACACGCTGTACCGAAACGACGGCAACGGCCGGTTCACCGACATCACTCTTCTGGCCGGTGTCTGTTGCAGCGAGGACGGCAAGCCGCAGTCCGGCATGGGAACCGACGCGGGGGATCTGGACGGCGACGGCTGGCAGGACCTCTTCGTGACCAACCTGAGCAACGAGACGAACGAGTTCTATCGTAACCTGGGCGGCAAGGGGCTTTTTTCCATCGACACCTACCCGGCTGGTCTGGGCGAATTGAGTCTCTTGATGACCGGCTGGGGGACGGACATGTTCGATTACGACAACGACGGCGACCTGGACATCGTGGTGACCAACGGCCACCCGATGGACGACATTGCCCTGGACAGCGACATCATCACCTACGCGCAGCGGCCGTTCCTGTTCGAGAACGACGGCCACGGGAAGTTCGCGGACGCCGGGGGGGCCCACGGCGCCTACTTCGGGACGCCGGCCGTCGGGCGCGGCCTGGCCACCGCCGACTACGACAACGACGGTGACCTCGACTTCGTGGTCGCCGCGAGCAACGGCCACGCCAAACTCCTGCGCAACGACGGCGGCGCCGCCGCGGGCCGGTTCATCACCCTCCGCCTGGAAGGGACCCGCTGCAACCGGGACGCCATCGGCGCGCGCGTCACCGTGCGCGCCGGCGGCCGGACGCAGGTGCAGGAAGTACGCAGCGCGTCGTCCTATCTGTCCCAGAATGATATGCGCCTGCACTTCGGTCTGGGCGCCGCGACGAAGGTCGATTCGATCGAGATTCTCTGGCCGGAGAGAGGGAAAAAGATCGAAAAGGCGGGCCCGATTGCGGCGGACCAGTTTCTCGTCTTCCGCCAGGGAAGCGGCATCGTCGCGAAGTCCGGTCCGGGATCCGTCCCCCGCTGAGTCGGGGGCGCCGGGCCGCAGCCGCGGCGCGGCTCATGTTCGCTCGCGCGGGGCAAGCGAGGCGTGCTCGGACACATGGCGCGGCTCAAAATCGCCTCGCCGCGGCTGCGGCCCGGCGCCTGCGCTCGTGTGGACGCTGCTTTCCCGATCCAAACTCGGTCACGATTTGCGGGATTGATTTTCTTCATTTCACCTCAGCGATCGACTGGTGGCCTGAACGGCGCGGAATCGTAGGGAATCCCGGGGCGCAGGTGGCGGGGCCGGCCCGCGGCGAGGCGATTTTGAGCCGCGCCACGCAGCCGACCTGGCCACCGCTATGCCGCGCGAGCGAATATGAGCCGCGCCGCGGGCCGGCCCCGCCACCCCTGACCACGATGGGTTTTGGGCGTTCGGGCTTGACGGTCCGGGCGGGCCGCCGGTACGATGCGGGCTCCGCTGCCGGGTTCCGGAGAGCCGACGGTCGCGGCCGGAGCGTCCCGCCGTAGCGGGCGTCCGACCGCCGGAGCCGTCCATGCTGGCCCGGGTCCGGAGCGCCACCCTCCTTGGTATCGAGTCGATCCCCCTGTTCGTCGAATGCGACATCAACCGCGGCCTGCCCGGCATCCACACCGTCGGGCTCCCCGACGCGGCCGTGCGCGAGAGCGCGGACCGCGTGCGCGCCGCCATCCGGAACGCCGGGTTCAGCGTGCCGCCAAGCCGGATCACGATCAGCCTGGCTCCGGCCGATCTGCGCAAGCAGGGATCCGCCCTCGACCTCCCGATCGCCCTCGGCATTCTGGCGGCGAACGGCGACCTTCCGGCACAGAGGCTGGCCGACATCCTCGTTCTCGGAGAGCTGTCCCTCGACGGCTCGGTCCGCCGGGTGCCCGGCTGCCTGCCGGCGACGCTCCTGGCGCGCAGCAGCGGGATCGACGAGGTCATCGTGCCGCTCCCCAACCGCGAGGAGGCGCTGTCCGTCCCGGGGCCGGGCGTGCACGGCGTCGAGCGGCTGCTCGACGCGGCGGCCGTCCTGCGGGGAGAGCGACGCGCGGAGCGTTCCGAGGCCGCCACCTACCAGCCGGATTCGTCGAGATTCGGACTCGATCTCTCGGAGGTGAAGGGGCAGGCGCACGCCAAGAGGGCGCTGGAGGTGGCGGCCGCCGGCGGTCACCACGTGCTCATGATCGGGCCGCCCGGCTGCGGCAAGACCATGCTCGCGCGGCGGCTGCCCGGCATCCTGCCGCCGCTCGCGCTCGATGAGTCGATCGAGGTGACCTGCGTCTACAGCGCCGCGGGTCTCCTGCGCGAGCCGGGTCTCGTCAGGGCAAGACCCTTCCGGAGCCCGCACCACACGATCAGCGGCGTGGGTCTCGTGGGGGGTGGTCGACTGCCGCGACCCGGCGAAGTGACCCTGGCGCACCATGGCGTGCTGTTCCTGGACGAGATGGCGGAGTTCGGTCGCACGACCCTCGACGTCCTGCGCCAGCCGCTCGAGGACGGTACTATCGTCATCAATCGCATCGGCTACGCCGCAAGGATGCCGTGCCGGTTCACTCTCGTGGGGGCGATGAACCCCTGCGTCTGCGGCCAGCTGGGGCGAAGCGATCGAGCGTGTGCGTGCACGCCGGCCCAGGTGGCGCAGTATCGTTCGCGAGTGTCGGGACCTCTTCTCGATCGTTTCGAGATGCACCTGGAGGTGCCACCGGTCTCCCTCGGAGACCTCGCGAGAGCCGCGCCCGGAGAACCTTCCGCGGTCGTGGCCGCCCGTGTCGCGGCCGCGAGACGAAGGCGCGAACAGGGAATCGAGACGGAGCCGCTGGCCTCGGCACAGCAGATGTTGCGGCAGGCCATCCGTCGCCTCGGGCTCTCGGCCCGGGCGCATGACGCGATCGTTCGTGTGGCCCGCACAGTCGCGCATCTCGACGGCGCCACGTCGGTCGAGCCTCGACATGTCGCCGAGGCGGTGCAGTACCGCTGCCTCGACAGGCCGGTCTTCCGCCCTCACGAGGCAGGCTCCGAGTGACGGTTTCTTGACTCTCTCGGAGGCATCCACGCGTCGCTCCTGCAGGTTTTCATATTGACGGTCGGAGAATTGGCTGTAAAATAAAACGAGGCCGTTTCTCGCCCACGTCAGTTGATGATAAGGCAGCGGCTCAAGCGGAGCCGCTTTCCATGATTGCAGCCCGAGAAGGTTTGATCAGAGTTCTGGCTCTCTGGTGTGTCTGGATCGCGCTGTCGATTCCGGCGCAGGTGTTCGCCGCCTCCCCCGATCAGGACCAGCCCCCAGCGGCGGAGCCGAGCCCGCAGGAAAGCCCCGCGAAGCCGGTCGTGGGCACGGCCAAGGAGGTCTACCCCGCGGAGCCGCAGTACCGCATCGGAGTGGAGGACGTGCTGCTGGTCTCGGTCTGGCGGGATGCGGATTTGACCCGTGAGGTTCCGGTCCGGCCGGACGGCAAGATCTCGCTGCCGTTGATCCAGGACATCGCCGCCGCCGGCAAGACCCCGGCGGAGCTCGGGAAGGAGATTCAGGTCCGTCTGAAGGAATTCATGAGCAACCCGTCGGTGACGGTCGTCGTCCGGGAGATCAACAGCATCAAGATTTACCTTCTCGGTGAAGTGGCCCGCCCCGGTCCCGTCACGCCGAAGTCCCAGGTGCGCCTGCTCCAGGCGATCTCGATGGCGGGTGGGATCACCCCGTTCGGAGGGAAGAAGAAGATCGCGATCTTTCGCAAGACTCCCTCGGGGGAGAAGGTGATCGAGGTCTCGTATGAAGCCATCGTCTCCGGCAAGAGGCCGGACGACAATGTGGCTCTCCAATCGGGCGACACGGTGGTGGTCCGCTGATTGGGTGCGAAGTAGACAGGCCGCAGCTTTAACCCCACGCACAGTGACTTACCGCCTGGACGATCTGACCTGGGATATCAGAAAGGCCCTCTCCCTTCCAGCGGGGGAGGGGTTGCGCCGTCTGTCGGGACGAGCCGTGCGATACGCGCGGAGGCTCCGGAACCGCCGGCGCGTCACCCACCTGAGCGATGCGGACCTTCTCTCCTTCATGACCTCCCCGGCGTCCTCGCTGGCCGACCTGGTCGCAAGGCGCCGCGAGGGCGTCCCACTGGTCCCCGCCTCGAGTCATTGCGCGACGACCGCGGGCACTCTTCGAGATGTGGCGCCCGTCTCGTGCGAGCCGATCCTGGCGGCGTCACGTGCCGTGACGGACGGAATCTTCGACCTCCTGGGCTCCGGGCCCGTGACTCTCGGGCCGAATCCCGACTGGCATCGCGACTTCAAGTCGGGCCAGCGCTGGGAGCGCGGAGTCTATTCTCTCGAGATGGTCCATGCACCCGATCGTGGACAGGATTACAAGGTTCCCTGGGAGATCTCCCGTCTCCAGCATCTCCCCACGCTGGGAATGGCGTCGGCGCTGAGCGGTGACCCCGCCTTCAGGGAGCGCGCGGTGTCCCACATCGCCTCGTTCGTGGCGGAAAACCCCGTCTACCGCGGGATCAACTGGAGCTGCACGATGGATGTGGCGATCCGGGCAGCGCAGATCCTGGCCTCGGAAGGGTTTCTCCGCGGGGCGGGAGACGACCGGTTCTGGAGTGAGCTGCTCAAGTCCCTGCTCCTGCACGCCCGATTCATCCTCGACAACCTGGAGGACGGTCCGGTTCGGGGGAACCATTACGTTTCGAACCTTTCCGGTTTGTACCTCTGTGGTCTCGGTCTCGCCGAGTTCCGCGAGGCCGGAAACTGGAGAGAGTTCGCCCGCGAGAAACTGCTTTCCGAGATGCAGCGCCAGGTCACGGCAGACGGGCTCCACTATGAAGCCTCTCTCTCCTACCACGCCTTCGTCACCGAGATGTTCCTCTTTCCCGCGCTCCTGGAATCCGAAAGAGGGGGGGCCTTCCCCGAGCCCTATCTCGAGAGTTTGGAAAAAATGATCGAGGCGGTGGCGATCCTGATTCGGCCCGACGGGACGCTCCCTCAAGTGGGAGACAACGACGACGGCCGTTTCCTCATCTTCTCTCAATACCATCGTCCGCGCCGCGACTGGAGGCCTCTCCTGGCGCTGGGGGCGTATCTCTTCCGCCGATCGGGATGGCTCCTGCTCGCCAGCGACGCCTGGGTGGAAGGGGCCTGGGTACTGGGACGACCGTTTCTAGCCTGGCGGGACTCGCTGCGAGCCCTCGACCTATCCCCGGGCTTCCGCTGTCATGCTTTTCGGCACGCAGGGATATACCAGCTGGGCGCCGGGAGCATCCAGATGGTGGTGGACGCGGGAGGCATCGGGCAGAGAAACAACGGCAGCCACGCCCACAACGACACTCTGGCCTTCGATCTCTATGGCTTCGGCCGCGAGGTCCTGCCCGATCGCGGCACCGGCATCTACGCCTCGGACCTGTCGCTGCGAAACCGCTTCCGCTCCACGCGCGCGCACAATGTCCTGCAGGTCGACGACGAGGAGATCAATCCCTTCCCCGACGAACCCTTCCGTCTGATTCCGGAGGACTCCCCCCGTGTGCTGCGCTGGCGCTCGCGGGAGCGATACGCCTATCTGCGGGCCGAGCACCAGGGATACCGGCGTCTTCCCGCCGGTGTCGTTCATCGCCGGAGCGTGCTCATGAACCGATCGAGCAGCAACATTCAGATCGAGGATCGGCTCGATGGGAACGGTCGGCACCGGTTCCTGGCCAGTTTCCACCTGGCTCCCGGCTGGAGCGTCACGTTCCGGGGAGATGGTTGGACCGCCCGGAGCCAGGAGGGCGGCCTGATCCTGAATTTCCTGTGGAAACGATCTCCGGGAACCAAACGGACGCGGGTGGAGGATGACCTCCATTCTCCCTCCTACGGCGTCACGCAGAAAGCCCGGACCGTGCGAGTTGAATGGGAGGGGGATGTGCCTTGCCGGCTTCGTTACGAGATGACCCTTCAACGATCTCGAAATTGCTGATACGGCGGGAGATTTCCAAACTGTAAAAACGAAAAGTTGTGGGCTCCACGCCTTGATATTCTTCCTTGACTCCCCCCAGGAACCCGGTATATTCGTGCGTAATCTCGAATAGATTTCTGATCGCCTGCTAGTGACGACGTGGGGTGGTCACGCTGCAGGGTAGGGGTTCTGCCAACCCTCCGAGAGGTCAGTGCTTACGAGATAGTCGTAGGGTCTAAGGCTTCGTGTGGCCGCTAGACGGGAAGCCGAAGTCCACAGCGACATTCTAAGTCTAGTCATGCTCCAGGCGACATTTTAATCCCCACTTTTTATTGGAATCCTGTCGATGAACGAGTTCGAACGGCCCCAGGCGCGGATTTCCAAAATGGCGGGTTGCGAGGTCGCCTTCTCTGAAATCAGGGCTGGGTCTGCCAGACAGATTCTTCCGCAAGAGACGTGGTCCCGCATTGGCCCCGCGCCCTGCGCGAGGCGCAACAGAGTCCGCATGGTTTGGATCCCTGGTGCGACTGAGCTGGTCATCACAAGCAGGATCTCTGAGCAGATCCGGTGATATTGAGAAGTTCGCCCTTCTCCGCCACGGAATGGCGGGTCCTCATATATCCCCTCGTGGCCTGCTGCCTGACGACCGTACTCGCCCGCGTCCGTCTGCAGGGTGGGGCGGGACGAAAACCCGATGAATTCAAGCTCGGGTGCCCGAGTACAGAGTGGTCCGCGAGATTGGAACGTAGTCGATGAGCGCCTTCGCAGGAGTCGCCCCCTCCCCCTTCAGGGCCAGCAAAATTGGGCTTAGTCGGCCCTGCAAAGCCTTCACCAGGACATCAGGTGTCGCAGCAGGGCGGCACGGGGCGCCTGGCGTAGCGACGCCCATGCGGCTCGGAATCGTGGCGGAGGCAAGACCCCGATGCGCTTTCGGCAAGACCAGGAAGCGGAATTTTGACCGTCTGGCGCTGGTTTTCAGACCAGCGGGCAGGGTTTTTCCATCCATGTATTTAGGTGAGTACCTGATGGCGGTGATCCGGTACTCAGCGTATTTATGCGCACGAATTAATGTAGGTACATCACCTGAGGTCTCCGTGATCAGGACTTCGTCAAGACTCGCCCTCTTCGCGGTGACCTCAAGAAAGGGCCCGTCCCGCAGCACGGGACGCCGGATCCTGCTTTTGCTCCTTGGGGTCTGGGGCCTGCCAGCGGTTCTGGCGCGAGCCCAGCTGCAAGGCGACGCAGCGCCGACACCCGCTGAATTCAAGCTCAACATCGGCTTGGGCGGCGGATACACGACGAACCCCGGACTGCGGTCCGAAAACGGAGAGTCGAAAGCCGACTCCACCTCGGAACTCCGCGTTGCCATCCTGGATCGCAAGAGCAGCCCGAGGACCGACTGGTCGGCGAAGTACGATTCTTTCTACACACGCTACGGCAGCAACAATGAATTCGACACCATCAATCACGCTCTCAGCTTCGACGGCCGCTATCTCGTCAGTCGATACCAGCCTCTCGCGTTCGCTCGCTTTGCTGGTCGGCGCCTCGTCCCGGATCGAGCGGCTCGACCTGTCTCCATCCGTCGACATCAATACCTACTCGGGACGTCTCGGCATCCAGAAGCAGATCGGGGCGCAGAACAGCATCGCCTCAACCTACGGCTACTCTCGTTTCGACTTCCAGAGCGAGGGGACCGCGGACGTCCAGTCGCACGGCCTCGACTTTTCCTGGTCCCACGGGCCTCCCGCCGGCCCGGCCTGCGTGTTGTCCGCCGGACTGTCGCGTGTCCTCAGTGAAAGCGAGAGACAGAACAGGCTTACGGCCGGGGTGACGCTGCATCATCCGTTTCGTCGGATCGATTTCGTCTCGGGATACCGCCGGAGCCTGGACGCCGATGCAGGGGTCGCCACCGTCACGGTGGCCCAGAACGCGTATGCGGGATTGTCGGGAACCGTCGGGCGCTCTGCCTCGCTGGGGGTGTTCGCGGAGTACGGGAAACGCGACTCCGTCCTGGAAACGGGGGACCAAATCGCGCTCACGTACACCGGTGCTGCGATTCGAGGTTCGATTGCGCTCGATCCCCGCTTCAGTATTTCCGGCGAGGCGCGGCGGCGCAAACAGATGGCCGCCGAAGGGGCGGGCGAAGATCTGACGGTTGACACGCTCTTCCTGGTGTTGGTCTTCCAGATTTTCTAGGACGGAGACAGAGGACAGTCGATGCTCTGGTACGCAATCCAGACCAAGCCAAACAAAGAACGCTCGGTTCAGGCCGCGCTCGACGAGGCGGGGATCGAGGTCTATTGCCCTCGAATCCGGTGGCCGCTCCGCGGAGTGGACCGGAGATCGTGGAAGGAGGCCGTCCTCTTCCCCGGCTACCTCTTCGCCCGGTTCGATTTTGCCCGGGACTATCCGCGGCTGCGGTGGAGACCGGGGCTTGTCCGGGTGGTCATGAGCGGTGCCACGCCTCTTCCGGTCACCGAACCGACGCTCGCAGCGGTGCGGCAAATCGAAAAAGAGGGGATCCGCCGCCTGCTTCAGCCGGTTCGATGGGAACCGGGAACTAGAGTGCGGGTGGTCCAGGGCCCATTCACCGGGTTCGAAGGAAGGGTGTCGGTGACCCTGAGGGGCGGCGACAGGGTACGGATCTTGCTCGAGCTTTTCCGTCGGCAGGCGGCTCTGGAGTGCGACACAGGTCTGCTCCGGCCGCTGGTTTCCGCCGGCTGCCTATAGAGGCAAATTGTTTGGCCTCAATATCTTAGATGGAGAGCCCGAGGCTCTCGATGGCGGAGCTGCACCCGATGACCACGACTACTCAAACGCCGATTTGCCTGCCGGTGGCAGCTCCCGCGCTCCCGGAGGCGGTGCCGCAAGTCAGCGGAGCCGGACCCCTCTGGCGGAGTCTTTTGCACCCGCGCCGGGGCCAGCGAGCGCTTGAGTTCGGCAGCGATGACTCCACGATCTTTACCTCATTGCGCCAGGCAGGGGTCAGGATCGAGCAACGGGCAGGACAGGGTGAGCCTGACGGCGAGGCCGCCTTCGATCTGGTGCTGGACGACCGAACGAACGGGGGACCACCGGCCCGGCCCGGCCGCATCCGGTCGCTCCTGGCACCCGGCGGTCGGTGGGTGGTGGTGATGGAAAGAAAGCGCTGGGTCGGGCTTGCCGGTCGCCGGATTTTTCGGCGCGCTCGCAGGGAAGGCTTCGAAACGATCGAAACCTTCTACGCCTACCCGTCGCTGCGCGCGCCGCGGATCCTGGTGCCGCTCGACCATCCGGAGCCGTTTCGCTACTTCCTGCATCTGGTCGTCGGAGTTCGCTCCCGCCGGCAGCGGCTGTTCGTGCTGGCCGCCCGGTGGCTGTGCACCCTTCGTCTGCACCGGATGGTGCTCCCGAACCTGATCGTGGTGGCACGGAGAGAGAAATGATCGACGCATTGTCGGAGACCTACAAGGAGCTTGCGGCGGAGACGATGGGGGTCTCCCCGAACCAGGTTTCGGTCTTGATGGTCCACCGCCCTCACGAAGACAAGAACTACGCCGACCAGTCGGTCTACTTCTTTTTTCTTCCCCGCGAACGGTTTCCGTCCGCGGTGGGGAAGGTGGGGTTCGATCCGGCGGGAGCCCATTACCTCGAGCGGGAGCGCCGCGGACTCCAGTTCCTGACCGAGCGCGGTCAGGGCATCCCGGAGAAATCGGTGCCGCGACTTCTGCTCTATCGAGAGGTGGGAGGGCGTCAGACCCTGCTACAGAGCGCTCTCCGGGGCGAAAAAATCTCCACCTGGCTGACTCCGGGGACGCGTCTCAGCGGTCGGCTGGGCCGATTCCTCGCCTGGGCCGCTGACTGGAGCGCAGCACTCGGCCGCGCGAGCCGGACCGACGGCATAGGCCTCGTCCCGACGTGGACCGAAGAGTTCAGCGTGAAGCTGGATCGCACGGGCCGTTCGCGGGTGCTGCTCGACGGAGCGGCCCGTGACGTGTGGGCGGGCTTCGGCCGGAGCTTTCCCGCCGTCCTTGCGCACGGGGACTTCTGCGGCGAGAACATCCTGGGGGACGACGAGCGCTACAGCGTGATCGACTGGGAGCTCTGCGATGAGCTCTCGGTGCCCACCTACGACATCGTGGACCTTTGCCTCTGGGTTGCGATTCGTACCGAAGGGCACGTGGAGCCGGATCCTTTCGCGGCATTGGAGAGACTCCTGCATGCACGCGATCCGCTCGCGCGGGAGCTGCGCCGCACTCTGGGCCGTTATGCCGCGGCCATGGGAATTGCGCGGGAGCTCCTGCCACCGCTGGTGACCCTGGCCTGGGCGGGCTATTGTCTGAAGAAATTTCGATACCTGGAGCGCGACGAAACCGGTCATTTTGCGCGGGCCCGCGTCGCGGTGCGCAAGATACTCGACACTCCCCCCGAGGTCCTCTCGGGCGAAAGCCAAGCCGAATGAACGTGTCGCGCGTGGCCCGAAACATCGGCTCCGGCTATGCGGGCGCGGCGGTCAACGGGGTCGTGCTGCTGCTGCTGACCCCCCTCGTCGTGCGGTACCTCGGTCCGCGCGGATACGGGATCTGGGTGCTCGCCTCCGCAGTCGGAAGCTACCTGGGATTCCTCAACGCGGGCAGCGGAGCGGCCGGTGTCCGGGCGGTCGCCCGGTTGGCCGGGACCGGGAGGATCGGCGACGCCAGCCGCGATGTCGGTTCCATTTTCCGGATTTACCTGGCGGTCGGAATCGTCGCCGCGGGCGCGCTCACGCTCTTGAGCTTCACCACGCTGGACCTCTTCCACGTACCGGCGGAAGCGCGACTCGAGACCCGGGGTCTGCTGATCCTGATCGCGCTCAATTTCCTGGTCTCTTTTCCCCTCGGAGTGACCCGCAGCGTCCTGGCCGGGCTGCACCGGTTTCAACTGCTCAATGTCATCGAAATCGTCTGGGCTCTGCTCCGGTTCGGAGCCTCCGCCCTGTTCCTGGGCGCCGGTTACGGCCTGCTGTCCTTGGGTGGCATCCAGTTGGCCGCTTCGATCGGGGGGCACCTGAGCCGGTGGTTGGCGATCCGTAAGGTCGCGCCGGAAATCCATCTGACCGGAGGGCCCGGATGGCCGGGGCTCTCCGCCGACGTTTCCATTTTCTCGGCGCTCTCCTTTGGATACGAAAGCCTTCGCACCCTGTTCGACAATGCCGACCTGCTGCTACTGGGGATCCTGGCCGGTCCGGCTGCCGTCGGCGTCTTCAGCGTCGGGGTCACCCTCGCGTCGTTCGTCTCGAAGGGACTGCAGCCGATCTCCGGCGTCCTGTTTCCCATGGCCTCCGAGATGGAGGCCCTCGGCCAGCGCTCCGGATCCGGGAGACTGCTCGAGGTCGGAACCCGGATCAACCTGGCGCTGGCCCTGCCGCTGGTGACGATCCTGCTGGTGGACGGCCCGACCCTCCTGCGCTTCTGGGTGGGCGAGGGTTTCGACCGGAGCTACCCGGTTCTGGCCGCATTCGCCTTGGCCAACTTGATGATGGCCGCCTCGATCACTTCGTCCACCCTCCTCTTCGGGTCGGGTCGAATCGGCGTCCTCCTGGGAGCGGAGACGGCCAGGTACTCGCTCAACCTGATCCTGGTGCTCACTCTCTATCGCTGGTTCGGGTTCGCTGGAGCGGCTCTGGGCACTCTCGTGTCGATCGTGGTGATCGATGCCGGGGTCGTGATTCTCCGGGCCACACGATGGGCGGGCCTCGACACTCCTGCATTCCTGATCCGATCGCTGGGGGCCCCGATCCTGGCCTCCATTCCCCTGATCGGTCTGCTGGCCGTCTGGAAGAGCGTCTCGCCGGCTCCCTCGATCCCGACCGTAGCCCTGCGGGTCCTCGTCTGCCTGGCCGGATTTGGCCTGGTCTATTCCGTGGCCGGGGCGTTCCGGGAAGAGCGGCAACTGGTGGGGAGAGTGTGGGCGGAGGCTTTCCGATGATCGGGCGGACGGGAAGCGGAATCGCTGCAGACTCCGGCGCGTCACGTGCCGTTGGCGGAGTACGGAACACGGAGTGGATCTTCCCGTGCGCGGTGGCGGTGGCGCTCCTGGCGATTGCCTGGATCCCGTATGGGATTGCCTTCAGAAAGGCCGCTTCGACCGAGCAGTTCATGGGTCTGATCGGTCGAGAGGCCATCGACGACAACAACGTCTATCTCGGTCTGATGCGCCAGGCCGCCGAGGGGAAGCTTCTCTTCACGAACAATTTCACGCCGGAGCCGAATCCCCCCGCCCTGTTCAATTTCATCTACCTGCTCCTGGGCCGGCTGGCCGGAGCGACGGGATGGAGCCTCGACTCCGTCCACCGGCTCTTCGGCGGGCTATCGATCGTGCTTCTGGTCCTGTTGACCTATGCATTCATCGCCACGGCCATCCGAAAGCCCTGGTACCGCCGACTCGCGCTGGTGCTGGCGTGCTTCGGAGCGGGGCTCACCTGGCTGACGCGCCTCGGCTATCGTCTCACCGGAATCCACGCCAAGACAGTCGACTCCTGGCTGGTGGAGACGAGCACCTTCCACACCATGCTGGTCTATCCGCACTTCGTGTTCGCGGCGGCGCTGATGGTGGGAGCGCTCCTCTTTCTCCTGAAGGCAGAACGGACGCCGCGCTTGATCCCGGCCCTGGCCGGGGGGGTCTGCGGCGCCCTGCTCGCCGCGAGCCACACCTTCGAGGCGGTCGTGCTGCTGCCCACTGCGGTCACCTGCTTCGTTCTCGAATGGATGGCCCGGGAGCGGCCGCCCGTTCCCCGCCGATGGCTCGGACTGGCCATGTTCCTGGGTCTGCCTCTGCCGGTCCTCTTCGTGAACCGCTGGACTCTCAGCCGGGAGCCGATGTGGGGGAACGTCGTCGCCCGTCTCGATTTCTACACTCCGGATCCGTTCCGTCTGGCGCTCGGTCTCGGAACCGCCTTCTTCATCGTGATCCTGACGTTCGATGGATTCCTCCGCCCGAATCGCGGCGCGGGTGAACGCATGGCGAAGGCCTGGCTTCTCGTGGTTCTGGCCTTCGCCTATGTCCCGATGTTCAACTGGCGCTATCACCTGCTCAACGGGATCCAGATCCCGCTGGCGATCCTGGCCACCCAGGGGCTCCGCCGCACGGCCTTCCGGGCGATGCTCCGGCGGCGCTCGCGTGCCTCCGCTCCGTGGTGGCCGAGGGTTCTTCGAGGATGGGCCGGGGTGAGGACCACCTCCGGCGCCGTCATCGTCCTCTGCTGTCTGAGCGGCGTCAACCTGATCTTGTCGTACGGATACGAGGCCGGCCAGGTGGCGGAGCCCACCTACCTCCCGAAGGCGGAAGTGGCGGCGCTCGACTGGATGAGGCGCGAAGTGCCGCGGGATGCGCTGGTGCTCGCCACCTACGCCACGGGCAATTACATCCCGCGGCTTGCGGGCCAGCGCGTCTTCATCGGGGAGGACAAGCTGACGGAAAACCTGGACGCTCGCGAGGCGGACGTCGAAGGGTTCTTCCGGCCGGCGTGGAGCGACGAGAAAAGGACGAGCCTGTTGCAGAGGTTCGGCGTCGACTACGTGTTCTACGGCGCCGACGAGCGACGCGTCGGTGACTACGACCCCGCCCGGGCGTCCTTCCTCCAGCCGGTGTACCAGGCGGAGGGCGTGCAGGTCTACCGGGTGATCGGTTCCGGCCTGAAGGAGTGGAGAGCCGCCTCCGACTCCCGGCCCGGAGGCGGCCTCCAATGACCACTCCCTCGGCGCGTCTGGATCGGTGGCGGCGGGCCCTGCTCCTGCCGGGAGAGACCGACCTGCTCGCTTCCGCGGTGAGGGAGCTGGCCGACTATTTCGGCATCACCCCCCGGGAGGCCGAGGCCCGCGCGCGGGCGGGAGTTCAGCGGACCCGCGATGCCTGGAACGCCGCTCCGCGCGGGACCCGGAAGGAGATCGAGGACTTCTACAACACCTCGCAGGACTACATATTCGAGCTGGTCCACTGGCACGCGACCCTGTCCGAAGCGGAGACGCTGGCCAATGTCGCCGCTCTCGAGGTTGCCGAGCGCGTCGGTGTCCGCCGCTATCTCGATTTTGGCGGCGGGGTCGGGGCGAACCTGCTGCTTTTCGCCGCGGCCGGCATGGAGGTGGCCGATGCCGACATCTCGGACACGCTCCTGGCATTCGCCCGATGGCGGCTGCAGCGCCGGGGCGTGAGCGCCTCGTTCTTCGATCTGAAGACCGAATCCCTCCCCGGCGGACACTTCGACCTATTAACCGCGATGGACGTCCTGGAGCACGTGCCGGACCCGGTGGCCACGCTCGGCACCGCGCTCCCCGCGCTCGCGCCGCGGGGCATCGCCGTCGTGGCGCTGGGGTTCGGCTTCGATCCCGACCGTCCGATGCACCTCGTGCACTCGCCGCGGAAATTTCTCTCGGGCGTGCGTGCTCTTGGATTGGAGCGGGAGAGTCCGCGAGAGCTGGGAGATTTCTCGTTTCTGCGGGCCTATCGCCGGGTCGACCGCAGCCGGGCGGTCAACCGCCTGGTGCTGGCCCAGGACACGATCCAAGAGGGAGCGCGGGGCATGCGGCGATTCGCCGCAACGCTGGGACGCCGGATCGCGGGGAGGGTCGCGTGAACGCGAGAGTCTCGGCGGTGATCTGCACTCGAAACCGCCCTCGATTGCTCGACTCGTGCCTGGCGGGTTTCCTGCGTCTCGAGCCGCCGGCCCATGAGCTGATCATCGTCGACCAGAGCGATGGGGACGAGTCGGGTCGGGTGGTTGCGCGCTACCAGGGCCGCATTCCCCGGCTCCGACACATGCCGACTCTCTCCCGGGGGTTGAGCCGGGCCAGGAACGAAGCGATCCGGGCGGCCGGGAGCGACGTCGTCGCGTTCACCGACGATGACTGCATCGTCCGCGCCGATTGGATCGGCGCCGTGGCGGCGGCCTTCGACGAAGAGCCGGCCCTCGCGGCGGTGACGGGTGGGTCCCTGCCCGAGCGCACCGAAAGCCTGGAGGCCCGGCGGGCGGCCATCACCACGTGGCATTCCGGACAACGGCGTCATTTCCGGCGCCCCGTGGACCCGGCCGAGGTGGGTGGCGGGTTCAACCTTTCGGTCCGGCGAGTGTGGGCCGAGAGAGTCGGACTGTTCGACCCCGATCTCGGTCCGGGTGCCCGATTCCGCGGCGCCGATGACACCGATTTCATCCACCGCATTCTCCGAGCGGGCGGAGTGATCCGCTATGACCCCGGGGTCGTGGTCGCTCACCTTCCCTGGAGGGACAGCTCAATCCAGTCGGAGGTGGAAGTCGAATACGGCCACGGAATCGCCGTCTGGGCCATGAAATGGCTGGGCCATGGAGATTTCTTTCCGGCCCGCGTTGCCCTCGGAGTTCTGTGCGAGCAGGGAAGACGAGTGGTCAGCGGTGTGATCCGGCGGGACCGCGACGCCACCCGGACGGGCCGGGCCTATCTTTCCGGTCTCGCGCGCGGAACCGCCCACTGGGTTCAGGACCGGGTGTCCTGGCGCAGGGCCGATCCTCGGAGGGTCGCTCCGCATGCCTGACATCACGGGTGTCAAGGTGCTGGTGTACCACTGGGTCGATCACAACCCGGGCGAGAGACTGCGCGCGTGGGGCCTGACTCCGGACGCATTCGTGGCCCAGATGACCGCGCTCGCCGACGGCGGATACCAGATTCTCCCGCTGGGGGACGTGCTCCAGATCGTGCGGGGCGAGCGTCCTTCGTCACCGAAGGCGTTGGCCCTCACGTTCGACGACGGATACCGGGGCCTCCTCGATCACGTCCTTCCGGTCCTGAATCGGCTCGGGTTCCGGGCGACCTTCTTCCTGGTGAGCGATCGGGTGGGCGGGACGAACAGCTGGGACGCCCGGCACGGCGATCCACCCAGGCTCCTGATGGGATGGAGCGAGGCGGCGGCGCTGGCCGAGCAGGGCATGGAGATCGGATCCCACAGCCGGACACACCCGTTCCTGACGAACCTGTCGGAGCCCGAGCTGGAAGAGGAGATCCGAGGTTCCAAGGAGTTGATCGAGGACCGGATCGGTCGGCCGGTCCGATCCTTCTCCTATCCCCACGGGCTCCACGACTCTCGCTGTCGTCGCCTGGTGGCCTCCGCGGGTTACTCCGGCGCCTGCACCACTCGGTTCGGAGGCAACCGACCGGGCACGGATCCGTTCCAGTTGCACAGGAGCGAGATCACCTATCACGACAGCGCCTGGTCCTTCTCATTCAAGGTCCGCACCGGGTTCGGCATCCGGGCCTGGGCCGCCGCGACCGCGGGCGAGCTGCTGCCCCGATTCATCGCGGGCCCGCGCGGGGTGCCATCGTGAACAGGCCGTCGCTGTCGATCGTGGTGCCCACCTACAACCGTCGCAGACTATTGAACCGGACACTGCCCTCGCTCCTGGCGCAGGAAGGATTCGAAGGCGAGTACGAAGTGATCGTCGTGGTGGACGGGTCCACCGATGGAACGCTGGCGATGCTGAACCGGACAGAGTGGGGGAGGCGGCTCCGGGTCGTCTCCCAGTCCAACCGGGGCCTGGCCGCGGCCCGGAACCGCGGAGCAATCGCGGCCCGGAGCGAAATTCTTCTTTTCCTGGACGATGACATGGTGGCGAGCCCGGACCTGGCGGCAATTCACCTCGAGAAACACGGCAACGCTTCGCAGAAGGTGGTGTTGGGGGCATTGGGTCTGGCCGAGGGAGTGCGACGGTCGTTCCTGAAGGAAGGGGTCGCGGCCTGGAGCCGCGACCTGGAGCGGCGGCTCTCGCAGCCGGGATACCGGGCGCGTTTCGACGACTGGTCCTTCGGGCACGCTTCAATCGGCCGCACCCTGTTCCTGGGTCTGGGGGGCTTCGACGAAACGTTCGTGTCTTACGGAAACGAGGACTACGACCTGGGCTGGAGACTGACCCACCGGGGGGTTGAGATCCAATTCGCTCCGCGAGCGGTGGCCCGGCAAATCTACGACAAGAGTCTTGCCGCCTGGCTGCGGGATGTCTACTGCGTGGGCCGCGCCGACGTCATTCTTGCCGACAAGCACCCGTCGATCGCCCCGGCGCTCCGGCTGTCCCGCGGCGAAGCGCATCCCCTCAAGCGGCTGGCCCGCTGGTCCGGGCTGGCTTCGCTCGATCCGCTGGCCCCCGCCTGGGCGGCGCTGGCCGGCACTCTGATGGCGGCGGAACGCCTTTCGCTTCGGGGTTCGCTTCTGAGCCACGGCCAATCGTTGATGGGAGAACGAGTCTACTGGCGCGGCGTAAGGGACGCGCGAGCTCCCGCTCTTCCGGGACTCGCCGGGGCTGTGAAGCGGCCGGGGAGGGCGGCGTGACCACGCCCAGGATTTCCGTCCTGATCGCCACCGCCGATCGTCCCGGGCTCCTGGCCGGATGCCTGGAGAGCCTGTCCCTCTCCCGTTTCACGGGAGCGGAAGTCCTGGTCCTCGATCAAAGCCTGAGGGAGGAGACGCTCCCGCTGGACTACAAGAACGGTCTGGTGGTCCGGCATCTCCGCTGCCCGCGCCGGGGCAAGAGCGCAGCTCTGAACCTGGGAGCGAAGGAGGCCCGGGCCCCTTGGCTCGCCTTTACCGACGATGACTGCCGGGTGGCCGTCGACTGGCTGGAGGTGATCGATCGAACGGCCACCGAGGCGGGGACGGAGTGCGCTCTCACCGGACGGGTGGTCGCGGGAGCGCCGGAGGGGGAGGCCGTCACCGCTCCATCTCTGCGGGAGACCGATCGAGAGAGGACGTACGAGTCGCCGGGCTACCGGGATGTCCTGTTCGGGAACAACATGGCGATTCCCGCCGCGATCCTGCGGAGAGCCGGGTGTTTCGACGAAGGTCTCGGGCCCGGGACGACGGCGCCTGCCGCCGAGGACAACGATCTCGGGTACCGGATGCTCCGGGCCGGAGTTCCGATCCGATATCTGCCGACGATGGTCGTGACCCATCGGTCGTGGAGAAGCGGACCGGAGCAGGTCGGAGTCTATCGTGGCTACGGCATCGGGCAGGGGGCCTTCTACGCAAAGCATGTCCGCCGGGGAGACGTTCACATGGCGGCAAGGATGGCCAGGAACCTCTGGGACGCAGGTCGGGACATGAGCGGGGCGATCCTGCTGGGCCGCCGGCAGGATGTGCGGGCCACCCGGGCCTTCGCCTTTGGACTGGTCCGAGGGTTCGTCCGCGTCATGGGGTCGGGGAACGGGGGGCGGGCCGGCGCCGCTCCT
>WNGG01007184.1_pt1 | contig 18097 bp, 15 predicted proteins | sample 5400661 | NCBI WGS metagenome assembly WNGG01 (sample SAMN13153372, study PRJNA577476) | soil metagenome | isolation source: 100 cm soil or saprolite under Garry oak tree replicate 1 | place: USA:California | collected 2016-06-15
GAAGCAACCCGTTTCGTGCAGCTTGCGGAAGGCGCGGCGCTTGTCGGCGATCGTCGGCATGGGCACACCCGAGGCTGATTGCAATCGCGGCGAGGATGGGCTGAAGTGCCGCGCGAAATCAATGGTGATGAGGGAACGCCCATGCTGCGCACCATCGCGGCCTTCGACAGGATCGGCGAGGAGAACGCCTTCGCGGTATTGGCGCGCGCCAACGCGCTCATCGCCCAGGGCCGAGACATCATCAATCTCGGCATCGGCCAGCCCGATTTCCGCACGCCCGACTTCATCGTCGAGGCGGCCGTGAAGGCGCTGCGCGACGGCCATCATGGCTATACGCCGGCGACCGGTATTCCGCCACTGCGCGAGGCGGTGGCGGCTGATCTGCACAAGCGCTTCAAGGTCACGGTCTCGCCCGACGAGGTGATGATCCAGCCTGGCGGCAAGCCCACCATGTTCATGGCGATCATGATGTTCGGCGAGCCCGGCGTCGACATCCTCTATCCGGATCCTGGCTTCCCGATCTATCGCTCGATGATCGAGTTCACCGGCGCCAATCCGATCCCGGTGCCGATCCGCGAGCAGAACAGCTTCGCGTTCTCGGCCGAGGAGACGCTGTCGCTGATCACGCCGAAGACGCGGCTGCTGATCGTCAACTCGCCAGCCAATCCGACCGGCGGCGTGACGCCCAAGGCCGAGGTCGACAAGCTCGTCGTCGGGCTCGAGCGCTGGCCCGACGTCTGCGTGCTCTCCGACGAGATCTACGACCACATGGTCTATGACGGTGAGACACACGTGTGCCTGCTTGGCTATCCGTCGATCCGCGATCGGCTGATCCTGCTCAACGGCTGGTCGAAGACCTATGCGATGACCGGCTGGCGGCTCGGCTACGCGGTGTGGCCGGGCAAGCTCCACGACTACGCGCGCAAGCTCGCCGTCAATCTCTATTCCTGCGTCAACGCCCCCGCGCAGTATGCCGGCATCGCCGCGCTCACCGGCCCGCAGGACGCGACCCATACGATGGTCGCCGAGTTCGACCGCCGGCGGAAGGTGGTGGTCGAAGGACTCAACAAGCTGCCCGGCATGTCCTGCGCGACGCCCAAGGGTGCGTTCTACGCCTTCCCCAACATCAAGCGCACCGGCTGGAAGGCCAAGGCGCTCGCCTCCGCGCTGCTCGAGGACGCCGGCGTCGCCATCATCGGCGGCCCGGATTTCGGCATCCTCGGCGAAGGCTACGTGCGCATCTCCTACGCCAACTCGACCGAGAACATCTTGAAGGCGCTCGACCGCATGGGCGATTTCCTCGCCACCCGCAAGGCGGCGTGACTGTGAGCACGCGATAACCATGGCCGAGAAGCAGCGCCGGGTGGTCAGCGTCGGCGAGGTGATGATCGAGCTGTCGCGCGGCAACGACGGCCGCTACGGCCTCGCCTACGGGGGCGACACGTTCAACACGGCCGTCTACCTGGCGCGCGCCGGGGTCGACGTCGCCTATGCGACCGCGCTGGGCGACGATCCCTACTCCGACGGCGTTGCGGCGCTCGCCGCCGCGGAAGGGGTCGGCGGCGACCTGATCGTGCGGGTGCCCGGCCGCATGCCCGGCCTCTACCTGATCGAGACCGATCCGGGCGGCGAGCGCCGGTTCCATTACTGGCGCGAGCATTCGCCGGCGCGCGAGCTGTTCGAGCTGCCGCAATGGAGCGCCGTCGCCGCCGGGCTGCTCAACGCGCGCCTGATCTATTTTTCCGGCATCACGCTGTCGCTTTATTCCAACAACGGGCTCGGCCGCATGCTCGCCGTCGTCGAGATGGCGCGCAGGAACGGCGCGAAGGTCGCGTTCGACGGCAATTTCCGGCCGCGCGGCTGGAAGGGCGACGTCAATCGCACCCGCACGGTGTTCGTCGAGGCGCTCAAGCGCGTCGACATCGCGCTGCCCACTTTCGACGACGAGGCGCTGCTGTGGGGCGACGCCAGCCCGGAGGCTACGGTCGAGCGGCTGCAGGCGTTCGGCATCGCCGAGATCGTGGTCAAGAACGGGCCGAACAGCGCGCTGGTGGCGGGCGAGGGCAGCCGCGAGCACGTGCCGGTGCCCGAGGTGGTGGTGCCGATCGACACCACCGCGGCGGGCGACAGCTTCAATGCCGCCTATCTGGCGGCGCGGCTCGCCGGCGAGCCCGCCTTGGCGGCCGCCGCCACCGCCCATCGGCTCGCCAGCGAGGTGATCCGCCACCGCGGCGCCATCGTGCCGCGTGCCGCCGCCGCGATGCATTGAATCGGAGGACGGAAGACGGAGGACGGAGGACGGATGAACCGCTGACCTACGTCCGTCGTCCGTCGTCTGTCCTCCGTCCTCCGAGTGACGCCGCCGCGCGCGCCAGCGCGGTGATGCGGTCAAAATCGCCGGCCGCGATCAGGTCCTTGGGGGCGGGCCACGAGCCGCCGACCGAGACAACGTTGGGGAGCGCCAGGTAGCTCGCCGCATTCTGCGCGACAATGCCGCCGGTCGGGCAGAATTTCAGATAGGGCAGCGGCGCCGCGACCGCCTCGAGCCAGGCGATCCCGCCGGAGGGCTCGGCGGGAAAGAATTTGAGCACCGCAAAACCGCGCTCGGCCAGCGCCATCGCCTCGCTCACCGTGGCGCAGCCCGGCAGCACCGGCACCGGCGCTTGCACGAGCGCCGTGGCGAGCGAGGGCGGGGTGCCGGGGCTGACCAGGAACTTTGCTCCGGCGTCCACCGCGGCCGCGATGTCCGCGGCCTTGGTCACCGTGCCGACCCCGACCACGCAATCCGGCACCGCGCCGGCGATCGCCCGCACCGCGTCGATGGCGGCCGGCGTGCGCAGCGTCACCTCGATGACCGGCAGGCCGCCGGCCACCAGCGCGCGCGCCAGCGGCACCGCGTCGGCGACGCGCTCGATGGTGAGCACCGGAATGACCGGAGTTTTGGCGGCGAGCGCGGTCGGGTCGAGCGGAGGCATCGCAATGGTCCTTGCCGCGGGACGGAACCGGTAGCTGCCGTCGCGACGCGCGACAAGGGCCGACTGCCGTTGACCGCCCGCGCGGGCTTTCGCTATCGTCGCCGCGATGGGGATGGAGTCCCCCGAAACCGCCCGCAACGGCTGATGGCTCCTACGCTTTGTCGGCGCATGATCTTTTCCGAAAACCGGTATCCACCCCGGCTCAAGTCCGGGGCAGGCTTTTTCGGAATCATGCGCAATAGGCGGTAGGAGTCTTACTCGATCCGCCGGGGCGGTTTTTTGTTGGCTCGCCTGCCACGCGACCACCGCCCGAACCTGCTGGCCCGTGCCGCTCGCGGCCGCGGCCGAAAGGCGGTGCGCGATGGAAAACATCTGGTTCACCTCGGCACTGTGGATCGGCCTGGCGCTTGCCGCGTCGCTGATCTCGATCCGGACCGCGATCTCGGTCGCGCTGGTCGAGATCATGGTCGGCGCCGTGGGCGGGAACCTCATCGGGCTGCCGCTGACGCCGTGGATCGATTATCTCGCCGGCTTCGGCGCCATCCTGCTCACCTTCCTCGCCGGCACCGAAGTCGACGCCGAGGTGGTGCGGCGCAATCTCGGCGCCAGCGTCGGCATCGGCGTGATCAGCTTCTTCGCGCCTTATCTCGGCTGCCTTTTTGCCGCGCGCTACGGCCTCGGCTGGTCATGGCTGCAGGCGCAGATCGCCGGTATTTCGCTCTCGACCACCTCGGTCGCGGTGGTCTACGCCGTGATGGTCGAGACCGGGCTCAACAAGACCGAGCTCGGAAAGATCATTCTCGCCGCCTGCTTCATCACCGACCTCGGGACCGTGCTCGCGCTCGGCATCGTGTTCGCCAACTTCTCCATCTGGCTCGCCGCCTTCGCGGCCGTCACCGCGGTGGCCGTCTGGCTGCTGCCGATCTTTGCGCCGCGCTACTTCACCTGGGTCGGCCAGCGGGTGAGCGAGCCGCAGATCAAGCTGGTCCTGCTCGTGCTGTTCGGCCTCGGCGGCCTCGCCGTCTCGGTCGGCAGCGAAGCGGTGCTGCCGGCCTATCTGGTCGGCATGGTCCTCGCCTCGACCTTCCAGCGCGACCCCGAGCTGGCGCACCGCATGCGCATCATCGCCTTCGCGGTGCTCACCCCGTTCTATTTCCTCAAGGCGGGCTCGCTGGTGGAATTCCGCGTGCTCGTCACGTCCGCCGGCCTGATCGCCCTGTTCCTGGTCCTCAAGATGGCGACCAAGTTCGTCGGCATTCTCCCGTTGACCCGGCTGTTCCGCTTCGAGCACCGGGAAGGCATGTACACCACGCTCCTGATGTCGACCGGCCTCACCTTCGGCTCGATCTCGGCCCTGTTCGGATTGACAAACCACATCATCGACCAGCAACAGTATACGATCCTGGTGACCGCGGTGATCGGCAGCGCCGTGGTCCCCACCCTGATCGCTCAGAAATGGTATCTGCCGAGAGAGGGCGCGGCGAAACGGGAGGTGTGAGATGTTCGGCACCATCGTCGTCGCCAACGACGGATCGGAAGGCGGATTCAAGGCGCTCGAGCTTGCCTGCGAGCTGGCGAAACGCCACCGCGCCGCGCTGCACATGATCTCGGTCGAGGAGATGCCGACCTTCCCCACGTCGATCGACGAGATCCTCGAGATCCAGCAGTTGGAAGACCACAAGTTTCACGACGTCCTGATGCGGGCGCGCAAGGTGGCACGGGCCAAGCAGGTCAAGCTCAGGACCGACGTCATCGCCGGACACGCGGTTGCGGCCATCGTCAATTACGTGCGGGCGCGGAAGGCCGATCTGCTGATCGTCGGCTTCATGGGCCACTCCGCGCTCTACGAGCGCATCATCGGCTCGACCTCGGACCGATTGGTTCGCCTGGCGCCCTGCCCGGTGCTGGTGGCGAAGTAAATGCGCCTCGGTCGGCGGCCGGCGCTGTCTGCAGCATATCGGGAGAGACACCCATGATCATCGCCAACCAGCAACAGGTCACGCCCGCGGTGCTCGCGGCGATCGCCCAGACGCCCGATCCGCGCTTTCGCGAGATCATGTCGGCGCTGGTGCGCCACCTGCACGACTTCGCCCGCGAGGTGAAACTGACCGAGCGCGAGTTCGAGCGGGCGGTCGGCTACGTGGTCGCGCTCGGCCGGCACACGACCGACAGCCACAACGAGGCGGTCCTGATGTCGGGCTCGCTCGGTTTCTCGACCTTGATCTGCCTGCTCAACAACGGCAACAACGGGCGGACCGAGACCGCCGCCAACCTGCTCGGGCCGTTCTGGCGCATGAACTCGCCGCGCACGCAGAACGGCGGCTCGATTGTGCGCTCGCCCACGCCCGGCCCGGCGCTGTTCGTCAACGCGCGCGCCGTCGACGGCGCCGGCCGGCCGGTCGCGGGGGCCGAGGTCGACGTGTGGCACTCCTCGCCCGAGGGTTTTTACGAGCAGCAGGACCCCAAGCAGGCGGACATGAATTTGCGCGGCAAGTTCACGACCGATGCGGCGGGCAGCTTCGGCTTCCGCAGCGTGAAGCCCGCCGGCTACCCGATCCCGATCGACGGGCCGGTGGGCGAGTTCGTGCGCGCCACGCGCCGCCACCACTATAGGCCCGCGCACCTGCACTTTCTCATTTACAAGCCCGGCTTCAAGACGCTGATCTCGCAGGTCTACGTCAACGACGACGAGCGCCTCGACACCGACGTGCAGTTCGGCGTCACCCGCGCGCTGATCGGCAACTACGTGCGCCACGACGAGCCGGCCCCCGCGCCTGACGTGAAAGGCCCGTGGTACTCGCTCGACTACACCTTTGCGCTGGAGCCCGGCGAAGCGCGCCTGCCCAAGCCGCCGATCAAATAAATCTGTTTACCTCTCCCCGCTTGCGGGGAGAGGTCGGTAGGCGGCCTTCGGCCGCCGTTCTTAGTGTTCAAGAACGCCGACGCGGAGCGTCGGCTATGCGAAGCGAGCCGGGTGAGGGGGCGTGAGGCCGTGCTCCCAATCGGTGTGCGCGCCGTCGCCGTCGATGCCGAGCCCGTCGAGCGTCGGCACGCCGAGGGCCGCGGTGAAATTGCCGTCGCTGCCGCCGCCCGTCATCCGGGTGTCGGCAAGCTCGAAGCCGATCTCGCGCGCCAGCCCCTGCGCCTGGCGCAGCAGCGCCTCGATGCCTTGAGTCTTCTCGAACGGCGGCCGGTTCATGCCGCCGGCGATCTCGAGCGTCACCTCCGGGTTGATCGGCTTCAGGCCCAGGATGCGCCGCGTGAACTCGTGCCCGGCCGCTTCGTCGCGCACGCGCAGGTCGACGCTGACGCGGCAATGTTGCGGGATCACGTTGGCGGCGGTGCCGCCGGTGATCAGGCCGACCGTGGTGGTGACGCCGCGCGCGTAGTCGGTCATCGCCTCGATGGCGAGGATCTGGTGCGCCATCTCCTTGATGGCGCTGCGGCCCTTGCGGTGGGCGCCGCCGGAATGCGCCGGAATGCCGGTCGCCGTCACCTCGAAGCGGCCGACGCCCTTGCGCGCCGTGACCACCCGGCCGCCGTCGCGCGCCGGCTCGGTGACGAGCACGCAGCGCGCGCCGCGCGCCTGCGCCTCGATCAGCTCGCGCGAGGTCGGGCTGCCGACTTCCTCGTCCGAGGTGAACAGATGCACGATCGGCAGCCGCGCCGTGCCGGCGCGCGCCACGCGGCACAGCGCGTCGAGCGCCAGATAGGCGCCGCCCTTCATGTCGTAGACGCCCGGCCCGTACAGCTTGTCGCCGTCGCGCCGAAACGGCAGCGCGCCGGCCAGCATGCCGATCGGGTGCACGGTGTCGATGTGCGACAGCACCAGGATGCCGGGCGCGTCGCTGTCCGGCGCGGTGCGCACCTTGAGCATGTCGGCGAAGCCGCGTTGGCCTTTGACGCGCTCGACGCGGACCGGCAGGCCGCCGAGGTCCGCCATCACCACGTCGATCATCCGGTTGACGGCCGCCTGATTGTTGGTCGGGCTTTCGGTCTCGACCCAGCGCCTGATGCCGGTGATCATGCCGTTGAGATCGACCGATTGATCGGAGGTAGGCGTCATTTCAGTTCCTGAAGTTCCATAGGCCAAACGGAGTCCTATATCACGCTGACAATACTCCAGTCGTCGTGCCCCGCGAAGGCGGGGCACCCAGTAACCGCCGACGTCGCAATTCGATTTGATACGCTGGTGGTTACTGGGTCGTCCGCCTGCGCGGACGACGACAACCAAACGGTTACGGTGTCGTGCTGTCAGCGCTCACGCCAGCGCCGCCTTGACCTTCTTGGGCGTATACGGGATCGAGCGCAGCCGCACGCCGGTGGCGTCGAACACGGCGTTGGAGATCGCCGAGGGGACGATCGAGGCGGTCGGCTCGCCGGCGCCCCACGGCTTCTCGGTCGGCCGGTCGATCAGCTCGACGACGATCTCCGGCATTTCCGGGAACGTGAGGATCGGATAGCTCTCCCAGTCCACGCTCGTCACCTTGGAGCGATCGAACGTCACCTCCTCCTTGAGGGTGCGGCTCACCGTCTGCAGGACGTTGCCGTCGATCTGGTTCCTCAGCCCGTCCGGGTTGATGATCTGGCCGCAGTCATGCGCGACGTAGAAGCGGGTGACGCGGATCTGGCCGCTCGCGCGGTCGACCTCGACCTCGGCGACCGCGCCCACGTAGGTGCGCACCAGCTCGTATTTCACGTACGAGATGCCGCGGCCCTTCACGACGTTGCCGCTCGCCTTCTGCGGCGACGGGCGCTTCTCCCATTTCGCCAGCGCGGCGAGGCGGTCCAACAGCTCGATGCCGCGCTTGTCGTTGAGATATTTCAGGCGGAACTCGAGCGCATCGGCATTGGCCGCCGCCGCAAGCTCGTCCATGAAGCACTCGTTGGCATAGGTGTTCTGCATCCGGCCCGGCGTGCGGATCCAGGACGGACGGAACGGCGTCGTCTCCAGACGGTGGCACACCGTCTTGATGTTGGCGAACTTGTACGGGATCGCCGAGTTGTTGAAGATGTTGCCGGGCGCGATCACCGTGTCGTGCGGCATGCCTGCGAGCGAGGCCGCGACCAGCGGGACGGCGAAGCCGCCCGCCGCCTGGGGAATGAAGAACTCGGACTCCCACGCGGTGACGCTGCCGGAGGCGTCGAGCGCCGCGCGCAGGTCGATCAAGGTCGGCGGGCCCTTGGGGTCCCACCCGTGCTCGTCCGCGCGCATCCACTGCACGCGCACCGGACGGCCGGTCGCCTTGGCGAGCAGCGCCGCGTCGCCGACCGCGTCCTCGTGACCGTTGCGGCCGTAGCAGCCCGAGCCCTCGAGATAGACCGCGCGCACGTTCTCGGGCGGCAGGCCGAACATCTGGGCGAGCTGCTTGCGCAGCATGTGCGTCGCCTGCGAGGCCGACCACGCGGTCAGCTTGCCGTCCTTGAACTCCGCCACCGCGCAGGACGGCCCGATCGAGCCGTGGGTATGGATGGCGAAATCGTAGGTCGCCGCGAGCTTCTTGGCGCCCTGCGCCATCGCGGCCGCGGTGTCGCCGACGTTGCTGGTCGGCTCGTCCTTGACCACCTTGGTGCCGCGCACGTGCTCCCACAGCTTGCTTTGGTCGGGCAGGCCGTCCCAGCTCGACCACGTCGCCTTGATCTGCCGCGCCGCCTTGATGGCGGCCCATTCGCTCTCCGCCGCCACGCCGAGGAAGTTGCCCTCGCGCACGACCTGCACCACGCCCGGGATGTCCTTCACCGAGCCCTCGTCGACGCTCTGCAGGGTCGCGCCGATCGCGGGCGGACGCACCACGCGCCCGTGCAGCATGCCGGGCACGCGGAAGTCCTGCATGTAGGTGAAGCGGCCGGTCATCTTGTCGGGAATGTCGACGCGCGGCACCGGCTTGCCGACGAGCTTGAAGTCGGACGGATTTTTCACCGGCGCTTTCTCGTCGAGCTTGAGCGCAAAATTCTTGCCGCCGATCAGCTCGGCATAGGACACCTTCGCCTTGCCGGTCTTGGCGCGAATGAGGCCGTCCTCGACCACGAGTTCGGCCTTGCCGGCATTGAGTCGCTTCGCCGCCTCATCGAGCAGCGCGTTGCGCGCCGTCGCCGCCGCCTGGCGCAGCTGCATGCCGCCGCTCTGGATGGTGAGGCTGCCCCAGGTGATGCCCTGGTCGGGGGTGAGCGCGGTGTCGCCCTGGACGAGATCGACCTTGGCGAGCGGCACGTCGAGCTCGTCGGCGACGATCTGCCGCAGCGCCGTGGTCACGCCGGTGCCGAGATCGACCTTGCCGGAATACACGGTGACGACGCCCTTCGGATCGATGGCGAGGAACGCGTCGACGTCGGTGAGCGCCACGCTCTTGGCCGCTGCGCCTTGCGCGAACGCGTCGGCGCCGGCGAGCGAGAAGCTGACGATGAGCGCGCCGCCGCCCTTGAGCACGGCGCGGCGAGACGGATGAATGTGCAGCATGGTCCCCTCCCTCAAGCCGTGCGCGCCGCGCGCTTGACGGCGTCCACGATGCGCACGTGGGTGCCGCAGCGGCAGAGATTGTTGGCCAGCGCCTGCTTGATCTCGGCGTCGGTCGGCTTCTTGTTGCGGGCAAGGAAGGCGGCCGACTCCATGATCATGCCGTTGATGCAGTAGCCGCATTGCGCCGCCTGGGCGTCGATGAAGGCCTTCTGCACCGGATGCGGCTTCTCGGGCGTGCCGAGGCCCTCGAGCGTGACGATCTTCTGATTGGCGGTGAGCTTCGACAGCGGCGTGATGCAGGAACGCACCGCCTTGCCGTCGATATGCACGGTGCAGGCGCCGCATTGGCCCAGCCCGCAGCCGAACCGCGGTCCGTGCAGGTGCAGGCCGTCGCGCAATGCGTAGAGCAGCGGCATGTCCCGATCGTCGGCCTTGACGGCCACCGGCTTGCCGTTGACGTTGAGCTTGACGGATTGGGCCATCGCTCTCCCCTTGGCGGCCGCCTGGCGGGCGGCTCCCTTGTTTGAAAGGTGCTACGATATCACCCCCGGATTGCGGCGCAAACGGCCGCCGGGCCTAGGCGCGGGAGGATGCCATGATGCGGATTCTTTGGGTCGGCCTGTTTGCAACGCTGCTGTCGGCGCCGGCCGGCGGGCAGGACGGTCCATCCACCGCCGATCTGGTGAAAGCGCTGCGCGCGGGCGGCCATGTGATCGTGTTCCGCCACGGCGCCACCCACGCGGACCAGGCCGACACCGATCCGCTCCATCCCGAGAACGTGGCGCAGCAGCGCCAGCTCAACGACAAGGGCCGCGCCGACGCGCGGGCGATCGGCGAGGCGCTGCGCAAACTGCAGGTCCCGGTCGGACGGGTCGTGACCAGCGTGTTCAATCGTGCGGTCGAGACCGGCAAGCTCATCGGGGGCGCCGACGTCTCGCCGAGCCCCGACGTCAGCGAGGGCGGGCTGGTGGTCACCCCGACCGAGAACAACCGCCGCGCCCAGGCGCTGCGCAAGCTCGCCGCCACCGTCCCGCCCGCCGGCACCAATGCCGTCGTCGTCACTCACAAGCCGAACATCCTCGATGCGTTCGGCAAGGACTGGTTCGAGGTGCGCGAGGGCGAGGCCAGCGTGCTCAAGCCCGACGGCAACGGCTTTCGCCTGGTGGCGCGTCTGCAGGCCGACCAGTGGCCGAAGCTCGCGCAGGATGGGAGCAAATGAGCGTCGGGTTCTACGCTGCTTTCACCTCTCCCCGCTTGCGGGGAGAGGTCGACGCGCGAAGCGCGTCGGGTGAGGGGCTTTTAAGTCAGCGCAGTTTCCTTAGAGGCCCCCTCACCCCAGCCCTCTCCCCGCACGCGGGGAGAGGGAGTCAGGGCAGCGCTACGGCAGAAACGCCACCGCCTCGATCTCGAACAGCGCGCCGTCGCGGGCGAGTTTTGCGATGCCGACCGCGGTGCTGGCGGGCGGCGCCGCCGTGTTGACGTAGCGGTCGCGCACCTCGCGCGCGGTCGGCAGCTGCGCGGCGATATCGGTGAAATACATGTTGAACTTGACGACGTTCTCGAACCGCGCGCCGACCGCGGCGAGCGCCGCCTTCAGATTCTCGAACGCCTGCTCGGCCTGCCCGCGAAAGTCGCCCGCCATCTTGCCGGACGGATCGAGCCCCAATTGGCCGGCGATATAGACGATGCGGCCGGGCCCGGTCGCTTCCACCACGTGGGTGTAGCCGGGCGGCTTGTGCATGCTCGCGGGATTGATGAAGCGCACGTTGGCCATGGCTAAGTCCTCCCTGTTTTTTGATGATCACAGCGCCGCAAAGTCGATCGGCTTATGGCGGTCGAGCGTGCGGTGCACCGGCGGCAGCGGATATTTGAGCCCGGTGGCGCAATTGAACAGCACCGCGCGCTCGTCGCGGCGGATGCGGCCGTCGGCGAGCGCCTGCGTATAGGCCGCATAGGTCGCGGCGGCCTCCGGGCACAGCAGGAATCCCTCCTCGCGCGCGACCTCGTCGAGCGCCGCGGCGATCGCCTCGTCCGGCACCGCGATGGCGAAGCCGCCGCTCTCGCGCACGGCGCGCAGGATGAGGAAATCGCCGATCGCCTGCGGCACGCGGATGCCGGACGCGATGGTGTGCGCGTCCTCCCAGCGCGTCGCGTGCTCGACGCCCTCATCGAACGCACGCACCATGGGGGCGCAGCCCGACGCCTGCACCGCGACCATGCGCGGGCGCCTGCGCCCGATGAAGCCGATCGCCTCGAGTTCCGCGAACGCCTTCCACATGCCGATCAGCCCAGTGCCGCCGCCGGTCGGATAGAGGATCACGTCGGGCACCTCCCAGCCGAGCTGCTCGGCAAGCTCGATCCCCATCGTTTTCTTGCCCTCGATCCGATACGGCTCCTTCAAGGTCGAGACGTCGAACCAGCCGGCCTTCGCCCTGCCCTCGCCGACGATCTTGCCGCAATCGTCGATCAGGCCGTTGACCCGGTAGACCGTCGCGCCCTGCAGCGCGATCTCGCTGACGTTCACCTCCGGCGTATCCTCGGGGCAGAACACCGTGGTCCTGATGCCGGCATGGCTGGCATAGGCGGCGAGCGCGGCGCCGGCATTGCCGTTGGTCGGCATCGCCATGTGCCTGATGCCGAGCGCCTTGCCCATGGACACCGCCATGACGAGGCCGCGCGCCTTGAACGAGCCGGTTGGCAGCCGGCCTTCGTCCTTCACCAGAATCTCCGCGCCGCCGAGTTTTTTCCCGAGCTTCGGCAGCGGCACCAGCGGGGTCGCCGCCTCGCCCAGGCTGACGATGTCGGCGGCGCGCCGCACCGGCAGCAGCTCGCGGTAGCGCCACAGATCCGGCGGCCGCGCGGCCAGCGCCGCCTTGCTCAGCGCCTTCCTCACGCCGTCGAGGTCGTAGCGCACCAGCAGCGGCTTGCCCGCGCGGGAGAGATTGTGGACTTCATCGGCCGGATAGCGTTCGCCCGTCTCGCTGCATTCGAGATGGGTGACGAAGGTCGGCCGCTCGGTGGTCAGATTTTCTTCATAGTGCAAGGTGCGTCTCCGCAGTTAACCGAATTGGCGGTTCTAAATTAACCTATCGCTGCGCTCTCCTGCTATCATCCAAGAAGGGAGCGAGCGATGCGACGGCTGTTCCTCGCCTTAATGATGTACGCCGCGATCGGCCCGGCGGCTGCCGATATCGCGTTGAGCGCGAACGTCAACGTGCCTGATCATGTGGTCACATTGGTCGAGCACTCGATCCACCGCAAGGAAGACAATTTGATTACCGTCATGCATCATGGGAGTTGGACGCGCACCGATACGATCGAGGGTAGACAACAAATAACGCGCTATATTGCACGCGGGGGCGCGGCTGAGATCAGCATTTATCCGCTGGGTACAGACTACTTCAACGCGGTCTTCACCTCGCCGGGCGGCGAACGAACATCCTACTGGGACACGAATCCCAGCAGCACTAACGAGCGGCGGACCATACTCGGCGAGAGTTGCCTAGTCTGGAATATGCAACGCCCGCGCCGGCCTGGCCCATGGAGAATCGAAAAGCTGAGCTGCGTGACTGATGACGGGATCGAGCTCTCCTATGCGCGGGTCAGCGATCTGGGCGTCCTAACTTCTGCCGAAGCGACACACATCGCGCGCCAGCCGGTGGAGCCAAACGAAGTCCAACCGCCGCGCGCGCTCCTCGCTCTCGACTGGTGGGGCCGCGAGGAGTCGGCGCCGGACGGAGCGCCGCCGACGCCGGACTACGAAACGGTCATGCAGCTTGAGGGCCAAGCAGTCGAGGGGGCGGAGCTGTTCCGCATTACGACGCGGCATCACTATCCGTGGACGTACATCGAGGAGAAGAAGGGTAAGGCTCGTCTGGACCTGCGAATCCTTCATGCCACCGCCCAAATGCTGCTCAGCTTCAGCGATAACGGGGAGCAAAAGCAACTAACGATCAATAAATCCCGCCCGCGTCCGCTTGGCATCCCGGCGCCAGCACCGTCGATGAAACCGCAGGACCTCAACAGCGACGAGATTGTCCTCGGCGAAAGCTGCCACTGGTTCTTCATGACGCCTGGAGTGGAGGATGCCGCGCTCAACGAGTGCCTGACCAATGACCATATCACGCTGAAGAAAGAGACATGGTCGTGAGGAAGTCGTTTCAGGTTTGTCGCGGTGCGTTTTGCTCGCCGACCCCTCGACCTTAACGAGCTTCGACCTCCTGCCGCGATACTTGATCCGGCTTTTTGGGGAATCGAATAGTGCCACGTGGGCTTCTCTAAGGTTGCCGCGCTCGCAACCCAGAGGGCGGAACACCGGTAGTCAATGGCGGAAGTGGCGGACGCCGGTGAACACCATGGCGACGCCGTGATCGTCGGCCGCCTTGATCACCTCCTTGTCGCGCAGCGAGCCCCCCGGCTGGATCACGGCGGTCGCGCCCGCCTCGATCGCGACGAGGAGGCCGTCGGCGAACGGAAAGAAGGCGTCGGACGCGACGGCCGAGCCTCTGGTCAGCGGCTCGGCGAGCCCGGCCGCCTTGGCGGCGTCCTCGGCCTTGCGCGCGGCGATGCGGGCGGCGTCGACCCGGCTCATCTGCCCGGCGCCGATGCCGACCGTGGCGCGGTCGCGCGCATAGACGATGGTGTTCGACTTGACGTGCTTGGCGACGCGGAAGGCAAAGCGCAGGTCGTCGAGCTCGGCCGGCGTCGGCGCCCGCCTGGTGACGACGCGAAGCTGCATCTCGTCGACCACCGCGTTGTCGCGCGATTGCGCCAACAGCCCGCCGGCGACCGATTTGACCGTCAGGTCGGGGGCGCGCGGATCGGGCAGCCCGCCGGCGAGCAGCAGGCGCAGGTTCGCCTTGGCGGCGACGATGCTCGCCGCTTCGTCGGTCGCGTCGGGCGCGATGATCACCTCGGTGAAGATGTCGGTGATGGCGCGCGCCGCCTCCGCATCGAGCGTGCCGTTGAGCGCGACGATGCCGCCGTACGCCGACACCGGATCGCAGGCGAGCGCCTTGCGGTAGGCGTCGGCGAGGCTCGCGCCCTCGGCGGCGCCGCACGGGTTGGCGTGCTTGACGATCACGCACGCGCAGGTGCGCGCCGGATCGAACTCGGCGACGCATTCATAGGCCGCGTCGGTGTCGTTGAGATTGTTGTAGGAGAGCTGCTTGCCCTGCATCTGGCGCGCGGTGGCGACGCCGAACCGTACGTCCGGCGCGCGGTAGAACGCCGCCTTCTGGTGCGGGTTCTCGCCGTAGCGCAGGGCCTGCGCCAATTGCCCGCCGACCGTGCGCCAGGCGGGCGCGTCCTCGACGACCTCGCGGGCGAACCAATTGGAAATCGCCGCGTCATAGGCGGCGGTGCGCGCATAGGCCTTGGCGGCGAGCTTTTGGCGCAACACGAGCGTCGTTGCGCCCGCATGCGCCTTCAGCGCGGCAAGCATCGCCGCGTAGTCCTGCGGATCGACGATCACGGCGACATCCGCGTGGTTCTTGGCGGCGGCCCGGATCATGGCCGGCCCGCCGATGTCGATGTTCTCGATGCAATGGGCAAAGCCGGCGCCGCCCTGCACGGTCGCCTCGAACGGATAGAGGTTGACCACCACGAGGTCGATCGGCGCGATGCCGTGCGCCTGCATCGCCGCCAGGTGATCGCGGTTGTCGCGCATCGCGAGCAAACCGCCGTGCACCTTCGGGTGCAGGGTCTTGAGCCGTCCGTCCATCATCTCCGGAAAGCCGGTGAGGTCGGACACGTCGCGCACGTCGAGGCCCGCCGCCGCCAAGGCCTTGGCGGTGCCGCCGGTCGAGACGAGCTCGATCCCATGCCCGGCGAGCGCGCGCGCGAACTCGACGAGACCGGTCTTGTCCGAGACGGACAGCAGCGCGCGGGCGATGGGGCGGAGGCGGTCGGTCATTGCGGCGGGGCGGCCATGGGCATTAGGTGTTGCGACTCCCGCTCCCCGAAGGGGAGAGGGTCGGGGTGAGGGGGTTACGGACCTAACAATTTAGCTCAGGATCCCCCTCACCCGAAGAGGAGCCAGCTTCACCGGAACGGATACTCACAACGGCAGTTCCGGTTCCTTTTCGCCGCCGCGGCGCGCGGCGGGCGCGGACGGATCGGCCTGCGCAAAAGTCCAGCACACGCGCGGCACCCGGCGGGCCCGGCCGTGGATCACGAGCTGGACCGCGCGCCGCGGCCCTTCGGATCCGGCGAGGTAGACGCTCTCCTCGAGCGTCACCGGGTCCTCGTAGGAATCGAACGTCCATACCTCCCGGTTCGGCAGCATCAGCATCGCGCCGTACCCGTCGTTGAGGCGGCTGGCCTTGACGCCGGGATGCAGATGGAAGCGCACGGCGAACGCGTCGCCGCGGCCCGCCGGCAGGCTCTCGCCGCGCGCCGGAGCAAACACATCCTCGCCGTCGAGTCGACGGCCGTCCGGGGAGAGCCGCCACGTGCGCTGGTGCAGCACGCCGAACGCATCCGCATAGCCGTCGTGGGACGCGCGCAGCACGACGCCGTCGTCGCGGTCCTGCCGCGCGACCGGCACCTCGGTGGGGCCGGCGATGATCGGCGTGCCGACCAGGCGCCGCAGCCAGGTGCCGCCGAGAACCCGGCACGAGGGCGCCTCGTTGAACGTGGCCGTCGAGTGCGCGGCGGTGCCGCGCGCCACATGCCGCCAGCTGGCGCGGCTGGTTGCCGGCAGCCCGCAATTGACCACGATGCGGTTCTGCTTCGACGACAGCTCGAACGAGAGGCATCCGGCATGCGCCTCCTGGCTCACTCCGATCGGCGGCGGCAGGCCGGTCTCGGCCAGCAGCACGGTGCTCTCGGCCTGCAGGCGCTGATAGCCGCTGTGCGGCGCATTGGCGACCGGCGTGCCGCGCGCGTCGTCGTAATAGAGCACGGCGGCAAGCAGGTCGCCGGAGGTCGGGCCCATGCCGTTGAACAGCGCGAAATTGCCGTCGCCGTGGCGGAAGAAGCGCAGCATCGGCATCATCCGGTCGATGGCGTTGAGCAGCGGCGGCGGCGGCGGAATGTTGTTTGACGAGAACGCCTGGCGCAGCGGCAACAGGTCGAGCAGCAATTCGATCAGCGCGCCCGGATTGCGGCTGATATGGCCGCCGTCGGGCAGGATCTGCCGCTCGAGCTCGCGCGCCAGCCGGCGCGTCGTGCCTTTGACCAGCCGCGCCTGGCCCTTCATGCACAGCGACGCGTAGGTGAGCGCGATCAGCCCCTGCAGCCGCGGCAGCCCGTCGCGCGCGCTGCCGAGCGTGCCGCGCAGGAACCGCACCTGGCGCGTGAGGTTGCGCAGGAAGCGCCGGTAGAACCGGGTGTCCACCTCGTGCAGCACCATCGGGGCCTGGCTCAGCCAGGACATGATGCGCCGCGCCACCACGTCGGAACGCCAGGCGGTCGAGTCCCACAGCGCCTGCAGGGTGATCCATTCGTCGACCAGCGCGCGCGCATTGGCGCGGGTGATGCCGGATTCCGCGGCGCGCAGATGCCGCAGCCAGCCGAAGCCGAAAAGGTTCTCGGCCCATTCGTCGGACGGCGGCTCCATCTCGAACGGCGAGCGGCCGTCGCACACCACGATCTTGCCGGCGAAGGCGAAACGGCCGGCGTAGATTTCGCTCGCGCGCGTCGGGTCCGCCGTGCGCAGGTCCTTGGGCGCCATCATCAGGCGGTCGGCCTTGGCGGGCGTGAAGCGCCAGCGCAGGAGCGGATGGGCATTGAGCCGGCCGAACGTGCCGCGCAGCCCGCAGCGCGCCGCGAACCAGAACAGCCTCGCACGTTCCGCGACGCTCCCGCGGGACATGGGCACGCTCATCCCCTCCTTGGCACGACGCCCCGCACCGGCGCCCGCAAACCCGCGCGCACCGCGCAGGCGTGGCGCGATTCGCGGCATTTTATCGGACACCGATGCTTTTACCGGGCATCGCCGGGCCGCGCCATCAGCGCGGGTCCGGGCCAATGCGCGCCCTCAGGCGCGCTCGAGCCGGGCGGCGTAGAAGCCGTCGAGGCCCGCCATGCGCGGGTCCGGATCGGACCAATGGCACGGCAGCGTGCGCAGATCCCCGGCCGCGGACACGAACTCGGCGGCGCCGCCCTCCGCCGCGCTCACCGCCCGCCGTGCGAGGCCCGGCGTGCGCGCGAGCAGGGCCGCGACCTGCGCCTCGCATTCCTCCGGCTCGAGCGAGCAGGTGCAATAGACGATGCTGCCCCCGGATCTCGTGAGCGCGACCGCCCGGTCGAGCAGGCGCGCCTGCAGCGACGTCAGGGCGGCGAGGTCGGCTTCGCGCTTGAGCCACGGGATGTCCGGATGGCGCCGGATGGTGCCGGTCGATGAGCAGGGCGCGTCGACCAGGACCGCGTCGAACGGCTCCGCCTGCCATTCGCCGGCGTCGGCGCAGACAAGCTCGGCCGCGAGGCGCAGGCGGGCGAGGTTGTCGCCCAACCGGGCGAGCCGCGTCGGCGAGCGGTCGACCGCGGTCACCCGGGCGCCGGCGGCGGCGAGCTGGGCGGTCTTGCCGCCGGGCGCGGCACAGAGGTCGGCGACGCGCCGGCCCGCCACATCGCCGAACAGGCGCGCGGGCAGCGCCGCGGCGGCGTCCTGCACCCACCAGGCGCCCTCGACATAGCCCGGCAGCAACGAGACGGGCCCGTG
>WNGG01005816.1_pt1 | contig 18094 bp, 14 predicted proteins | sample 5400661 | NCBI WGS metagenome assembly WNGG01 (sample SAMN13153372, study PRJNA577476) | soil metagenome | isolation source: 100 cm soil or saprolite under Garry oak tree replicate 1 | place: USA:California | collected 2016-06-15
AACGCGATCCGCCGCGTCCTCATCGCCGACGTCCCGAAGATGGCGATCGAGGACGTCGAGTTCCACCTCGGCCCGATCCGCGCGGAGGACGGCAAGGAATACGAGAGCGTGAGCCCGCTGTTCGACGAGATGATCTCGCACCGCCTCGGCCTGATCCCGATCCCGACGGACCTCGGGCTGTACAACCGCCGGGCAGATTGCCCGACGTGCCACGGCGAGGGCTGCCCGAACTGCACGATCATCTACTCTCTCAACAAGCGCGGGCCCGGACTCGTGACGTCCGCGGACCTCGAGCCGATCGGGGACACGAAGCTCCGGCCGAAGGACGCGAACATCCCGATCGTCAAGCTCGGGGACGGCCAGGCGATGCTCATCTACGCGACGGCCGTCCTGGGCACGGGCAAGGACCACGCGAAGTGGCAGGCGACCCACGGGGTCGGGTATCGCTACTATCCGCTCCTGAAGGCGGGAACAAAGGTCCTCGACGCCCTCGATCCCGAGGTCCCGTTCTGCGAGAGCCACATGCAGTCGACCGCGACCGAGGACGAGGAGACGGTCGAACTGGCGTCGGACTGCAAGACGTGTGCCAAGTTCGCGGAGCAGTACAAGGTCGATTCCGTCAAGGTGGGCAACGATCCGACGCGCATCGTGCTGGAGTTCGAGACGGACGGATCCCTCACGACGAAAGCCGTCCTGGTGGCGGGGCTCGACATCCTGTCGAAGCGATTCTCGGAGCTGGCGACGCAGGCGTCGGCGCTCGCATAGAGACGATAGCACGGCGATTCGGCGAGCCGAACGATCGGGCCCATCCTCAAGGCGTTACCGAATCGATCCGAGCCATGGCCTCGTGGAGCCCCGGCTGGCTTTCGTCCACGAACACGAAAAATCCGAAAACCAATGACTGGTGGTAGGTCCAACCTCGTTGAGCGAAGTGCATCGCCGCGTCGCTTGCATTGAACTCGAATGCGCTCCACACGTTCAATGGTTCATGGATTGAGACCACGCGCAAGTCGGAGTAGTCGACGATCCCCCCTGAGCCACCGGTGAAGACGAACCACAGACGATTGACCCCATCTTCCACAAACAGACCGAAACCGCTCGTGGGCGCGGCGGCGGCGGCGTACGTGAAGTCAAACGTTGGATAGACGCTCATGTTCGTGTGACTCGGAAGGTCCAGCACGAGCTGACTCACTCGGATCTCGGCCCACGCGGCTTTCCCTCGAGGACCGTCTTGATCGACGCTCAAGTCGAGGATCGTCCCCGTTCCGGCCGTCTGCACGCCCGTGGCCGAAACAACGTCCCCTGGGTCGCCTTCGGACGAGCGACTCCAGCCGAACGGCGTCCCCGAACTCCAGTACAGGAGCCAAGGGTTGACGAGGAGCGGCCGGCTGAAATTCGGTGATGCCAGCGGGGGGGTCGTGCAGTATCGATCGAACGAGCCGACATAGATTTTGAGGGAGAAAGAGACCCCCGACGGGATTGCCCCGGAGGCCCGGAGCGGGATGAGCGAAAAGTCCTCCTGCGAATGTGCCGGAAGAGCCGCCGCGGGATCGGTCGCGATCCAGGGTTCGTCTATCGAAAGCCCCGGCCAGACCGCCGCGAACGAAAGGACTTGACTCGTATCAGCGAGACTCTTTGCCTCGAGATTGATGCCCGACCCCGCGCCCAGTGATAGCGGATCGCCGACCGACAACACTTGTCCCGAGACCGGACACTGGGGGCGGACACCCACCAGGAGTGCAGCTCCCACCGCCATCAGCACGACCGAGACGGAAAGGACGTACGGTGCCACGCCGGAAGCTCGGCTTCGAATGAAGGTCATGAGCTGAGGGACCGAGCTACGTCGCCGACCTCGCGGAGTCTCGGAGCTAGGGTCCTCGGCCGGATCGTGATCGCTTTGGAACTCGTGGACGATCGAGCCACCGATTCGGAAGTTGAAAGCGAGCGCGCAAATGGTTGTTGAGACGAGAGTGATCGGTAGCAGCACCGTTGCGACTTCACCCGTCAGCAACGCGAGAATGACGTCCCCTCCGAGTTGCGGGGGCAAAAACCGAAGCGGGGTGCCCGCCGCTACGACATACACGGAGAAGGGGAGCAAGATCCGTTTGAGTATCTGCGGTCGCAGCAGCAGGACTATAGGGAGGACCATCAGCAGAAACTGTTCGTTCACAACGGGCGCCGCAAACAAAAAGACGAGGAAAGGCAGGACGAATGCCTGCTCAAGAGTAGGGCTCTTGCTTCGCGCATACCGCCAAAGGACGAAGCCAGCGATCGCGACAAGAACGACGGAATAGACCCGAGTCAGCAGCGGGATTGTGGAAATGTAGCTCGTGGCGTCAAAGGTGGGCCCCAAAAGCAAGTTGCCGGTTCCAAGGGCAAACACGAGGAAGTGGAACAACGTCATGGAATTCAGCCCGCCCCCAATGCGAGTCGTTTGATAGGAAAGGGCATCTGCGAATTGGCTCGCATCGGGGTAGATTAGTGCATAGGGCAGCCAAGAAGCCGCGAATGCCAGCGTAGAAAACAGCGCATACGTGGCCGCGGTCCTCTTGTCGTGTCGTCGAAGGAAGTAGGCGCAGACAAAGGGGACTATAAGGAGCGGGACGTACTTCGTCGCGGCGCCAATGCCGAGCGCAACCGCCGCCCCGACGTGACGACTGCCGCGCGCCAGGAGCAGCGCGATCAAGACCAGCAGCCCTACAATCACATCCGACTGCATGGACGCAATTGCCAGCACCGGCACGAACCACAACGTCCAGTAGGATTTCGCGGCCCAAGGGGAGACACTCCGGAGGAGCACGTATGTCAATATGTCGCTGGCGAACAGCCACAGCTTGATCGAAGATTGGAGAAGCAGCGCACTCGGAGAGATGAGCCGTGAGACGCCCGCGGAAAGGCCCAAGAGGTAGGCATAGACCGGTGGATAGGTGTAGTAGCCTTCGGCGTTGAACGACGAGGTCCGCCAATGACCGCCGACGGCATATACGCCGTGGCCGGACGCTAGGCGTACGGCTGCGTCCGTGAAGACCTGGGAGTCGTACCAGTGTGCAAGGGCGGCGACAGCAACGATTCGGATGCCGAGCCACGCCGCAAACCAATGGTTCGCATACCACGCTTGGGAGGCTCGAGCTATCGTCCGAGCCAAGCCCATGACATGCTCCCACGAAGGTTCACCGCGAATCCCGCGAGAATCCCGACGAAGTTCGCGACCAGGTAGTTGATCCCGAGCTCAAGACTGAGGACGGAGAACATGAGTGCGTTGAGCGCCACGCTCCCTGCGCATACGGCATGGTATTTCGCGAGTCGGGTTCTTCGATTCGAACCCGCGCGACGGTCCTTGAACGTCCAGCGATCGTTCAGTTCGAAGTTCCAGAGAATCGAAACTTCGATTGCACCGGTGACGGCGGCCAAGGGCCAGAGACCGAGCACTCCGTGCAACAAGAACAACATGCCCTGACTCATCAGGATTCCCGTAGAACCGACCGCGACGTAGCGAATCGCCCGCATCGGTCGATCGCGGCCGAGCCGCAGCTCCGCCCAGGTTCGGAGAATGCTCCACAACCACCGGCCCATCGCTCTCGTTCTAAGTTTGCTGGTTCCGCAGCGCCGTTCACGGAACGTGATCGGGACCTCCGCGAGCTGCAGGCCTTCGGAGAGGACGGCGAGCAGGCTCCCGAACGACCATTCGTAACCGGTGTACTTCTCCGCTCGAATGGCAGCGACAGCGGCGGGGCGGGAGTAACAACGGAAGAAGGATGTGTGGTCCAGCATCTCGGTTCGGAAGAGCATACGTACCAATGCGTTCGCGACCATGCTGACCCAGCGACGGGTCCTGGCCCATCCCTCGATCACGCCACCGGTCACATACCGACTGCCCTGTGTCAGGTCGGCATAGGCGGCCCCCGTCAGAAGACGTGAAATCTCCGACGGATCGTGGGAGAGGTCGGCATCCATCGTCACGAGCCGATCGACATCTTCGTGGAGGAGTCCTCGAACGAGGCCCGCTCTAACCGCAGATCCAATACCCTGCTTGCTGGTGCGCTCCACCAACTCGATGGGGTAGCCGCAAGTTCTCAGAGAGCGGGCGACTTCGGCGGTGCCATCGAGACTGCCGTCGTCGACGATGACCACGATGTAGGGTAGTCCTGCAAACGCCCGATCAATTCCGCGAACCAGGGCTTCCAGGTTGTTGCGCTCATTCAGTGTCGGGATTACGACACATGTCTTCCCGGCCAGCTCCATCCCGAGGGAAGGAACATGGCGCGTGGTCGTCGGCAGACCACGAGCGTCTCCGACAGAATCCGCACGGGAAGCCGCGATCGTGAGCTTTGGGCGAATCGTCGCCGCGCCCTGAGGATTCGGGCCAAGCGATTCGACATGCGACTTGGGCCCTCGCCCGCAACCCCAAGGCGAGTTGGGCCGCAACGAGACATGCAACACAAAGGCTTACCTGAATTTGTTGTCGCTGGCCAGACTGCACACCACAGGAGGTCAACCGATCATCGAGCGCCAACCGCCAAGGGGATAAAGCTTAACTACATTACTATTGCTATAGTACAACGATGGAACTGGGCGAGCTGGAGTTTGCGGTGTTACATGCCGTTCGGACGCTTCGAGAGGCGACGTCTGGGGAGATCTTCCGGGCGGTCAAACGGGATCGAAATGTGGCGTACACGAGCGTCACCACGACGCTCTACCGACTTGTTGAGAAAGGTCTCATCGCAGTACGCAAGCAGAGCGAGAAGCGAGTATACTACCGGTTGAATGAGGGCCGCGCCTACCGCCGCGCGTTAGCGGCAATGGTAGATCAGCTTGTGTCCGCCTTTGGGGCCCCTGCCGTATCGTACCTCCTGAGGGGCGACGACGCCTCATCGATGGCCGATCCAGGGACCCTTCGGGACGAAATCATGAGACGGAGAAAGAAGGAACAGACCCATGGCTAGTTGGCCCGAAGTCGTTGTCGAGGCGCTCACGGCCTATTGGACGTCTCCCATTCCGCTGTCCATCCTGGCCCTCTCTGCGGGCTCAATGGCCACGCTCCTGTATGTCTTTTTGACGAATGCGCAGAACTCGAAACTGCGAGTTAGCGTACTAACTGGATTCTATGCGCTCGCAGCCTTCTTCTGGGCATTTGTCGCGATCAGCCTGGCAATTTGCGTTTCACAATCCGGAATGGTCGCATATCGCAAAGGCGGCGTCCAGCTAGCCGCGGGCGCAGCGCTCGGTGCCGCTCTCAGCGCGTCCGCCCTGATATCTTGGGTCGTGTGGAAATATGGATCCCGTTCAATCCTACGGTCCCTGTCGCCGAGACCGCCTAGCCTCGATGAGCTGTGGATGCAGGACTTCATTTCCGTGCTCGGCGAAGTAGAGGCGATGAACCCCGTACGTCTTGGAGTTGTAGGCTCACCCTCGACGGTCGCGATTGCCGTTGGAGGTCCCGATCCCCAAGTCCTTGTTTCCACGGGTCTCGCGGCATTGTTGGACCGCGAGGAGGTGGAGGCCGTCCTGGCCCACGAGGTGATGCATCTCAAGAATCATGATGCGGAGTTCAAGGTGTTCTCACGGGTCTTTTCTAGGATCATGTTCTTCGATCCGTTGAGCAAGTTCTTCGACCCTGCCGTCCAGCGGGAGCGCGAATACTTGGCCGACATGATGGGGGGCCGCACGACTGGCAAACCGGCTTCCCTTGCCTCTGCGCTCCTGAAACTCTCAAAGGCGAGCCCGATACCCCGCCAAGCATATGGCCTTAGCATCCTGGGATCGAGTCGGGGCATCTTCAGCCCGTATCCCCCCGTTGAGGAACGAATCCGCAGGCTGTTGTCGCTCTCCCGCCTTCTGAAGGGGAACTGACCCGGGAAAAAGAACTTATACTATCGTGATAGTAACATGGAAGAGAGACCGTGCTCGAGGGACTCAACCCGGACGCCATTGAAAAACCCGAGCTCGTCGGACGGGCTGAGGACACGCTCCGACTCATGCACGATTGGGGGTATGCGCCGACCCTTCCCATGCTTGCGTCAGACCTCCTAGGGGGTTCAGTCAACGCCTCGACTTTGGACCAATCGCTCAGAAGCGACGGACGAATCCGACTCAAGGACGGTTTCGTCTGCCTTCAGGGACATGAGGATCTCCTCGACAAATCCATGCAACGAGTCCGGAGTCACCGGGTCCTCAACGGGCACGCACGAATTCTAGCAGAAGAATTCGCTCAAGATGTTGCAACGATGTGCCCTTACGTCGAGTGCGTCGCCTTGTCGGGCTCTGTCGCATCTGGCGGGTACGATTCACGCGACGACATCGACTTCGATCTGGTCGTCCGCCCCGGCACGAAATATCTCTGCTACTTCCTCACGATCCTGATCAGTCTGAAGTATTCGTGGCGGTATCGAAAGGTCAACGGAGCCACCCTCCGAAAAATCGCTGGACTTCCAAAGGTGACGTGCGTCAATGTGGTTTGGACCCAGGACCAAACGAAACCGTTCGTGCGTCAAGATGCCGCGATGGCATTCGAGCTCTTGCACTGTCAGCCACTTGTGGGTGGGAACGTCTTCTCACAAGTGTTGGAGGACAACCGCTGGCTCGAAAGGTACTTCCCGCAACTATTCGGGCGGACGTTGGTCGATGCGGTTGAGCCTCGGAACACAAGACTCAGCCGGTTGCTTGTGAGCCTTGAGCGGCGACCGCGGTTGCTCCGATTGCTCGAGAGGATTAGCCGTACTGCTACTTGGCTCCTTTATGCGTTCGCTCAAGCCACGTGGGGACGAGAGCCAGCAACGCGCGCGCGCATGGCCTTCCTGAAAAGAGTCAAGTACCCCTACGAGGTCTTCCAAGACTAGCGCGGACCAGAACCGACACGGGGATCCTCGGTGGCTTCAGGCCTTGTACTTGCGGCATATTTGGTCCCATGGGCCTTCGGTCTTGGAATCTACATTTCCCTGCGCCAAACGCCCACCCGGGTCGAGGCGCTCGCGGTCTCGTGGGCAATCGGATGGACGAGCATCAACGTTGTCACGATCCTCGCCAACCAATTCGCCAAGATCCCCGCAAACGACGGCTTCTTCGGAACCGTGAGCGCCGTTTTCGCCGCGTCCGCGACACTCCTTCTGGTGCGGGGTCGGCGAAGACTCGTCGTCCTCATCGAAGGACCGGTCATCCCCCAAGGATTGCGAGAGGGCGTCGGCCTCGGAGTCCTTTCGCTCTTCGTCGGGTTCCTCGCCTTCGTTTTCTACCAAGCCATGCGGACTCCCGCTGCCTCGACGGACGCGCTCGTCTACCACATGCGCATCCCAGTCCTTGCCTGGCGGACCGGCTACATCCCGATGAATCCTGGAATCGGGTGGCTCGAACTCGCGAATACGTTCCCGAATCTCGTGGAGACGCAGCAGCTGTGGATTTATTTGGGCGCCCAAGAAGCGAACGAAGTTTTGGTGCGGCCGATCATGCCGATTTACACGTCCCTGATTCTCCTACTCGTGTTTAGCGATGCCCGGCGGTGGTTCGGCCTCAGTTCGGCCGCCATGGCGACAGCAAGTCTATTTGCGCTGAACGAGTTTGCCTCCCTCACAACGGTACTATGGGCCGAGCTGCCAGTGGCTTTCTATTCATACCTGGCTGTACGGACAATTGCAGACGAACAAGGAATCCGATCTCGAGCGGTGGCTGGCGCATACGCCGGAATGGCCTCGCTTGTGAAGTACAATGGCCTCTTGCTCCTGCTCGCCGTGGCCCTCGCAGCAGCTCTTCTTGCCTTGCGCTCCGGAAACCACGGGGCAGCCGGCCTCGCGAGGAAGCGATGGATTCTATCCCTTTTCGAGTTCGGCCTTGTCATCGGAACTGGACTGTTGGTCTGTTCGCCGCTCTTGCTCCGGAACCTATACTTCTTCGGTAACCCGATCTACCCGTTCATATGGGGTGGCGCAAATACCGAGCAGGTAGCGTACTACTTCGCCGATTACACGCCGAATGACTATCTCCGTTTCCGCCTTCACGAGATGATCATCCTCCTCGGCTCGGTCCTCAGCTTCGCTTTTGCGCTAGGCTTACTCCGGCTGAGGTCATGGTCTCGATTGGAAGGCGTATTCGCCATGACGTCGTTGATCTACCTGGGTCAGTTCGCGTATGCAACTTTGGCCGGCAGCTACGTCCGGTATCTTGCTCCAACCATTCCCGTTCTCGCGGCGTTCGGCGGGCGCCAGCTATGCTGGTGGCTCCTTGAGACGGATCGTCGACATTGGACCACTGGAGGTGTGCTACTCCTCGGTTTGGCAGCTGGTGTGGTTGCGCTCCTCAGAATTTCGGACGTTAAACCGGCTTACCTTACCCAATATGTCGAGACATTCGTTGCCGTCGGGGCATGTCTTCTGCTACTAGCAATCTCGATCCGGTGGATGCGAAGCGATGGGACACGGAGAGTCGCCGCGGCGATCATCGCCGGGGTGCTCCTTTCTCCGGGGGTACTTGCGGTCGCGGCCGAAAGATTTCCTCCGAGAGAGGCCTCCTTGGATCTTGAGCTGGTTCCGCGCGACGCCCAGGCGTTTCTCTTGTCGCATTTCGGTGACGATTGGAGAACGTGGGAATGGATAAACGCCAATCTCCCTGTTGACGCGATCCTGTTGACGTTCGAGTCGAGGCTCTTTTACATCGATCGAAACATTCTCTTCGGATCCGACCACGCCTTGCTTCCGACCTATTCTATGTCTCTGTTGGATGCTGTCAGTTTCGTGCGCGGCCTCGGGGCCCGGTACATACTCGACTCCCCCTGGAGCCACATCCCCGAAGTAAACCGGATTTTCTGGCAGCGATCTGTAATCTTCCAGAGTCTGAACAACCGGTCTTTCTTCCAGCCGATTCATACTGAAGGACAGGTCATCGTTTATTCAATATAATGCCGTGACAGAGAACATGCAACCTGAACATAGCGGCTCCCATCCCTTGAGTCCTTTGCAAAATGACTCTTGGGCTTTCGACTCCCAGCGGAGTAACGCAGACCTTACAATGAGCACGATTGCCCGCGCTGAGCAATTCAGACTACGCCAGCAATGAGTCCGGTCACGCTCCGTACAGCTTGTTGAGAAACGGCGAGTTGATATTGGGATCGAAATGTTCCACGAAGTAGAAGCCACCGATTCGTTCGTCGTAGGTAGAAGGCACCAGTAGGAGCGTAAGAAGTGGCGCACCCGCGGAGACTTCGTTGGTCGTGAGATTAACGTATTGCTGTGACGTCCCTACATCGACCTCGATGAACGTCACCGGGGGGACATTGTATTGAAGGAACGGTGCGACATCCGAGTACACCACCTCGAACCCTCGCGTCCGTAGGGTTTGTGAAATTTGCGCAAATACCTCCGAATTGGCTTGGCCCTGGCTGACCTTTCCCGCAAACTGGGGCGCCAGGATGAGGATCGCGATGACCAGCGGAGCGATCCACCGGATCCGAGAAGTTCGGCCGCTGAGAGACCGCGTGTACGTCCCGACGGCCAAATAGCTCAGCGGGGCGACGACGTCGGCATAGCGGAGGAACGTGTCCGCAGTCCCGAGCGACCGAACGGGATCAAACAAGAGAAATGCGGCAGACATCACCGCTGAAATCAGGATTGTGACGAGAACGAAGAGCATGAGAGCCCCGGTTCTCTCATCACGGACCGCACGCGACGGCAGGCCGATGGCTGTCTTCCTGCCGTCCCGGAGTAACAGGAAGGGCAGTGCAGTCTGGGAGATGTAAAGACCAAAATAGACCGCAAATCCAGAGGCGAGAAGGATCGCAACAAAACTTGGCGTCCCGAACAACAAGCGATTCAGGTACCCGACGACCCGTGGATCAGTGTAGGGCGACCCAATCGCTACGACGTTGTAGGCCGTCCAGGAAACAACGGTCCCGAGGAAGATGGTTGAAGCCAGAACGTACCCCCGGTCCGCGAAAACCCTCCACCGCACATAGTAGAAACGCCAAGACAACCCCACCAAGCCAGCGGCCACGAAGAGGTAACCCACCGTGTCCGCGGTGAGGAAACCCAGCGAGGCACCTATCCCTGCCACCCACAACCAAGAGGTGTTCTCGAGGCCCTTCCAGATGGCCCAGAGGGTGACCAGGACGAAGAGAATCAAAACGGACACGGATCTTCCTTCGCTCATGTTCAGATACAGCACGGGGTCGAGGGTCAGAAGGAGAAGCGGAATGAGAGCAAACCAAGGCCCAAGACGGCGCAGAGAAATGAGATACAGAATGACCAGATCGGCCAGGAAGACGCTCAGCTCCAACGTATGGACAGCGAATTCGTTGAATCCCAGGAGGAGCGCGTACGGGGCAAAGATGAGAGACATCAGAGGTGGATGTCTCGGGTAATCCAGCGTTTGGCGCTCGATGGTTCCGGAAGACACGAGGGAGTGGGTCTGGTCCATGTAGGTTGTGGCGTCCGGATTCAGCCCGTCCCCGAAGATAGGCAGATGAATCGATACCGCAAAAACAAGGATCGCCAGCAAGCCGAGTCGGGGATCCAACCCGTGCGGTCTTGGTAGCGCCACAAAGAGCTCACCATGTCCAGCGGGAATAAACGTTATGCCGACGACGAGGTCGAACTCGATGGGCTATGGCCTCGACGCAAAGAGCCAGGCTGTGTGGCTCCCGAGGAGGCGAAACGGCCATCGCGAATTTGCACGGCGATCGAGGTCTTCCCACGCGGTACGCAAGCCGCCGGAGGCCGTCAGAAGTCGATGGAGGTAGTGGGGCGGTATGATCGCCGGAACCCCCCACATCCCCGCGAGCTTGAAACGGGGCCCGAACGCGTCAAGCACTTCCCGGTTCGCATACGCCCGTGCGCGAACCGCGAGTTGATCGACGGAGAGATTGACCGTGCCGACCAATCGACCGAATCCTCTGCGAGGCACGAGAAAGGGAGCGCCAGTCACTAGCTCGGCGAGGCATAACCGGTTGAAGATCGAACAAAAGAAAGGTGCACCCGGCCGTAGCAGAGTCCATACGTCCTCCGGGACCCTCCCGAGACTCGGCTCATAGCTTAGGGCGAAGCTCGAAAATGACCCGTCGAACGCGTGTGCCCCAAACTCCTTCACGAGCTCATGCAAGCCCGAGGCAGAAATCGCACGGGTCTCGATTCGGCTGCCCAGTCCGCGATGAATCGCGCGGTCTCGCAACAGGCGGAGGGATTCCTTGGATGGATCGCAAGCCACGAGCCGCTTCCCTCGCGCGGCGAGTTCCAGCGTTTCTCGACCGATTCCCGAACCAATTTCCAAAAGGAATTCTCTGTCCGACATGGCGCGCGAAACGAGCTCCAGGGACACACGTGCACTATGCGCGATGACGGGATTTTCGGAGAGTAGATTCTCGTATCGGGGGGCCAAAACATCATAGGCGGCGGCCGCCTCGACGACTTCCTTCGAGCGCCTCGCCCCGCGCAAGTTCACCATCATCTACCTTTTCCGGAATACCAGGAGACTGAAAAATCCCAGAGACGAGAAAAGCGTTTGGCGTTCGAGATGAGCTTCGATTGAGTCGAAGGCACGCGCGATCCACCACCGTTCGGATCGCTTCCCGCGCGTCGGTCGTGGTGGCGGATAGAGGATATGAAGCCCTCTCGCATCTTCGAGAGAAAATTCCGGAGCCATCAACCTCGCGAACTCGGACGGCGTGTAAAGGTAGGTGAGTACACGCTGATCCCCGAGTCCAATGCGAGTCGGCACGGCTCGCTTTGCAAGCTTTCGGTATCCGTGGAACCGCAACAATATCGGAGCGACCAGGAGTTCATAGAGCACGGTCGGATTCAGCAGCCCGCACACAAATGCTCCGCCGTCCTTGAGACACCGCCGCAGCGCTTCCTTGAAACGCGATATCTGCGGCTCAAGGTTGAGCGTTCCGTACACCGAGTAGACTGTATCGAAGGGCACGAGCCGGTCCGAGCTCACCACCTCCAAGTCACTCGCGCGGACCGTCACGAATCGAGCTTGCGCGTCGAGCCGCCGTTGTTTCGCTTTGGATTGTGCAAGACGTACCATCTCGGGGGAGAGATCGACCCCGAGCACCTGATATCCCGCAGCGGCGAGGGCGAGAGCCTCGATCCCGGTGTAGCAGCCTACGTCTAGGAGCCGGCCATTCGGCGGCGTTGCGGCCCGAATGACGTCGATGGCGAGTCGCTTGGCACGAGCACTTACGGCATGCATTCCAACCGTCGTGTCGTACTCCGACGCGATTTGATTGTAGGCCGACTGGACGTGCTCGTAATATGCGGCGAGGGCGTCGCGTTCCATCATGTCGATTCCGTCCGTTTCTGCGCCCAGACAATCGGGAAGCTGGCGAGTTCCATGCGCAACAGGACCCCCTTTGCGCGGCGGATCCATCGAAAACTGGCCCCCGGGTCGAAGCGCTGGTGTCGCGGTGGCCCGATCGCTTTGGTCAATGCGGCCTCCAACCGGCTTCGAACAAGATGGTGGTACCGCGAGACAAGATTTTCCGAGGCACCGAGCCGCGACAATCGGCGTCGGAACGAGCGCTCCGCGCGTTCCGCGCTCGGGGCGTCGTCGTGGACGGGCGAGTTCATAAGCACGAACACCCCACGAGGCCGAAGGATCCGGTTGACCTCAGCTAGTGCAAGCTCCAACGACGCTGCGTAATGGAGAGAGGCGTTGCATACGACGGCATCGAACGTCCCGGCCTGAAAGGGAGGGCGCTCGAGTTCTCCCCAAATTCGCTCGAAGTCGGATCCGGCTACCAGATATGTGTCCGCCGCCCGTAATCCAAGGACGTCGTCTTGTAGGATGTCGATGCCAAACGCCTCATACCCGCGACGAGCAAGGCGATCGGTGAGCCATCCCACGCCGCAGCCCATATCGAGGACGCGGTGAGGAGCCAGGGACCGGAACAACTCAAAGAGCGCGTCCATGCTTCGGGCTTTGACTCTCCATTTTCCCGATTGGCGGCCCGTGGTATCTCGATCCGGCAGATTCAGGAGGTAGGATGGTGAAGCACAGCCCCATCCGTCGTTCTGCCAAACCCGGCTGTACGCCTCGGCCATTGCTCGGGCAGCAGCCGCGCGTTCGGGGCTGACGAGCTGAGGAATGCCGTCTAAGACGGGGAAGCGGAGGTCCTCTTCCGCGCACTCGAGTTCAACCGCCGGCCAGGAACCTGCGTCAGCGGGGGAAAGGGAAAGCGGTCCCATGCAACGCGGGCAAGCGAGGATCGCGAGAGATTCCTGCCGCATTTGGTCCGTCTATCTAAGCTCCCGACGCATAATCGTTATCCCTAATCCGGGTTCGGGATTGTAGGGCACGGTCGGGTGCGTTATATTCGTCAGGGGCATACGTAGCAGATGGGAGGCGAATCGGCACTAGGCCGTTGCCGTGATCGATCTGACTCAAAAGCAACTCGCAACCGCCGTTGAGGCGAACTTGTTCGGATGGCTCTCGAACTACGGCCGCGGTGAAGGTTCGGTCCTCCGGATTGGCGGCGATTTGGCTTGGTTTTACACGGGTTCCCAGAATCCACTCCTCAACGGAGCCTTCCGAGCTAAAATGAAAAAGGAAGCTGCAGACAAACAAATTCTGTCAGTTACTCGCGAGTTTGACCTCCGCGCAGTCCCGTTCGCTTGGTGGCTTGGGCCATCGGTAGAGCCGACCGACCTGGCTGAACGGCTCCGCCGTCACGGATTCTTGCATCTAGGCAAGGCGCAAGGAATGGCGGCAAACCTAGGGGACCTTGCTTTGGACGAGCCCACTCCTCAATTCATCTCGGTCCGTCGGGTTCGAACCGCGGAGGACTTGAATCTCTGGTCGGAAACATTCGCAAGGAGCTTCTCTCTGTCGGAACGGGAGTCCAACGCGTGGTGGGAGGTTCACCGCCGCGTTGGGCTGGACGAGAATTCCCCTCTGCGCCACTACGTGATATTCTCAGGGCGGCAGCCCGTCGCGACCGCCTCCACGTTCCTCGAGGGCCACGTCGTCGGACTGTACCACGTCGGAACCGTGCCGGAAGCGCGGAGGCGGGGGCTCGGCCGGACCGCTACTATCCACGCCCTCCGCGACGCCGGCGATGCCGGATGTCGCATCGCTGTCCTCCAGTCCTCGAAGCTCGGTGTGCGCCTTTACCGGAGGATCGGTTTCCGACGGACGAGCAGTTTCGAGGTGTACACGCATCGGGGGAGTGACCGAGGGAGCCTAGCCTCACAGAGTCTATCAAGCAATCGCGGTCCGCTGAGTCTCCAGGTTTGTCCCTACAGTAAACAGAATTCCACGCGGAATCGGCTCAGCCCGCATCGCGAGGATCGGCTCGGAGGTGGCGACGATCATCTCTCCGAAATTGTCAAGGTAGAGCGTGTAGTACTCTCCGTTCGTCTGAAAGTCCCGATAGATATGCAGCGATTCCCCATCTGAAAGCATGAAATTCAAACCCGTGAAGCCGCCGTGCTTGTCGATTGCCAATTCGCGCATTGCGGCCGTTGCTTTCGCCACCGCCGCATGCCCGCGGCCGTCCAAGTGGTCTAGGACGGAGTGGAACAAGACCTGAGAGTCGATCTGGCCTTTCTCCCCCGGATCGTTCAGGAGGGACCCGTTGTGCTGGAACGCCCAAGTGACCCCGTCGCGTTCCTCGACGAAAGGGTGTGCGTATTTCTGGGCCACGAGTCCACCGACGCTCGCACGACGCAGGTGGCCCATGACGATCAGCGATTGCCCGGGCGCTCGCTCCATGTTGAGTTTCGCAATCTTCCAAGCAGTGCCGTAGTATTTCGAAGCGTCCGCCGCGCAACCCGCATCCCGCATGTGCACCTTGAGTTCGCCGTTCTGGAAGCAGGCGAGTCCCCACCCGTCCTTGTGGCCGCGCTCGTCCGGAGCCCCGATCGGACACATGCCCTGCGTCGCCAGGTCGGCGAACTCCTCGAAGAGGTCGTAGTAGACGGGGCCTTGGCTAACGACTCCGATCATCCGACACATGCGGCTTGCGATTCGCCCGACACTATTTGAGGCTGGCGTCGATCGCCCCACGCTACCCTCAGTCAAGTGGGGTCGGCTATCCCCATTGTTCGCAGGCGAAAAGGACTGCTTACGAACCGACCGAACCAGAGGCATGCGTTCGGCTGGACCGCGAGCATGAACTGTGGTAGAAACCGGTCAGGGCGAGAGACTTCCCGGGGAACTACTGAAGCCGAGTACCGCGGGCTCGGGTGAGCTCGAGCGAGCTCACCGCCGCTGCTCGCTGACCGTCGTGACGATCATGATGTTCTGACTGCGATCGGGGACTCTCTCGAAGTGTTCGTCGAGTCCGGCCTGCACTTTTGCGAGAATCCGCGCCAACGAGGCGATCCCACGGTGCCGGAGAAGGACTTCCAGTTCCGGCACAAACGGGATGCTGAAGCCGACGCCTCGTGTCCGTTCCACCTGGAATCCCTGGCCGCGTAGCAAAGCGATAAGGAACGCGGTCGTGTACAGTCGATGCGGCAGATTGCCGTGGTACAGACGATAGTCGTAATACGCGAGCCGGCGCGTTTTAAGGATCCCAACAAGCAGTAAGAGGGGAAGACCCGGTCCTTCTGAGATTCTCAGAATGGCCTTGGAGACCCGGTTCCAGGCGGATGGCGAATGCTGGTCTTTCTTTCGCCATGCGTCAAGTCGTTCCGATCCCATTGCGAACAAGAACATTGGATATCCGAGCGCAGGGACGGTCACAATGAGCCTTTTCGGGGCTAGGCGCTTCAGCTCAGAAAGGCACCGCTGCACATCTGGGACGTGCTCCAGAATTTCTGTCGCGACGACGACCGTGAAAGAGCCAGGCTTGAATGGTAGGTTTTCCGCGTCCGCTCGGATGAACGCAGTGCCGCCAAAAAGGAACTGTTTTCGTGAGGCCTTGAGGAGCTTCGACCGATCGAGGTCGCAGCCGAGGAGGAACTTGACTCCAAGGCCTTCTCCCGAGAGCATGGTTGCCAGATTGCCTTCCCCACACCCAAGATCGAGTACGGCCTCCGGATGGGCTGTACGCAGCGCTTCGATAATCGCACCGTATCGTCTTCGACCGGTTTCTTGAAGCAACAAGTCCGAATGCGTGGGTTCGACGCCGTCCATGTAGCCCCGCTTGATCCGGGCCGATTCGCTGGCGTCTGGAAGGCCGCTGCTCACATTCTCAGCGAGAGTCCCTCAGGCGAATTAAAGTTCGCCTCCATTCCAAGAAATCTGTAGCGTCTGCGCTCCAAGGAGATTCGTGACATCGCAAGTACGTCCCCCAGGTCTCCAAACTGAATCACCGATTCGGCACCTCCTCTTCCTCTCGGCTGTGGCGAAGCCTTTTTGGACTCCGTTGAATTTCATGCGAGGGAGATGGAAGGCAACGGGCTCGACCTCCTCGCGTTCGTGTCCAGTTTCTTTCGGTTCGCCGGGCCCAACAATCCCGTACTCGACCTTGGGAATTACTTGGTCCGAAAGATGGGGCTGAAATTTGGGGTGATCACCACCGCACATCCGCTGGATCGGGACTTCGCGAAATGCGCCGCCTTCCCCATTAGCCGAGGCCTCTCCGGCTCATCGAATGGTATGCTCGGCCGGTTCGCCTCTGGGCCGATCAATGTCATTCTAGCGAAGAGGGCAATCGAGGGTCTTCGGCCACAGAGGACAATCGTGTTTGCGAGTCTCGATACGGCCTTCGAGGTGGCGGCCGCAAGGGGAGAACGGGTAGTGCTCGGCCAAAACGTCTTGCTGAACGTCGCCCACCGCGGCTGGGCAACAAAGTTTGGTGTGCCGTTTTGGCGTTCCCCAACTTGGGCGAGGACCATTTATGAGACTCTTGATGTCACCGTTTCCAAAACGATCCTCCGCGGGATCCTCGCTCACAGCCAATTCCAGAAACAATTGTACCTGGCAACAGGAATTCCGGAGGAGAGGATTCGCGTCGTTCCCCACTGTATCGACACGAATCGGATCGATGAGGTCAATGGCGAGCCTGCCGAGGATTCTTCCGCGGCTGAGTCAAAGTCCGTACTCTTCGTGGGCCATCTCGAGGCCTGGAAAGGCGTAAACGAACTTCTCGCTGCAGCGGAGACGGCGGCCAGAGAAACGCCGTTGAAACTACGATTCGTAGGACGCGGTCCTCTCGAAAGGCAGGTCAAAGCGGCGTCTGGAAACCGCGGAGCTGGACGGAATCTAAGCATCGATCTCTTACCTTGGACATCCCCGCCCAAGCTGTTTGGCATCATGCGACGGGCAGACATCATTGCCGTCCCGTCGTGTGTAGAGCTCTTTGGGATGACGGCTCTGGAGGCCATGGCGTTGGGGAAGCCGGTCGTTGCGACGAAATACGGCGGAATCGCCGAGGTCGTGAGGCACGAGCGCGATGGGCTCCTTGTCGATCCCTTCAATCGCCGGGAATTTTCGGAGGCCCTCGTCCGACTTGCCAACGATGATGCCATGCGACGAAGGATGGGGGAGAGCGGGCGGGAGAGAGTGCGGGTCGAATACGATGTGGGTGCGGTCGTTCCCAAATTCGTCCGGGCGATGGAGGAGATGTGTTGAGACGGGTCCGGGCCGAGATGGCCAGCGCCGCCCTGGGCCTCGGGTTCGCCCTGGTGTTCGCCCTCTCGTTCCTGCTACCCGGTTTCGGAATCTTGCGATTCGTCTCCGGCAGTGCAATTCTCGTCTTCTTCAGTGGTCACCTGTTACGAGCATTTTCCCGGGTAGGGTTCGGGCGTTCGGACACGATTCGTCTCTTGTCTCCTGCCGGTCTTGCTCTGGACTTCCTGGCGAGCCTGGGGATCATCCTCGCAATTACGGCCCTTCTCATGGTTACGTTCACGTTTCGGGAGGACCTGCTCGTTGCACTCGTTCTTGGACTCGTCGTTGGGCTCGGCTTGGCGACGCTCTTGCTTGGGTGGAGCCTGCCCCGACCGGTCGCATCGACTCCGAAGATCGGCACTCCAATGCTACTGGCGGTCGCTTCGCTGATCGGACTTTCTCTCGCCACATTCCTTGTGTTCAGTTGGCCTGCGCCATATCCATCGACGCGCGGCTGGGATCTGAATCCGATATTGGCCACCGTGTCTTGGGCCGTGGAGCACCGTGGATTCGGCTACTTGCTCATCTCCCCCTTTCCTGACAGCGCGATCTTGCC
>WNGG01007353.1_pt1 | contig 18093 bp, 17 predicted proteins | sample 5400661 | NCBI WGS metagenome assembly WNGG01 (sample SAMN13153372, study PRJNA577476) | soil metagenome | isolation source: 100 cm soil or saprolite under Garry oak tree replicate 1 | place: USA:California | collected 2016-06-15
GGCTGGCTGAACCGCCGGCGGCCGGGCGACCGGCAGGCCGGTGGGGACGCTGGCCGGGGTAAGGCCCCTGCATCTCATACATGCAGGGGCCTTACCGTTTCCAGGGGCCTTACCGTTTCCAGGGGCCTTACCGTTTCCAGGGGCCTTACCGTTTCCAGAGGCCTTACCGTTTCCAGGGGCCTTACCGTTTCCAGAGGCCTTACTGTTTTCCCGGGGCCTTACCGTTTCCCCGGGCCTTACCGTTTCCCCGGGGTTGCCGCGGGCGGGCTCAGGCCAGGCCGCCGGAGGCCCGGATGTTCTGCCCGGTCAGCCAGCGCGCATCCGCGCTGACCAGCAGCGCCACCACGTCGGCGACGTCCGCGGGCTGGCCGAGCCGCTTCAGCGCGGTCAGCGCGGCGATGCTCGCGTGCACCTCCTCGGCGGGATTCGCGGTACGGAACATATCCGTGTCGGTGGCGCCCGGGGAGACCGAGTTGACGGTGATCTCGCGTTCGCCCAGCTCGTAGGCGGCCACCCGGCTGAGCAGCTCAAGTGCCGCCTTGCTGGCCGCATAGGCGGCCATGCCCGGCCCGTTGAGCACGGTGTTCACTGTCGAGATGTTCACAATGCGCCCGCCGTCCCGCAGCCGCCGGGCAGCCTCGCGGATGAGGATGAACGGGCTCTTGACGTTAGCCATCATCGTCGCGTCGAAATCCTCGTCGCTGGTCTCCGCGATCATGCCGGTGATCCCGACGGCCGCGTTGTTGACCAAGATGTCCAGCGGGCCGACGATCGCCTCCGCCTGCTCGAAAAGGCGCCGGGCCGCACCGGGCTCCCTGAGGTCGGCCGCCACGGCATGTGCCTTGCCGCCGGCGGCGGTGATCACCGCGACTACCTCGGCGGCGGCGTCCTCGTTCGCCGCATAGCTCAGCACGACCTCCGCTCCGTCGCCGGCCAGCCGCTCCGCGATCGCGCGGCCGATGCCCCGCGAGCCGCCGGTCACCAGCGCAGCCTTGCCGTCAAGTCCTGTCATGCGCCCAGCGTGCCACGGCGCGCGGGGGCCGGGAACACCCCGCCTCGGCGGCAGCCTGAAATGCCAAAGCGGGGGTGCGCTCGGCGCCGCCGGGCCGGCAGGCGGCGGGAAAAAGTCAAGCAGCCGGTCACGGCGTGTCGGCCGTTTACCGTTGCGCCGGCGCTTAAACCTGCTATGTTGCCTGCCGTGCGGCCGGGGATCGGCCGGATATACCAGCGCATTAACTGGGGGGCACATGCGCAGATTCATCGCTGCGGCGAGCGCCGCCGGAATTGGTTTCGCACTGGCCGGCGCATATGCGACAGCCGCCGCTGCCACCGCCGTTCCTGCGGCCACCATCGTAGTAAGTCCGGGACATTCAATACAGGCTGCCATCGATCATGCCCATCCGGGCGACACCATTCTGCTCAAGGCAGGCGTTTTCCATCAGAGCGTGCAGATCCGCAAGGACCAGATCACGCTGCGCGGCTCCGGGGACTCCCGTAGCGGCACGGTGCTCGAGCCCCCGGCGAGGCTGCCGCGCACCATCTGCAACCGCGTGTTCGGCGGCACCGGCGTATGCGTCCTGGCGAAGAAGCTGGACACGAAGACCGGGGCGGTGCACCAGCAGGTCTACGGCGTTGCGATCACCGACCTGCGGGTGGCCGGCTTCCCCGGCAGCGGCGTGTTCGGCTACGGGACATATGGGCTGCGAGTGACCAACGTAGCGGCGATCCGTGACGGGGAATACGGGATCTCCCGCTTCGAGTCCAGCAGGACGCTGTTCGCCAACGACATCGCGGTCGGTAACGACGAGGCCGGCTTCTATGTCGGCGACTCGCCGGACGCGGCGACGGTGGTACGGAACAACCGGGCCACTCGCAACGCACTCGGCGTGTTCGTCCGGCACGCGCGCGGGGTCCGGATCGCCGGCAACCGGGTCACCAGGAACTGCCAGGGCATCTTGGTACTCGACGACGGGCAGCGCGGCGGCGCGGGCAACACGGTCGTCCGGCGGAATGGCGTCTTCGACAACGACAAGTTCTGCCCGAAAAACGAGGAAGCGCCAAGCCTGAAAGGCGGCGGTATCCTGCTGCTCGGCGCGACGGAGACGAAAGTCTCGAATAACAGCGTGGCCGGCAATACTGGCCGGGAGGTCAACTCCGGCGGGATCGTCATCCTGAGCGCGCGTTCGCTGACGCACGGCAGTAACCCGCGGCACGATTGGATCGTGAACAATACGGCCTACCGTAACCGCCCGGCCGACATCCGCTGGGATGGCACCGGGACCGGCGTTCATTTCGCCGCGAACCACTGCGCGACATCCGTTCCCGCCGGGCTCTGCCGGTGAGCTAGTACCCCGGCCGCCGTGCTCTCCTTGCCCCGGGCGCCCGCCCCGGGGCAAGGAGGCGGCTGGTCCCTGCAGATCCGCCGGGCCATGTTCTCCGGCCGTCGGCGGGCAGGGCCCTCTGCCACGTTCTCCGGCCGTCGGCGGGCAGGATCCTCTGCCGCCGGAACGCCGAGCCTGAAAACGCCGAGTCGCAATCGTTACCGGCGAACGAATATCTGCCTTTCTGGAATGCAACGGCACTCTTCGCTCCGACGTCTGTTGTTTGGTAGCCGCGTGCCACCCCTGTGACGAAACGCCGCGTTAATCGCCGGCCCCGCGCTCGACCGCGGGTGCCGGGCCATCGCGGCGGGCCAGGCGGTGGTGCTACGGACCGGACCGATAGCCGAGGAGAAGAGGGCCATGAACGGACCACGATGGAGGCTGCGGTTCGCAGCTATCGCCGCCGCCGGATGCACGGTGGCGGCAACCGCGCCGTTAGCCGCAGCTGCCGCCCAGGCCGGGGCAACCGGGCCATCCGTGCGCCTGGTCGCTGCGCAGAACACCATTACCGTGCCGCGATTCGGGCGGGAAGTGTTCCTCGACCCCGGCATCTACGTGGAGTCGCTGCTCTCACCGCTCCGGTTCAACGTCCAGCGCGCTAGCTACGCCAAGCCTGTCACGATCTCCCAGGTCATCCGCCTGCCCGGGGGCGGCACCGAGGTCAGGCCGCTCCCGGCCAGCCTGCTCGACGGCCTTGCGGGGCTACGGAACTTCCTGCACGTCACCGTGACGAACTCCAGCGGCACGGTGGTGGCGTCGAAACGGATCACATTCTGCCCGGACGTGTTCGACCCGCAGCGAGCCACTCCCGGCGGTCCCGCCACCTCGCCCTATCCGATGTTTGGCTGCGAGTCAGACCCGTTCCAGCTCGCCACGGCGTGGGGGGTCCAGCAGGGCTGGGGAGTGGACCCGTTTGAGTTCAGCGATCAGTCTTACCGGCTGCGCCTTGGCACCTACCATGTCACCGCGACGATCACCCGCACGTACCGGCGGCTGCTGGGCATCTCCGCTGCCCATGCCACCGCGCGCGTCAAGGCCATCGTGGTGAAGGCCACCGGGTGCTGCTTCGCGCCGCCGGTCACGCAGCACCGCCTGAGCGGGCCGCTGCCGCGGCTGCCCAGGGCCCAGACACTGACGAACCCGCCGCGGGACGTGCTGCCGGACCTGACGCCGCTCCCCTCGTGGGGCATCGGCACCAACCACATCCGGGCGACGAAGACCCGCCCGGGACGGGACGAGCTTGACTTCGGCGCCACCGTATGGATCGGCGGCCGCGGCCCGCTCGATGTCGAGGGGTTCCGCTCCAACGGCTCGCCGACCATGAAGGCCTTCCAGTACTTCATCCGCAATGGCCACGTGATCGGCCGGGTGCGGGCCGGGACCATGGGCTTCGACACCCGCAATGGTCACAACCACTGGCACTTCGAGCAGTTCGCCAGGTACCGCCTGCTCGAGTCCACCAAGACGGTGGCGGTGCGGAGTCACAAGCAGGGCTTCTGCATCGCCCCGACGGACGGGGTGAACCTGCTGCTGCCGCACGCCGTATGGCAGCCGCAATTCTTCGGCTTCGGCGGCAACTGCGGCTCGCCCACGGCCCTGTGGGTGCAGGAACTACTGCCCCTCGGCTGGGGCGACACGTACTTCCAGTCCGTGGCCGGCCAGGCGTTCAACATCACCCACCTGCCGAATGGCACCTATTACATCGAGGTGACCGCCAATCCGGGGAAGATCCTGCACGAGTCCAACACCGGCAACGACGTCTCGCTTCGTAAGGTGATCCTCGGCGGTACCCGCGGGCACCGGACGGTGCGGGTGCCGGCCTTCCACGGCATCGACCCGGAGCGCTGAGCCAGGATGACGGCAGCCCGGCGCCGCGCCTGCACGGCGCGGCACCGGGCTCCGCGGCCGGCCGCCGTCGTGATCGACCAGATGGAGGCCGCAATGGCCGAGGCCGGCGAGCTGGTACAGGCGTTGCAGCAGGGATACCTGCGGCGCGCGGACATCATCGAGATAGGCCAGCTGCTGGCCGGCGGCGCGGCGGCCGGACGGCGGTCACAGCCGCCAAGCCCCCGGGCGCCGGCCGGCCCGGCCGCGAGCGGGCCGACCATCTTCAAGTCGGTCGGCATAGCCGCCCAGGACTGGGCCGCCTGCGAGCTGGTCGTCCGGCGCGCGCGGGAAGCGGGCGCGATACCGGCGGAGGCCCGCCGGCGCAGGCATTCCCCGGGATTTCCCGATGACGAAAGAAGGTAATGCCATCAACGGCGCCCGCCGTCCCGCCCTGGTGAGCACCGTCGACTACCACACCGCGGGCGAGCCGTTCCGCATCGTCACCGGCGGCGTTCCCGGGCTGCCCGGCAGCCGCGTGGCCGACCGCCGCGAGCATGCTGCCGCGCACCTCGACCACGTGCGCAGGCTGCTCGTCCTTGAGCCCCGCGGGCATGCCGGGATGTACGGATGCTTCGTCACGCCGCCGGACGATCAGGGCGCCGAGTTCGGCGCGGTGTTCTTCCACCAGTCCGGCTTCTCCACCGCGTGCGGACACGGCACGATCGCGCTGGCCACCTGGGCCGCCGACACGGGCCTGGTAGCGGCCGACACGGTGGCTTTCAGCATCGACGTGCCCTCCGGCCGGGTCAGCGTGCGGCTGCAGCGCGACGCAGCCGGGCGGGCCGCCGCGGCCAGCTTCGTTAATGTCCCGGCATGGGTGCACCGCCGTGACATCAGGCTGCCCGCGCCGTCCGGCGAGGTGAGCGTCGACATCGCGTTCGGCGGTGCCTTCTACGCGTCGGCGCCGGCCGGCGCGCTCGGCCTCCGGGTCACCCCGGACTGCCTGCCGCAGCTCACCGAAGCCGGCCGGCGCATCAAGCACCAGCTTGACTCGGCCGGCGCGGCCAGCCATCCGGCGGATGACCGGCTGAGCGGGATCTACGGCGTCATCCTGCATGAGGATCTTCCCGGCGAGGACGGCTGCCTGGTGCAGCGGAACGTGACCGTCTTCGGTGACGGCCAGATTGACCGCTCTCCGTGCGGGAGCGGGACGAGCGCGCGTCTCGCGCTGCTGGCCGGGCACGGCCTGGCCGACGGCCAGGCCCTGGTGCACGAGAGCATCATCGGAACCAGATTCGAGGCCAGGATCGCGGGCACGGCGCCCGCCGACGGCCGGCCGGCCGTGGTCACGGAGGTGACCGGAAGCGCGTCGATGACCGGGCTGCACCACTTCGTGCTGGATCCCCGCGACCCCGTCGGCAGCGGGTTCACCCTCGGCCCCTAGCCACCCGCCCAGCGGCGGTGAGTTCCGGCACCGCGCGGCGTCGGCATCGACAAGGGGCCGTCACCGGACGCGGCGGAGGGAAGAATCATGTTAAGAAGCGCATCGCGCGCGACGCGACATACCGACGACCTGATCAGGAGGATGCGGTGGCACCGAGCAGTTCAGGACCGGCATATCCGGGGCCGGCCATCCTGGTGGAGGGACTGACGAAGTCCTTCGGCGAGGTGCGCGCCTTGCGCGGCATCGACTTGTCGGTGCCGCGCGGGACGGTGCTCGGCATGCTCGGCCCGAACGGCGCCGGCAAGACCACGGCGGTGCGCATCCTGACCACGCTGCTGCAACCGGACGACGGGCGCGCGCTGGTAGAGGGCCGCGACGTCGTGCGGGATGCCGCAGCGGTCCGCCGCTCGATCGGGCTGGCCGGCCAGTCGGCAGCCATCCAGGAGGAGCTCACCGGCCGGGAGAATCTCGAGCTCGTCGGCAGGCTCTATCACCTGGGGCGGGCGCGGGCCCGCAGCCGCGCTGCCGAGCTGCTTGAGCAGTTCGGCTTGCTCGATGCAGCTGACCGGCCTGCCAAGGGTTTCTCCGGCGGCATGCAGCGGCGGCTGGACCTGGCGGCCAGCCTCGTCGGCCAGCCCAAGGTGCTGTTCCTTGACGAGCCGACGAACGGCCTGGATCCGCGGTCCAGGCTGGGGGTGTGGGACGTCATCAGGTCGCTGGCGGCCGGCGGGACGACGCTGCTGCTCACCACCCAGTACCTGGACGAGGCCGACGAGCTTGCCGACCAGATCGTGGTCATCGACCACGGCCTGGTAATCGCGGCCGGCACCGCCGAGGAGCTGAAGGGCCGGGTCGGCGGGGACGTACTGGAGTTCACGGTGCCGGACCGGACCCGGGTCGGCGATGCCGTCAAGGCCGTCGCGGAGATCGGCGAGGGCGAGCCGCATGTAGAACAGGAGACTGGCGTGATCAACATGGGGGTCGGGGGCCGCGGTTCCGATGCGCTGATCGAGGCAGTGCGCGCCCTGGACGGCGCGGGCGTCGTGACGCGCGGCCTGGCGCTGCGCCGGCCGTCTCTCGACGACGTGTTCCTTGCGCTGACCGGGCACGCCGCCGAGGAGGACGGCCAGCAGGGCCAGCGCCGCCGCGGCCGGCGCCGGCCCGGCGACAAGAACGCGGCGAGGGCCGCGTCATGACCGCCGTCACCGCGCACAAGGACGTGCCGGGGCTCGCCGACCAGGCTCGCTGGGCGGTGAGCGACACGCTCACGCTCACCCGGCGCAACCTGCTGGTCTGGCTGCGGGTCCCCGCCTACATCGTCTTCACCGTGATCCAGCCGGTGATTTTCGTGCTGCTGTTCGCCTACGTCTTCGGCGGCGCGATCCCGGTCAACGTCCCCGGCGGCTACGTCAGCTTCCTGATGCCGGGGATCACCGGCCAGACCGCGGCGTTCGCCACCTTCGGCACGGCCATCGCGCTCGCGCAGGAGCTGAAGAAGGGCGTGATCGACCGGCTGAAGTCGATGCCGATGGCGCGCTCGGCCGTGCTGGCCGGCCGGCTGGTGGCCGACACGATACGGATGCTGGTGACGATCCTGATCATCGTCGGGGTTGGCTACGCGGTCGGGTTCCGGTTCCAGAACGGCGCCGGCCCCGCGGTGGCCATGGTGGTGCTCGCCACCGTGTTCGGGCTGGCGATCTCCTGCATCGCCGCCTTCACCGGGCTGGCCATCGGGGACGAGGAGTCGGTGCAGGCGTTCGGCCTGATCTGGGTGTTCCCGCTCACGTTCGTCAGCTCGGCGTTCGTGCCGATCGCGACGATGCCGGGCTGGCTGCAGGCGTTCGCCAACAACCAGCCGGTCACCTACGTCATCGACACCATGCGCGCGCTGGCGCTCGGCGGCCCGGTCGAGGCGAACCTGTGGAAGAGCATCGCGTGGCTGGCCGGGATCTTCATCGTGTTCGTGCCGCTGGCCGTCCGCGCCTACCGCCGGGCGAGCTGACCGGCGGGTGACCCGCCTGGCCGGGCGCCGGCCCCGCTGCGGCGGCGAGCCTTGCTGCCGCGTGCAGGGACTTACTGGAAGTAACGGTCGATCATGCTCATGAACTGGTGAATATCGAACGGCTTGCCGAGAAAGGCGTCCGCTCCGGAAGCACGAAGCTCATCGGCCGCCTGCCCGCCTGAGTCGCCGCTGACCACGACCACGGGGATACCCGCGGTGGCATCCGCGGCCGCCAGCTCGCGCAGGACCTCGCTGCCGGTCGCGTCGGGCAGGCGATTATCCAGCAGGATCAGGCCCGGCGGGTCGCCGATGGCGGCCCTGACGCCGTCGCGGCCGGTCATCGCCACCCGCAGGCTGATCTCGGGGCGGCGCCGCAGCAGCCGTTCCACCAGCCGGATGTTGTCCGCGCCGTCCTCGATGTACAGCACCGAGTGAGTCACGAGGCGGCCCCTAGCGGCCCCGCGGGCCTGGCCGAAGGCGATGCCCGACGGGGCGTGCGCGACCTCACTGCGTTGCCCCCGCTTCACGAAAAGTAGTTTCCTAACTACAACAGGTTACAGCACGATGCCGCGCTGCCGGGCCGCGCCGGGCGCGGGTGGATCAGCGAGCGGCGGCTGACCGACTTCCCGTGCTGGGCTTACGCCAGCGACCTCTACCAGCAGCCCGCCTTCGCCGAGACCACGGACTTCGCGTCGTTCGCCCGGCTGCGCGCCGGCCCGAAGCCCAGCTTCGCCAACGACACGAACTGGCGGATCCCGGTCACGCCCGTCCGGGCTGACCGGGATACCCAGCACGGCCGCCAGGCGCTCGGCTGACCCGCCGGCGGCCCGGGTTCCGCTGACACGCCGCTACGTTCCGTGACTGAGTGAGCGCAGAGGCGTAACCTCGTAGCCGGTCACCAGTGAGCGGCGCCGGAGCGCATTCCCCGGCGAGCGGCATCAGGAGGGTGGCCTCCGTTACTCATCTTAATGATCTTGTCGCGGGGGAGGCATGCCGGAGCCGGTCCGCAGCGGCCAGCGGTACCTGCCCGGACTCGACGGGCTGCGCGCGATCGCGGTGCTCGCCGTCATCGCCTATCACGTCCAGATCGGCTGGGCGCCCGGCGGGCTGCTCGGCGTCGGCGTGTTCTTCACGCTGAGCGGCTACCTGATCACCGATCTCCTGCTCGGGCAGTGGGACGCCGCCTCGAGCCTGCGGCTCGGCGACTTCTGGCTGCGCCGGGCGCGGCGGCTGCTGCCCGCGATGTTCGTGATGATGGCGGTGGTGGCCGGCTGGACCGCGGTGGCGGACCGGGCCCGGCTACCGGGGCTGCGCGGCGCGGTGGCCGCCTCGGCCGGCTACGTCAGCAACTGGTGGCTGATCGCCTCGCGGCATTCCTACTTCGCGCAGTTCGGCCCGCCGTCGCCGCTCGGTCACCTCTGGTCGCTGGCCGTCGAGGAGCAGTTCTACCTGCTCTGGCCCTGGCTGCTGTGGCTCGGCCTGCGGTTCCTGCCCGGGCTGCGCGGGCTCCGCGGCCGCCGCGGGCTCGCCGCCGCCACGCTGGCGCTCGCCGTGGCCTCCGCGGTCGCGATGGCCGTGCTCTACCAGCCGGGCTACGACCCGACGCGGGTCTACGACGGCACCGATACCCGGGCCGCCGGGCTGCTCATCGGCGCGGCGCTGGCCATGCTGTGGCCGAGCAGGCCGGCCCGGACCCGCACCGCGGGTGCCCGCTGGCTGCTCGACGGCGCCGGCGCGGCAGGCCTGGCGGTCATCGCCTGGATGATCTGGCGCACCGGCGAGTACTCGGCGTTCCTGTACCGGGGCGGGCTTGTCGTGCTCTCGGTCGCCACGGCCGGCGTGGTGGCCGCCGCGGCGTGTCCCGGCAGCCGCCTGGGCCAGGTGCTCGGCTGCCCGCCGCTGCGCTGGCTTGGCGTGCGGTCCTACGGCATCTACCTGTGGCACTACCCGGTCATCGTGCTCACCACCCCGGCTGACGGCAGCGAGGACATCACCAGGGCCGTGCTCCAGGTGGCGGCGAGCGTCGGCCTGGCCGCGGTGTCGTGGAAATACGTCGAGGAGCCGGTGCGCCGCGGTGCGCTCGGACGGCTCTGGGCATCGCTGCGGGCGGCGCACTGGCGGGCCTGGGCGGCGCGGCCGCGCTGGCCGGCGCTGGCCGGCGCGCTCGCCGTGCTCGCGGTTGCCTGCGTCGGCTGCGTGGGGCTGTCCGGCGTGGTCAGTCCGCCCGCGGCAGGCCACGGTGCCATGGCAGCGGCTCGCCTCGGGAGCGGCCCGGCCCGGCGGCCCCCGGCGGCCGCGGGCCGCGCCGCCGCGCGGGCGGCGGGCCCGGCGGGCGGGCCGCTGCGGTCGTCCTGCCGGGCCGTCGTGCACATCGGCGACTCCACCTCGGAGGGCATGGTGTCACGCGACTACCTGCCGCGCCGGAAGCAGCGCCTGCGCGCTCAGTACGCCCGGGTGGGGGTCACCGAGCAGCGCATGGAGATCTCCGGCGCGCGGTCGGTCGTCGAGACGTACGAAGGGCAGCCGAACGCCTACCAGGTGGCGCAGCAGCTGCTGCGGGCCGGGTACCGCGGCTGCTGGGTGCTCGCGCTCGGCACGAACGACACGGCGAACGTCGCCGTCGGCTCGCCGATCGGGCTGCAGGACCGGATACAGCGGATGATGTCGCTGATCGGCGGCCAGCCGGTGCTGTGGGTCAACGTGAAGTCGCTGCTGGCCAGCGGGCCGTACGCGGAGCAGAACATGCAGGCATGGGACCAGGCGCTGGTGCGCGCCTGCGCGCGGTACCCGGGCATGCGCGTGTTCGACTGGGCATCGGCGGCGAAGGACCGCTGGTTCATCTCCGACGGCGTGCACTACACGTCGGCGGGCTATGCGCACCGCGGCCGCCGGATCGCCGCCGCGCTGGCCCGCGCGTTCCCGGCCAGCCCGGCCAGCCCGGCGCCGCCCGGCCAGGCCAGCCCGCCCGCCCCGGCCGGCTGCCTGGTCAGCTAGCCGGGAGCCGGGCCCGGGCCGTCAGCGCAGGTGCCCCCCGGTCAGCAGGTCATGGGCGCGCAGCGCGAACCACCACTCCGCCAGGTCCTGCGTCGTGGTCAGCCCGCGGCCGGTGGGCTGCTCGATCTTCCGGATCCGGTAGCCCAGCGTCTGCTTGTGTATGTGCAGCTCGCGGCCTCGCCGGCCGTCAGGGTCAGCTGCAGGTGCGGGAGCCTGAGCAGCTCACGGATCGTTATCGACACCCCGTCCTCGCGTCACCGCCGGGCCGGCGGCAGGCCCGGCGCCGCCTTCGGCGCATTCCGCCTGCGCGGCCGCCGGTCACGGTCACCCGGCATCACCTCTGATGCGGGCTTCCCAGGATGTCCTTCATATCGCAGTATGAGTGCATAAGGAAGCTTTGCCCCCCGAGCCAGCCGACTGCGAACCAGGATCTAAGTCCCGTGCTGCGGTGGCCCCCGCCGGAGCCGCTGCTGACCTGCCTGCGAGGAACCCATGGCCGAGGACACGAGCGTCTACGCGGGAGCGATGCCGACCAGGGAGGGCGAGCTCACCGTCGAGATGCGCGGGATGGCTCCCGTCCCGCTGGCGAACCGGTACGGCGGCGTGCACCGCGTCTTCACGATCTGGTTCACGCCGAACCTGGTGCCCGCGGCGTTCTTCGTCGGCGTGCTCGCGCTGAACCTCGGGTTCGCGCTCGGCACGGTGGCCATCGTGACCGGCACCGTGCTCGGTGCCCTGCTCGTCTCGGTGCTGTGCAGCTGGGGACCGCGCACCGGCGTCGGCCAGCTGCCGCTCGCCCGGCTGCAGTTCGGCCGGACCGTGGTCGTTCCCGGGCTGCTCATGTGGTTCTCCACGATCGCCTGGGACGCGATCAACGCCATCTTCGGCGCCGAGGCGATCCACCTGCTGATTCACGTCCCGTTCTGGATCGGGCTGCTGATCGTGCTTGCCCTGCAGGGCCTGCTCGGCGTGTTCGGCTACGAGCTCATGCACACCTTCGAGCAGTGGGGGTCGATCGTCCTCGGCCTCATGTTCGTGGCGATCACGGTGAAGATAGTGCAGATCGGCGACTTCCACACGGTGGCGACCGTGCACGGCGGCGCGCAGGCAGGCGCGTTCATCCTGATGACGACGATCGCCGCGAGCTTCGTCGTGTCCTGGGCCGCCTACGCGTCGGAGTACAGCAGGTACATGAAGCCGGACACGTCCCGGCTGACGGTCTTCTCGCTGACGCTGGCCGGGACGGCGCTTTCCTCGGTGTGGATCGAGATCCTCGGCCTGGCCGCCGCCGCGGCGGCCACCAACGGCACCGCCGGCGGCATCAGGCAGCTGCTCGGCGGCGGGCTGCTCGGCGGCCTGGCGCTGGTGGCGATCTGGATCGGGACCGTGGCCGTGAACGCGATGAACGACTACTCAGGCTCGCTGGCGCTGCAGGCCGCCGGGTTCCGGATCCGCCGGCCCGTCGTCGCGGTGATCGTGACCGTGCTCGCGTTCTTCCTGACGCTCTGGCTCAATACCGGCGACCTGACGACGAAGTTCGAGAACGTGCTCGACTGGTGGCGCAAGCGCGGCGTGATGAACGTCGCCGACGTCGTCGGGTCGGCGCTCAAGCCGGGCTGGGACGCGCTGGTCGCGCTCGCCGCCGGCTTCCTGGCGGCGACGCCGTTCATGGACACCTCGCTGTACGTCGGCTACGCCTCGTCGCACTGGCTGCAGGGCGGCGACATCGCGTTCGGGGTCGGGTTCGTGGTGGGCCTGGTGGTCTACGCTGGGATTCGCTGGCTGGAGAGCGGCACGCTGCGGGACGCGCCGGCGGCCGAGCCGGTGGCCGGCCGGGAGCCCGCCGGCGCCACGGACGGGTGAGGATGCCAGCAGGCGACCAGGGGGCGATGCCGCGGTGATCGACCTGGCCGTCCTCGGCGCCCGGCTGGCCGGCCAGCCGGACGGCGAGTTCAGCGACCTGCTCGTGGACCAGGGCCGGTTCGTGGCCGTGAGCCCGGCCGCGCGCGCGGCCGCGGGCCAGGCAGCGAGCCAGGCCGCCGCGCCGGGCGCGGGCCGGGACGCGACGCCGCCGGCCCGCACGGTCATCGACGCCAGCGGGGCATTCGCCTCGCCGCCCTATGTCGAGCCGCACGTGCACCTGGACGCGACGCTGACCGCGGGCGAGCCGCGGTGGAACGCCAGCGGCACGCTGTGGGAGGGAATCGCCTGCTGGGCCGAGCGGAAGGCGATGCTCAGCCGGGACGACGTGATCGACCGGGCCACCGAGGTGCTCCGCTGGCAGGCCGCGAACGGCGTGCTGCACGTCCGCAGCCACGTCGACGTGACCGACCCCCGCCTGGTGGCGCTCGACGCGCTGGCCGAGGTGGCCGATCGTGTCCGGGACGTGATCAACCTCCAGCTTGTCGCGTTCCCGCAGGAGGGCATCTGCTCGTTCCCCGGCGGCGAGCAGCTCGTCACCGAGGCGGTCAGGCGCGGCGCCGACGTGATCGGCGCGATCCCGCACTTCGAGGACACCAGGGAGGACGGCGTCAGGTCAGTGCAGATCGCGGTCGACCTCGCCGTCCGGCACGGCCTCATGGTGGACGCGCACTGTGACGAGATCGACGACGAGCAGTCGCGGTTCGCCGAGGTGCTCGCCACGTTCGCGGCCCGCACCGGCCTGCGGGAAAAGGCGACGGCAAGCCACACCACCGCGATGGGCTCCTACAACGCCGCCTACGCGCTGAAGCTGGAGCGGATCCTGGCCAGGTCAGGCGTCAACCTGGTCAGCAACCCGCTGGTCAACCTGCACCTGCAGGGCCGCCTCGATGACTACCCGAAGCGCCGCGGGCTCACCAGGGTCAAGGAGATGCTCGCGGCGGGCATCAACGTGGCGTTCGGCCACGACGACGTGATGGATCCGTGGTATCCGCTCGGCACGGCGAACCCGGTGCAGGTGGCCTTCGTCGGAGCGCACGCCGCGCAGCTCACCTCGCCGGCCGAGATCGCCGAGTGCTTCGCGATGGTGACCGATCGCGCGGCCGCCGTGCTCGGCCTCGGCGACAAGTACGGGATCGCGCCAGGCCGCCCGGCGAGCTTCGTGCTGCTGCCGGCCAGCGGCCCGTTCGACGTGGTGCGGCGGCAGGTCCGGCCCTCGCACGTGGTGGCGCATGGCCGGCTGGTGGCCACCACGCCGGCCTCGGTAACCACGCTGCACTGGCCCGGCCGCCCGGCGGAGGCCGTGGACTTCATCCGCCGCCGTGACGAGGCAGGCGCCACCTGGCGGGAGTCTCATACCACGGTATGAATGCGGGGCCCGAGTTTGCGCCCTGGTCGGATGGCTGCATGCCCCCCAGATCCCTAGTCTGTCCCGCAACGACCAGCTTGGAGCTGCCGATGACGCCCGCCGACCCGCCCGGGCCCGCGCCCGCGCAGTCCCTGCGGAGCAGCGCCGTGCCGCCCGCGCCGGTCCGCTGGCCCCGGGGAGTGACCGCGGCCGCCTGCCTCACCTTCGACATGGACGCCGAGGCCCCGATACTGACCGCGGACATCTCATCGGTCACCCGGATGACGCCGATGAGCCACCAGGCATACGGGCCGCTGGTGGGGGTTCCCCGGATCCTGTCCATGCTCGGCAGGCACGACCTGACGGCCACCTTCTTCATCCCCGGCTACTCGGCCCACCGGTACCCGGACGTGGTCCGCGCCGCCGCCGCCGCCGGGCACGAGATCGCGCACCACAGAACACCATCGGCATGGACGAGCGCACCGAGGCCGCGATGCTCGACCTCGGCCTGAAGGCGCTGAACGACGTCGCCGGGGTGCGCCCGGCCGGGTACCGCGCGCCGATGTGGGAGCTGAACTACCACACGCCGAAGCTGCTCGCCGAGCGCGGGTTCAGCTACGACTCCAGCCTGATGGACTCCGACCACCCGTACCTGCTCTCCGTCGGCGAGCCGGCCGGCGAGCCCGCCGGCGGCGGGGCGCCGGCGCTGGTCGAGGTGCCGGTGTCGTGGGGCCTTGACGACTGGGAGCAGTACGCGTACCTGCCCGGCCTGACCGGCCCCGGGGTCATCGAGAGCCCGGCCAAGGCGCTGGAGATGTGGACACTGGAACTCGACGCGATGCACCGCCTCGGCGCCGTTTTCGTGCTGTGCTGCCATCCGTTCCTGACCGGCCGGCCGTCCCGCGCCGAGGCGCTTGAGCGGCTGATCGAGCACATGAAGTCGCTGCCCGGCCTGTGGATCACCACGGTCGGCGAGGTCGCCAGGCACACCGCGTCGCTGAACCTGACCCCGCGCACCTGCCCGCAGCCTGCCATCCCCGACGACGCCTACTGGGTCGCCCGGCCGCCCGGCCGGCCCCATCTCAGCACCTAGCCCGAAGTTCCCAGCCCGCCCCGACACGTCACGCGGAGAAGCCCATGTCCGAGACGGCCCACACTGCTGCAGGAGACCACGCCGGCACCGGGACAGCCGAGACGAAGCCGATCAGGGACTTCACCCTGCGGTCGGCGTTCGCGCTCGCATTCTCCGACGTCTCGCCGATCGTCGGCATCTACTCGGTCCTCGCCATCAGCCTGATCGCCGCTGGCCCGGCCGGAGCCGGAGATCGGCTGGCCAGAGACTGGTTGGGGCCGGAGCCGGCTGGCGAGACTTCCCGCGGCCTGAGACCGGCTGGCAAGAGCCGGCCACCCACCCGCCGAGCCCCAATCACCCCCTCCGTCTCCCCTGTCACACCTCAGCGGCCGGGTCCGGTGATCTTGGAGACTTCGCGGTGCTGGAGCACCCCCAACCCTCCAAGATCTCTATGAACTGGGCCTTCGGCCGGGCAGATCAATGACCCTGGAGACTTCGCGGTGCTGGAGCACCCCAACGCTCCAAGATCACGAGACGGCCCTGGGTCGGCTGGGCAGAGAGGAGTGGTCGGGTGAGCGGGCGTGACCGGCCCGGCTCGGCGCACCCGGTCCGGCTCGGCGCACCCGGCCCGGCTCGACGCACCCCGTCCCTGCGCCGTCCCGCCGGCCGCCGATTTCGGTGATCATGGGGGTCATGGGTGCTGGAGCACCACCAAGTCTCCACGATCACCGAAAATCGGGTTGTGGGAAGCGGCATGCCTGGCTGGCAGGACGAGAACGGGGTGGTGACCCTGCCCAGCGGAGCCAGGGTCCGCGGCCGGCGGCTGAGCGATCCCGCCAGCCCCGCCGACTTCGCCCTGGTCCTGGCACGCGGGCCGGTGCCGGGCTGGCCGCACCGGCACATCCGCTGGCCCGACTTCGGGGTCCCGGCCGATCGCGCCGATGCGCTCGACGCCCTGCACGAGGCCCATCGCCGGGCCCTGGCTGGCCAGCGGGTCGAGGTCGCCTGACATGGCGGCATCGGCCGGACCGGGACGGCGCTTGCCGCGCTGGCCATCCTCGATGGCCTCGGCCCGCGCGAGGCGCTCAGCTGGGTCCGCGGCGCCTACCACCCCCGGGCCGTGGAGACCTTCTGGCAGCGGCGCTGGCTCCGCAAGGTTCGCTGACGCCGTCGGCCCGGCCGGGCGGCGAGTGACCGCGCCGGGGGAGCGGGCGCTCAGCCGCGGGCGCCGAGGACTTCGGCTGGGGTGTCGAGCAGGCGCTGGACGGCGGGGATGGCGGCTTCGACCGATTCGACGATCACCGGCAGCGCCAGGTCGCGCTCGTCCACCACAAGCTCAGCCCTGAACGCGTCAACCAGCCTGCGCCAGCCGGCCCCGACGAGCACCAGCCGGGCGGTGTCCGGCTCAGTCTGCGCCGCGGCCCACACCGCCGACGCCTCGGCCAGCGTGCCGACCCCGCCGGGCAGCGCCACCGCGACCCTGGTCGCCAGCAGGTGGGCGAGCCGCTGCGCGTAATCATCGCTCCACCGCAGCTCGGCGTGGCTGGCGTCCGGCGTCAGGTGCTGCCACGGCGCCATCGGCAGCCCCACCGTGTGCCCGCCTGCCGCCGCGGCGCCGCGGGAGACAGCGGCCATCAGCCCGCCGTACCCGCCGGTGACCACGGTCCAGCCCTGGGCGGCGAGCAGCCCGCCGAGCCGCCCGGCCGCGTCATGCCTCGGATCGCCGGCGCCGACGCGGGCCGACCCGAGCACGGCGACCTCCACCAGCCGGGCCGTCCCACCCGCCGGTCCCGAGCCATAGGCTGGACCGGAGCCCGAGCGGGACCCTGCGCCCGAGCGGGACCCGGAGCCGGAGACCGAGGCCGGGCCGGAGCCCGGACTGGAGACGGACCCCTGGCCCGTGCCTGGGCCGGGGTTAGCCGGCGACGAGCTGGTAGCCACGGACGCCCTTCTTCGCCGACAAGTTCACGATGACACCGCGCAGCACGCCCTCGCTGTACTCGCTGCCCGGGTTGAGCGCCAGCGTACGGCCGATCCGCGCCTCGCCGCGAGACTCGTGGATATGCCCGTGCAGGCTGAGCATCGGCTGGTACCGGGCGATGGCCTCCCGCACCGCCGAGCTGCCCACCCCGGTGATCACCGGGGACCCGCCGCTCATCTTCGGCCGGAACTCCTTATCGAGCGCCATCGCCTGGTCGATCGGAGTGTCCTTCGGCGGCACGTGCAAGTTGAAGATCGCCCTTCCGGGGTCGGCGAGCTTGGCCGCCTCCCGGTCGATCACCTGGGCCAGGTCGTCCTCGTCCAGCTCGCGGGGCGAGTCCCAGGGTGTCCGGTTGGAATAGCCGACCGAGATCATCGGGAACCCGCCGGGCAGCTCGATCAACCGCTGGTCCGGGTTGATCACCGCGGCGCTGCTGCCCAGCAGGTCGTCGACGAAGAACGGGTCATCGTTGCCGGGCGCGAAGATGCACTCGATCCCGGTGCCGGCCAGCCGTTCCTCGGCCAGGTCGAGCCACCGGCCCATGGTCTCGCTGATGAGCTTGCGGAACAGGTCGTCGACGCCGGCCGGGTCCTGCTTCAGCGCGGCGATCTCGTCGGGGGTCATCCGGTGCGGGTAGAACCCGGCGTCCGAGATGAACTTGTTCAGCCCGGCCAGGCCGTCCGCGTCGACCTCCCGCTTGCGGCCGAACAGCTGCACGGAGAACAGGCCGCCCGGTTCCTCGACGACCGGGACGATCATCTTCCCGGTGATGTCGCCGCCCATCACGACCGCGTCGACGCCGTAGAACTTGCCGGCGTTCAGGAACTTGCGCAGGCACCGGTCCGACCCGTGGATGTCGGTGGCGAAGAAGATCTTCGAGTCCTTCAACGGCGCGCTCCTGTTCCGGTGATCTCTTCTGGCATCAGCCCGTCAGCCAGCGGCCCGGCCTGACCGGGCGGCGCGGTCACGCGGGCTCCCCGACCGTCGCCCGGTGGATCGTCTGGTAATGCTCACGGCGCGCGGCCTCGCTGGGAAAGTTGTACGAGCGCTTGCCGCTGAGCCTGGCCGCGTGGAAGCCGATCAGCGCGGCCGGCAGGCACGCGGTGACCGGCGAGAGCTCCTCG
>WNGG01007495.1_pt1 | contig 18090 bp, 22 predicted proteins | sample 5400661 | NCBI WGS metagenome assembly WNGG01 (sample SAMN13153372, study PRJNA577476) | soil metagenome | isolation source: 100 cm soil or saprolite under Garry oak tree replicate 1 | place: USA:California | collected 2016-06-15
TACTTCATCGTGTACCAGCGGGTCGAGAACTATTTCATCCTGCCGAGGATCATGACCAAGGCAATCGACTTGTCGGCTCCGACGGTCATTATCACCCTGCTGATCGGGGCGAGTCTGGCGGGGCTCCAGGGCGCGCTGATCGCGCTGCCGATCGCCGCCGCCGTCAAGGTCGTGATCCGGGAAGTCTGGCTGGGCGGACGCATGACCTCCGCGACCCCGTCGCGAGCCGCCAGCCCCAATGACGTCCATCCTCCTGAGGTTCCTTCTCCTGCCCCCGGCCACGTGCCGCCATCAGATAGTCCCTAGACTTGGCGAAGTTGGGGCCGGAGCGGACCGGGGACTGTGGTGAAGCGGATCGAGCAGGTGCTGCGGGCCGCCGACCGGTTTCAGCAGCGGCACGGCGCGCTCGGCTTCCCGGTCGGCGTGGTCAAGAAGTTCGGCGACGACCAAGCCGACAAGCACGCCGCGCTGCTGGCCTACTACGCCTTCATCTCGCTGTTCCCCCTGCTGCTGGTGTTCGTCACCGTGCTCGGCTACACACTCGCCGACAACCCTGGGCTGCAGCAGCGGCTCATCGACACCGTGATCGCCCGCTTCCCCGGATTCGGCCCGCAGCTGCAGGGCAGCATCAGAACCATCAGGGGCTCCGGCATCGGGTTGGTGATCGGCGTCCTCGGCACCTTGTGGGGCAGGCTGGGGATCACCCAGAGCGCCCAGGACGCCATGAACGCGGTCTGGAACGTCCCCCGCAAGGACCGCCCCAACTGGTGGCTGCGGCTGGGCCGCAGCCTCGGCTCGCTGCTGCTCAACCTACTGCTGCTGACCGCCTTCGACAGCCACCACTACGAATTCATGGCCGCAGGCACCCGTCCGCGACGCAGAGGAACGCTGTTTGCCCAGCTCACGGTCGGCACAGCGAGCCGGGTCCTGATGCTAGTCGTTGCGGCGGTCGGGGTCCTGCTGGTCCCGCGCCGCAGCAACCTCGGGACGGCCGCAGGGCCGGGTAGCCTGGTGCCCGGATCATCGAACCCGAGGAGCACAGCAGGTGCGGCGGCTTGGCCCCAACGCCTTTGGCGAGCAGCTCCAGCCCGGCCGGGTCGCCGACTGCTACCTCGGCATCCTGCTTGAGCAGCCCTTGGCCGAGATCGCCTCCGAGCCCGGCCGCGTGCTGGTGGTCGCCCCCGCCGCCCTGCTGCACGAGCAGATCCCCCAGCCGGACGGCCAGGTGCTGTATGAGCTTGTGAGCGGCTACCCCGACCTTCACGAACTGCTGGCGGACGCGCCCGTTGGGGACCGTGATGAGGCCGACGACGAGGAGGAACCCACCGTATGAGCGAGTGTCCTCGGCACATCCATCCTGTCTACCGTCCATCGGGCGCCGGCCCGATCATCGTCTACGCCGGTGATCTTCTGCTCTCCGAGGACGGTGTCGAGCGGGTCACGACCGGGGACCTTGAACTGCGCCTGAGCCCCAAGCCGGAGTTCTTCGCACACGTCGCCGGGAGCGAGCCCTGGCTGATCATGTCTGGGTTGAATCCGGAGAAGTTCACGGTGGCGCTGCCGCCGGGCGCATCGATAGAGCCCCCGACCGATTCAGCGCTAGCGGCAGAGCCCGAGGAGGCTTCCTCCTGGGCTGACTTCACGATCCCGATCACCCGCTTGGCGGCCGGCGACGTGAAGCTGGCGGAGCGCCTGATCCTCCACGTCAGCGGCCCGTTGACTAAGCTGCCTCTGCCCGTGTGCCACACCGACGGCGGCCAGCAGCGGCAGCTATCTTTGGTTCTGCCTGGTTGGGACTTGCGCCTGGCTGCTGCTGGCGATCCCGAAGCAGTCGAGGAGTTCTCGTTTGTGGTCGACGCCGTGCCGCAGAGGCGCCCACTCGACGAGGACAGTGCTCGCCGGCTTTGCCGGCGGGTCTTCGTCCTCTTGAGCCTCACCGCCGGTCAGGAGATCGGAGTCGGGCCGGTGGTTGGCCTGAACGCTGCCGGACGGGTTGTCTGGGCCGAGTGGTTCGCTCCCCGCTTCCAGCCGGGACGATCACCGTGGCGCTGGTGCCCCAAAGATCTAGTAAACACTGCCTTGCCGGTCCTAGCCGCGGGGTTCTCTTCGCTGGCCGATAACCTCGGACTCGAAGCAGTCGTCGACCGTGCAGTCAACCACCTGCTCGCCGCCAACGGGCCGGGGGCCCTCGACGTCCGGATCCCGGTCGCTTGTTCCGGCCTTGAGTTGCTTGGCTGGGCCGTGCTCCAGCGTCACCAGTGGCTTACACAGGAGGTGCTCGGCAAGCCCCATTTCCCTGCTAGCGCCTGCGCCTGCTTGCTTCTCCAGTGGGCCGGCATCCCGGTGGACCTGCCGGCCCATCTCAGCGCGCTGGCAGCACGCCGAGGCGGTGTTGGTCAGCCGGAGTGGGCCGGTCCTGAGGTTGTGTTCAACGTCCGCAACAATCTCGTTCATCCGCCCAAGAAACTCGATGACCCCGAATGGCCTAGCAATGACGAACTGTTCGAGGCATGGCAGCTCGCCACGTGGTGCCTCGAACTCGCCATCGTGCGGCTCCTCGGGTACGAGAATCAGTACGCGTCCCGTCTTCGGCGCAGCATCGAACCCGTGCCGTGGCGCACGAAGGATACTCACACCTCAGGCGGATAGTGGCCGGACATGGCCCGTACCGTGGGCAGGGCTTGTCTTGCCGCTTGCTGAGCATAGTTGCTGTGCGGGTGGCGCGGGGAGGCGCCGCAGCGGCCAGGTAGTCTGGTGCTCGGATCGTCGAACCCCGAGGAGCACAGCAGGTGCGGCGGCTTGGCCCCAACGCCTACGGCGAGCAGCTCCAGCCCGGCTGGGTCACCGACTGCTACCTGGGCATCCTGCTGGATCAGCCGCTCGCCGAGATCGCACCTGAGCCCGGCCGCGTGCTGGTGGTCGCCCCGGCCGCCCTGCGCCATCAGGAGATCCCACAGCCGCATGGGCAGGTGCTGTATGACCTGCTCACTGGCCATCCCGACCGGGCACCGCAAGACCTGGTGTTCCTGGCAGACCTCACTGTCGAGCTGCAGGCCTGGCCACAGCAGACCTGGACCACGGTCGGGGTCACTCCCGAGGCTGCGTTGCTGGCGGTGGTGGACTGCTGGCGTGCCGGCCACATCAGGGGCTTGGAGTTTGGCGGGGTGAGGGTGGAGGAGGCCCGCGCGCTCGGCCGTCCTGCGATGGACTATGTCCAGGAGGAGCTTCGTGAGCGGCTGGCCGGGGAAATCAGCCGCCAGTACCTACGCTGGCTGCATCCCACCAGCCGCCGCCGCTCGGACGAGACCTTCCTCTGACCCGGGCGCGCGCCCTCGCCCCTGCCGTGAGCAGCAGGCAGGCCCCGACGCGGGGACGCCGGAGCCTGCCAGGACAACGGATGCGTCAGCGTTCGTCGCGGTCGCCGCCGGGATGGTGGGAGCGAGCCGAGCGCTCCGCCCGCTCGGTGCGTGCCCGCTCCGGCCGCCCGGAGCGCTCCGCCTGCCGCTGCTGTGGGCGGCTGGCCCGTTCGGCGCGGCGCTGCACCGCCCACACCCGAGCGGCCGGCTTGGTCGCGCGGCTTTCGGCCTGCATGTCGAACACCACCCGCGCGCCAAGCGTGGCCAGCTCCTCGCCGCGGCACACCCGCTGGGCAAGCTCCGCATCCGAGCGTGCCCGGATCGGGATGCGCCCCCGGTTGAGCTGGACGAACACCGCGTCCACCCGCCGCTCCGCCACCGGGGCGTTGCTCCCGCCGTGGCCTGTGGCGGGACGGGGTGGCAGGCCCAGCCCATGCCGCTGCCACGCCCTCCGCAGGGCCTTGTCGCTGGTGCCCAGCTCCTTGCGGGTCTGGTTGATGCCGACTTCGGCGGCCCGCTGCCACGCCGACCGCGCCGCCTCCGCATCGTGGTAGCAGCGGCTGCGCTCCGGGCCACCCTGGAACACCACCGGCTGGCCCAGGCCATGCTCGTCGAACGCGCGGCGCAGCGCCTGCTTGGACACCCCCAACTGCTGCGCCGCCCGGTCAATGCTGACCTTGTTGGCCAGCTCAAGCGCCTCCTGGGCGGCGGCGCGGTCCTGCAGGAACCTGGTGCCCTTGGCCATCGACGGCCGTCCCCGCAGCCGGATGCGCTGCTTGGCGGTGGTGCCGGCGAAGATGCCGTGATGGTCGTTGTGGGCCTGGGGGCAGTGCAGGGCGGTGTCCAGGCAGGGCAGGCGGCCGAACTGGCCCTCACCAGGACCCAGGCCAGGGAGCATCAACCTTCGCCCGCCGCCGACGACGCACGGCGGCCGGCCCAGACCGGACAGCCCGATCAGCGCAGGATTCTCTCGACGCTTGGCGTGATCGCAACGACGGTGGTGGTGGCCATGACCTGGCGGCGGCGAGCCCGGTCCCGCCGCCAGGAGCGCGCCTGAACCCACTCGTGATGGGGCCGCCTCGCCCATCCGGCGGCCCCACCGCACCCGCATACGCGTTGACCTGGTCGAAGATCTCCCCGAACGGCGGCTTGTACTCGTCGGGCGTCACGTGGCCGATGTCCGCCGTGCAGACGACGTTGTCCATGCCCGGCAACGGATCGCGGGTGTCGCGCAACGGCTTGTCCTCGTAGCTGTTCGACCGCCGCCCGCCGGACCCTGCCGGTCTGGTGGGCGGATGGCAGGGCCGCTGACCAGGGGTGTTGCTGGTGGCGGGTGTTCGGATTGTGATCTGTTGGGTCCACGAGATCCACAGGGTTCGAACACCATGGCTGCTCGACCGCGCCGCTACCGCGGCGCAGAGCCTGGAACTGACTCCCGATTGCCACAGCTCAATCGTCACAGATTGGCGGGCGTCCGTGTCGGTGGATCGCTTTCAGCCTGCTCGGCAACTCGCCTGGACTCACCGGCCCTGCCGACGGCAGAGCGGGTCTGCCTTCGCGCAGGCGCGAGGGCGGTTCGCCCTTGGCGATGACGTCGAACCACACGTCGCCGGTGAGCATCTCATCTGATCTGAGCCGGTCCCTTGACCGTCGGCTGCTTGCTCAGGATCTCCATGGTGGCTTCATTGTTGATGCGGTGTTGCGAACTGCGAGATTGGTTGCCGCTTACGTGTGGTCGGCCGGGTGGGTCGTCTCGGCCTGGTCGAGGGTGGCCGCCCAGCTTGCGAGGAGGTTCAGCGCGTCTTGGGATGTGGAGCCCGGGTCCCAGTCGCCGTAGAACTCCCTGGCGCGGGGGTTGAGGAAGATGAACCGGGCGATATTCGCCGGCCGGGCCGGGTCGGCGAATATCGGCGAGAAGAGCGCCTTGCCAAGCTGGTTCGCGGCGAGGATGTCCAAGCGTCCATTCCGCGCGTACGCCGGCGCCGTGGTCATCGCGTCGAGGATGCGCCGCACACTCGGGCGCACCTGCTGCTTGGCGGGGCGGCGACGCGTCCGTGTCGTGGTGTCTGCCGCGTGGACCAGGTCGAACAGGTGTGCGCGTTCGGCCTCGTCGAGCTGTAGCGCGCGGGCGAGAGCTTCCAGGACGCCGTCGGAGACGCCGCGCGTTGCCCCGCTCCAGACGGGTGTAGTAGTCGACGCTGACCCCGGCGAGCAGCGCGACTTCCTCCCGGCGGAGTCCGGTAACGCGCCGGTTGCCGCCGTAGGCGGGCAGGCCTGCCTGCTCCGGGGTGATCCTGGCCCGTCGGGAGGCCAGGAAGTCACGAATCTCGTTTCGGCTGTCCACGCCTACGACGCTACATCTGCCCGGGCCGCGCTGGGAGGCCCTGTCATTACCTGGATCAACCGATCACGCTCGCCGCACCCGGCTGACCGGCCCGGGCCTCGGTGGGGGGTTCTGACAGTACCTGGAACGACAGGCTCTCCCTAGCCGGCGCCGTCCGCGATTTCGTTGATATCGCGCAGGTACGACGGACACCAGCGCGTACCACTCGGGGAGATCTCCGCGCGCGGGCCGCTTCGCAGCGGCAACGGAAATGGCGGCTTATGGTACTTCTACATGATCGGGAAGGATGTCATGCGAGCAACCTTGATGTACGGTGCCGGTGACGTGCGGGTGCCGCAGGCGCAGGGCACGCTGGTGAAACTGCCGGTCCGCGAGGACTCGGGGCTGCTGCCGTCGCTGCTCACCTTGTCCGATGTGTTCTGCACCGGCCACCACGCTGCGGTCACGGCCGGGGTCAGCCCGGACGGCGCTGTCGGGCTGTTGGCGGTGCTGGCCGCCAAGCGGCTCGGCGCCGAACGCATCCTGCTGATGGGCCGGCACAAGCAGCGCACCGACCTCGGCAGCGAGTTCGGCGCCACCGACGTGATCGCCGAGCGCGGCGAGGAGGGCATCGCACGCGTACGGGACCTGACCGGTGGCGACGGTACGCACACGGTGCTGGAGTGTGTCGGCACGAGGCAGGCGATCGACATGTCGCTCGGCGCGGTCCGCGACGGCGGGGTAATCGGTAGGGTCGGCGCCCCGCAGTACTCGGAGGTGCCGATGGACTTCGGCACCGTGATGCGCAACATCACCCTCACCGGCGGCGTGGCCCCCGCCCGGGCCTACATCGGGGAGCTCATGCCCGACGTCCTCGACGGCACGGTCCAGCCGGGCCGCGTCTTCGACCGCACCACCAACCTGGAAGAAGTGGCGGACGGCTACCGCGCCATGGCCGACCGCGAAGCGCTGAAGGTGCTCATCCGTCCCTGACCGCAATACGGGACTACATAAGGAGACAAGGCGTGCGAACCACCACACTGGGCAGCAAGGGGCCCGAGGTCGGCGTCATCGGCCTGGGATGCATGGGCATGACGTACGCCTACGACATGAAGGCCCCCCGTGACGACGGTACGTCCATCGCGGTAATCCACCAGGCGCTCGACCTGGGCGTGACGCTGATCGACACCGCCGACGCCTACGGTCCGTACACCAACGAGGAGCTGGTCGGCCGGGCGCTGACGGGCGGCCACCGCCAGCGCGCGGTGCTGGCCACCAAGGTCGGCCTGGTCATCGACTCCGGCGCGGCTCCCAACTCTGGCAGCACCTCCCCGGGCGCCTCCAGGAACGGCCCCCCCGAGCACATCCGCAAGTCGATCGACGACAGCCTGCGCCGGCTCGGCACCGACCATGTGGACCTTTACCAGTTGCACCGGGTGGACCCACAGGTGCCGCTGGAGGAGACCTGGGGGGCGATGGCGGAGGTTGTAGCGGCGGGCAAGGCGTGGCACATCGGCCTGTCCGAGGTGTCGGTGGACGAGATCAGGCGGGCGCAGGCGGTGCACCCGGTGGCGTCGGTGCAGTCCGAGCTGTCGCTGTGGACCCGCGACGTGCTGGCCGAGGTGCTGCCCTATGCGAGGAGCAGGGCATCGCCCTGCTGCCCTTCGCGCCGCTGGGACGGGGCTTCCTCACCGGGCGGTTCTCGTCGTTCGACGACCTGCCTCAGGACGACTTCCGGCGCAGGCTGCCGCGCTTCCAGCAGGACGCGTTGCGGGCCAACCTGGCCATCGTCGGCCGGGTGCGACAGGTCGCCGAGCCGGTCGGGGCCACCCCGGCGCAGGTGGCGCTGGCGTGGCTGCTGGCCGAGGGCCGGTACGTGGTGCCAATCCCCGGGACCAAGACCCCGAAGTACCTGACGGACAACGCCGGCGCGGCGGACGTCGAGCTGAGCGCGGCGGACCTCGCCGAACTCGACGCCCTACCCGCGCCGGAGGGCGCCCGCTACTGATCTGCGCCGCACGCACGATCGGTGACCCAGCCACATCACGCGCATCACGAAGGAGAGGCCGATGGCCGCGTGGACGAGCGACGAAATCTCCAAGATCGGGGCAGCGGAAGAGCTGCAGCTCGCGTCACGGCGACGCGACGGCACGCTGCGAAAGCCGGTGACCATGTGGGTGGTTCCCAGCGGCGACAGCCTCTACGTGCGATCGGTGAACGGGCGCGCCGGCGCCTGGTTTCGTGGCACCCAGGTGCGCCACGAAGGCCACATCTTGGCGGGTGGCGTCGAAAGAGACGTTTCCTTTGTGGACGCCGAGCAAGACATCAATGACCAGATCGACGCCACGTACCGCAGCAAGTACCGCCGATACGCAGCAAACATCGTCGGCGCCATCGTGAGCCCGCAGGCGCGATCCGCGACGATCAAACTCGTGCCGCGCTCAACAAGCTCTTAACTTGATTCATAGGTGGGGCTTGGCTGCTGGTCCGCCACGCCGACGACCGACATAGCCATCCGGGTTGACCTTGCCGTGATGGCCTGGTAGCCGGATCGTAGGGCCGCTGACCAGCGGTGCCGTTGGCTGTCATGGTGAAATGTACATTGTCCGAACACCGGCGGCTCGGCTAATCCTGTAAGGGTCGGAGCATTTGTCCTGGGTCTTCGGTAGGTTGCCGGCGACGTCCTGATCTGGGTGGCGGGTGCCGCCAACCGTCGGCGTGGTCCCCAGCCCGGCGGCGGCATCGACCGGCGTCCTTGGCTGCGGTGCGGTGCTCCTGCGGCAACCGACGCACCGGCGGCGCCGTGAACCGCGGCGGCTGCTGCTGCGACAGTGAGGTATGAGCACGTACCCGGACCACACCGGCAGCGGTGGAGACACCGAGCTGCTCGCGGCCGTCGCCGAGGGCAACCCGGAGGCGTTCGGGACGCTGTATGACCGGCACGCCGCCTGGTTGATGTTGCGGCTGCGCCGGCGCGCCGCCGACCCTGATCTGGTCGACCAGATCGTCCAGGACACCTTTCTGGTGGTGTGGCGCGACGCCGGGCGCTTCCGCGGCAGCGGCGCGGTCGGGGCGTGGTTGTGGGGGATCGCGATCCGGCGTCTGCTCGACGTGCAGCGCGCCGACGCCGCCCAGGGGCGGCTGGGGCGCCTGCTCGCCCGGCGGCGGGCGCAGGACGCGGCAAGCGCCGAGGAGCAGGCTCTGGCCGCGCTCGAGCACCGCGACGTGATCCGGGCGCTGAACCGGCTCGCGCCTGAGCTGCAAGCGGTCCTGCAGGCGACCGTGCTCGACGGGCTGAGCACCCGCGAGGCGGCCGCGCTGCTGGGGATCCCGGCCGGCACGGTCAAGACCCGGGCGATGCGAGCGCGGGCGCGGCTCCGCGAGGAGCTGGCAGGAGCATGACGCCGGATCGGGGTCGGAACGAAGGAGCCATCATGGCTGATGTGGTTGAGCCTGGCGCCGGAGCGGCCGGGGCCTGGCACGCGGACGGCGAGCTGCTGGCCGCCTACGCCGCCGGCCGCCTGGACGTGGCGGGCACGTGGTCGGTCGAGGCCCACGTGACAAGCTGCGCGGGCTGCCGGGAGCTGGCAGGGGCACTGGCCGAGCCGGAACGGCTGCGGCGCGGCCGTGCGGCGGTGATCGCCGCGGTCGACGTGCCCCACGCCGGCGTGGCCGAACGGCTGCTGGTCCGCCTTGGCGTGCCCGACTACACCGCCAGGCTGCTGGCCGCGACCCCGGCGCTGCGGGGCTCTTGGCTGCTGGCCGTCGCCACCACACTCGCGTTCGCGGTGCTGGCGGCCCGGCTCGGCTCGGGCCGGGACGCGAGCCTGGCGTTTCTCACCGTGGCACCGCTGCTGCCGCTGGCCGGCATCGCGGTGGCCTACGGGCCTGGGATCGACCCGACCTATGAGATCGGCCTGGCCGCCCCGATGCGCAGCTTCAAGCTGCTGCTGCTGCGCGCCGCCGCGGTGGTGGGGGCCGCGGCCGTGCTGGCCGCGGCGGCCAGCCTTGCCCTGCCAGGGCTCGGACCCGGCGCGGCCGGCTGGCTGCTGCCCGCGCTCGCGCTGACCGCCTGCAGCCTGGCGCTGGCCACATTGGTGGAGCCGCTGCGCGCCACCGGGATCAGCGCCGGCGCTTGGGTGGCCGCGGTGCTTGTCACCGTGCAGCCGCCAGGGCCTTCATCGGTGCTGTTCGCAGTGCCCGGGCAGGCCGCCTTCGCCATCCTCGGGCTGCTCGCGGCCGTCGTGGTGCTGCTTCGCCGCGGCCGCTTCGAGTCCGACCGCGCTTTTGACACCACCCCGCGCTTTGCCGCCAGGAGGCTGCGATGACCACCCCCGCGCTCACTGCCCATCCCGCGCCGAGCGTCCGTGCCCGCGATCTGCGGATGACGTTCGGGCGGACCCGCGCGCTGGACGGCGTGTCGTTTGACCTGGTGCCCGGCGTGACCGGGCTGCTCGGCCCCAACGGGGCCGGCAAGACCACCCTGCTGCGCATCCTGGCGACGGTGTCGGCGCCTGATGCCGGGTCGCTGGAGGCGCTCGGCCTAGACCCCCGACGCGGCGGCGGGCGGCTGGCGCTGCGCGGCCGGCTCGGCTACATGCCGCAGGAACCCGGCTTCCACGCGCGTTTCACCGCGTTCGAGTTCGTCGACTACGTCGCCATCCTCAAGGAGCTGCACCAGCGGCACGCCCGCCACCAGGAGGTGCGGCGGGTGCTGGAGGCGGCAGGGCTCGGCGCGGTGCGGCGCAAGCAGATCAAGGCGCTGTCAGGCGGCATGCGCCGCCGGGTCGCCCTCGCCCAGGCGCTGCTCGGCGACCCGGACCTGCTGGTCCTGGACGAGCCGACCGCCGGGCTCGACCCGGAGCAGCGGCTGCGCTTTCGCGAGCTGGTCTCCCGGCTCGGCGAGGGACGCACCGTGCTGCTGTCCACCCACCAGACCGAGGACGTCACCGCGCTGTGCCACCAGGTGCTGGTGTTGCACCACGGCAAGCTGCACTTTGTCGGCACGCCGCTGGAGCTGGCCGGCCTGGCCCGGGGGCACGTGTGGCAAAGCCAGGAGCGCCACCCCGGCGCGCTCGCCGCCTGGCGGACCGGCACCGGGCAGCACCGCAACATCGGCGACCCGCCGGCAGGCGCGGAGCTGCTCGAGCCGACCCTGGAGGACGGCTACCTGCTGCTGCTCGGCGGGGACCAGGTGGAGGAGGCCGCGGCATGACGACGACCGTCCAGCACCGCGACCGCCCGCCCGCCGCCAGCGGCTCGCACGTGCAAGCCCCAAGCAGCGCCCGGTCACGCCGGGCGATGCTCGCCCTGGCCGTGGTCGAGAGCAGGCGGCTGCTGCGCCACCCCGCCGTGCTCGCCGCAGCCGCCCTCGGCGCCGTCCTGCTGTGGTCCTCGGGCCGCCACATCGTGCCGGTGCTGTCCCGCTCCGACATCGCCACCCAGATCCCGGTGGCGCCGCTGGCCGCGGCGGCGCTGCTGGCCACCAACCTGGCCGCGCTGCGAGCTCACCGCGACGGCGCCGACGACCTGTACGGCGCTACCCGCCTGAGCCTGGCGTGGCGGACCCTGGCGCATCTGCTGTCGGTGCTGGCGCTGGTGGCGCTGGGCGGCACGCTGGTCGGCGCTGACCTGGCCTGGCTCGCCGGCGTGCCTGGCAGGAGCGGCACCCCGAACCCGGCCGAGCTTGCCACCGGCCCGGCCCTGATCGGCCTCTGCGGCTGCCTAGGTGTCCTGCTCGGGCGCGTCCGGCGGTCGGTGACGGTCGCCCCGCTGGCCCTGGCGGGGCTTGCGGTCGGGTCGTTCGCACTCAACCTGCCCGGCTTCAACGGCCGGCCGATCGCCTGGCTCGGCGCGCTCCGCGTGGTCCACGGCGACCCGTGGCCGGCCGCGCTGCTCGGCCGGCCGGCCTCCTGGCACCTCGCCTACCTTCTCGGCGGCGCAGCGGCCGTGGGCACGCTCGCCGTTGCGTTGGCCGTGTGGCGCCGCCAGGCCCGGACCTGGCGGCACGTTCGCGCCGTCACCGCTGCCCTTCTCGCGGCGGCGCTGGCGGTCACCGGCACCGCGGCGGTGGCGCAGACCAGACCGCCCTCCGCGGCGTTGGCGGCACGGCAGGTGGCCACGACCGGCCGCCCGGCGGCGCAGCAGGTCTGCCAGCGCCGCGGCCCGGCCGTCTACTGCGTGTTCCCCGGCTTCCATCCGCAGATCAGCCTCTGGGAGCCGGTCGTGCGGGCCGTTCTCGGCAGCGTGCCGCCCGCGGTGGCGGCGGCTGCGCCGCCGGTCGTGGTCGCCCAGCGCATCGACCAGGGCGGGATGACCCTTTCCCAGCTCGCCCTCGCCCTGGCCCAGCGCCGCGCCGCCGGCCAGGCGGTCGCCCCGGTCGGCACCGCCTGGGGTCGCAGCGGCCGGGCGCTCGGCGCCTCGCAGTTGCGGCTCGCCGGAGCCGTCGCCGCCCGGATCGTCGGGCTACCAGCCCCCAAGCCACCCGCGCAGCCGCCCGCGCATCTGGGCGAGATCCGTATTGCGGACCCGGCAGTCAATGCCAGGGCGGTGGTGGCACTGTGGCTGGCCGCGCAGGCAGGCCCGCAAGCCGCGGTGGAGCTGCGCCGCCGCATGGGCCAAATGGGCATCGTCGGCGACGTCGGCGAAGCGTTCAACCTCACCGACCAGGCAGACTGGGATGACCCGGCATGGGGCGGACGCGAGGGCCAGTACGCCCTGGTCCTGCTCGACCGCCCCGCCGACCAGGTCCGCGCGACGCTGCGCCACAACTGGCAGCTGCTGAGCTCGCCGACGACGACCCTCGCGCGGCTCGCCGAGGTCTTCGGCCTCCAACCCCCGCCGCAGCACGGACCGAACCCGGTCGACGACCACAAGCTCCAAAGCAGCCCGGACCAGAACCGCCCGAAGGTGACCCGCTGATGCCACGTCGCTGGCTCACCCGGCAGCTCCAGCAGCTCCGCCTGGTCCCGGCCCTGCTGGTCCCCACCGCCCGCGCCATCGGCTGGGCGCCGCCGCTGGCCGCGTTCGCGCTGAGCGTCGGCCTGCTCGTGCTCGCCGTCCGGCGGGGCGCATCATCAGCGGAGGGCCTGGTGGTGTGGCTGCGGATCATCATGGTGGCCGGAGCGCTCGGCTCCGCCTTCCTGCTCGACGACCCCAGCGAGCCCACCACCGAGGCGGTGGCCGGGTCGTTGCTGCTGCGCCGGGCGCTGCGGGTCGCGCTCCTGCTGCCTGCCACCGCCGCCTGGTGGGCCGCGGCCGTGTGGCGGGTCCGGGCTGTCCACCCCGGGGTCCCGCTCCCGGTCGCGGCGCTGACCCTGGAGGTGGGGGCGCTGCTGACCATCACCATCGCGCTCGCCGCCGCCGGCTCGCGCCTGGCGCCCGAGCGGCGCGGCGGGGTGATGGCCGCTCCTGCCCTGCTGGCGGTGACCGGCGCCGCCGTCCTGCTGCCCGCCCGGGTCGCGCTGTACGCCCAGCCGGGCAGCCCCGGATGGGCCGCCGCTCATCAGCGCTGGGCCATGCTGCTCGGCGTCGCGCTGGCGGCGTTCGCCGTCGCCAGCCGCGACCCCGCCCACGGCCATGTTCGCAGCCGGATCCGCAACCGATTCCGCCGGCTCGCCCGCAGCCGCGTGGCCGGGTCACGCCTGCCTGGGGTTCGAGATGCCGAGCCGGGGACGACTAGGCCGCTCCCGTAGGCTGAACCGCAGCCCCGAGTGCAGGCTCCCGTTGCCCGAGCCCGACGATCGCCTCACACCACAGGGATCATGGACTCGGTATAGGCCAGCTCCGTCCGCCGCGACGGCGCCCGAGGTAGCCATCCCGGCGGATCTTGGCGTGATGGCCGGGCAGCCGGATGGTTCGGCCCGTGACCAGCGGTGTTGCTGGCGGCGGGGTGTTCGGATTGATGCAAGCTGAGTCCACCGGTAGATGGCATGTGAGCGGGACCCTCCGCTCGGATGCGGCACGCTGGCCGTGTCGGTTCGCAAGGCGGAGCCAGAGGAGGTCCCGATGACCATCGTAGGGCGGGCTCGACATCCACCGTCGCCACATCACCTTCGACACCCTGGACACCACCAGCGGCGAGACCCGCCACGGCCAGATCAGCCCTGCCACCCGCCTGGAGCTGCGCAGCGATCTCCGCAAGCGTCTCGTCAGCCTCGGCGACCTCAGCCGATGTCGCTATCGACACCAGCGCCGCGTCGGGTAGTCCTCGAGGTCTCCTGCGGCATCCCAGCGTTCCTCCTGCCGAGCCTGGCTGTCCAGGAGCACACTGATCAACCCCTCTGGTCGGCGCATTGCCCTCCTCACGTCTGGAGCCGGCTGAGGTGACGGCGGCCTCAACTGCGCTGAGCGAGCAGATGTGGAGCACGACTGCGCAGGACCGCCTCGGCCGTGCTGCGCCAGGCCGGGGCAGAGCCGCACCTGGCCGAGCTGGCCCACCACTACGTCGAGGCGGCCCCGGGCGGCGATGCGGCCAGGGCCGCGCTCGGCCTGGGGACGGAGTTCACCGCCGGGATCGTCGACCAGGTCGAGGTCGACCTGCTGGAGGCCGCCCTGCGGGCCCTCCCGGACGCCGACGGCCTGCTCCGTGCCCGCGTCCTGGCCCGCCTGGCCAAGGCGCTGCTGTTCAGCCCGGCGGCCGGGCGGCGCCTGGCCCTCTCCGGGCAGGCGGCCGCGATGGCCAGGCGGCTCGGCGACCCTGCCACCCTCGCCGCGGTGCTGTACGACCGCCACCTGGCGATCTGGGGCTCCCCGGAGGCCGAGGTGGCGGGGGAGCGGCTGGCGATCGCCACCGAGGTGGTGCGGCTGGCCGAGGCCATCGGCGACCGGGAGATGGCGCTGCGCGGGCGCGGCCTGCGCCGCTCCGACCTGCTGGAGCAGGGCGACATCGCCGGCTTCGAGGCGGACCTGGCCGCCTCGGAGGAGACCGCCCGGCAGGTGCGCCAACTCCACTACCGCTGGCAGCTGCCGCTGGCACGGCCACGGCCGCCGTGCTGGCCGGCCGCTTCGGCCAGGCCGAGGCGCTGATCGCCGAGGGGCAGGCGATCGGCGAGCGCGCGGGCGACCAGGGTGTGACGATCTTCGCCCAAGCCGTCGTCAACGTTATGAGCTACCAGCAGGGCCGCTTCGCCGAGAGGGCCGAACCGCTCGGCGCGTTCCTGCGCCGGTTCCCGGCCCTGCCGGTCCTCCGGGCGGTCCTGACCGCGGCGCTCGCCGTGGGCGGCCAGGCCGACGCGGCCAGGCCCGAGCTGGCCGCCCTGGTCGCCGACGACCTCGCCGCGCTGCCACGGGACCTGACCTTCGGCTACAGTCTCGGCCTGCTGGCGATCGCCTGCCACGCGCTCGGCGAGCGGCCGGCCGCCGAGCGCGTTCAGCGGCTGCTGCTGCCGTACGCCGAACGCCGACCGGGCGATCGTGACCACCCGGTTCGGGGCCGGCTGCATAGGCCCGGCCGGCTACTACCTGGGGCTGCTGGCCGGCACCCTGGGCCGCTGGGACGAGGCGGTCGGCCACCTGGAACGGGCGGAGGCCCTGAACCAGCGGATGGGCGCGGCGGCGGTGCAGGCTGACACCCGCCAGCGGCTCGCCGAGGCGCTGCTGGCCCGCGCCCGGCCCGGCGACCGCGAGCGGCAAGGCGCCGGCGCCCGCCCGCCCGGCCGGCCTGAGCGGCCGCGAGGTCGAGGTGCTGCGCCTGGTCGCCGCCGGCCGCAGCAACCGGGAGATCGCCGCGGCGCTGTTCATCAGCCACAACACCGTGCTGCGCCACGTCAGCAACATCCTCGCCAAGACCGGGGCCGCCAACCGGGCGGAGGCAGCCGCCTATGCCACCCGCCACGGCCTGGCCTGATAGCAGCATCCTGTGAGCCGGGCGGCGGCCTCCGCCGCCGGAACTGCTGCATCCAGCGATGACGCGCCTCCGCGGCAGGCCCATGCTCGCCAGGACGCGAACCACTGCCACCACGGAGGTAGCTGCATGTACGACTGCGTCATCGTCGGCGCCGGGTCGGCGGGCTGCGTGCTCGCCAACCGGCTGAGCGAGGACCCGGACGCCCGCCTGCTGCTGCTGGAGGCCGGCCCGCCGGACCGCAAGCTGGAGATCCACGTGCCCGTCGCCGGGGTCAAGCTGTTCAACTCCAGCTACGACTGGGACTACGCGAGCGAGCCGAGCGCCACCAGCACGGCCCGTCGGCCTGGCACGGCGGCGACGGCCCCCTCGACGTCGCCGACCTGCGCGACGGGTGGCGACGATCAACGACCAACTGCCGCCGCCGTCAGGCGATTGCCGGTGCCCGTGTTGTTGTCGGCGACGGGTAGGACTGCTGTGGCCCTCCGCTAAGCTAAGGGGTCCCCGCGCGGCAACGTTTCCTGCCAGGACGAGTCCGCGCAGGTCCGGCATGCTGACCTCGGCAAGGTTGTCAGCGGGGACCCCTTACGGGCCGGTGGGCAGCCCGGCCGCTTGGAGCGCGGTGGCCTGGTCGGTGTAGTCCTGGATGCGAACGATCTTGCCCTCCCGCACGGTCAGCACCTGCCATAGCCGCTGCTTGTCGGCCTTGTTGCCGTGCTCGTCACGCCGGTAGGGGCGCACGTCGAGGATGACCTTGTCGCCGGCCTCGACGGGCTCGCCGAAGTCGGCCCGTACTCCGTGCTCGTACTGGCGACGGAAGGTCTCCAGGACCTGCTCACGGTCATGGCAGTCCCAGGGGCCAGGTGTGGCGGCGAGCCACTCGACCTGGGGATCGAGCAGGTCGACGACGGCGTCGACGCCGTCACGACCGGCGCGTTGGTAGGCGGCCTGGAGTAGGTCAAGGTTTCGGCTCATGGCTCCTCCAACAGCGTTGCGCTGACTCAGGGGCTTGTGGTGGCGGCCAGCAGTGGGCTGAAGGCTTGGCTGAGCGCGTCGATCTGATCAGCGACCGGGCTCCCCGAGCTGCGCAGTGGCGTCGGTTGGCTGGTCCAGGTCGCGTCGGGGCCAAACAGCAGGTAGGTGTCCCAGTCGCCGTCCTGGTAGCCGGTGACATGGTTCACCAGCCAGTCGCCCGAGTCGTCGTTGCCGTCCCACAGGTGCACGACTCGGCGGTCGGTCAGCCCGGCGGCGTCCCAGCGGCGGCGAGCATCGCCGAACCGCTTGTTGGTCCAGATGGCGTAGACGCGCAGGTGGGCCTGGGGATGAGCGTTGAGGATGTGGGATTGCACCAACCTGGCGCCGTGTCGACACTCCGGTCAGGTGGGCGAGAAGATCACGATCAGCCGCGGCAGGCCGCGGTCGGCGTTGAAGCGGGCCTGCAGGTCGACCACGCCGTGCAGGTCGGTCATCTTCACGCCGGGCGGGGCCTGCCGCGGCGCGAAGAAGTACAGCCAGCCGGCCAGCAGCACAAACAGCAGCAGGCAGACCGCCACGAATCCGGACGTGCGCCGCCAACTCCACCACGACGGCGGACCGGCGGCTGGAGCGGCCGGTGGGGGCAGGTCGGTCATTGGCGCGTCTCCGCAGCCAGCAGCGCCTGACGCAGCCAGTCCTCGTCGGGCAGCCCGCGCAGGCTGTGCCCGACACGGTACAGCCGGCAGGCGTGCACGTACTCCTCCCGCCCTTCGGCATCGGGCTCGATGTCCCGACCGTCGACCCGGATGGTCGGCGAGCCCAGGAAGCGGCCCTGCTCGGCGGCCGGCTGGTCGGGGATGTCGATCACCCGTACTTCGGCGGCACTGCCGAGTTGATCGCGCACCCGCACGGCCAGCGCGCCCGCGGCGTCGCGGTTGGGGCAGCCCGGGAAGGTCAGCACCTCGATCAGCGGCCGTGGTCGGGCGGGCGGCTGGCAAGCTGCGCTGCTGGTGGACATGTCAGGCCTCCGGGATGCGGCAGCAGGCGGCCACGTGGTCGGCGTTGCTAGCGAGCAGCCCATGGGCCAGCTCCAGCATGGCGATATCAGTAGGCACCCAAGCCATTTACTCGTCAAGGCTGGCACCTGTCGATACCCACGTCGCCAACCTGGGCCGCATGCGTGGGCTGCTAGCCCGGTGCGCCCGGCTGGATTGAGGCGCAAACCGCCAACCGTCACCTGCCTGGCGCTACGGGTCCCGCACGGTTTCCTCCGAGCACGAGTCCGCCAGGTCCGTCACGTTCGCCCGACAAGGTTGTCGAGCGGGGAACCCTAAACCTTGGCGCGCCGCTGACTGAGGCGGATGGTGGGGCCAGCTGTGGATCGTATGCTGAGGCCCGGCATGTCAGCTACCGTTTGCCCTCCAAGTGCTGGTAGTAGTCTCGCCAGATCAGCCGGTGGGCGGGGAGCCACCTTGGGATCGAACGGATGCCTGGGATGAACGGCACCAGGATCAGCGCTGCGGTGAGGATGAGCATGATCCCCCAGATCAGGGCATCGGCGTTGCCGGAGGTGGAGAACGGCTTGATCTGGT
>WNGG01012124.1_pt1 | contig 18090 bp, 19 predicted proteins | sample 5400661 | NCBI WGS metagenome assembly WNGG01 (sample SAMN13153372, study PRJNA577476) | soil metagenome | isolation source: 100 cm soil or saprolite under Garry oak tree replicate 1 | place: USA:California | collected 2016-06-15
TTGAAGTCTGCCTTGCTTGTCTCCACGAAGACTCCCCAGTTGCCCATTACCGCGACAGTCCAGTCTCCCCCAGAGTAGGCCCATCCCTGCTGAGGGACCCATTTCATCTTGCTCAGCTGGGTAAAAGCGCCCGCGAGAGTGTTGAACAGCATAGTCACGGTAGCGACGAACTGGGCGGTCATCGCCGCCATGTCGCGCGACATGTCCATGCTCGCCAGATAGTTGACAAGCTTCCCGTCTGGAGCAAATTCTCCAGCCGCAGCAACGCCAGGTATCTTCAAAAGCTCATCTAGAGTTTTCGCCAAATTTCTCTTCTCATCTCCAATCTTGTTTGGGTACTATTCTCATCGCGCCCCTCCTCGGCGCTCTGCCTGAAACATGCGTCCTGCGCCAAAAGAAAAGGGGGCGACCGATCGGCCCCGAAGGCGACCCTAGACTCGCAGCAGTAAGAATTTAACACTTTAACAGAACCCCGGAAAATTCGGGGCCCGTTTAGTGATCCTCCCGATGGCTGGTGCTCAGCCGACCCTCAAATCATGCCAGCCGTGACTTTGGCATAGCAGGCACTAATGTACTTCTTCGTCTGAATAATGGTTTCGTGAGAGGATTAATTGAGAAGAGCTGGCCTGGCAATCGCACTTGCTGTGGTAGCACTGTCGGTTGCTGTTGCTGCGTCCTATTACTACGCGTCCCATAACGGACCCTCGGGTTCGGATCACTCTCAATGCAGCGACCCGGACTCGATATCGAGCCATGTCTACAATTCCTACCGACTCAACATAGTCAAGTCGTGCATAACAGCCTCGGGAATCGTGGACAACGTCATTCAAGAGGCTGACGGCGACTACCACGTACGGTTAGCCCTCGACTCACAATACAGTAACCTCACTAACAACGCGAATGACCAGTATCAGAACTATGACTTGGTCGTTGAGATAATCTGTGCACTACCCGTAAATCAGCCTGACGCGGTATCGGCCTGCCAGACCTACACGAACAATATCACAATACCTAGCATCAACGACCACATCACAGTCACCGGACCCTACGTCTTGGACACGTCCCACAATAACTGGGCGGAGATCCACCCAGTCTACACCCTTACAATATCTTGACCTTCTGAGAGAACGTGAAAGAGGATTTGACTCCAACCCGGATGGATATGATGGTTCACGTCAATACCAGGAGGACCTACTGTTGAACATGGAAAATCCTCACTATTTTCCGCAACAAGAGTAGACTAAGGTTATTACCCCTAATCCCAGAACAGAAGCGCTCATGTCCAAGTTCATAATGTCACTAGGAGACGTCGCGTATGAGATCCTTCAATTGGAGGCCGCGAGACGATATATCACAGTACAGGAACTATTGAGAGCTGTAATTATTCCTGAATGGGTAGAACAAAACCCGCCCGCTCAGAAGATACTAGGCCCACGCCTAGCACCCCCGCTAATTCGATCATGATATGCCAGTCTTGCCACAAGTCGATACTCGACGGAGAAACGCGGCACCTCAGATATGATGATAGGGCGGGAATGCTAGAACCCGTCCACGACAAGTGCTCGAAGGGCATCTGATAGAGTGGCATGAAAGACCATCTCAGTTTTTCGTGGCTCATGATGTTCTGAACACTCCATTTGCATCGCACTAATCGAAAGGTTTTGCCATCTAATCTCTTTGACCTCTGCCCGCACGCAGAGACTCCTTTCACAAGTATCCATTTGTGCTGGTTCGTGGACGCAACCCCAATATGCCGACCATAGGGTATGGGCCGTAATAATGGATAATGGATGAAGCGGGAACAGAGAATACCTCAGGATAAGTGTACCCACGCCCAAGCCTTCCGCAACAGGGATGGAACCATGGAGTGTTCCGGATGCGGCAATACATGGGAGTCGCTACAATCCTACGTGTTGAATTCTCGAATGAAACTGTCGAAAACCTACACCATAACTCGCTAAGTATCGCCTACCAATCATTGCAACTGGAGAGTTCCTCTCGACCACTTCCAAATAGTCTGTAGAACACGATTCTATGAGTTGTAATCCGTCCAGCGTGCGGGAGGTAGAGACTTTCCGCGGGCTAGTGCCAGGTGTTACTGACACGCTTCGTCTTGGGTACAGTCAGAGAAAAAAAGGTCTATCACCATGGCTCTCCACGGTAGAAAAAATGACGAAAAATGAACAGACGAGCTACATATTCGCCAAATGCAAAGGAGAACGTGCACACGCCATTTCTCAGATCGAGCACATTCCGAACGTCGAATCTGCCACGCCTGTAACGGGGAGATTCGACCTGGTGATCAAGCTGGGAACCAACGAGCCGACCAAGGCCTTCACCACCATGGAGAAGATCAGGGACATCCCAAGCATCACGAACACTCAGACAACCATCTCGTTCGAGAGCATTATCAACAGCTCCAACAAGGCAGACAGCGAGAGCCCCCTAGCATTCGCTCTCTTGAAAGTCAAAGGCAGCTTCGATACGATTCTGCGGAAACTCAAGACCATTCCGAACTTTGCAGAGGCACACGTCATACCTGGAGCATTCGACATACTTGCGGCTTTCAGGGCAGACAGCTCCGAGGAGCTTCTGGAAAAGTCCGTTGAGAAGATAGGCAGCATCAACGGAATCACGGCCAGCGAGACCCTCATATCATACAACCTGCCCGGAAGAACCGAAAGGTTCTAGACCAGAACCATCGGACTCTCCAGAAACCTCCTTTTTTCTCTCGACCAAGACCAGCGAACGCCCTAGACGAGTATCCGGGCCAGCATCTTCTGGTCGCTCACCTTCTCGCTGGTGAAACCTCAGTGGATGCGCCGGAAGGGCTAAACCTACCTGGAGTCACTGCCTCCCGGTGTGGCATTGAATCGGACCAGACGAGCTTCTCAGGATAATATTACGATTGGCGCCTAACGATCGGGTCTGTCAGAGCGACCATTAGGGTCGCTAATGTTTGAGAGAGGCAGATCAGGAACAGACTTCATCGATCGGTTCCCTTGACAGCGTCTTCATTCTTTCACTATCATGCCCATAGAAATCAGGTGAAGGAAGGTTTTCAGAAACGCCTTCTGCACTATGGGTTCCAGCGCCTGTCCAGTCTTTACGTATTCTGCCGTCCAAGAGACGAGCCTTGAGGATTTTGTCAGGAGAACCATCCTGATCTTGCCGTCTCTTGTCAAGTAGCGCTCACCAATGACTTCATCTTCAGCATCACCTGCATCGATCGGAGACACCATGCCAACACAATTATTGGATTGATGTCAAGCTCGCAATAATAGTCGAGTTCAACCTAGCTGAAGACAAGCCGGTGACAAATCCGTTGCGTGAAATGGAGTGGCTCTGAACGGTCTGCACGAGATCCGTTATTCCTTACTGGTTAGAAGTTGGAATATAGTAGATTGTCTAGGAGGCTGCCGTTCTGCGTCTGTATGCTGCCCTGCCGTATCTGTAGCGTAGATAGAGAACTTGTAGTCCAATCCCTATCGCCGCGAATACGCCCCCGACCGTTATTGAAGTGAGGCTGTTGTTCGTGAACCCCCACCACGTGAAAGCTGCGGCGAGTATGAGCGCGATTGTTGGGGGATTGGGGCCTCGAATATCCAGCATTTTTCCATCCCAACAATAATTCCGTCTGTGGCGCTCTTAAGCAGGCTGATACTACGGTCTAGGACTCTATTACCATCACTAGCGAGAATCCGTTACATGCTTAGGGGTTAACACGGGTCCCTCCAAACCCTGCGGACCAATGTTACATTACTCTTAACCTCGACCAAGAAATAATGCTATTCTAGGAATAATCGCCATGCAGACAGCGATCGTGGAAACGTTCCAGTCGACTATGAACAAATGCTTCGCTACCGTTGTAGAAGATATTCTAGGCCGGACGGTTAAGGAGGAGATATTTCTGCTACTCAGCAGGAACGGGATCCGAACTTCAGAGATCGCTAGCCGGTTCGACGATGTGGTCGGAGTCCTCACGAGTTCCTTCGGAGACGGCGCTCGCGTTCTGGTATTCAAGACTGTGACTGAGCTCTACAAGAAGTATTCCCAGCAAGCCGGTTTCAATTTCGGCGAGTCTCTGAGAGACCAGATCACACTGTTGAGGGAGAGAGTGACCACGGACCTTCTGAAGCCCAAGACACTATCCTAGCATCGACAACTCGATCTATACCACATCGCGGAAGCCACCGGAATAACTCACCCGATCCACATTTCCCACCTCCCAAAATAGACTAAATTCTCTAGAGCCAGTATGGACTCGATTATCTAGAGAGAGTCGGCGACCATTGAATATGCGAAACTTGCGGTACCAGAGCGCATGTCCGGACCGTGCGCGACTCCAAAGATTCCATCAACTATAGACGCGAGCTTGAACATGCTCCAGTCCGCAAGGCAAACGAAATAGCTAGAACCAGTAGCGCCCTTGTCCAAGAGCCGATAAGAGTCTCCATAATTCCTCGGCCAACGCAGAGATCTTCCCCAGAATTAGAGAAGGACGAAGGTCGTAATTTACGGATACTCGTTGGTGGGAACTTCCCGCGCTCGTCCGGAGAGACGATCTAGAAGCGGGATCTTCACGGTTCCTGTAAGCATTGCAGTAATTGGCGCAGGCTTTTGGGGACAGAAGGTCATCAGAGAGATTCTGACCCTTTCGCGGAAAACAGGCATGGTCAGTCTGCGCTCCATCGTTGATAGCTCTCCCTCCGCCTTGGAACGGTGTCGCAAGAAGGTCGGACCATTGGACTACAGGACAGATTATCAGAGTCTCCTCTCAGATCCGGACCTCTCAGCAGTTCACATTTGCACGCCAAACTCGACCCATTTCGAGATAGCATCCTCGTTCATCAAGGCAGGAAAAAACGTCTTGGTGGAGAAGCCCCTCGCCCTCAGCTCCAAAGAAGCCTACCTCCTCGTCGAGCAGGCCAGAGCCCAGAGACTAGTGCTGTCAACTGGGCATTCTCAAAGGTTCAACAACGGACTCAGAGCGCTAAAGAGCACTCTTGAGCCATCGATTCTCGGGGAGCCCAACTATCTCGGTCTAGAATGGACAGGCATCTCACCACCACAAGATCAAGGAAACGTGATTACTGGTCTAGCGCCACACACCTTCGACATAACCAACTCTCTCACAGGGCTATGGCCCGACAAGATTTCGTGCATCGCAAGAGGATACAGGAACAAGGAGAATGAAGAGGTTGCCTTCATCACATGCGAATATGAGAGTGGCCTTAGTGCTGAAATCGAAGTTAGCATTCTTGATCCCCGGCAGCGAAGAAACCTGAGAATTGTGGCCGAGAAAGGGAACGCAACTCTAGACCTTCTAGAACAAAAAGTGGTTCTTCAGCACGAACACGGAGTCGTGAAGATTCCAATAATTCCAAGTAATATTCTGAGAGAAGAAATCGAACATTTTGCGAACTGTGTCGGTCGCAATAGACTTTCGCAGACCTTCTCCAACGAAAACGATGGACTGCTGGGCGCACACGTAGTCACTTGCCTTGAGGCAGCGAGAGAATCCCTGTCAGAGGAACAGTCAGTGAGGGTCAAGTTCCCCTCTATGCACGGTGAGTCGGCGGTGATGAACTAAGATATGACTGCGCATACGAACTATCCTGATACCGCAGAATCGGGCGAAACATACGACGTGGAACGAAGTTCCGTTCACGCTTCGTTGGAGGGTCAGGTTAGCGGGGCCTCATCACCGGAGAACGGAAGATCCATTCTCGGAGTCGAGGCATCTGGTTCAGTTAGGAGATAGCGTTTGGTGTCTTCTGTTCGTGTCTACGCCCGAATGCACGTGGTGGGAGAAGAATCTGTAAGAGGTTTCTTAACGAGTCTCTCGAATCCTCTCCTCGCGCAACTAGGGCTGGTTCTTCCTCGACTCTGTGATCAGTTGTTTGCCCTGGTTGCGCACGGCCACGCTGATGAATGGGGCTTCCCCGCAAATGTTCGATCATCAAAGCTTGGGGAGCTTGTAGCCCACATGCCGGGCAGGTGTAGATGACTGTTTGAGAGGCTGAGGTTACATTCGAATTGTCCATGGTCGCCGCGGATGGTTTCGGCGCTGTTCTCAGGTGTCCTTTGCGACCCGTTCCAGACCTGACTCTTCGAGTCTTCTTCTGCTGCTGCTTCCTGTTGGCTCTAGGCCTTCCCGCTAGATGCCTTCCTGCACTTACTGTATTACGCGAAGCTGTCTTCTTTCCATTACGCTTCATACGGACGAGTCCCGAGATAGCCCCCGTAACTCCTTGCAGGAATCCAGTGATCAACGCTTTCATGCCGCCAAGCCCGCAAAAGATCGCTATGAACTAGAAAGGGATGGACCGGTGATTCCCGATTGCTACTGGTCCCAGGAGATAATGGTAACGGTCGTCGTAAGGGTCAGACGATTCTCTCTGGCGAAGAGACTTCGGTTTCTATCCTTGGGTAAAGTGCGCACACACGTTGGAGCTCCGACCGCAAGAGGCTGATCACGTATTGTCGGGAATAATTGTGTTTAGGTATTCCTGATACACCCAGTTTACACTCTAACAATATCCTAACCTCGCGCTTGGTCCTCCTGACCCAGATTCGGGAGCCGTGTTCCTGTTATTCTGGAATCGGCGTGTTCGCGCTCCGGTTGACACTGAGGATGTTTAACAAAGTGAGATGTTTTCCACGCATGGCAACCGATAGCCATCGCGGGCTATGAACAGTCTAGCAGAGCTACCCGTAGCTATAGTCGCTCCCTATGCCTGCTACTAAAGCTAAATATGAGAAGCCGCCGAAACGCTTTGTCGGAGAGCTGATTTGTTCATTTGAATAAACGTCTAGTCCTCCTGATATCTCTCGCCCTCACCGTTTTCCTGTTTGTTCCCTCAATCCCTAGGGCTCACGCGGTCACGGGTCTCGTCTGCTTGACCACAGCAGCAGCCAACGCCTGTCCCGCTAGTCCGCCCGCTTTCGGTCCTTTTACCATCGGCACAAACTTTAGCATCGGTCTCTTCATCCAGAATTCTAACGCTATGGCAGGCTTCGACATCTACGTAAAGTCCGACCCCGCGGTCCTGACTCCCACTAGCGCTAGTCTCGGTCCTCTGATCGTCAATCCATCATTGACGAGTATCTGCCTTAACGGCATAGCCCAGACTGGCTCGTGTACGGTCAACACTGCAAACGGAAACGGTGTCGTCGAGGTTACTACGATAGAAAGTTCGGGCGGCAACGAGTGTGGTGGCATCTCACCCTGTTCCGGTATGGCATTCTTCATTAACTACACAGTAGTGGCATCGGCCGCGAGCACTCCTCTATCGTACCCCGCGGCTCCCGGATGTGCTGCCAGCAGCGTGTCTTCACCACCGAACATGTGTGTTCTCGTAGCTGACAATGTTGGAACTACTATCCCTGAGAATATCCAAGCCGCGACAGTCATCCAGACCACGTCGGCAGACTTTACGATCACCGCGGTTCCGAACAGCCTGTCGGTCAACGCCGGCTCCTCCGCGATCTCCAACATCACCCTGACGAGTGTCAACGGACTCAACGGCATAGTTACACTCTCAACAACTCCCCCGCCCGCCTGCCCGGCATGCCCAACTTGGGGCATCAACGGCACCATGATCCAACTTCACGCTGGAGGAACAAACTCGTCCACTCTCATCTTCTCCACAATCTCATCGACTCCGATAGGTAGATGGATCGTCAACGTCACCGGAACCTTCGGGAGCACGTCGCACACTGTTACCGTCGTCTTCACGATAATGTCATCCGGGCCACCTCCCGATTTCCTAATATCCGCCAACCCCGTTTCGCTCATCGTCCCGGCCGGCATCAATGCTAGTTCGACGATCACGTTAACCAGCATCAACGGGTTCAGTGGAATGGTTCAGCTGTCCACAACATCTCCGCTCTGCCCCCAGCCACAGTGCACGACATGGTTCGTGACTCCGACCCAGGTTAGTCTTGCCGCAGGCGGAAGCGCCAACGCCTTCCTCGTAATAATGGCGGCAAACATGGCCGACAGTGGAACTATCAGCATCAGTGGGACGAGCGGCGGTCTAGTACATCAGACCACCGTTGCGTTCCAAGTCCAAGCAGCTTCAACAGACTTTAGCCTCACCGCCTTCCCGTCCTTCTTCAGAATACCCGCGGGGACCACCGTTAGCTCCCAGATCCAGCTCTACCCCAATGGATTCTCCGGCAGCAGCTTCAGCGTCGCACTGTCCGCTGCAGTTTCGCCACCAAACGGCCTGACAGCAACTCTCAACCCGACCATCGTGACCCTATCTTCGTTCAGTGTCTACTCCACACTGACAATAGGCACTCTCGCTACTACACCCGTCGGCAACTACACTATCTCCGTCACGGGCAGTAGCAGTGGCTTCACGCATTCCATAATAGTTTACGTGCAAGTTCTACCCCCGCCAACGCTCAAGGTTACGCCGACGAGTGGCACGGTCGGAGCAAAGGTTCTGGTTCAAGGCTCAGGATTCCCGGTCGAGTTCGGTTCATCCGAGATCATCGTTAGCTTCGACGATCAACTCGTTGGATTCATATTCATCCCTACAACCAGTTTCAATTTCACATTCAACGTCCCCGTAGCTCAGGCCGGGGCTCACACGGTCAAGGCCTTCGAGCCTTTCTTCTTCAGTGGCTCCGGCTCGATAATTGCAACCGCGCCCTTCCAAGTATTACAGAGCCCCACAGGCTTGACGGTCAGCCTAGACATTGGAACAATCTACTTCCCTGGAGACGGCGCAACAGCTTTCATACTCGTCAACCAGAACGGCCAACCAGCCTCGCCAGCAGACCTCCAGGTGACAGTCCAGCTCATCAAACCAGACGGCTCCATTCAGCTCCTAACAGCAACCAAGATCTCCACAGGCATCTATCGCGCCGTCTTCACAATACCCGCAGCATCAGCCAACCCGCTCGGAACCTACGCTATGATCGCAAACGCGCACTCGTCAAGCCTAGGAGACTCCACAGCCCTCGGAAGCTTCGAAGTCAAACCGACCTGGTTCGCCCAGAACAGCAAAGCAATAACAACTGGCGCCACTCTAGTTGGCTCTTCCCTGATCAATAAACCATCTTTCAATCCGTGCCACCCAATAAACCCAAGAACCAGACTGAGCAACTAGTTTCACTCCATGCGATTTCTGTTGAAGTGTTTTCGTCTTTCGGGTCGTCTTGATGGCCAAGAAAGCAATGATAGCAGCGGCGACAGTCTGCGCAACTGCTGTGTAGATTATGGTCGCAGTGCCGCATCCTGGCAAGATTTGCGCTAAGAGAATTGGGACAAAGTATCCGACGTATGTGGGATCGTGCTTGATCCCTATTCATCCCCATGTCGGATAGAAGAGGATGGTCCGCGGGGCGGCAGTGTCTGTCTAGTTGAGAAAGCTGGTGTCGAGAAAAAAAGTGGTAATTGTTGCGTTCCCAGGTGCCATGTCAGACAAGGAGTGAGATGATGAAATAGATAGTCAAGACAGCTATGCCAATTGCACCGACGATGCGTTTTGGGGTCCAGAAGCCTTGTCTTTGTTGGCGGCTGCGTTCAGCTTCCTTCTCCGTTATCCAGCGCGTCATGACTGCGCCTACAATCAAGCCAAAGGCAAAGCCGATGCCAATGAACGCTTGTATTGATGATTGATCTAACAAAGCTAGTGCCTCGTTTGGATTACGTAGGTATATGTGCCGATACTCCACCAGAAGTGGGGTGTAGCTCCGTCGAAGCCGCTGCTGCAACAGGCATTTTCAACATTAGTCCAGTCGTACGGGACCCAGAGAGAGAAGCTCTTGTCAGAGTTCATGTCATTATTGTAAAGTTCACCGTAAGAATACGCTATGACCGCGGACAAGGCAGTTGCCACTATCAGTAGAAGATTTACGAGAGCTGCAGATATGAAGCCGAATAATACAGTGATTAACAAAATTGCAGATTGTCCGTCGATGTTGCCCCGATTTGTTTCCAGTTCCTGCAAAAGTTGGTTTCTGTTAGGCGGTCATTTCTGCTCCATGCTGCGATAGAGTTGGAGCGCCTGGGTCAGCCTTTGGCGCGCTTCGGGGCTGTAAGGTTCGCATTGGAACATGATATGCTGGACGCCGAGTTCCGCATAGCCGCGCATTGCCTCTGCGATCTCCTGCACTGTACCTGTCAGGGGATTGTCGAAGAAGCTCGGTTTCTTTGCTTGGAGATCGGGGAACCAGAGGCCGATGAATGCTGTGATGCCCAGGGTCGCCGGGTCGCGGCCGATCTCGAGGCACGCGGCTTTGACCTTGGCCAGCCGCTCGGCTATGGTCTCAGGTTTGCCCATGTAGCCGGTGTTCCAGAGGTCGGCGTACTGTGCGGTCAGCTTGAGCATGCGCGGACCCCCTTCGCTTCCCACCATCAACGCTGGCCCATCTGACCTAGGTCCTCGTGGCACGATCTCACAGTTTGATGCCTGATAGTATCGTCCCTTGAAATCGACGTGACCGTCACGCAATAGCGGCTTGATGATCTGCAGGGCTTCTTCAAACCGACTTACGCGATGATCATACGGCAAGCCGAACGCCCGGTACTCTGGCTCGTTCCATCCCGCGCCAACGCCGAGGATAAACCGGCCGTGGCTGATCTCATCGACTGTTGTCGCCATCTTTGCCAGGATGGCAGGGTTGCGGAAGGAGTTGCACGTCACCAGCGTGCCTAGGTCCACGCGCCGTGTCGCCTCGGCCAGAGCCGACAGCATTGTCCAACACTCCCAGATTCCCCGGGTCGGTTCACCAGGATTACGATAGAAGAAATGATCAGGAAGCCAGATACTATCAAAACCATCAGCCTCCGCCTGTTGCGCTACAGCGCGGATCGAATCGTAAGGACGCTTGAGATTGTTTTCGCGCTCGTTCGCGAGAAAGACCATCAGCCCAACCTTCACTGCTTTATCACCCGAAGAAATCTGCCAATACAGGCGCAAGAACCTTGGGCCTTACACCATGCGTTTGGCCGGCCAGCGTACGGAGTTGCGCATTTGGAACGGCTTTGCTGATTGCTTGAGCCGCATCGCGCATAGATGGAGTTCCCGCACCGCCGTACATGACAAGAGTGGGAATAGTAACGCGAGATAAGAGAGCGGTAGGCAAAGAATAGTCCTCACCTAGAACGTCGCTGTCATGGGCTAAGGTTGGGGCCATGGCTACCAGTCCTCGCCACATCGGCAAGCGTCGCATAGCCTGAATCTGCTTGTCAGACACGCCTACAAGTTTGATGAACAGGGCCACCGCATCAGCATTGCGTCCAGATTTGAGCAATTTCTTGAGCAGTGCGTTGTACTCTTTAGCGGCCTTGCGGGCATCAGGGTCTAAAGCGTAGGGCGCTTCGTATATGGCTAATTTCCTGATGTGTTGGCGAAGTTTGATTGCAGCTTCGAGAACGATGGCCGCACCTGAAGAGTGACCGTAGAGGCATACTGGTCCACCAACCTCACCGATTAACGCGGCTACATCTTCAATCTCACGTTGAGGTGTATATGGCGCGGTATCTGTGCTACCGCCGCGTCCGCGCCGGTCATAGCTGATGACTGTGAAGCGAGCCGCAAGCAGCTTAGCAAGACTGGCGCCAGACTTCCTTGAATTCAGAGCTCCGAGCACCAGTATTACAATTGGCCCAGTGCCTACTTTGTCGTATGCGATCTTTGTACCGTCTCTAGATTTCACGGTGGCTGTCATTACTTCTCAGCATTCCCTGCCGCCTTGTTTGCTGTTGTCTTCGCGGGTGTTGGCCAGAAAGATCATCAGCCCCAATCATCTAAGCTCAATCGAATCTTCACATGCAATATTGGCTATCTCTCGCAGTGAGGAGTGAAGGTAATCGAACGCCGAGACTAGCGTGAAGGACTACTCCTGAGCAATGTGACTTGACGAGCGTGCTCGCGCAATTATAGACTCGACCACCTTGGACTTTGCGTCAGCGTAGTTCTGGACGTAATCCCAATCTTTCTGGGCCAGTTCTCTCTTGGTTCTCAGGTAGAAGTCTCGGTCATCCGGATTCTCGCGGAGCCAGTCTCTGAAAGTCAGCGTCCTCTTTATCTCCTGATCGCCTTTACTTAACACGTGAAGGTTGATGTTCGTGTCCGGACCCTTGAACATTCGATGCTCATGCCAATCAGGTTCTCGGATTCTCAGCACGTAACCCGCCCCTTCGAGCGTCGGGAGATACGATTTGTCGTCTGCAGAACTCTCTACAACGAGGAGTATGTCGATGATTGGCTTCGCAGGAAGCCCTGGTACTGACGTTGAGCCCACGTGCTCTATGGCAAGAGCCTTCGAGCCTAAGGCCGACTTTATTCGCTCGTGCTCCCGGGCAAATAATAGTGGCCATGCTGGATGATAGTCGACAAGGGCAATCTTCCCGCTCATCTGCTTCGGGGGTGGGCCGACCGTTATTCTCCGAATCTGCTCTTCAGTCATCGGTTCTGGAATGTCATGCGAATCATCTTCGCTCATGGAGATAGACAGTATGCAATTTTCGTTGCGATCCTAATAAGAGCCACTGGGAGATCGCGGGATCAGCTGGTGGAGGCATTCTTGAGGAGGTCTGTGTTTGCCGCACTTGCGGCTGTGGTGATCGCGGTTGGGGCAGGTGTGACTGGTTACTACGCTATTCATAGCGGCTCTCCCGGGTCGGATCAGTCTGGTTGCATTGACCCGGATTCTATATCGAGCCACGTCTACAATTCGTACCGTCTGAATGTCATCACGTCCTGCATAACCGCTTCCGGAGTCGTAGAGAATGTCATCCCGGAAGCCGACGGAGATTACCACGTACGATTGGCTCTCGATACTCAGTACAGTAATCTGACCAATAGCGCGAACGACCAGTATCAGTACGGCGACCTGGTCGTTGAGATAATCTGCGCACAACCCATAACCCAGTCCGATGCAGTCTCAGCCTGCCAGAACTACACCAACAACATAACAATCCCCAGCGTCAACGACCACATCACAGTCACCGGACCCTACGTCTTGGACACGGACCACTACGACTGGGCCGAGATCCACCCAGTCTACACTCTAACACTATCGTAAGTTCACCGACTAGTCGTTCGCACATTTCTCGATTGCATGTGCATATCATATTAAATACGAAAAGATGTTTTTCCTCCCACGTAGCCGTTGATACGTTCTGAATCCGTGGTCGGCATTATCTTGCCACTAATGCTGATGATTGGTGTGTACGCTTTCCCGTCAGCTTACGCACAGCGCTCTGCATCGGGTGGGCCTCAGACTTGGCATGTGTCGGTTGGTGGTCAGTCCCCGGATGGGGCCGTTCAGGGTGAAGCGTACTATCCTCACGTGATAACAGTAGATGTTGGAGATACCGTGGTGTGGACCCTCAGTTCTGGTGAGCCTCACACGGTCACCTTCTTCGGCGTGGGTCCTCTTCCTGAAGATTGCGCTGCTGCCTCCGACTTTGCACCTTGTCCAGTCCCTCCACCCTCACCCTACGATGGGACAAGTTTCGCTGGCTCGGGACTGATGCTTCCTCCAGGATTCAACTGGGACAATAACTTCCCACTCCCTCACGGTAATGATACGTTCTCGCTCACCTTCGGCAACCCGGGAGCCTTCGTCTACCTGTCCGTGGTCCAAGCTGGAATGCAGGGACTGGTAATAGTCCACCCTGCTGCCGCGCCCTATCCATTCACACAACAGGAATATTCCGTCCAGGCCCGACAGCAATTGCAGGCTGACCTCACCTCTGCACGGCAGGCCCTCGCCTCGATCCGGGAGCCCCAGACTACGACGGGTCCGGACAATACTGTAACTCACTTCGTTACAGCTGGCATAGAGGCACCTGAGACCGCGACTGTGGCATTGACAGCTGCGGAAGGATCCAGCGTAACCGGAATGGCCTCGCTCGATGTTTCAGTTTCTAGCTTATCTTCGACAATGGCCGTGATGGTGAACTTGTCAGGTTTGACTCCTGGCCAAGCTTACTCCGCTGGTATCGACTATGGAGTTTGCGGCGCAATAGCGCAGACTAGTCCGTTCCTGCTCGCCCCGTTCGCCCTGAACGGCATCACGGCTGGGCCGGATGGAAGCGGACAGAGCTCTACGGAAATCACAACCCCGATCAGCGCTAACGGGATTCAGAATATTCGAATTCAGAGCTCAGGCTGGTTTGTTAGTGTGGCCCGGGCGGTCGGCGAATTAGGCGCTAACCAAGTAGCTTGCGGAAATGTGGTCTTCCATAACGCAGAGGTGGTGAGATTTGTTCCGGGAACGGTCCGCGTTCACGTGGGGGATACAGTAGTCTGGAGAGCACCTGTCATCTCGGTCCCCTTCATAATATTCCCTGCCGGACAGACAGTTCCACCTTTTCCAGATTTCGCCTTTGCCAGTCCGACAGGCAATGCAACCACCTATGATGGATCAACCTTCTTCAACTCGGGAGGTCTTGCCCAGTCAACCTTCGTGCTGACATTCACAGCTCCGGGGTCTTTCCAACATGTTGATCCGCTTGAGCCAGGAATGTTCGGTACGGTAAAAGTCCAAGCAAACCTTCCCGACGCACAGGTTCAGGGAGTTTAGTCCATGCAATCCGGTGGAACCGTTGCAAGCAGATACCTTCGCATCGGCGGGATTCTAGCTATTGTTGCGGCGACGCAGTGGATCATTGGAGTATTCATCGCCCAAGCCTACTACCCTAACTACAGTATTACTCAGAATGATCTTAGCGATCTGGGAGCTACCTGTCACAATGCTATCATGCCAACGCCTGGCTCGTGTGTGATTTTCCAGCCCTCCTCAATAATCTGGAACACAGTACTATCTCTCTTCGGGATACTGACCATGGCTTTCGCTTACATGATCTATCACGGTCTAGGCAACCGGCTGTTCTCGACGCTTGTCGGTCTCTTCGGTCTCGGGGCTCTGATCGCAGGCGTGGTCCCGGAGAATGTTGACCTTACTACACACGGTCTTGGTGCGTTAGTCTCGTTCGTCGCAGGAGCAATAGCTGCGATTACCTTTTACCGAGTAAGACTAGAAGCCCCCTCATATTTCCGATACTTATCGATGCTGTTCGGCGTAATCTCCCTGGCTGGATTGGCCATTATGCTCAGCGTATCGTTCGCCACGCTCGAGGGCAGTGTCATCGGGCATGGAGGAGATGAGAGAATCATAGTTTACCCGTTGTTCCTCTGGGAGATAGTTCTCGGGTTCTCACTGATGAGAAATCTGACTAGGACCCGCGGGCTAGCGAGGTAGGCGACATTACTCTAATTCATCCGCTCATTGTTGGAGACGTGAGCTTGTCATGTCTGGCCGTATGCAGTAGACTGTTTGGCTTCCCCATGCGCACGTGACCCATTTCCTTTCCTGTTTCATCATCGCCTAAAGCTCGCACGCGGTGATCGTACGTCCAATCTTCCGGACCCTGCCCCTTCCAACGATCATGCTTCCAACTGACGGTCTCAGAAAGTTCAATTTCGCCTCAACACTAAGCACTCTCGAACCAGAAGGCAGCAATGAGAGTGTTGCATATCCTCCCGCACTATCCGCCAATGCTACGAGAGCTCCAGCATGAATATGACCACCCTGCTGCTCTAGATCAGGACGATTATCCGCTGAAATCTCCACCAGTCCCCTCTCAAGCCTAGATATCCGGGCCTGGAAGAGCCTCATGATCTTTTGCTTACGAAGGCTAACCCTAACGTGACGCGAGAAATCCGAACTTGTTGAGGTCATAATCGCCGGGCTACAAATGTTAGAGTAAAGGCTAGTTCTAGTTTCCCTACTTTTTGGGAAGTGGGAGATCTCCCAGAGGTTGCCCTCGGGATCTTCGAAGTAAGCTATTCGCTGGCCCCACGGCTGCGTTGTTGGGGGCTTTACGAAATGGACGCCCTTGCGTTTGAGGTCTTGATATTCTCGGTCGACGTCGTCGACGAAGACCGCGTAGTAGGTTCTGTGGATGGTTTCTTCTCGTGGGCGAACCTGCTCTTCGGAGATCAATTCGGCAACGTTATCGATCGAGATCAGGCCGAGTATGACCCGTTCCTTGTCGCCGATGCCGAAGAATGCAGAGTTTTCATCCTTATTCTTCAACTTGAATCCCAGCTTCGAGCTGTAGAACGACGAGCACTTCTCAAGGTCCCGCACCGGTAGCACTACCGCGTTCAGATGATCGATCATTGCATCGAAGGACCCGCTCTTGGGCCACATAAAGCCGACCTCGGCCCAAGTCCGAAGAGTTATGCGGCGGTGGCCCGGGGCAATTCGACTATCCGTTCGAATTCTTAGATGATCGAAATCTCTTCTCTCGTCGATAGACCCTGATACGGAACAGCTTCAAGATCCCCGGGTTCAAGTTTCGCAAAGTGTTCTGAACCGGCTGCTCGAGGATAACGAGCCGTCCGTTCGTTATGAGACACTTGTGCACCTACTAGGGAGCATCGAGAACGAATCGGTTGCAGAGAAAACTGGCCAGCTAATCGGCAAGAGCGCTTGCTTGAGTCCGGTGCATATCTGCCCGAATTTTCGGAGCTGCGCGATCTGCAACCATATTCTCCGCCTGGGAATTTCGTGCCAGTGCAGGAATCGAACCCATATGGTAGCGAGCCCCGTCGGGCACGCATTCAACTCGATCCGAACTCGAACTCGTCTCGTTTCTTCAACCCATCAGATGATGTCGTGGGAGCCAAGTATGATCACTTCTCGCGTGTCCGCTTGTGGCCTCGGTTCTTCGCCGGGACCCACCCTCCATCTCTCGTCCTCTTGTATCCCTGGTCGTAGTGGCGAAAGAACTCCTCGGGCGTAATCAGGGACTCTTCTGGAACGGTGGCCCCCCATCCGGACCCGCTCAGTAGGAGTTCCTTGAAGTCTGGGTTCACTATGATATCCTTGGAGACTTGAGCCCGGTCATGCCAAATCTCCATGTCGAGTATTCGGAGCCGCTCCCCTCGGTCCGCAATGAGTTGCGTAGCGATCTCGGGCCCAGCCGGTTTGCCGATTAGATCCCCTGGTTTCACCTCTGTCTCCGAGCCATCGTATCTCAGCGTCCCCTTCCCAGTGAGGATCAAGTAGTATTCGTCCACGTGCGAATGACTGTGGAATCGAGCAGCACTCTCGTCCTTCTCGACCACTCTGACCCTGAAGAAGGCATGCCCAGGCCCGAGGAGCGGCATCAGGAATCTGTCGATCGAGCCCGTCTCCTTCCTCGAAGTCAGCGCGCGCTCGGCTCCTTCGAGAGTGTCATCGTCGAGAACGTTCACCACCGGCCTCCTCCACATGTTCCCCGACAGAGACCCTCCCTTCCTCAGATAGACCTCGTCAGCCCAGAACGATGCCAGGCGCACCACAAAGTCCAAGGCTTCAGGAGCTAGGGGAGGGATTGTGACCGTTGCCTCCCCCTTCGAGAGCTTCATCAGCCGTCCTGCCCTCTGGCCCATCTCGTCCCAGAACCAGTTGGCGAAAGGGAGCAGAGGTTCACCGTGTCCCTTCGGCATCTCCGTCTTCGACCTGAAGAACAATTCCCACGCCAGGTCCGCGCGCACCGACCGTTCCGTAACCTGGTCGTCGAGTATAATTTTCATGTTCATCAACACTTCAAGCCGAGAGGTCTTTAAGATTGCAAGGGGGAGATCTTGGAAGAGGTTTCTTAGCTGAGTCATACTCACAAATTTGAGAGGGCGTGGATGTCCGAGTTTTGAAGAAATTGACCACCACCTTGAGTGTAGACTCGGAAGGCGACTCGGAGTCTCGCACGAAGCACCCAAGACAGTCCGCGGCGCGATACTCAATCAGGGAGCTCGGGTCCTCGACATGGCCCGACTTTGAGCGAATGGTCGAAAAACACAACGGAGTCTGGGGTGGCTGCTGGTGCACCTTCTTCCACCTCGCCCCTAGCGAGCATAAGCAGTGGTCTGGGAAGCACCGGGAGTACAAGAAGAAGCTTGTTCGAGCGAACCGGTCCCACGCAGCCCTAGTCTACGACGGGCCGGACGTCGTTGGGTGGTGTCAGTTCGGGCCCCTTCTCGAACTCCCTGGTCGGATGCGTGGTTATGGCGATATGGACGTCTCTCCGCCGGACTGGAGGACTACTTGCTTCTTCGTCGACCGCGACCA